>JAAUYK010049782.1_pt1 | contig 23555 bp, 17 predicted proteins | sample 7278021 | NCBI WGS metagenome assembly JAAUYK01 (sample SAMN14350223, study PRJNA611818) | marine sediment metagenome | isolation source: surface marine sediment (1.8m) | place: French Polynesia: Moorea | collected 2018-08
CGTTGGCTTAGAGAGCAAGCAAGAACGGGAGACAGAGCGTTTTCTTTTCTCCAGTCATGTGTACGTACGACCCAAAAATGCACTTGCAAAGGGACCGAATTGGGACTTGAAATCCCCAGAGCACATCTGCGTCCTCGGCCGCCCTTAATTGGGAAACGTTGATATAATTGCTTTCTCTCTTTTTGCGACTGTCCGTCGAATTTGGCTCTTCACCCCTTCGCAATCTTTCGGTCCGTCTAGCTGAGCTGAGTTGTCCTGTCGTCCGACGTCGCTCGGTGCCGGCTAATTAGTGGAGAGTGCGAGGAGAGAGCTTTCACTCGCACGTTGCGTGATTGCGGACGGACACCAACTTGTCCTCTCGTTTTTCTCTCTCCTCCCCGGGATTGGGAAAAATGTCATCAGACTAGCGCCATTAAACGACCTCAGCTTTCCAGTCTATACGAATCCGGACAACATATTCGTCTGGTCTTCGGACGAGACTTTCCAAACTCTCTAGGCGCTCGGCCTCTGCTGCATCGGGATGGAAACTGGGACGGACAGAATAGGGACAGAGAGAGAGAGAGAGAGAGAAAGGGGCGGAATACTATATTTCTCCTTTCGAACGAACGAAAGAGAGAGAGAGGGATAGCTGCTGCACGCGCACTTATTCGCGGTCGACGGACAGACGTCAGGCTGAAAGTAAAAGGAAAGGTGGCGAAGACGGACCTTATGCGCGCGAATACGTATATCGCACCCATACTTGTCATCGCGCTCCTAGCTCCGTGTTTTGTTGTGTATCTTGTCGATCCCTAGCAGACTCAGACGTACGCAAGATTTACGTACACTCATTGTACGTGCGATCCTTAGTCTCGACAAAGCCGACTCGAGCGTGTCGCCCAGCTTCGTTGAGAGAGAATCGCTTCTCCGCTCGCTCGTTCGTCTGTCCTGGCCGAGTCGGGGGAACTGGCATCAGCATATTCAGGATACTCCTGGCAAAATGTTCTATATTTTGCCTCGAGTTGAAAATGCAGTTTTTCCATAAAGCCTTCGCCGACTCCATGCGCTCTTGTCCTTTCCTGCCGTCGCTCAATCAGACCCGTTCCGTCATATATTTCAGCCAAAAGTGATATATCCGACAGAACAATGGGAGAGAGAGAGTAGGATAGGACTAGTACGTATAGGGCAGGCCGTCTACCGCAAGAGCGCGCGGAAGAAGTCAAGAGTTGAGCCGCGGAGAAGAGAAAGCTCGACGTATGCGGGCGATAGATAGCGTATGAAGTAAGTGCGCAGTCCGCAGGGCGCGCTCTACTTCATCATGTATCCGTGCAGAAGTTTGGGACTGACCCATCGTTTTCACTTTCCGACTGACTACGTAGCATCTTCTCCGCTGTCTGTCTAGCAAGGCAATAGAGTGACCGAGACTTGGGCGTCAGCTATAGCCTAATCTCCTTTCGTCTCCCTTCCTCCCTTGTTTGAAGTAACCGCTTCAGCTATCCGCTCACCGCCGTCCACTTAACTGCTCCTCGGACTCAACGACGACCTCCCCCTAGGTCTCTCTGTCAGCGCAACACCGACCGACCGACCGACCGGCGATGCGCTTTTCTGAAATTACTTCGGACTTTCAGCGCATTTGTAGCTGTAGTAGAGAATATACGTATACGGTCCTGCTAGCTGGCTGCCAGAGTCCAGATTGTCGCCGCACGTAACGCCGAAGGAGACTGTCTCTAAGCAGAACTTTGCTCGCCTCTTTCTCCGATTTCATTTGTAGTTTGTCGGTTTCTCGCAGCTACTAGCTACGTAGGTGATACGGCGGCGGCCTTAAGTCGGTGGGTCGGTCGTCTTCCCCTTTTGCCTCGCGCTGTTGGACGAACTTTTTCGCTTTCGTAAAGCCGCTGACCGACCGAAGTAGGGGACACACGTACAGCTTCGCTTCGGCGGTGCTTTTGCAGTCGCAGTTTACGCTTCGGTTCGCCTCGCCTCGTCCTCCCTACTCCCTTTCTTAGCCAGCTGGACTACGACGGACGATTGCATTGCCGGCGAAATGCTTCCCACGTTGCCAGCTGCGAGAGAAAGTGGGGGATTTAACTTTTATTCGTAGGAAACCCCTTGGGTCGTGTTAGTAGGCAGATCGAATTCGTCGTCCCGTATGAGCCGCGATTATAAATGTGCTCGTCGTCCCCAGTCGTCGAGGGATTGAAGGCTATGTCGTGATTCCATTATAGCTGTCCATTCATTTTATGCGTCCTCCGGACATTTTGCCCCCGGCTCACTCGCCCTCTCTCTCTCTCTCGCAACGTTGTAATAAAATTTGTATGGTAGTTGTTGGAGTCGCCGCCTCTAATCCGCGGGTGCAGTATGTCATTTTTCTTGAGGAAAAGGGGCCGACTGACTTGGCCCCTCCGGCCAAAGAAGAAGAGGCGGAGGAGGACAAGACAGCAGCTACGTAGTAGGGCGCAAGTGAAATACGACGTTCACGTCGCTGGAATGCCCGACGCAGTCAATGAATTTACGCTGGAATTTTACTATCCGAGTCGTTCCCGGCCGGGCACTAGCTAGTCGTACGTACCCAAAGTATTTTGCGTACTGGAACCATTTGTTTAATTTAAGAGGCCCAATCAGGCGAGATGGGTACATTTGAGCAATTTTGCAATCGGACCTTCTCCAGGCCGTCCTTGCTGGCACTTTCAGCCGGGCAAACATTCGCGTTTGGTCTTTCGACGTGACCAAACTACCGTCGGCCACTCGCTGCGGGCGTCCGTTCAATGCCCGACCGCCTCGTCGTCTCTTCGTATTGACAGGTAACTTGATTCTGGCCCTGATTGCATTCGATCGATCGGCAGATTGAGAGGGAAAAGTCCAGTTAGAGTGAGGGGCGGGCGTCGCGTCGGCGGAGCATGAGGCCGCTTCGCGCTTCGGGTCGGTCGTGATTAACACATTACGGCCAGACGTCATTTCGAAAGATAAATTCCACTATTTGGGCACGACGGGCCCGGGCCACGGCGACGGCGGGACTGACGGTCGGATCGATCGATGAGGAGCGAGCGCCCGAAGCGCATCACGTACAAACGTCGTGAAAAGGGCCAGGAACCTACGAACTAATACGGTACTCATACGAAATCAAAATTCTGTTGTCTTTTATAATTTGCATTTTATGCTACATCTGGCAACTCTTGGCGTGGGCGAGAACGTGGGACGAGGTGAAGCCGGCTATAGCTAGCTGTTGGCCGTTGCCGAAATATTGCTCGTATTTATAAGTCAGACGAAGCCGCAAGCAAGCAACCGGTCGCCGGTCTATCGGTCGGTCGGTCGGTGGGCGCGACGAGACGATCGTCCATCCTCCAATGCTGGGGATGAAGTTTGCCAAACTGTTGAGAGCTAGAAGTATGATTTTGCTTTGGGAGAAGATAGGTAAAAGGGTATTCCGTAGTAAAATGAACTGCCTCGCTCGGTTCGTGCACTTTAGGAACCTCCGTATTCCATGTCGCCAAAGGCGAAGCACCTAGCTAATGCGAACGAGGAACGGGGTAGGTAGGTAGCTAGCTCGTCCACGCTTGTGCAAACACACGAACATCTCGAGCTCACTCAGTACGTGCATTGAGTTTCGCACCTGCGCATGGAACTTGCCGCTTCACTCAAGTGCTTCCTTCACTCGCTTGTGAGATTTCAGAAGCACGAACGAACGAGGTAGGGGAATGCGTACTACCCTCATTATCATACTCGCTTTTTGCTTTTCTGCTCCCCGCACGCCTTAGAATAGGCCCATTTCTCGCATATTTAAAGCAAAGGAATATTCGTTCGTTCGGCCATACTAAAAGACAGTTATCTCGGCTTGATCGGCGTGCGCGAGCTAGCCGTCCGATCAGCGTCGCCGCCCGAGTGCCGGCTGGAAATCGCATCCGGCTAAACGACGTTGTGGCGTTTCTTGAATAATGGCGCGTCAAGATGTCTGGGTAATGACCCGAGCGAAAGAGAGACTCTCCCCCTCATCTGTCGGGTCCAAGTCTGTCCGCTTTTCTGCCATGTAATGTGTCTCCTTTGTTTTGTTTGTCCGTACGTACGTTTCTCGCTCGATCGGCCAGTAGTCCGTCCGTCCGCCGACCCGCATCGAGGTCGAAGTGCTGCGATCGTCGTCCGCCCGCGTTCGGACGGACGGAGCTAGGGACGACAAGCCGCCGCCGCCGCGACGGATTTGGTAGGCAGGCAGGCAGGCAGGCAGGCAGGCCGGCCGCCGATAGGGCATTCGTTCGCATTCCTACAGCCCCACTCGGAAAATGTCTTTGAGGGAAAAGTGAAATCGAACTCGATCGGCGTCCGTACCTCCGTTCGCTTTCGTTTTTGGTCGATCACGGCGCTCTGTCGCAATAGCAGTACGTAGTCTGGGTATGAATGCTCTTCACATTCTTCTCCGAAATGTGCTGAATGGCTTTGACCGTGTCTAAAAAGGAACTTATTCCCGATCCGGAAATTCACCGATCGTTTGCGTGCGCGCCTTGAGAGTCTGATTTTCACATGATATACCGTAAGAGTTCCTCCCTCTAGGCCCATACATGAAAACACAACCAGCCGGCCAGCCAGATGTCGACTACTGCATGTGCGTTAAGTGCATCGCGTTGGCTGCTCGATCACAACGAGCGATCGCGCTCGCGTCCATCGCATGCTCTCGTCATCGATCGAATTCCGTAGTCATCGTCTCGGCCATTAAGGAAGGCCGGCCGGTCGGGGCAGAGCTGCGATCGACGCTAAGTAGGGACGAAAATCCAAGAAAAGTGCTCGCCACGATTTAGCGACATTTATCATCGCGCACTAGCGCCGACAAATTAATAACTCTCACTGCGGCCTAGGAATTTATTGAAGCAAATAGTCGGTCGGCCACCCGCGCACGCTCACACGCACGCATGCAGTCTCTCGCCCGCCTACTAGATTGGCCACCCGGGCTGCCCACTCAACGGACGGCATCGCTAGGCTAGCCAGCCCCATGTACGCGCTCCAGCTGAGCTTTTTTATACGAAGCAAGCGTCTTGTAAATTGTTTTGACAGCGCGGCTAATTCAGTAATTCGTTGTTGGCCAACTACTATAGCTAGACGGCTACTTGGAAGTCCGTGCGCCAGGATTCCGTCTCTCGCCTCTCGCTGACCGCCTACGGGAGAAAAAGATTTACGACATCACCTTCATGTTTATGACGAAAAACTACGAGCCATAAAACGCTTTGATCAAACACGGTAGTTTTCTTCGCGAGTACGATGTACTGCATCTCCGCTTCTCAATCCGGTGACGGGTAATGAGCGTCTCCCAACTTTGTCAAGCCGGCTGCATCTGAATAGACCCCTGTTCACGCGTTTCATAAGCGGCGTTGTTATTCCCTCGCTTTTCCTCCTCTTCTTCCAGATGGGAAATCTTCATTGAGATAATGGAGGCTCAGAAGCATCGGCTTTCCAAGTTCGGCCTCCCCGTGCCCAAGTCTACCGCGGCAACGGCGAAGGCGACGAGCGGTGGTGCATCCGAGTCGTCGTCAAGCGCCGGGAGGGACAGCGCAGCCAGCACCAGGACGACGGAGGAAGGTAGGCAGGAAGGAAGGAAGGAAGAAAAGAAAATAACGCCAGTGAGCGAACGCGCTGCCTTCACGCCTTTCTTCCTCTCTTCTCCCTCTCCCCATATTTCCATGGTGCGTAGAGAGAGAGAGAGGCAGAGAGCACTCTTCTCGATTGAGATAACTGAAGCTCTTCAAATGCCGCGTATGTTTAAGAACGCTTATTTTACGTAGGTCCCACAGAGAAGAGTCCCGAAAGTACGTAGCTTACCGTCAGATGAACATAATAAGGAGAATATTACTAGTTGGTGAATTGACACATCTAAACTTTTTATTTTCTTTATGCGGCAATCTTCCGTACTCTATATAGGCAAAGTTTCGAACTCTCATTAAATTTCGCCCGCCCTACCGCCCTCTCGATCTTTCGATGCTCCCCATCGTTCCCATTGACTTCGTCCTTTGTACACAAAATGCTACGCGCGCTACTAGTCTAAGAATCAATTTTTCATATTCAAAGGGACGCCGTCAAAGACGAGAAAGTTGACTACTGGAGCGAAGCGCATCGAATTCGAGACCGCGTACGCGAAGGTGTCGTCGCAGCTGGATAAGCTGGAGCCAATTCTGGGCGAACAAGTGAAAAACATGTCGCCTCCGGCGCTCTTCCAGCCCGACTTGGATGCCTTCAGCGAGGTGCAGTCGGGTCCCGCGGCGGACACGCTTCGCCTCGGCACCGACCTCATCGCCGAAATCCAGAGCGAGCCCGACTTCCCCACGACCTACCTCACCAACGTGTCGGCCAAAGTGGAGCAGCTCCGGGGCCGCCTTCGCCTCGTCGAGGCCAGCACTGGCAAGCTCCACGAGCGCGCCGAGTACGCCGCCTCAAAGGCCAGGTTCTACGCCGAATTCGACGACCTTGGCGGCAAAGTCCAGGGGCTGGAATCGTGGCTGGCGAGCCTCGACGTCGGCGGCGTTGACGCGCAAGCTTGCGGGCGCAACGGCGGCGGCGGCGGCGGCGGCGGCTCGGAAACATTGTCCGCGGAGCGCGGCGGCGTCGGCGGCAACGGCGGCGCGTCTTCCTCTCCATCTTGGAGTAGCGCGCGCGCTCTCGAGCAGCTGGAGCAGTGCACGAAGCGCAAGGCTCTGCTGACATCGTTCGGTCACGTGATCTCCGAGATGAAGAGGCTGGCCGGGGAAGTGACGCTTCATCCCGGGGCAGCGGAAGACCCAGCGAACACAATCAAGGCGGACGTCTACCAGTTCTGTGATAGGTGGGAAGCGGTGGAGAAGGAGTTTGCGCGAAAGGAGGCATTGCTCATTAGCAGAGCGACGGGAGCGAAGGAACATGAGGCAGCGGTGGAGGAGTCCCGCGCCGTGTTCAAGTGCAGCAGTGACATGATGCTGAGCGCGCCAATCTACGTGAGAGACGCCGACTCGATGCAAGACGAGATACGGCGTCTCAAGGAGAGGCTGAAAAGGACAAGCGGTGGAGGCGGAGGAAGCGGCAGCAGCAACTCAAACGCAGTGCTCAATTCCGTCGCCGAAACCCAAGTTAGCAGCGGACGGAAGGCTGTCGAGGCCAGAATTGAGTCGCTGGAGGCCGAACTGCAAAAGTTGACGCAGTTCGATGAAGAAGTGGAGGGCATCTCGCGATGGATGCAGGAGGTGGATGCGTTCCTCTGCGCGGAGGAGCCGGCCGTCGGCGATCGCGCCACACTCGAGGCACAGCTGAAGGAGTCGAACGCGCTGCAGGATGACATCGACACCCTGAATCCCAACATGTCCCTCATTAACGAGACCGGGCAGCAGCTGCTCAACAAGTGCGCGCCCACGGAGAGCTTCAGGAACAGTATTCAGCACTGGCTGTCTGTCGCAAAGTTCTCTCTCATTTTTACGCACCTGTCCCCTGGACTCTACTTGGGTATTATTTATGGCGCCGCAATGCGCGAACACATGATTTTTGGCTTCACCTTATAGTAGCTCGGGCAATTTAATATGGACGAGAACTTTGAATATGGTACGCATATGTGAGCAGGAGAGAGCTGGAAGACCGGCTGAGCCGCGTCAACGCCGACTGGAAGAAGACCCTGTCGGCGGCCAGAAGCCAGAACAAGAATCTTCGCGTCTCCATGGACCGCTCGACGACGCTTCAAGAGGGCCTGGCCGAGCTGGAGGGATTCCTCGATCACTTCGGGTGCGGCAGCGGCAGCGGCAGCGGCAGCGGCAGCGGCAGTGAGGTTCTCTCTTCCGAGGAGCCGATCACCCAGCCGTCGGAGCTGTCGCAGCGGACGTACAAGCTGCTGCAACTCAAGGACCGGGCGGAGAGGAAGAAGAAGTCTGTCTACGACGAGGTGCTGGCTGCCAGTGTGGATATGCGGCCGAACACGGCCCTCCATCGCAAGGTGGAGAAGGTGAAGGCGCGGTGGGCGGAGGTCGTAGAGCCCCTGGAGGACAAGTACGCCGCAATGAAGGAGGTAAGACGAAAAGAAGGAAGGAAGGAAAACACTTGAGTCGCCACACGTACGGCCAATAAGTTACGCACGCGTATGCTCATGTTTTGCTGAGATGTAGTACGTATTAGCTATAACGCACGGATGAACAGTCAGACCGATGTTGCTTCCTTTCCCGCACATGTTGGCAGCCAGCTCACTCGCTCGCCGTCTTGCTCGTTATCTCTCTTAATTATATATGCACGCGACGCGACGCTACCGCTCGGAGCCACGGACTCGATCTTGCCTCCTCCTCCTCTGTCTCCAGCTCTTCCCACAAGTGTTCTTGAAGCACATGGCACGGACACGAAGCACATATACCGTGCCGTTGGAATGGCTGGCTGGCTGGCTGGCCGGCTAGTCATCACTCCCACTCCTGTTGGGCTGCCTGCCTCTGCGTTTAATTATGGTGGCGAAACTAAAGGAGAATGAGGGGTTTCTGGTAGTACAAGTCTTTATTCCTGGCGACTTGGGACGGCAGCTACGTATAGGACTAGATTGTAGTACGTACTGGTTAGGATTATCCAGGACTAGCAGAGCAGAATCTCCGCGTGTTGTTAACCCTCCACAAAGTAAGTGCCTTTCTAACCTTGACAATTCCGCTGCAAAATAGGCACTTAGTATCTCGCTTGATGTCGCTAGACAAATAACTCATTTGTAAACCGCTTTCGAGAGGATGAAAGGAGGGAGGGAGAAATAGGAGCTTAAGCCTTAGGCACATTCATGTGTGTTAACAACTACGAAGTATGATGACAGCGAGCTCGTCTGAATATTGCTCACCACCCCTATTCGCCGCACTGCGTTGGATGACTGAGCGACGGATCAAGCCGTCGCATCCATCGGATGGGAAACATAATGCCGCAATGTGCCCACGGGCCCTTATACTCGTACTTACAATGGAGATGTGATATCGGTCTAAACTTGGCCTTTGAAGGCTGAATAGTTTCTTAACCCGTAGAAACTTGTCAGAGCAGACAACTCCTTGCTTTCCCTACTGTACATTCTAGTAAAACGAATACGGAAAGCTCCTCCAACTACCGCTCTGGCACAGGGAGCGGAAGATCTTTGATAGTGCGCTGTTAGTCGAGAAGGCCGGAGCGCTCTTGTGGTTTATCTCGACTAAATTGTCATAAGAAGGGAGGCCAAAACCTCTTTGGCTCTTGTCTCTGCCAAAAGGAATTTTAAGACTTTCCCCAACAGCTGCATCTCCTATCTCTTTAAGTCTTACGAAAGTTTCTGCGATAAAATACAGGCGACGTAACTACCTGTATACGTATTTAAGGTAGCGGGAATATATCAGAGCGATGAAGTAGGTCGCCGTCCGCCAAACTATTACAGTATTGTTGATTTTTTTTCCGCAGGCGTCCTCGATGTACGGGGAGTTCAAGACACTGGCGGCGCAGGAGTCTGACTGGATGGAGCGCCTAGAGAAGAAGCTGCGCAAGTCGGTGAACAGCGCCGCCGACGCCGAGGAGATCTCCGAGGAGCTGGATGACATCGAGAACTTTCTGAACAACCACCCCGACGACCGGATAAAGAAGCTGGTCGAGCTGGCAAACGACCTGGAGGGCCGACAGATACTGATCGGATCCCTTGGGAAGGAGGCGGAGAAGTTGAAGAAGCGGTGGAAGGAGCTCGAGTCCAAGGCTCGCAAGAGGACTCAGACCCTCGAGGGTGAGCTGGCTTTTTATCGCAACATTTTGCGTGACACGAACGAACGAAATGGGACCACTTTTGTCTTTAGGCTCCATCGTGGAGGCCCAGGCCTGGGAGTACAAGCTGATCGAGGTGCAAGACTGGCTGGCCAACCAGGACATCCTACTGACGTCGCACCTGGAGCAGGAGCTGACCGTCGACGACCTGCCGGACGAGTCACAGGTAAGACCGCTGAATGTCGTTCGTTTGTGGTGCTGCATGCCGAGATCAGCAGACATCCCGAGGTGTGCCCTTAATTGTTAAATCAGCTAGCCGATCGATCGACCCTCTTGTCGTTAAAACCCCGCCTTCTCAGTGTTGAATGAGAGTGGCCCTAATTAAAATGCTCGGAAGAGTTTAGCTAGCCATGTTACGTAAATCAGAGTTGCCAAGTGCTTAAATACTGGCTGTACGGCGGCAAGCTAAACGATGTTTATAGTACGTTGGTTTGGGCCTGGCAACCCTGATTACGAACTAGATTCGATTACTTCATATGTTAAACCACAATAAATGTCGGCCGGGGAAAAGCCCCAATGCAATGATCTAGGGTAAAGAAAATTATGCACATAGTTTGCATCATATATACCTGGTCTCGTCGACTACAATTTTATGCTACAGGTGTGCCATTTAAAGGCTTTACTTCTGTCAAGCCATCTGATTCCCTTTATTTCACCTTCAAGCGCGTACGCACATACCCAGGTGCAGAAACTCACCTGTAATGAAACACTTGTTTCGCCTTACTTGCTACGTTTCCAGTTGAATAATCAGAGTAATGAAACGTATCGCATCGACGCTACCTCGGTAGTGAGCGAGTTAAAGTTCCGTAGTTCAGAGACCGACATTACTAGGTAATTCGATCAGTACATCCCACGTGTGCTTGAAGTGTATATTGACAGACCATGTACATCTATGTAAATGTGGTCAATGCGTACTTTGCTCTAACCTAACCTCGTTTGCCTCTTTGTCCCCATCCCATCCCTCCTTACTCCATCAACGTACTCAACTTTTTTACTGTACGACTGATCGACCGTTTGATCGACCCCGCCACACACACGACTACGATGACTTCTTCATCCCCTGTGACGCGAACTCTGCCCCAGAAGGAGGTAAGTTTTCGTTTTTTACGTGGTCATGTTAATTTAGTGTGTGTACGTACTACATCTGAACGTACGTTTACGTGTGTTTCACTTTACATATACGTACCTACGGCTCCAGCATAGTACAGTATGTTACGTTAGGATTATTAATTCGTTTCAGAATATGCTCCGTGAGTTCGAGGACCAGGAGAACCTTCTTTCCGAGATGGACGAGCAGGTGGACGCTTACCGGGAGGAGGGCAAGCTTGAGGCGGCGGCCAGACTCGAGGATCAACTGCACCTCATACACCAAAACTTCCAGGCCTTGCTCATGAAGTTCGAGCTCTTCCAGCAGCAGCCGGCTGCCGAGGATTACGAACCGCGGTTAGCCCGAGTTCACAGGTTCGTCAATGTGCTATTGCGATATATGTATATTAATTGAACGAGTGTCATATTGATCGTATGTCATTTAGACAACTTCGTGACATTCGGCAGAAGATCTACCTCACTGAACTGGCGTCCTCCGACGTGGAGGGCGTTCAGGGTCAGCTCCACCACGCTCGGTGCATTTACAACGCTCTGTCCGACATAAAGCCCGAAGTGGAGAATGTTATCAAGCTGGGACGGAAGATCGTCGACTCCGGCGAGGACGGCTCGAGCACGGAGGGGCTGACTGCCAAGATCGACAGCCTAAAGGCGGACTTCAACGAAGTCGGCGCTCAGATCACGGAGACGAAAAAGGTGCTCGAGAAGGCGCTGACGATGGCCGAGACGCTGCAGGACCACCTCGCCGCCGTGCAGGACTGGTTTGGCGCGACGGACACCGAGCTGGCGGCCAAGTCCAGCCTCGTCGTCTCCGGCTCCGACGAGGTCAAGTTCCTGCGCACCAAGCACGAGGAGATGGCTGCCATGAAGGAGCGGATCAAGGCCATCCAGTCCCTGCAGGAGGAGTTCTTCGAGATGGGTGACCCGAAGCTGCTCACCGGTCTGAAAGAGTACGTCCGCGCAGTGGAGTCCAGGTGGTCGAGGACGGTGGCCAGACTGCAGAAGCGGCTCGCGAAGGCGCGCGAGGAGGTAGGCCTGGTCGTCGACGTGCCCGACTTCGACCTGCTCAAGTTGTCCGCGTCGAGGGAGCGCACGCTGTCCAGCGGGCAGGACGCCGAGGATCCCATGATGACTGAATTCAGATCGGTGTTTCGCGACGTCTCGACGTTCATCAAGACTGCGGAGGACATGCTGGACGCGAAGACGGAGGCCAAGGACAGGGAGCTGGGCGAGAAGGTGGAGGTCTGGAAGAGGAAGAAGGACAACTTGGTCCAGCTGTCCAAGAAGATCGTGGAGAAGTTCCAGTGTCAGAAAGATGACGTTGAGCCAGGTACGTGCGAAAGCGTAACTAGTGCCCGGATCAATTATGGATGCTTGCAGGCCTGCGTAGGATTAACTAGTTCGCTTTCCTTTCTAGAAATGTCAAGCCTCGGCCGGCGCTGGGACTACGTGGCGGGGCAGGTGGGGAAGAGGCTTGCGGAGCATCGGCGAAAGGCCGCGATGGCCGCCCCAGTGACTGCGACTGCAACAAGTGCTACCTCGCGCATTCCTAAGCCAAAGGCCACGGGGAAGGCCACTTCGAGCGTGACTGCCAAGGAGCGGTTCTTCGCGGCTTCCCCGCCCACCCAGCCAAAGTTTTCTCCGAGGCCGGGGTCCAAGATGAGCGCCAAGGAGCGCTTCTTCGCCTCGGGCCCTCCCTCTTCAGTAGCGCAGCATGACGACGCTCTCGCCTCGAAAAAATCCACGCGAGTGACCAACCTCGACGACGAGGACGTGATCGACACGCTTCCCGAGGACAATTCGAGTCCGCCTGAGAAGCGCCGGCTGCCTGCAGAACTCGACCTCTGCGAGCGTCAGTCTGGCAAGGTCAGTAACACCGCTGGCGGCGGCGGAGGCGGTGACCTTGGGGCCGACTCGCTGCTCTCCTCGAAAGACTCGTCCATCTGCGGCTCGGCCGCCGACCTGGAAGTGGTCACGGGGCAGGTCATCCTCCAGTCCAATTCGCCCACCTTTATTAAAGAGACCGTGTCTATCATCCCGAGGAAGGGGAACGCGCCCCCGAAGAATCTTCCGAATGCTCTGACCTCCTCCTCATCTCCGACTGATGTCCCCAACCCGACTTCCCTTAGTCCTGTTAAGACTCCCCCCAAGACTCTGCCAAAGCCCACGTGGTTCACGTTGGAACCGCCGGCGACGAATTCGTCTTCCACTGCGTCCGCTTCCACGAGTAGTAGCAAAACCTCATCTTCCCAAATGAAGGCTGTGATAGGAAAAAATCCGACCAAAGATCTCGATATATCAAAGAGGAACTTCGGCGAACACGGTGGCACCACGGGCACGGAGAGTGAACTGAGCGAAGACGCGTTGCTGGCCAACGAGAACTCCGCCATAGAGAGGATCCTCAAGGAGGCGAACGCGGACCTGCAGGAGGTGGTTGGGAAGAGAAAGGCGAACTCGCAGTACAAGTTTCACGGCAAGAAGGCCACTGCGCCCTCAGCGACGGCCGCTGCTGAAGAGCGGAACGGGCGGGAGTGTAAAGAGTTTGAGGAGAACGCCGCCGCCATGCTCCGAAAGATTGAGACCGCCAAGTCGAAGCTGGACCAATTGGACAAAGAGTCTGACTTGAAGCTGAGGCAGGATCTCATCGGGATGGAGTACAAGGTGATCGAGGCCGACGTGGCCACCCTCATCTCTCGGGGCGACACCCTGGTCCTGTTGGTGCACCGGCACAGCGTTCCGAAGGCCAACGATCTGCAGGAGAAGGTGACCCAGCTGCGCGCCGCCTGGCACGGACTGAAGACGGCGGTCGACAGGAAGCGGGAGACGACCAACCGCTCCGAGGAGTCCGTGAAGAAGTTCATCTTCGAGGTGGACAGGCTCAAGATCTGGATGGCCGAGATGATCCTGAAGATGGACGACGTGGACTTCACCGGCGTGACCGACGACGCCGTCAAAATGCGCCAGTTCGCCCTGGAGATCGAGCGGCGCACGGTGGACGTGCAGCGCCTGGCCGAGACGGCGCACAGGCTGAAGGAGCAGCACGCGCTCGGCAACCAGGCCGACGTCTGGCACAACCTCTACTGCCAGTGGGAGGAGCTCGTGGGCAAGGCGAAGAACTACTACAGAACCCGGATTGAGAGAAATCTGGTGACGAGTCCTACGCGGTCGACGGCCACCATGCTGTCGGGACTGGATGTCGACGACATCTCCCACTTCGGGCCGGACGGGCGCGCTGGCGCCAAGGAGATCATGAGTCGGATAGCCAGCATGAGGGATGCCGTCGTCGCCATCAAGGAGCAGTTCAAGACGCAGGTGCTGATCAACAGCAAGCAGTACGAGAACTTGGAGGAGCAGCGCGAGGCGCTCGCCACTGTGAACGGCGCTCTGGAGCGCCTCAGGCCGACCATCAAGAAGACGGCGAAGGATTTGGAGGTCATGACCGGGTCTCTCTCAGTCGAGTTCCTGGAGAAGATCGTGAGCATGAGCGAGAAGCTCCGCGACGAGTGGCAGGAGATCAACAGGAGGTACAAGGAGCGACACAGCCTTTGGAAGAAATGCAACGAGAAGCGGGCCAGGTACGCAAAGCTGCAGTCCGAGCTGAACGACTGGCTGGACGAGGCGGAGCGGACACTGGCCCACGCCAACGCGACGGCGGCCGCCGCAGGCAACAAGAGCAAACTGACTGAGGCGCTCGAGGAGCAGAAGCAGATCGAGCGGCAGGTGTCGGAGAGGAACAAGGAGGTGACCGACCTGGCCGTCATCGGCAAGGAGATCATGAACCGGACGTCCGCGCAGGAGCACGTCGACATCCAGGCCGAGGTGGACAGGATCCTGAAGCGCTGGAAGGCTGTCCTCTCGCAGCTGTCTTCGCAGAGGGAGAGGTTCAACAAGGAGAGGCTGCTCAACAACCTGACCTACATGAACCAGTGGGTGGACGACGCCACGACCAGCCTGGCGGAGTCGGTGAACCCCAGCGACAGCAGCGCCATCAACAGGGTGCTCAACGTGCTGATCGACTACGAAGACCAGCTGAAAGAGAAGAGCGTCCAAATGGAGAAGCTAAAGTCTGGGCGGGGCAGCGGAGAATCCGTGGAGAAGTTGAACTCCAAGTTCAACAAGCTAACCATCTGCCTGCACAAGAGGCGCAAGGAGCTGGAGGAGAACTCGAAGCGGCTGGACAGCATCGTATCTCGCATCGCGACGGCCGACGTCTGGGTCACGCACTCACTCACTCAGCTCGACGACTGGCGAGGCAATTCCGACAAGATGTCGCAGCTCCGCGCGTCAATCAGGGAGAAGGAGGCGGAGCTAGTCGGCAAGTTGTTTCAGGATTACGAGCTCCTCTCGCGAGAGACGTCGTCCACGAAGCAGCAGATGGACTCCGACCTGGAAGCGCAAATGAACCAGCTTCAGTCGAACTGGCAGCGCCTTGTCTCCGAGTCGAGGAAGGTGGCCATTGCCAAGGAGGAGGCTCGCATCACCAAGTTGCGATCATCGTCATCGTCAGCGGCAGCGGTGACGAAATCGCCTCCCCTGGGTAGAAAGGCCGTGTCTGCATCCATGTCGGTCCCAGAGCTGTTTTCTGTTTTGCGAGAGCACCGCGACTGGGTGCGAATGAAACGGGGTCTCCTGCAAGCTCTAGTGCTCGCCGGTAGCGTGGGCAGTCTTCAGCGCCAGTCAGACGAGCATCAAGATCTGAAGTAAGTGGTTTATTGTGCTCCGTGCCAGATTGTGTATAATATGCACCCTCTACTCTAGGTCTGAGCTGGACGAGCGGGCGACAGCCTTGATGCAGGACCTGAAGGTGGCCAAGAACATGTCATCTGCCGTGAGCAAAGCTGACGTCCGGGACTGCATCCGAGTCCTCGAGCGCGAGTGGCCGGCTCTCGTCCAAGATTCCGAGAGCTGGCAAAAGTCTATCGACGACGCCCTGTCCGGAATGAAAGCCCTCGAAAAGGACATGCACACATTCGCAAGCAGGTAAGGGAGCGATATTTCAAGTGACTTGTGCTAAAAGTCAAGTGTATGGGCGGCGCGTATTTTATTGCCTGGCAATCGATCTCCAATCATTGCGCGTACAAGAATTTGGCAAAATAAGTTTGCTTATTGGTCTGCGCGTAGAGCAGGCCAATCGTACGTATCGTTGGTTGCTGCTGCTGCGCGCGCGCCCTCTGCTATTGCACGCTGTGCGGCGCGCGGGATCGCATGTCTCTCGCTGCGGCCACCGCGCCGTTGTCAAAGTGGTTGCAGCAGCCAATCGCGCCAATCAGCTCAGAAATGACAGGTTGTTGCCGTAGTGATGTAATGCCCTACTGAGCAACAACTATCTACGTCGCGCAATGCAAGTTATCCCTTCAAGCTGGCAATTGGCAAATATTAGCTGGACAGATTCGTTCAGGCCTCATCTTTAATTTGCAGGCTAACTGAGGTGGAAGAGATGCACAACTCTTGGAAGGAGAAGTCCATGTCGTCGTCGGACGACGACCAGGCCCACTTGCAGAGCATATCGGCGCAGATCACATCCCTCGAGTCGACACTGGACGGCCTTAAGAAGCAAGCCAAGGCGCTTCCCTCCCTCTCTCCGTCGGCCTCCATTCAACTTGACAAACTGGAGACGAGGTAAGTGTTCTATTCGCCCTATACTAATCGCCTGGCCTTCATTATTCAACTTGCCCAGACTGAGAAACCTGAGAGACGACGTGCAGAACTATCACATCCGCTATATGAAGAACTCCATCTGTGCGGCCAATCAGAAGAATGGCGGCATCGTCGGCAGCGTGTCTGGCCGCCTCTCGTCTGCGCCGTCCAACGGCCACCACAATGACACCTCGGTGGCCATGGCGGCGGCGCGGTCGCTGACGGCCCCGCTGCCCAAGGGATGGGAGAGGGGTAGGACGGACGAAAATATTCCCTACTATCTCAATCACGCCGACGCCACCACGCAGTGGGACCACCCGAAATATACAGGTAATTAAGAAGGAAGGACATTTGTACACGCTAGGCATACAGTTTACTAACGAATTGACGACTAATCTAACGATTACTTACCACCATCCCTACCAGGCTTGAAAAGGCTCTAGTAAGGTAAAGAGTGAGTGACTTGTTTCGGCATCATCATATTAATCGTTCATTCTCGTTATTTCAACTTTTACCTTTAGTATGTAGATAGAATTCGTTACGCGTATTTTGAAACTAGTTATGTCGTAGACGGCGTCGCACGGTTTTTCTCCGATTAAAGTTAATTATTATTGCCACTTCATTGAGTCATTATTCTTCCTCGCAGATCTCATGGGCGAGTTGCTTGACCTGAACACCGTCAAGTACTCCGCTTATCGGCTCGCCCTCAAACTGCGGAAGGTGCAGCAGCGGCTGTGCCTCGATCTCCTAGACCTGGAGGCCGCCGTCCTCGGATTCGACGTCCACGGCCTCACGGCCGACAGACATGACCTCGCCATCGAGATCCCCGAGATGATCCTCCTCCTCACGTCGATCTACGAGACGCTGGACCAGGAAGAGCCGGAGGAGATAGACGTCCCCCTTTGCGTCGAGCTCTGCCTCAACTGGCTGTTGAACGTCTACGACAGCAACAGGATCGGCCAGATCAGGGTGCTCTCCTTCAAGATCGGAGTGCTCGTCATGTGTCGAGGGCCGCTCACTGAGAAGTACCTGCACATGTTCAAGCTGGTCTCCGTGCCTGGAGTGAAGATGAAGCAGAAGCAGCTGGGTCTGCTCCTATTCGACGCCATCCAGATCCCGCGAGTGCTCGGAGAGGTCTCCTCCTTCGGCGGGTCCAATGTGGAGCCCTCTGTGCGGAGCTGCTTCCTGATGGGTGCCAAAGGCGCGGCTGACGCCGGTGGTTCGCCGCGGCCGCACCATGAGGTGGACGTCAAGCACTTTCTGCGTTGGCTGAAGCAGGAGCCGCAGGCGCTCGTCTGGCTGCCGGTGCTGCACCGTCTTGCGGCGGCCGAGGCGGCCAGGCACAACGCCAAGTGCGGCGTCTGCAAGGCGGCGCCCATCGTTGGATTCCGGTACCACTGCCTCAAGTGCTTCAACTTTGACCTCTGTCACAACTGCTTCTTCACGGGGCGGACGGTGACGAGCGGCAGCGGACACAAGCCGGAGCACCCCATGAGAGAATACTGCACCTCCACGGGCACATCTGTGAACCTAAAGGTGCGTCGCGTCTGTCGATTCTGATTTGTCCGCATCAGCAACTATAAAAGCACATACGTATTAATTTCTTTTAGAACATCGGGCAAAGCTTGCGGAACTCTTTCCGCTCCAAGAAGTATTTCAAAAAGAAACAGAACAAGCTTGGCTACCTACCTGTCCGATCGGTCTTGGAGGGAGACGAGTTCAAGGCGCCTCCGCCGACTACCGCATCCTCGCTGAGTCCGAACCTCAGCCTGGAGTCTCGGGACCTGCACAGTTCGTTTTTGAGCTCGCTGCAGCCGCGCGTCGTCCACCAGGCGGCATCGTCGCTGATCACGACCAGCCTCGACGGCAGTCTGACAGCCGGACAGGAAGGCGGCAGCAGGGCCAACGAGGACGAGCACGACCTGATAGCCATGTACTGTCGCGAACTGGCTCGGGCAGAGGGCAGGGCAGACTCCTCCGACGAGGTTGGACACAGCGAAGGAGAACTGGAGAGCGGAAGTCAGGAGGAAATAGTCAAAAAGATACAACAGCTGGAGGAAGAAAACCAGAAGCTCACTAAGGAGCATGAAGGTACGTATTACTATTGCCGCTAGACGTACTCAAAATATGTTCTACGAAGAAGCTCACGTTAACTTCTTGCAGACCTTAAACAACACCTGAACGTGGAGCAGAGAGGCGACCTCTCCGTGACCATCGATGATAATCAGCAGCAGCAGGATGCCGCTGCGAGGGAGGCCAAGGAGTTGATGCAGAACACGGCCAGAATGGAGACGCGCATGAAGATTCTCTCTGACCACAACGTCCAGCTCGAAGGGCAACTCAACCGACTGAAGGAGCTACTGGTCACGGAGATGAGCGTTGACCCGCAACAGCATCCGGAAGCGGCTGATCCTGTTTCGACTTTGATCACGGACTCGAATCGGAACTTTGGCACCCTCCAGTCGAAGGACGTCATTGCGAGCGAGCTGGACGTCTCTGCCAAGCCCGAGGGAGCGCTGGACAACCGCCCGAACCCGCCGCCGTCGCGACAGTTCACAGAGATGGCCGGACAGGTGGGCAAGGAGATATACGAGCTGGTGACGTCGCTGCGAAAGCGTCAGAAGAGTGGCGGCGGAGCTAGCAGCGGTGGCGGTGGCGGCGACGTCGCCGGGAAAGAGGACGACACCAGCTTGGGTCTCAGCGATCACGAGACCCAAAGAGTCCTCGATTGATTGATTGATTGATTGATTCAAGTATTCTTTGCAAAATCTATAAGCAGCTTCAATTGCGAGCGACAATCAGTGACGGAAAGACAGACGTACGCGTTGTGCGATTTATGTGATATTACAGCCGAAGTACTACAGCAGCTAGCTACGTATTGAGTATAGCGGGCAGCTCAAAACCTTGTAATGAATCTGGAGTGTAGTAGGCAGCTACAAAATAACCACGTAGGATGTATAACACTATAGCATAAATTATTATTGTGGACAGTGCTCTGCGGGCATTTCCGTTTTGTGAATACTATATATCCCACCACCTAATAGGAAAAGAACTATTTTGACAGCAGTTGGCTCTCCGGAATTGTATTCCTGCCGATTGCAGCAGCTCTGTTTTCTACGTATGTGCGTATTAATGCCAACAATAAAGATGTTCCCCTGAAACTTTTACGTTGGAAGATTCATTGCGGCCGTACTATTTGTGGTAACATCACAGTTTGTGCGTCGCGTCGGTCAGTCCTTCAGGATTCCTTCCGTCGCTCGAACGTCCTGAAAGCATCTGCGATCGACAGGCATTGAAAGCTTAAGATCCTGTAGGCGCATCGTATGCTGGCTTAGCTGCCGCCGAAGTGATCTGCCTCGAACAAGTGTCAAGACGCGCACACGAACACTTGTCGATCGAGGGTCAGGAGTCAGTCCATCAGTATTGCTGCTGTAGCTGAGAATCGAACGGCCCACTGACGGAAGACTCCTGTTCCTCCTTCTACGTGTTGTCAGCTGTTAACGATGTCCTTTCGGCAGAAAAAGAATTTCGCAGGCGACCTTCAGCAGGCGTCGTCGTCGATGACTTCGAACGCCGCGACGGGTGCCTCGTCGGCGCCGCCGTCGGCCGGACCGATCTCGCCGCCGCCGGACGTGCCGCCCCCGTCCTACCAGGAGGTGATGGATCAGGAGCGAGAGCGCAGGAGGAAGAACAGTTGCTACAGCACGTCCGGAGACCGGCAGCAGAGCGGTAAGTGCATGAGCTAGGCCGACATGTCCCCGTTCTTGTTTGTATGGTTGCCGACGTGGATGACATTCGAGGGCTCCGGGAACAGGTTGATTTCGTCGTCGTCGTCGTGAAACCCCTCAAGAAGCAGCCTCGCGTAGGTGTAGACCACCATCCACGAGCAGACACCTGCAGCTAGGAAACGGTACGGGTTTGTTGAGATATTTTCTCGTAGCGTCAGAGAATATAAGCGTTAATTGCATACCGACTGGAACGTAGTAGGTTAGGAAGAAGCCGACCGTCACCTTGGCATTCCTGGCAGCAATAATGGAAAAGATGGCGTTTCCAGCAATTTCCGGAACTGAGGCGGCAAGCCAAAATAGGACGAGACACTCGAGCCTCCGCCTGGAATGGGCACATTTACCTATTGGCCTTCGGAATTACTTAGTGTACATCAGATAGCGTACAATACTCCGATGACGAGGGCCGCGTTAAGGACGACCCTGGCCAATCCCACTCCGTAGGTGACGTAGTCGGTGGGATCGGCGGAGCCTCCGTTCACGAATGTGATGACTCCGTAGACGAAGCCGTAGATGGCGACAAGGTGCGTGGCCGTTTCCATGTTGAACCCGGTGCTCTCCAGCCGAATACACATGTCGGACCTCAGGTACCTCCTCCCTCGTTCGATCCTTAATTACTGATTGCTCAGAATCCTGGCCATACGTCTGCGTACAAGAGATCGAAAGCCGCCGCCGTCCTTCGAATAAACAGTTTACGCTCCGTCCGGAGGAAGCGCGGCGGAAGAGAATATCCAACAAAGTTTATAAAGTCAATCAGCTTTCAGATCTTCTATCTGTAAATACGTGTCTGCATATGTTGAGGTACCGACATTAATGGGCGTATTTTTTTTCAGGGCCCTCGTGGCTGTATCATTTCCCGCAGCAGTCGCAATTTAACACTCCCTTCTCCAGTCTGCAGTACGAAGAATTCGGTTAGGATTGCCTCGATTCCGTGTATGTGTCGAAAAATCACTACTATGCTTTGAGTTGCAGACTCGTCTAACGCCAGTTTCTGCGGGTTCGACCTGCTCGGCGAGGACCCCGTCCAGCTCACGTGCCCCTACTGTCACAAGACCGTCGTCACCGTGGTGGAGGAGACCGCGGGTATATTCGCATACGCCGCCTCCATCATGCTCTGCCTCCTCTGGTTCGTTCAATCAGGATAATTAAACTAAAAGCTCGCTTATAATATGCGTCTGTTTAATAGCTGCTGGCCGTGCGCCCTTCTTCCCTGCTGCATCTCCGACCTCATGGACGTCAGCCACTATTGTCCCAAGTGCTCAAGATTAATTCACACGATTAAGAAGGCGGGAATATGAAGGAATGAATAAGCTGTGATTGAAATGCACCAAAACCTATGGACCCGATAAAACGACTATCACACGTAACGTTCTGTACGTACATCTCAGGCAGCCAAGTGCATTCGTTACCTTCTTTCTTCCTTCCCCTACTGTCTCATTCTCGTAGACACTTCAAAAACGAGAAAGACATGGCGGAAAGAAAGGCGCGATATCTTACGCGTCCTTGGATTCGCCTCACCTTGAAATCTCTGAGGCGGCAGCGACAAGATGTCAGATGATACCACTCGTACACACCACTTTCGGTCGCACATACGTAAGTCGCAGACGAGAATAAAGGAAGCGATATGTACGTACGAATGGTGCTGGGATACATACGTAGACTATAGCAGTCAGTCATCCTCTCTCGCCATATAGCGTAGGCAATAGATAAATGTTGATGTGATAACGCCTACAATCAGACTAAATGAAGTTGTACTATCTAGTATCTTGGTCGTATATAGTAGATTATGTTGGCTGTACGTACGTTTTCTCGCCTCTTTGCAAATGACCTTAACCGTTACGGCAATAACAACGCAAAGAAAAGGTTTTACAATTCCTTGACCCAAGGCAGGAACAATGGAACTGGCCGGTTCCGCTTGAGTTTACCTTGTGGCGAATCGAAACACAGCTAGGCACCTGAAACGGACGTTCACATGACACGATATACAGGCAGCCGCCACAGCTTCCTTCGCTCTTTACTAAATTCCTCCGCCACATTTTCTCTCGGCAACGCATCGATGCCCACCAATGTCAGGGAGGGGAGGGCGGGCGGTCGACGGAGGAAGCGAGCGGGCGCGCTGGCTAGAAAATAACACAGTGAGACATCAGGCATAAAGAGTCTAATTGGCCACCAGATGCCTCCTTGTGATAGCAGCATTGACTGCCGGTACGGAGACGTCGTGCTTACCGGCGGGCGGGCGGGCGGGCGAACGAGCAGAGCGAGAGAGCGAGCAGCGCGCGTCTTCGCGACGACGTTCTCCGAGTCGAAGATGCCTCGGTCCGTCCATACTGCGGGGAAGGCGACAAACAACGCGCACGTCACGAGCGGGGCGAGGCTTTAGCCTACTTCACGGCTGTTGCCGCCCGCGACCTTGCAGGTCGTTCGCGAGAAATCTCTGTTTAGTTCCTCCCCGGAATTGACGGTGTTAAGATGCGCGTCGCTAAGGTGCTGCTCCTGGCTGTCCTGGTGCTGGGCGTCTCCTGCGTCGCATCGACCGAGGAGCGCAAGATCCGTCGAGTGAAGGTGCTGCGCAGGGTGAAGAATTCAGTCCCAATCGGCAGGCGGATGCTCGACTCGGCGCCGTCGGACGACGTGGCTTCATCGGAAGAGGAGAAAGATAAGTCCCTCCCGCTGAGGCCTCGCACTTCCAGGAAGATGATGGGCGTTGCAGGGAAGCTGGTGCCGTCGCAGCCGGAGCCTCCTCCCAGCTACTTGCCGTACCACTACAGCCAGCAGAAGTCCAAGTCACGCGCGAATCCCCTTTTCCCCGCCCTCAGCAGGGACCTCAAGTTCCACTCAGATCAGGGCGCGGGCACGGATCCAGCGTCTCAGTACTCGGTTGACGCACAGGACTTGGTTGCCCTTGAGTCTCAGTTGCCGGTTTCGGGCAGCGAGGACGACTTAGCCTACTACTTCACGAGGGACCCCTACGAGTTCAACACGCTGGAGCCGGCAGCTTTTGACGACGGCAGCGTAGGCAGCGATTACTCTGCAGGATACCAGCAAGTCCCTTATAACTCTGGATTCGACACCAACTCGTATGTTCCACCTGGACTACAGGTTAGAAGAATTACCCTGATCGAGTTCCTTACAAATAGGAAATTATTCCCTTATTATAATTTTCCACAACAAAGTTGAGCGGATATACATATCAGTACGAATCACGGAAACATATTTTTACCGGTGTCGAAGACACCGGTCTAAAAGTGAACTTTTTAGGATCTTCCTTCAGAAGTGTTCTTCTCCGGAACTACTGGAAGTACTGAAACAACTGAGACTAAGATA
>JAAUYK010029354.1_pt1 | contig 23508 bp, 17 predicted proteins | sample 7278021 | NCBI WGS metagenome assembly JAAUYK01 (sample SAMN14350223, study PRJNA611818) | marine sediment metagenome | isolation source: surface marine sediment (1.8m) | place: French Polynesia: Moorea | collected 2018-08
ATGAAGGGCAGCCTGCATACCGATGAGCTGATGAGCGCGGTCATGCAGAAGGATGCGGGCATGCGCACCGCAAGGCGGATCAGCCACGTCTTCGGCATGGACGTAGCGACCTATCCGAAGCCCTTGTTCATCACCGATGCGGCGATCAATATTTTTCCCGATCTCGAGGCTAAGCGGGACATCATCCAGAACGCGATCGACCTCGTGGCAGGGCTCGCGGTGAAAGAGCCACGCGTGGCGATTCTTTCGGCGGTCGAGACCGTGACGCCCCGGATTCCCTCCACCATCGAAGCGGCCGCGCTCTGCAAGATGGCGGAACGAGGCCAGATCACCGGAGGCATTCTCGACGGCCCGCTCGCCATGGATAACGCAATCAGCCCGGACGCCGCCCGGATCAAGCAGATCGACTCCCCGGTTGCCGGGCAGGCCGACATCCTCGTTACGCCCGACCTCGAAGCCGGCAACATGCTGGTCAAGAACCTGACCTTCCTTTCCGGGGCCTACGCGGCCGGGATCGTACTCGGCGCCCGGGTCCCGATCGTCCTGACCAGCCGCGCGGACTCGACCCAAACGCGCCTCGCCTCCTGCGCCGTGGGGGCGCTCTACGCCGAGGCGATCAGGATCGGCAAGCCGGTTCAGGTATGAAGATTTCTCTTTAACACATTGCTTTTCCATTATTTGTTGGCAAGAAAGTAAGGTGATCTGCCCTCGGCCCTTCTCGGATCGCTTGATCTCAGCAAGATGGGGGACCTGTAAAGTTGTCGTGATCCGGCGCTCGGGATAGGCTGCGCTGTCAAGAGCCGCGGGTTGGATCGCGGCCGCCAAGAGCCGGGGGAGGCTTGAACATGCATAGTCGAGACTCGGCGGCAGGGCCGGCGTTGCGAGCGCTTGCCCTTGTTCTCGCTTTGCTCCTGCTCCCCGCGACTGGCGGATGGGCCGCCGAGACCCTAGCCGCCGAGCCGGCACCCGTCCTACCCGAGCAATTGACCGAGACCGAGGTGCGGGACCTCGTCTCCCGCCTGTCCGACGATGATGTGCGCGCGCTGCTCATTGACCAGCTGGACAAGGTGGCGCAGGCGCAGGCCGCCAGCGGCGACGGGGCCTCCGAGACCAGCCTGGACGACAGCCTCGCAGCCCTCTACCGGCGCTCGACCTTGATGGCGGAGGCACTGCCCGAGGTCGTTGAGCTGGGGGGCTTCGTGATCGGCAAGATCACGGCCGACCAGCCCAGCGGCTACATCTGGTCGGTATTAGCTTTCATGGCCGCCATCTTCATCGGCGCCGCCGTCGTCGAATGGCTGTTCCGTCGGCTCTTCAGGCGTCTTCGTGGAACCAAGTTCAGCAGCGAATTCCGCGGCTCTCTGGACCAGTTCTGCGTTGCCATGCTGGACCTCCTGACCAACCTCGTCGCGATCGGCGTCTTCGCGCTGGCCGCCGTTGTCATCTTCTTCGCGCTCTACGATCGCCACGAGCCGACCAATGCGGCGATTACGGCGATCTTCTGGGGCGTGATCCTGATCCGGGTCATCACCGCCGTCACCCGGACCCTCCTCTCCCCCGACGATCCGGCGCGGCGCCTGCTTCCGCTAGCCGACGGCACGGCACGGGTCGCATTCCATCGGATCGTCGCCATTGCGTCGATGATCGTCGTGGTCCTCAAGCTGTTCGATCTGCTCCGGCAGTACCAGCTGCCGGAAGGACCGATGCTGGCCGTCGTCATGACACTCAGCCTCGCGGTCATGCTCGCCATCATCGCTATTGTCTGGCGCGACCGTGAGACCGTCGCGGCGGCCATCCTGCCTGACGACGCCGGCCCGGCGAGCCGCGCCAGGGAAGTGCTGGCGGCCAACTGGCACATCCTGGCCAGCTGCTATTTCCTCGGACTTTGGCTCCTTGCGGTGGTTACCGGTTTGCTGACGGGCGAGTCCCAGCGGCTGGCATTCATGGTGAGCTTCTGTCTGCTGCCGGGGTTGCCGCTGGTCGATTGGCTCGCGCGCCGAGGCATCCAGCGGCTCTGCGGGGCTTCTGCCTCGGAACCAGACGAGGGCGCCACGTCCGAGGCCGCGGCTGAGAGCGGAACCGAACCGGAGCAAGCACCGAAGGCTCCGCAAGGAACGGCCGGAGAGGCCTTCGAGCCGGTGCTGGTCCGCAATATGCGGGTGATCCTGGGGCTTCTGGTGGTGGTCCTGATGGCGAACGTCTGGGGCTTCGACCTGCACGATGTCGCCGCGGCGAGCATGAGCCAGCGGGTCGCCGACGCGCTCTTCGAGATCGTCGTCACGGTCATCCTGGCCTGGGCCATCTGGGGCTTCGTCAAGACCGCGATCACCTACTACGCCCCGCAGGAGGCCATCGACGTGGAACAGATGGTCGAGGGCGAGGCGGGCGGCACCGGGCTGACCCGCGCCCAGACCCTCCTGCCGCTGCTCCGCAAGTTCATCCTGGTCACCTTGGTCGTGATCGTCACCCTGGTCGTGCTTTCCTCGCTGGGGGTCAGCATCGGCCCCCTCATCGCCGGCGCCGGCGTGGTCGGCCTGGCCATCGGCTTCGGCGCGCAGACCCTGGTCCGGGACGTGATTTCCGGCGCCTTCTTCCTGGCGGACGACGCCTTTCGTATCGGCGAGTACATCGATGTCGGGATCGCCAAGGGCATGGTCGAGCGCATCTCGGTGCGCTCCTTCCGCCTGCGCCACCACAACGGGCCGATCAACACGATCCCCTTCGGCGAGGTGCAGAAGGTGATGAACTACAGCCGAGACTGGGTGCTAATGAAGCTCGAGATGCGCGTTCCGTCGGACACCAACCTGGAGAAGCTGCGCAAGGTCGTGAAGAAGGTCGGGCAGCAATTGATGGAGGACCCGGATTTCGGTCCCAACCTGCTGCAGCCGGTCAAGTCCCAGGGCGTCAACCGCATGGACGACGACGGCGCCTTCGTGATCCGTGTCAAGTTCATGTGCAAACCCGGCGAGCAGTTCGTCTTGCGGCGCGAGGTCTTCAGACGCGTCCAGGAGGCCTTTGCCGAGAACGGGATCAGGTTTGCGCCGAAGCGCGTGATGGTGGATTCGGGGGCAGAGGAGCCGGAACAGCAGGTCGCCCTCGCCGCGGTCGCAGCCGAACGTCCCGCTGGGGCCAAGGTGCAGAGCGATGCGCGCTAGAGCGGATCATGTTTTGACGGAAACGCTTCGCGATTCAGTCAAACCTGGATCTGCTCTGGCCCTGATCAGCGCTCGGTTCTTTCCGCGTTCAATCTTCTGGATTTGGAGGTCGCTTGATGTCGAAGGTCATTCTTGGGATCGCGGGTGCCGCAGCCGTGGCGGGATGGGCTCTCGCCGGGGTCGTCTTCGTTCAGAACGGCAGTCTGAGCGACGAGCTCGAGGCGAGCGAAGCGAACCGAAGCAAGCTGGCGCAAGAGCTTGGATCGGCCCAGGCCAAGCTTGACGAGTACATCAAGTCGAGCGGCGCGCTCGATGCCATCGGCGGCAAGTTGAGCACCGCCGAGCAACAGGTCGCCCAATTCGAGAACCAGCTCAAGGCGGCCCGGGAAACCTACGCGGAACTGACCAAGCAGACCCAGACCAGCCGGAGCGAGCTCGCCACCGTGGAGACACGCCTGGCGGAACAGGAGGCGAAAGCGGCCCGGGTCGAGCGGGACCTGGAACGGGCGGAAGACCGTCTCAAGACCCTGCGCGCGGAGGCGGACGGGCTGCGCCAGGAGATCGAGATCTCTCAAGGCCAGGCCTCGAACATAGGGGGCACTGCGTCCCAAGGTAGCGCGCCCACGCAGCAGGCAGCGGCGCCGACAAAGGTGGACAGGCTGACCCAGGCCAAGGAACGCTTTCAACTCGTCGACCAGAACGGCGACGGCCGGATTGACGAGTTCGAGTACCGCTTCGCCAGCGTCCAGCTTCTAGGCCTGATCGACGTCAACGCGGACGGCTACGTCATGATCGACGAGACCGTGCTCAGCCCCGAGGCCTTCAAGCGTCTCGACCAGGACGGCGATGGGAGGATCTCGGATATCGAGTTCAACGACGCGCGGGTGTTCCGGGAGATCGACACGAAGGGCAAGGGCTATATCACGATGGAGGACTTCCTCGAGTTCATGAAAGTCGGCCAGCAGTAACACCGGCCGACAGGCCGGGCTTTAGAGCAGATCCGGGTTTGACTGAATCGCCAGAGGCAATCCAGGGCGATGAGAGGGAAAGCAAGCCACGAAGGTAAGCGGGAGAGACGACCATGAGCGCATACAGGGCAGTCGCCTGCCTGGGACTGGCCGTGGCCTGGATCGGGCTCGCGCCGCCGCTACTTGCCAAGTCCTTGTCGTTCGATGAAGTCGTCCAGCTCATGGGCTACAGTGACGAACAGAAGAAGGCCCTCATCAGGGGCGAGATCGTCGCGACCGACCTGGAGCGGACGCGCGAAGATCAGCTCTATGCAGCCGTGGGCACCCGTCTGGATGAACCCCTTGCGGACTTGGCCGAGAACGCGCGGAACGGGGTCAACATCGAGAGCGATCCGGGGACGGAAGCCTTCGGCGTGCTCAGCCCGGAGGGTTACCGCGAAGAGCTCGCGGCGGTCGTCTTTCCCGAATCCGCGAGAAGGGAAATCAACCGGCTCCTGCGAGTCCGGGCGGACGGCACCTTCAATCTCTCGAAGCCGGAGGTCGACGCGCTCCGCGCCGCCCTCAAGGACGTCAAGCCTGGCGACGCGGGGGCCGCGGCGGCGGTCTCCAAGGCTTACCAGGACGTGCTCGCCGGGCGGGTCGAGGCCTATCTCGCCAAGGGCCTGAGCGGCATCGCCGATTACGACCACGGCGGCGACAGGCTGAAGCCGGCCGACCAGCTGCAGATGATCGAGCAGCGGTCCGAAGAGTTTTTCGAACAGTACTATCCGGAATTCGGCCGGGCGGTGGCCGAGTACCCGAAGGGCCAGCCAGATTCCATCTCCAATCGCCTCTATTGGATCAGGCGGGACGTGGAGGGCCGGCCCGCCTTGGTCCTGGCGCATCAAATGGTCCAGGAGGGCGAGGATTTTGTGCTGCTGAGCCAGCGGCAGTTCTTCGTCGGCCATACCTACCAATCCCTGCAGGCCTACGCCCTGCTGCTGCCACTGGAGAACGGCAGCGCGCTGTTCTTTTTCAACAGCGCCTTCACCGACAAGGTGGCCGGCCTGTTCAGCGGCGTGGCCCAATCGGTCGGCCAGGGGCGCCTGAGGCGGGATCTTCAGAAGTACATCGAAGGGGTCAGGGAAGAGTCCCAGCAGTAAGCCGCGGCCGGGCCGAGAGAAAGCCGGAGAGTCGGATTACAAGCGGATGATTTTCATGAATTTTTTACGGCACACCAGCGAGGGCAAGCTCCCTACTCTGCCGGCTCTTTGGCCGCGGCCTGTTCCGGCCTGCGCCCGATGCGCTCGCCCAACCCCTGCATGACCCGGTAGAAGACCGGGGTGAACAGCAGCGACATGATGGTTGCCGCAATCATGCCGCCGATCACCGCCGTGCCCACGGCCTGGCGGCTGGCGGCGCCGGCCCCGGTAGCCACGACCAGGGGCATGAAGCCAGCGATCGACGAGATCGCCGTCATCAGGATCGGCCGGAAGCGCAGTTTGGCGGCCTCCACGGCGGCCTCGACAATGCCGAGCCCCTTCTCCCGTTCGGCCCGGGCGAACTCGACGATCAGGATCGCGTTCTTGCTGGCCAGGCCGATCAGGAGGACGATGCCGATCTGGGTGTAGACGTTGTTGTCGAACTCGCGGGCGATCAGCGCGGCGAGCGTGCCCAAGACGGCAAGGGGAACGACCAGGATAACGGCGGCCGGACTCGTCCAGCTCTCGTACTGCGCCGCCAGCACCAGGAAGACGAGCAGGATCGCCAGCGCAAAGATGATGATCGCCTCGTTGCCGACCTGCTTCTCCTGGAACGACACGCCGGTCCACTCGAAACCCATGGAGGGCGGCAGCTTGGCCGTCGCCATGTTTTCCATCAACTGGAGCGCCTGGCCCGAGCTGAAGCCCGGCGCCGCCGCGCCGGTGATTGACGCGGCGGGGTAGAGGTTATAGCGCAGGATGGTCTGCGGGCCGGTTACGAAGTCGACGTCCACCAGGGTGCCGATAGGAACCATCTGGCCGGCGCTGTTGCGCACCTCGAGCTGTCGGATATCGCTCGGCTGCAATCGAAAGCGGTGGTCGGCCTGAACCTTGACCTGCCAGGTCCGGCCAAAACGGTTGAAGTCGTTGACATAGGCCGAGCCCAGATAAGCCTGGAGCGTGCCGAAGACCTCGTCCAGGGAAATCCCCAGCGTCTTCGCCTTGACGCGGTCCACCTCGGCGAAGAGCTGCGGCACGCCGGCCCGGAAGGTCGTGTTGAGGTTGGTGAGGCCCGACTGGGCATTGCCGTCGGCGATCAACTCTCGCGTCGCCTTCTCGAGCTCGTTCAAGCCGATACCGCCGCGGTCCTGAAGCTGGAACTGGAAACCGCCGGCGACGCCGAGGCCGCTGATCGCCGGCGGCGGGAAGGCGAAGGCAATGGCCTCCTGAATAGAGAACAGCTTGCCCTGCAGGTTTGCCAGGATCGCCTCCTGGCTCAAGCTGGGATCGGTCCGTTCTTCCCAGGGATCCATGGTGACGAAGATGATCGCGGCGTTGGAGGCGTTGGTTCCGTCAATCAGAGAGAAGCCGCCGAGGGAAACCCAGTTCGCAACGCCGGGCATGGTCTCGAGCATACCGTCGATCTGTTTCAGGACCTGCTGTGTCCGCCCCAGGGAGGCGCCGTCGGGAAGCTGGACGCTCGCCATGACATAGCCCTGATCCTCCTCGGGCAGGAACCCCGTCGGTATCTGGCCGAACTGCCAGCCTGTCAGACCGAGAAGGCCGAGGAACAGCAGCATCACGAAGGCCGCGCGCCGGAGCAGAATTTTCGACAGCGACGTGTAGCCCATGCCGAGCTTGTCGAAGACCTTGTCGAAGCCCCGGAAGAAGGCGTTCTTCTTCTCCTTCGGCGGCCGCAGCAGCAGCGCCGAGAGCGCCGGGCTCATGGTCAGCGCGTTGATCGTACTGAACACCGTCGCGACGGCGATGGTCAGGGCGAACTGCCGGTACATCTCGCCGGTGATGCCCGGCAGAAAGGCGGCCGGCACGAAGACCGCCAAGAGCACCAGGGTCGTGGCGACCACAGCGCCGGAGACCTCCGACATCGCCTTGATCGCGGCTTCTCTCGCCGTCATGCCCTTTTCGATGTGCACGGAGGTCGCCTCGACGATGACGATGGCATCGTCGACCACGACCCCGATCGCCAGCACCAGCCCGAAGAGGGTCAGCATGTTGAGGGAGAAGCCCAAGGCGCCCATCACCGCGAGGGTGCCGATCAGGGAGACCGGGATAGCCACGGCGGGCACCAGCGTCGCGCGCCAGTCCTGGAGGAAGATGAACAGAACCAGGAAGACCAGTGCGGCGGCCTGAAACAGCGTTACGAAGACCTCGTCGATCGAGGCCTCGACGAAGAGCGTGGTGTCGTAGGGGATCGTGTACTCGAGGCCGGCAGGGAAGAGAGCCGAGAGCTCCTCCATGGTCGCCCGCACTTCCTGCGCCACCTGAAGGGCGTTCGCCCCCGGCAGCTGATAGATCAAGACACTGGAGGACGGCGCTCCGCTCAGGCTCGAAGTCAGGTTGTAGTTCTGGCCGCCGAGCTCGATCCTCGCGACGTCTTTCAGACGGACGATCCGGCCGTCTTCTGAGGTCTTGACGATGATCTCATCGAACTGGCTGATATCGGACAGGCGCCCCAGGACGTTGACCGACAGCTGAAGGGTCTGCGAATCGGGCGCCGGCGGCTGGCCGATCTGTCCTGCGGCGACCTGCGCGTTCTGCTCGCGGATCGCGCCGACCACCTCTGCGGTCGTGATGCCGAGCGAGCGGAGCCGCTGCGGATCCAGCCAGATCCGCATGCTGTAGTCGCTCGACGGAAAGATCGTGACCTCGCCGATGCCGTCGATCCGGGCCAACCGGTCGCGCAGCTGCAGGGTCGCGTAGTTGCTGAGGAAGAGCTCGTCGTAGCGGCCGTCGGGTGAAACCAGCGAGATCAAGAGGACGATGTTGGTCGACTTCTTCTTGGTGTTGATGCCCTCGCGCTTCACTTCCTCGGGCAAGCGGGGCTCTGCGAGCGAGACCCGGTTCTGGGTCAGGATCTGGGCGAGATCCAGGTCCGTGCCGACCTCGAAGGTCACAGTAAGGTTGTAGGAGCCGTCGCTGGCGCTGGTCGAGGACATGTAGATCATGCGCTCGACGCCGTTCACTTCCTGCTCGATCGGCGCGGCCACCGTCTCCGCAATGACGCTGGCGCTGGCGCCCGGATAGACGGCACTGACCTCGACCGTCGGCGGTGTGATCTCGGGATATTGGGCAATCGGCAAGGTCCCGAGGGTCACCAGCCCCGCGATGACGATGACGATCGACACCACGCTCGAGAAGATCGGCCGTTCGATGAAGAACTTGGAGAACATCCGCGCAGCCCCGTCCGACTAGTCGGTTGCCGCGCCAGCGGCAGTCTCGGCGTCGTCGGCGCTCTCAGCGCCGGCCTCGGCATCGACTTCCTGCGCGCTTTCCTTCGGCGGCTCGGGTTCCCTATTAGCCTGGATTGCCGCCTCGATCGCGGGCGCCGACAGGCTCTTCATGTCGATCACCTCGGGCTCGACCTCGAGCCCCTCGCGCGCCCGCTGCAGACCGACCACCACCACGCGCTCGTCCGCCTCGATGCCCTCCTCGACGACGCGCAGGCCGTCGACCAGTTGCCCCAAGGTCACGTTGCGCTTCTCGACAACGTTCTCGTCATTGACCACCAGGAGATACTGCCCGGATTGATCGAAACCGACCGCCCGTTCGGTGACCAGAGGCATATCGGGTCGCGTGGCGATCGGCAGGCGTATCCGGGCAAAGAGACCCGGCAGCAAGATCGGCTGCTTGCCCGGATTCTCGAACACGCCGCGGACCCGGAGCGTTCCCGTGTTGGGATCGACCTGGGATTCGGCGAAATCCGTTTGGCCGATGTGCGGGTAGCCGCTCTCGGTCGCCAGTCCGAGTTCGAGAGGAGTCGCCTCCCGCTTGCCGGCGCGCCCCTCGTCGGCGTCCGTGGATCGGCTCATCGCCATGACCCGCAGAAGGTCGCGCTCGTTAATGTCGAAGAAAACGTACATCGGGTTGAAGGTCGTGATGTCGGTCAGGATCGTCGCCTCGCCCCTGCCGACGAGGTTGCCGACGTCGATCAGGTTGCGCCCGACCCGGCCGGAGATCGGCGCGGTCACCTGCGTGTAGCCGAGATTGATCTGATCGCGGGTCAGGTTGGCCTTGCGGACCAGCACCTCGGCCTTCGCCGCAAGGAAATCGGCCCGGGCTTCGTCCACCTTGGCCTGCGAGATGTTGCCTCGCTTGAGCAGCCTCTCCGAGCGCTCCAGCGTCTTCGCCGTCTCGACCTGGCGGGCCTCGGCGCGCGCGAGCTCCGCCTCGGCCGCCTTGACCAGGGCCTCGTACTCGACCGGATCGATGGTGAACAGCAGGTCGCCCTGGTTGACCGGTGTGCCCGGCTCGAAATGGACGCGCTGGAGGACGCCGGGGACCCGGGCCGGCACCTCGACCCGGGCATAGGCCGAGGTCGTGCCGGTGAACTCCAAGTACTCCGTCACCTCGGTCACCAGGGGCTTGGCCACCGTGACCGCGGGCGCGGGCGGCGCGACGTAGGTATTCTGCTCTTCGCAGGCGAAGAGCAGGAACGAGGCCGTGGCCACGCCGAGAGCCCCCAGCCGCGCGCGTCGAACGCAACCCATGTCCCCTCCCATGCTTCAACGGACCGGGCGGCAGCTTTGCCCGCCCCGCCCACAATCCTCATACCGGAGAGACTTGTAGCACAAGGGCGGCGGCGGGGGGTGGTGGCAAATGCATGCGCGGCGCAACTTTTTGGGCCGTCGGCCGCTCCCGGGCCTGGAGTCCGAGACCCTGGTTCAACCGTCTGATCTGGTTGAGTTTCGAAACTGGCCGGAGCGGCCGTTGAAGCCGGTCTTGCGCCCGACCTAGAATCGGGTTCATGGCGATTCTCGGCCTCATCTTCCAGCCATATGTTTTTACTAGAGAATCACGGGTTTGGGTCGTGACCACGGCCCGGTAGGCGCGGGCCGTTCTTGATCTGGATCATTCATGCCGGGACGCCGGTGCGTAAGCTTAAGTTCGGACGGTGCCGAGCCGGCCGAGGGAGAGGCGCCAGGACCTTGCCCCCGGCGGCGCATATCCCTGCACCGGCGGCAGACGAGGGAGATGAGAGAAGATGGCGGAAGTCCTGCGAAGGCTCGGCGAGGAGCACGCGAACCTCGCCCGTTTGTTGAACGCGATGGAGCACCAGCTGGAGATTTTCGACCGCGGTGAGCAGCCCGACTACGACGTGCTCACGGCGGCCGCCGAGTACTTCACGGAGTTCCCCGACCGCTGCCACCATCCAAAGGAAGACCTGATCTTCCGCAGGCTGCGAGAGAAGGATCCGGCCGCCGCCGAGGCGATCGGGGACCTGGAAGGCGAGCACAGTGAGATCAGCGAGAACGTGCATCGCTTCCGGGAAGCGGTCGCGCGCGTGCGGGACGAGGTCGAGGTCCCGAGGAGCGCCTTCGACGCGGCGATGCGCAACTTCATCGACGACCTGCGCCGGCACATGAAGATGGAGCAGGAACATTTTTTCCCGACGGCGCGCGCGGTTCTGGACGAGGCGGACTGGGCCGACATCGATCGCCAGGTGACCGACGAGGACGACCCGCTGTTCGGCGCCAAGGCCGCGGGGAAGTACGAGAGCCTGCTCCAGGATATCCTGGCGTGGGAGAGAGAGGACGAAGCGGCGGGACGGTGACGCGGTCGCGGCCGGCGCAGCCTCGCAACGCGGGGCGGCCGGGCCCTTTCTCGCCGGGCTGCGGCGAAGGCGTCTTCTGCGGCTGTCGGGCGCTCCCGCCCTCGCCGGCTTGTCGAACCCACTGTCCCCGGCGGCGGCCTTGGTAAAGCCCGAACCGGAAATCGGCGCGTCCCCGGCCGACCGGAACGCCGTCACCCTCTTCCTCTGCGGCGACGTGATGACCGGGCGCGGCATCGACCAGGTGCTGCCCCACCCGGGCGACTCGCGGATCTGCGAGCGCTACCTCACCTCGGCCGAGGCCTATGTCGCGCTCGCCGAGAAGGCCAACGGCCCGATCGATCGGCCGTTGGGCTTCGCCGGCATCTGGGGCGAAGCCCTGCCCGAGCTGTCGCGGCGCGCGCCCGACCTGCGGATCGTCAACCTCGAGACCAGCATTACCAAAAGCGAAGACTGCACGGACAAGGGCATCAGCTACCGTATGAGCCCAGACAACCTTCCCTGCCTCACGGCGGCCGGGATCGACTGCTGCGTGCTGGCGAACAACCACGTGCTGGACTGGGGCCGCGCGGGGCTGATCGAGACCCTGGAGACCCTGGAGGCGGCCGGGATCTGCACCGCCGGCGCGGGCCGCGACGCGCGCGAGGCGCGCAGGCCGGCAATCCTCGAGGTGGCGGACAAGCGCCGCGTTCTGGTCTTCTCCTTCGGCGCTGAGACCGGCGGCGTTCCCCGGGACTGGTCTGCGGCCGATGACCGGCCGGGCGTCAACTACTTGGACGACCTCTCGACGAGTGCCGCCGAAGCCATCGCGGTCCAGGTCAGGGCGGCGAAGCGGACCCGGGATATCGCAATTGTCTCGATCCACTGGGGCGGCAACTGGGGCTACGAGATTCCGAGCGCGCAGCGCGCGTTCGCCCGGCGCCTGATCGACGACGCCAGCGTCGACCTGGTCTACGGCCACTCGTCGCACCACCCCAAGGGCGTCGAGGTCTACAAGGATCGCCCGATCTTCTACGGCTGCGGCGACTTCCTGAACGACTACGAGGGCATCCGCGGCTACGAGCAGTTCCGGGACGATCTGGTCCTCATGTACTTCCCGAGCCTTGCCCCGGAGACGGGCGCGTTGCTCCGCTGCGAGATGGTCCCGCTCCAGATCAGGAACCTCCGGCTCAATCGCCCCTCGCCGAAGGACGCCCGCTGGCTGCGGGATCTGATGAACCGCGAAGGCGAGAGGCTAGGAACCGGCGTCGAGGTGATGGAAGACGATACGCTCCGGCTCACCTGGCAGTGATTCGGAAGCGCGATGTCATGAGACCGATCGAGAGCTGATATCAGGGTTGCACCCTAAGCTTCTATAAAAGCGGAGGAAGCGCCAGCCATGACGACCCCTTCGACGTTGGATCTGCTCACCTGGGCGGGAATCGTACTGTGCCTGAGCCAGGCTGGCATGTTCTCCGGATTGAACCTCGCCGTCTTTTGCGTCGGCCGCATGAGGCTCGAGATCGAGGCCACGCTCGGCGATCCACAGGCTTTGAAGGTGCTTGCTCTCAGGCGCGATCCCAATCTCACCCTGACGACCATCCTCTGGGGCAACGTGGCGGTCAACGTTCTGCTCACGCTGCTGTCGGATTCCGTCCTGACCGGCGTCTCGGCTTTCCTGTTCTCGACCTTCGCGATCACGATCTTCGGCGAAATCCTGCCCCAGGCTTACTGCTCCAACCACGCCATGCGCATCGTTTCCGCACTGACGCCCGTGTTGAGAGCCTATGGAGTCCTGCTCTATCCCCTCGCCAAGCCCTCGGCTGCCGTGCTCAACCGGTGGCTCGGGCGGCAGGGGGTGCGTCTCTACCGCGAGCGCGAGATGCGCGAGCTGATCCACAAACACTTCGAAGCCGAGGGCGCCGAGATCCAACGACTCGAGGGACTGGGCGCCCTCAACTTCCTCGCTCTGGACGACCTCAGGGTCTCCGAGGAAGGCGAGATCCTCGACCCGAGAAGCGTGATCAGCCTGCCGCTCGAGAACGGCCTCCCCGTCTTCCCCGCGATCCGCGCAACGGCCACCGATCCCTTCCTCAAACAGATCGACCGTTCCGGCCGCAAGTGGATCGTCGTCACGGACCTGTCGAACGAACCCCAGTTCGTCTTGAACTCCGACGCCTTTCTCCGCGGTGCGCTCTTCGCGCCAGCCAGCTTTCGGCCCCTCGCCCACTGCCACCGGCCGATCATCGTGCGCGATCCCGGGCGGCGCCTCGGCGACGTCATCGGGCTCTTGAAGGTTCACCCCGACGGTCCCGGCGACAATGTCATCGATAACGACGTCATCCTCGTCTGGGGACGGGAAAAGCGCGTGATCACTGGCGCCGACATCCTCGGCCGCTTGATGAGCGGAATCGCCTCCGTCGAAGCGCCTGCTCGCTAGGGGCAGCCCGCCGATCAGTCAAGCGCGGTCCACGTCACCGTGCAGCATCCTCCCCGTCGTCGGGCGATTTTGGAATCTTCTCGGCTCCCGACTGCGTAGGCTCGGCGTTGGCGGCGGTTGTATCCAAATCGGTCTGGGATGATTCGTGCGACAAGGGGTCGACTGTCGAGACGGTCTGCGCGACCCGAATCGAGTCCGCGAAGGCGACGCGCTCTTCTTCCGATGCGGGACCTCTTCTGCGCATGCGGTAGATGACGAAAACCACGATCAAGACGTGAACGGCAGCCGTGTAGGTGAACAGAGTTCCCACGCCCATAAAGCGCATGGTGGTCGAGGCCAAGAGAGGGCCGAGTACCGCGCCGATGCCGAAGACCAAGAGCAGGCCGCCCGCCGCTTCGAGAAAGCCTTTCGGCTCGACAAAATCGTTCATGTGAGCGACCGAGAGCGAGTACATGGGGAAAGCGAAGAGGCCGAACAGGAAAATGAAGACGAAGATCGCCCAGTCCCAGAAGGGATTGAAGACGGTCATCCCGACCCCGGCGAGCGCGGCGCCGAACGCCGCGAGGACGATCACCTTGCGGCGGTCCATTCTGTCGGACAGCCGTCCGAGCGGCCATTGTCCGAGGGCGCCCGCGATCACCGCCACGCTCATGAAGAGCGCGACCCGGGCCGTGCTCGAGTCCTCCGTCTGCGCGAAGACTGGTGCCAGCGACCAGAAGGCGCCGTTGGCGAGCCCGACGGCAAAACACCCCATGACGCCGACCGGCGAGAGCTTGTAGAGGTAGGCGAAGCGGATCCTGACCGCCTCGATCGGCGCCGGCGCTTGAGCCGTCGTTAGGGCGATCGGAACAGCCGCCAAGGAAACCAGGATAGAAGCCAGGGAAAACAGCGGGAAGCTCCAAGGGTCATCCAACATCAGCATCAACTGACCTATGGTGATGACCGTCAAGTTGATGATCGTATAGATCGAGAAGATCAGTCCTCGGTTCTCGTTGGTGGACCGCTCGTTGAGCCAGCTCTCGATCACCATGTAGAGCACGGCGAAACAGAAACCCGTGGTCATCCGCAGAATCCACCACGCGTAGGCGTCGACCACGAGCGCGTGCAGCAAGGCGACCGACGACGCGATGGCGACCATGGCCGCGAAGCTCCGGATGTGCCCGGCACGCCTTACGACGTGGGGCCCAAGAAGACAGCCGGCGGCGAACCCGACGAAGTACGAGGAACCGAGCACGCCAATGTCCAGGGCGCTGAACTCCTCGAGGCTAGCCCGAACTGGAAGCAGCGTGCCCTGCAACCCGTTGCCCATGAGAAGCAGAGCTACGCTGACAAGAAGCGCTGCGACAGGTGCCACTGCGGCGGTCATGTCTCGACCTCGCTTCTCTTTCTTCGTCTGGCCCGGCGCGCGAGGATGTTAAGCCCTTCCACCAGAGCCGAGAACGCCATCGCGGCGTAGATGTAGCCCTTCGGCACGTGAACGCCGAAACCCTCGGCGATCAAAGTCGTCCCGATCAACAGCAGAAAGCCCAAGGCCAGCATCACGACCGTCGGATTGGCGTGGATGAAATCTGCCAAGGGCTCTGCCGCAAGCAACATCGCAAGGACAGCCGCGATGACGGCCACCACCATGATCGGTACGTGGGGTGTCATGCCGACGGCCGTGATGATGCTATCGATCGAAAATACCAGGTCCAGGGCCAGGATCTGAACCACCGTTCCCGAGAAGCTGACCGACACCGCGCCCGGCGCGAAAACGGTGTCCGACGGATCCGGATCCACGCTGTGGTGGATCTCTTTCGTTGCCTTCCATACCAGGAATAGCCCGCCGACGATCAGGATCATGTCCCGCCAGGAAAACGCCTGCTCGAACAACGTGAAGATCGGCTCGGTGAGCTGGATGATGAAGGTGACCATGCCCAGGAGTCCCAGCCTGAGAACAAGCGCCGCCATGATGCCCATGCGCCGTGCACGCCTGCGCTGCCCCTCCGGAAGCTTGTTGGATAGGATCGATATGAAGATCAGATTGTCGATGCCGAGCACGACCTCCATGACGATCAGCGTCGCGAGAGCAACCCATGCTGTCGGATCGGCCATCAGTGACGCGAGACTTTCCATGATCTGAAATCTCCGGAATTCCTGTGCGGTCGGAAATCTAAGCTTATGCTGACGTTCGCTTCGCCGGGGCTGGAGCCCGGGAAAGCGGTCTTGGGCTCGTCACGAACTGACAAGTCAGGATCGGCTACGCTCCGCTGATCCGGCTTCACTGGGCGTCGGCGATGCCTGTCGAAGCACGCAGAGAGAAAACCTCTGCCGTTGGGCGGAGCCTCAAGTGCGCGAAAGGTCTTTGGCCCGCTGCGTGATAATCGATCTTGGTGCTATCGCCCTGAAGCCGATTCCCTTCGACCGGCCAAAGCAGACCCCTGCCCCTGGCCGCTATCACCGCAACCAAGGCTGCAATCGATATCATTCCTCCAAGAAGGCCCCAAAGTGCGGCAAGTCTCCGTCACTCTCCATTCGTCCATTGTTCGACTAGCGCCAGGCAGCGCCATTCGAGAGCCGGCCCCTCTTTTTTTTCGTGCTGGGCTTCTGCCAGGCGACCTGCGCCTCCCTCTCAGCATTCCGTCGGCGCATCCCGTGGCCCGAGCGACGCATATTGCCATGAGCGCTTCAGCCCCTTGGCCGCCTCGTCATGTGTTTCGAACACGCCCAGCTGGCGCCGTTCGCGGCGCCCGTCCACGGTAACCAAGTAGGCGCTCACGCTCCAAGTATCGGCCTTATTCTTCTCGACCACGATCGCCACGCGCTGTGGCGTGTCCAGTGTGAGTTCCATCGAATCCTGTTCTCCTTGGGATCTCTCTTCAGGCTGGCACGTGGGTGCTATGCCCTCGCCGGTTGCTTCATTGCTCTTGATAACAGCTCAATGTGACCGCGCTGCCACTTTCCGCACGCCTTCAGCCGCTCACCCCACAACGGGCGTCTGGGATTTGTCTGATCGTGATATATATGCAAGATCGCTCTATAGACAAATTTTTTTTGCTATAGCGATATTTTTTATGTATGCGTCACGCCGCCTGAAACGCCGGGCAGAGCCAGAAACACCACAGGGGCCTATTCCCCGGCCCCAGGCCGCGGGGTCTATGACGACTCCTCTTGCCTGGACTCGGACTTGCGTCGTGGGATCTTGATACCAGCTTCTTTGGTTCTCTGATGGGTATTCCGGCGAGTGGGAGACCGATACAATGCTGCGCGCCTTGCTGATTCCAGTCCTGCTGGCCGCTCTTCTGGCGACAGACCTCTCGGCCTTCGCCCAGACCGCGCAGGATCCCGCCCCGGCCGCTCAAGCCGCCACGGCCAAGAACACGCCCGGCACAACTGCGGATAGGCCCGCGGCAAGCCCCGCCGAGGAGGCCGCCGCGAAGCAACTCGAGCGCTGGAGCCGCGTCCTCGACCGGGCCGAAGCGCAGATCGCGGAGGGGATTCGATCGCTTGCCCTGCTCGGCAGCCTCGAGCAGAGGGTCGACAAGGTGCGCAAGGAGGTCGACGAGGCCCGGCGGCCCCTGGGGCTGGAGGTCGAGCGAATCGCCGGCCTCATCGACGCGCTGGGCCCGCCACCGCAGGAGGGTGAGCCGCCAGAGTCGGCGGAGGTCACTGCGCAGCGCAGCGCACTGGACCAGCAGAAAAGCGTCCCCGAAGGCCGGCTGAAGACGCTCAATGTCCTCTTTCAGCGGACCAATCTGCTCGACGGTGCCATCGCCGAAGCGCGGGTCGACTTACTCAAGGCGCAGCTTCTCGTACGCACACCATCGCTGCTTTCCGCCGACACCTGGGGGAGCGCCGCGGGCGAGTTCGTCGAGCTGGGCGCGCGGATCTTGGCCTCGCCCACGGTGTGGTATCAGTCGCCGGAGGTGAACGAAAAGGTCGGCGCGGCTTACCTTGCATTCGCGACCCTCGCCGTGCTGGCCGCGGCGGTCCTCGGCTGGTATCTGCGGCGCTGGTTGTCGCTGAGTTTCGGCCGCCGGCCAGGTGTCGAGGAGCCGAGCTACCGCATGCGCGTCTTCGCCGCGCTCGCCGAGGCGACGGCAATGACCGCCATCCCCATCCTGGTCGTCGTGGTCGCCTACGGTGTGCTCGCCGGCCGTGGGCTCTTGTTCGGTTTGTTCCAGGATATCATGCAGGGAATCCTGGCCGCTGTGATCTGGGTGAGCGCGCTGCGCGGCTTGCCCCGCGCGATGCTGTCCCCCTCAATGCCGCATTGGCGGCTCCTCCGGGTCGGCGACCTTGCGGCGCGCCTTTGGTCTCGCCGGGCCTTCGAACTCGCTGTGATCATCGGCGTCGATCAGCTGATCACCTATCCCTTTCGGAATCTCGATCCCTCGCTGACGCTACAATACACGTACTATTTCGTCGCCGACGGCGCTCTCGCTGCGGTGTTCCTGGCAATCGTTTTCGACAGACGGCTTTGGCGGACCCCCGAGCAGGAAGCGCGAGCCATCCGGGCCGGCCAGCCGTCGAGCCCAGCGCTGGACGATTCGGCACAGCGGAGCTCTTGGTGGCTTGCCGGCCGCGTGCTGGTTGGGACGCTCGCGCTGGCGATTCCGATCACAGGGCTCGCCGGCTACGGCGTTCTCTCCGAACACATCGCGTCGCGACTGACCGCGAGCGCAGGCATTTTCCTGGTCGCCCTGGTTCTCCACGGATTGGCGCGCGATGTCGTCGCCGTCTTCACGCGCGAGGACGAGAGGCCGCCGGACCCGGGCGAGAAGGCCAACCCGATCTACGTCTGGTCGGTGCTGCTTCTCGACATCGGCCTGGTCGTCACGCTGGTCTCCTTCCTGGTGCCACTCTGGGGCGGCCGCTGGGAGAACATCTTCGAGCGCATCGCCTGGGCGATGACCGGGTTCACGATAGGCGGGCGCAGCTTCTCGCTGACCGACGTCCTCTTCGGCATCGTCGTCTTCATCATCCTCCTCGCCCTCATCCGCTTCATTCAGCGCTTCCTGGACGTGCGCGTCCTGCAGCAGACGCGCATGGACGCGGGCGTGCGCAACGCGGTCAATACCGGGATCGGCTATGCCGGCGTGTTGATTGCGGCGCTGATCGCCATCGATACCGCGGGCATCGATCTCTCTGGACTCGCCCTTATCGCAGGCGCGCTGTCGGTGGGTATTGGCTTCGGCATGCAGAGCGTGGTCAGCAACTTCGTCTCGGGTCTGATCCTGCTGGTCGAGCGACCGATCCAGGTGGGCGACTGGATCGTGGTCGGCCAGGACCAGGGCTACGTCAAACGCATCAGCGTGCGCAGCACCCAGATCCAGACCTTCTCCAACGCCTCGGTAATCGTCCCGAACTCCGAGCTCATCGCCGGCCGGGTGACGAACTGGATGTACAAGGACCGATCCGGTCGCGTGGAGATACCGATCGGCGTGGCCTATGGATCGGACACGGCGAAGGTCCGTGAACTGCTGCTCCAGTGCGCCAAGTCGCACAGCAGCGTCAGCGCCCGGCCGCAGCCCAACGTCATGTTCATGGACTTCGGCGACAGCGCGCTACTCTTCCAGTTGCGATTCTACATTCGTGACATGGACAACTACCTGTCGGTAGCAAGCGACCTGCGGTTCGCCATCGACGCCGCCTTCCGGGAAGCCGGCATCGTGATCCCCTTCCCGCAGCGCGATGTGCACGTTATTCCGGCAAGCGGGCCAACGGATGTGGCCGAGGCAGAGCCGCCGTCAAGCCAGGTGCTATCCATGCCCACGAGCCCGCGCACGAAAGAGAGCGCCGAAGGCCAGGACGGCAAGAAGTAGGCTCAAAGAGGCCTGCGAGAAAGCGACAACCCTATTCTGAAGAGCAGCACCATCCGCTGAACTTGTCGGAGTCGATCGGCACCGTCAGGGCCATCGAGCTCCGCAGGGTTTCCACGGCCGGTCGTCCACCAGGTCCCAATTATCATAGTTTTTTTTGCTATAGTCAAAAATTTATTGACATGAAGGGGTTTTTCTGTGATTTCAGGGAGCGCGCGCAGTGAGAGGAAGCGTCATGACAGAGAAATCCATGGAGCGGCAGGTCGCCGAAGAACTCGCGGGGCTCTACGAGCGCCCGTTCGGCGGCAAGGAACGCGGGCGCTACAGAGTCTCGATGAAACACCTGCGCGCCTTGACGCGGCGAAGGCGCGTCACTGAAGACGTGATCCGGTCGATCGGCGAGGAACTCTATGAACTGGGCTATGTCTTGATCGATCTCGAGTCCTACTTCGTTGTCTTGTCCCAGCGCACCTTCGTCAGCTATAGGCGCGTGAGCGACCGATGCCTCGGGGAAGCGCCCCCCCTCGTCGGCCATGCCTGAGCCAGGCCTGCCCGGTTCTTCCCCCGGGCAGCATGCAAAAATACGCCGATCGAGATCAGAGAAAGCCATCGTCGGATGGCGCGAATGGGTCTCGCTACCTGGCCTCGGCATTGAGCAGATCAAGGCAAAGATCGACACCGGTGCTCGAACGTCCGCGCTCCATGCCTATCGGGTGAAGCCTTTCAGACGCGGTGGGAAGCGCTTCGTTCGTTTCTACCTGCACCCCGTTCAGCGTCGGCGACAGCCGGAAATCCTGTGCGAGGCGCCGGTCATCGACGAGCGGGTCGTCACGTCATCGAACGGCAAGCAGGAGCACCGCTACGTGGTCAAGGTCCAGCTTCGCGTCGGCGAGATGGAGTGGCCCATCGAGGTCACTCTGACCAACCGTGACGAAATGGGATTTCGAATGCTCCTCGGACGACAGGCATTGCGCAGACGCTTCATCGTCGATCCCGGAAGCTCGTTCAAGAGCAGCAGACCGCAGGCGAAGAAAAGGAAAGGAAAAGTCGGATGAAGATCGCGCTCATGGCTCGAAATCCGAATCTCTATTCGCATCAACGGCTTGTCGAAGCCGCCGAGCAGCGCGGCCACCAGATCGAGATCATCGATACGCTGCGTGTCTACATTAACATCGCCTCCCATCGGCCTGAAATCCGTTACAAGGGCGAGAAGCTCGAAGGCTTCGACGCCGTCATTCCGCGTATCGGCGCATCGGTCACCTTCTTCGGCACCGCGGTCCTCCGTCAGTTCGAGGTCATGGGCGTCTATCCGCTGAATGAATCGGTGGCGATCAGCCGGTCGCGGGACAAGCTGCGGAGCCTCCAGCTCCTGGCCAGAAAAGGCATCGGGCTGCCCGTCTCGGTGTTTGCCCACTCGACGAGCCAGGCGGAAGACATTCTGGAAATTCTCGGCGGCGCCCCGGTTGTCATCAAGCTGCTGGAGGGAACGCAGGGGATCGGCGTGGTGCTCGGAGAGACACCCGGCGCGGCCAAGAGCATGATTCAGGCCTTCGGTGGCCTGCGCGCTAACATCCTGGTGCAGGAGTTCATCAAGGAGGCGGGCAGCAAGGACATCCGCTGCCTGGTGGTCGGCGACAGGGTCGTTGCTTCCATGATGCGGCAGGGCGCCGAAGGCGACTTCCGATCCAACCTGCACCGCGGCGGCAAGGCGGAAAAGATCAAGATCACGCCGGAGGAACGCTCTACGGCGGTGCGCGCGGCCAACATCATGGGCCTGAACGTCTGCGGCGTGGATATGCTGCGGTCGAACCACGGTCCCGTGGTCATGGAGGTCAACTCGTCGCCCGGGCTGGAAGGCGTCGAGAAAGCGACCGGTATCGACGTCGCCGGCCAGATCATCGGGTTCCTGGAAAAGAACGCCAAGCCGAACAAGACAAGGACGCGCGGTAGAGGCTAGACGCGAGCTTGGGCCGCAATCGGCTCCGACCCTGGATCTCCGCGGTCCGACTCCCCCTTTTTGGGGCGATTGCTTGAGGAGAAGGCAACATGGATGAGGTCTCCATTTGGGCGAAGGAAGTGAGCGAAGCCGCTTCGAGCCTCGTGGGCGGAATTGTCGACTACCTACCGGTTCTCCTCGGCGCCATACTCATCTTGCTGCTGGGATGGCTGGCGGCGCGGCTCTTCCGTTCGGCAGGCGTCCGCTTGGCCCTTTGGCTCAACGGCTTCTTCGATCGTCGATTCGGCCCGGAGCGGGCACGGCACCTGAAGCTCTCGAACACCGGCGTCAAGCTGCTCGGCAACCTGACCTTTTGGTTGATTATTCTGTTCTTTGTGACGGCCGCCGCGCGCATGCTGGGCCTGGAAGCCTTTTCTACCTGGTTGGACCGCGTCGTGGCCTATCTGCCGACTCTCCTGGCAGGCGGCCTGATCATCTTGGTCGGCGTGCTGATCAGCGCGCTGGCGCGGGACCTGACCTTCGCGACAATAGCCTCGGCCGGCGTCCCCCACGCCGAATTGTTCGGCCGCGGCGTCCAGTCGGCGATCCTCGTGACGGCGCTGGTTCTCGGCATCAACCAAGTCGGCATCGACGTGACGCTGCTGGTCACGCTGATCGGAATCTTGGTGGGCGCCCTTGCGGGTAGCTTGGCCCTGGCCTTCGCCCTCGGCGCGCGCAGCTTCGTCGGCAATCTCATCGGCGCGCACTACCTGCAGCAACACTTCAAGCCGGGACAACAGGCCAGAATGGGCGAGATCGAGGGAGAGATCCTCGAGCTGACGCCGGTCAGCGTCATTCTAGCGACGGAAAATGGGCGGGCCATTGTTCCCGCCAAGGCTTTCAGCGACGCGACCACCCTGCTCTTCACTGAGGCTCACGGCGATGAATAGATCAACGCAGCTCAGCATCGCGTTCCTCAAGACGCACCCCGCCGCTGCGGCGCGAGTGCTGGATCAACTGCCGCCAAGGGAAGCGGCGGCCTTCATCGCGCAGGTGCCCGAGGACATAGCGGCGCCCGTCTTGAACCTCTTGCAGACCGGCCGGGCGGCCCAGATCCTGGCCCAGAGCACACCACAGGCGGCGGTCGACCTGCTGATGGAAATGGCTACGCCCTCGCGCTCCGTGGTCTTGCGCGCTCTGCCCAAGGATGCTCTGGAAGCCATCCTGGCGGCTGCTCCCAAGAGGAAATCCGCGGCTCTGCGCCGGTTCCTCTCTCACGACCCAGGCACCGTTGGCGCCTGGATGGATGCGCCGCAGGCCACCTTCGGCCCGGACATAACGGTTGGAGCTTGCCTGAGCGCGGTCCGCCAGTCGGCGCGCCGGCTCGGCTCCTCGGTTTGCGTTGTCGACGAAAAGCGGCGGTTGCTTGGGCTCGTGGCGGTCGACGTCCTTCTGAGCGCGGAGGACCAGGCGCCGCTCGGCGAGATCATGCGGCGCGAGGTCGAGTGGTTGGCTCCACAGGCGACGCTTGCTGCGGCTGTCTCGTCAAGAGCCTGGGAAACCGCCCTCACCATGCCGGTCTGCGAGCGAGGCCGCCGTCTGATCGGCATTCTCCACTTCGAAAGCTTGCGCGAGGGCCTGGTCGACGATCAAAGCCCCCTTGGAGCTGCGCGGATGAACGTGATGCTGACGCATCTCGCGCAGGCTTTCCTGGTGACCTTGTCGGGCTTGTTGCGCATCGCCATCGCCGAGCCGGAGATTACGAGGCTCTCTGAAGGTCAGGAGACTTGAATGGCTAGTCCTGCCGAAGCAGCGTCGGTCGCACTCAACCGACACTATCTGAGGGATTTTCCGCTCGATGCGGCAAGACAAGCGGAGGACATGCCGCCCGCCGAGATCGCGGAGACGCTCGCGGTACAGCCGGCTGAGGTTGTCGCGCCCTTCGTGGCCTGGATGGCGCCGGATCTCGCCGCCGATCTGATGCGGCACCTGCCCGAGCCGCTGGCCAGGCGCTTGCTCATGGACATGAGCCCGAACGCCGCGCTGACGCTGCTCGGCCACTTCGATGTCGACGAACGCGAGCGTTATCTCGGGCTGCTCGATAGCTCTCTGCAAGACGAACTGCGGGAACTCATGACTTATCCGGACGACAGCGCCGGCCGCCTCATGGAAACCAGGATCGGCGTGTTCCGCCCGAATATGACGGTGGCCACGGCCTTGGACCGTCTCCGCCAGTCGACGCTGCGCGGTCTGCACACGCTGTTTCTGGCCGACGACGAAAACCGCTTGTCGGGGCAAGTGGCGATCCACGACGTCGCGACCGCGGCGCTGGACCAGACCTTGGGCGAGATCTCGTCTCCCATCAAGGTATCGGTTCAGGCCACGGCGCCGCGCGACGAGGTCGTCGAAGTGCTCGAGACGTCGCGGCTGCCGAACATACCGGTCGTCGACCTCGATGGCCGTCTGGTCGGCGTCGTCC
>JAAUYK010001549.1_pt1 | contig 23462 bp, 22 predicted proteins | sample 7278021 | NCBI WGS metagenome assembly JAAUYK01 (sample SAMN14350223, study PRJNA611818) | marine sediment metagenome | isolation source: surface marine sediment (1.8m) | place: French Polynesia: Moorea | collected 2018-08
GGGCTGAAATCAGGTTGCCCATTTGTTTGTTCATCGCTGTTGAACACAAGTTGAAACGATTCGTCAATTTTTACCGGGTCGCGATCGACTGTCACGGTCACCGTGGCCATGAGCTGATTGCTAAGCAGGCAGAAGTAGAGAAATAGAAATACGCGAATCATTTTTTGCTTTGTTTCCTTACCGATAAATATTAGGTGGCATTACCAGTATTTGGTTGTATTGTTCTGACGTTCACTTTGCTGGTACTGGTATTTAAATTTTCGCCTGAGCAATCCAGCGGGATCATCTGGGATGCGCCGTAACCACTGTTCCGATGCCTGCTGCTGCTCATCAAGCTGTTGTTCCAACTCACTACTCGCCTGCTGTTCGTTATCTTCAGACTGCTCAGACTCCTGCTGCTGGGCCTGTTGTTGTTCTGCTGTTTGCTGTTCGTTTTCTTCAGTCTGTTGCTCATCACTATTTTGACTGTCCTGTTCCTGTTGTTGCTCATTTTGTGCTTGTTCAGATGACTGCTGTTGTTGTTGCTGTTGCTGCTGTTCCTCACCGGACTGTTGCTCATTATTTTGTTGTGATGACGACTGTTGTTGCTGCTGTTGTTCCTGTTGCTGTTTGAGCAGGTCCCTGTTGAACGTGGCATCTTCATGTTGCGGCTGCTTTTCCAGCACGGCGTCATACAGCGCTATAGCCTCCTCGTAACGTCCCTGGCGCGCGAGGGCGTTGGCCCGATTGTACATATCCGGTATGTCATTGCTTTGCTGAAGCAGTTTATCGGTTTCGGCAAAATTACCAGCACGATAGTTTGCAGCAGCACGCCATTGTGGATCGTTAAACAGCGCTGCTGCCTCGGCAGGCTGTTCTTTTTGCAAGGCATCGTAGGCGCGCTGATTGTCGTTTAACCAAAGCGAGTTCCAGTCGAGGGCCATGGCAGGGTCTTGATGTGTTACCAGTGCCACGCAGAAACTGCATAGCACGCCTCTTCTGAACCCAAGCGCAAGAACTGGTAACAGTGGCAACAAAAGCCACGGGCCCAGTTCGTACCAGCTATCCGAGCGTAAATCCGATTCCGATTCACCATTAGCCTGCAACTGCCTGGCAAACAATGACTCAAACGCGTTTGTGTCATTGTTATCGATACGGCTGGTTTGAAATACACCGCCCCCCTTGTCTGCCAGCTTGTTTAAACTGGCTACGTCAAGCACAGGTATAACTATATTGCCATCTGGTGCCTTGAGATAACCGCCGTCCTTTAGCTTGATTGGCGCACCCTCGGCCGTTCCAATACCAAGTATTGAGACGCGATAACCCAACTGTTGAGCCTTCTGCAGGCTATCTTCGTAGCGAGCTTCTATCTCATCAGTAATCAGTAATATGTCGCCATCACGATGTCCTGCCTGTTGCATAAGATCAACAGATAGTGCCAGCGCCTTCTTTGTATCACTGCCTTGGGCAGGCATAATTTCCGGAGATAGCGCAGTCAGTTGTGAGCGGATGGTTTTGATGTCGTCGGTCAGCGGCGTAACGGTGAATGCATCGCCAGCATAGACGACCATAGCTGTCTGCCCTTCTTTTCTCACATCCAGAAGATCCGATATCTCAAATCTTGCACGTTCCAGTCGACTGGGCTGAATATCATCAGCATACATAGATAAGGAAAGATCCAGCACGATAACCAAGGCAGACTCGTTCTTATAGACCGGTTGCGGCAGGCGTTCCCAGGTAGGGCCAGCCAGAGCAACAATGATCGCCGAGCCAATAACGCCAATAATAAGTTCTTTTACATAACCGGATTTGTCTTGTTGTCCAACCAGTATATGGGGTAGTAACTCAGGATCGCACACCTGCCGCCATTGCTGGTTGTCGAGTCCACGTTTCAGCATGTACCAGATCAGGCCGAGTAAAGGTAACAAGGCAAGAAACCACAGAGGACGTAAAAAATGAAAGTCAGCAATCACGCCACGCTCACTCCACGACGATAACGCCACAATAACAACAAAACACTGAACAACATGCCAACAGTCAGTGGCCAAAAAAACAGTGCTGACTGCGGCCTGAATCGTTGTACATCTTTCTCTATCGGCTCCAGTTGATCGAGGATGGCATAAATCTGTTCCAGTTCCTGCGTATCCCTTGCGCGAAAATACTGCCCGCCGGTCTTGTCAGCAATCGCGCGCAGTGTTTTTTCATCAAGTTCGGCAGAAGGATTCACACGGCGCGAACCAAATATCGAACGCACAATCATTTCATCAGCACCAATACCAATGGTGTATATCTTTAGCCCTTCTCTGGCTGCCAGTTCAGCGGCAGCAAGCGGTTGTACTGCACCTGCCGTATTGGCGCCATCAGTTAGTAGTATCAGTACGCGACTCTGTTCGTCTCGCTCCCTGAGGCGTTTAACTGCCAGGCCAATTGCATCACCAATGGCGGTAGACTGACCAGCCAGACCGATTGCCGACTCATACAGCAGTGTTTTGACCGTTTGCCGATCAAACGTCAGCGGCGTCTGTAGATAGGCCTGTTCGCCAAACAGGATCAGGCCGAGACGATCACCCACACGTCGTTCAATGAATTGACCAGCAACCCACTTGGTCGCCGTTAACCTGTCTACCTGTTCATCATTAATAATGAAGTCGCGCTCTTCCATACTGCCTGATAAGTCGACAGCTAACATCAGGTCACGACCGCTTACCGGAATCTCAACAAACTCCCCTAACCATTGTGGTCGCATTGCAGCGAAAACAAAAAATAACCAGGTTAATACGGCAAGTAGCAATAGTTTTTTACTGTAAGCTTGTGAGCGCGAGCGCTGACCTTGCTGCGTGAATTCATACAGGAAAGGAACCCGCAGTGCCGCATCTTCCTTAATATCAACAGGCTTTAATAATTGCCGAACCAATAGCGGCAACGGGATAAGAATTGCTACCCATGGCCATTCAAAGTGGATCATGATGTCTGCTCTTTTGATGACAGCATCATGCTGAGCCAATCGTTAACAATGCCTAGCAAGACATCAGGATCATAATCAACATCATGCCGATAAGGTGCCTCCAGCAGTACCTTGCCGGCACCATTCACAAAATGGTCAGAGCCAACCTGTTTATCCAGGTAATCAAGCCACTCACTTCCTGTTAATGCAGCGGTTTCTTGCCTTGGCCTGATACTGATACATACCCTGCGCAATAGTGCAGAAATTTCCTTTGCCAATTCGGCCTTGTCACCACATTGTTCATAGTTTTGCCTGATTCGCGCTATCTCATTTCTCGCTTGTACCGCAACGGAAAGTCGCTTTGCCCTGCTTCGACGTATCAGTATGAATAACAGGAATATTGCTAGCAGCAGGATAATAGCGAGTAACCACCATCCGGGTGCAGGTGGCCACCATAAGACCGGGTCAGGCAAATGGATATCTCGTAAAGGTAAGTTAGCAGGGTCCTGTTGTGGGCTCATCGACGACGCAGTCCCTCTCTTATCACCGTAACCGGATCGTTATCTGTTCGACAGGTTAACAGGTTGATGTTACTGCTGCGTGCCAGTGCCTGCAGACTGTCGCGACGTAATTGAAAACGCTGTTTGTGTTGCTCAATGAGTTTTGCATCGCCGGTGTCTATATCCAGTTCCTGCTTGCCATCACTGATCCGGTAATAACCGGCGGGAGGTAACATAGCCTCGAGTTGATCATAGATATGAACCATGACAACTTCGTTGTGGCGAGCCAAGCCAAATAAATGCGTTCGCGCCTTATCATCAAAGCCTCTAAAATCACTCAGCATAATGACCAGGCTTCCCGGCCTGACCAACCTGCGTAGTGCCAGTAACGAGTTCAATTCGTGACTTGTAGTCTGTTCCGGTCCGGCAGCATTCTGCCATGCAGGTGCGGAAACCATATAGTTAATCATCCGCAGCACTGCCGACTTGCCACGTTGTGGTTTTAATTCATGGTCAACATCATTCGAAAAAACAATGCCGCCGACGCGATCATTTTGCTGGCTCGCAATCCATGCAAACATACTTGCCATCTCGGCCGCACACACAGCTTTAAAGCGGCCTCGTGTTGCAAAAAACATTGCAGAACGCAAATCCACCCAGAGATGTACCGGACGTTCACGCTCTTCACGGAACAGCTTGGTATGAGCTTTACCCGAACGGGCCGTAACGCGCCAATCTATATTACGTATGTCGTCACCTTGCTGATATAAACGTGACTCATCGTATTCCATTCCCCTACCCTTAAACGATGACTGGTAGTCGCCAGATTGAACAGCGCCAATTAAACCAGAGCGCAAAGACAGGCCGCGACATTTTTGGGCAAGCCCAATCAGGCCTGCTGTTGAAATAGCTACAGGGGAATTAGTTTTGTCAGCGAGTGCAGACATGGAATTAGTGTTAACGTTTGTTGTTACGGAACGGCTATTCTGGTTACCAGTTCATCAATGACATTATCGGTCGTTAACCCTTCTGCCTCAGCCTCATAGTTCAGGATTAATCGATGCCGCAATACATCATGCACTACTGCCTGTACATCGTCAGGACCAACATAATCACGCTGCTGTAACCAGGCGTGCGCCCTGGCGCATCTATCAAGCGTAATACTGGCGCGTGGACTGGCACCATATTGCAACCACTGATCGATATCCCTGCCATAGGCTGCCGCATTACGTGTTGCCAGTACCAGCTGCAGTAAATACTGTTCAATATTCTCTGCCATATAGATACCTAATACTTCCTCCCTGGCTGCAAAGACGGTTTCCTGTTTGACCGGCACGACCGGCTCGGTGCGTTGACTGGTTTTGGCCTCGTCTCTTGCCAACCGTAATATCGCCTGTTCTTCTTCTGCACCCGGATAATCAATTGTCACATGCATTAAAAAACGATCCAGCTGTGCTTCTGGCAGCGGGTATGTGCCTTCCTGCTCTATCGGGTTCTGTGTGGCCATGACCAGAAACAGATCGGGCAACGGGTACGTTTCCTTACCCACGGTAATTTGTCGTTCGGCCATGGCTTCCAATAATGCAGACTGTACCTTGGCAGGTGCACGGTTGATTTCATCGGCAAGCACAAGGTTATGAAACAACGGGCCCTGTTGGAAAACGAAAAGCCCTTCCTGTTGCCGATAGATCTCGGTACCTGTGAGGTCTGCAGGTAACAGGTCAGGAGTAAATTGTATGCGATGAAAATCGCCCTCGATGCCATCTGCCAACACCTTGATAGCACGTGTCTTGGCCAAACCCGGCGCACCTTCCACGAGTAAATGGCCATCGGCTAATAATGCAATTAACAACCTGTTAACCAGTTGTTCCTGCCCGACAATAAGTTTGCCGATGTGTGACTGCAGACGCTGAATCTCTAACAAAACTGACATAAGTAGTTACTCTGTAATATCCAAGGTAATGGACAGTGAAATAGTGAAAAAAATTCCCAAGTTACCGCGACTTAGTGAGGATATCTGTTATTCCCTGACGGTATGATGTAATGTCATTCAATACAGGTCAACGCATCATGGAGTAAAGTCATGCCTGACGCACACAATTTCAGTGAACGCCTGCGGGCAGGTGAAACACTGTATGGTACATTGATAAGCCTGCCGAGCGCAGAGGTGTGTGAAATACTCTCGGAAGTCGGTTATGACTGGTTATTTATCGATGCTGAGCATGGCGCTTTCAATCCTCAACAGGCTCAAGGCATGTTGCAGGCAGCATCACCTACACCCTGTGTGATTCGAGTACCGGCAGGTGAAGCAGTGTGGATAAAGAAGGCACTGGATATAGGTGCTGCGGGCGTAATCGTGCCGCAGGTACATACAGCTGAACAGGCGCAAGAAATTATCCGCAATTGCAAGTATTCGCCAACCGGAGACCGCGGCGTTGGTATCGGCCGAGCGCACAAGTACGGGATTGAGTTTGAACACTATCTCAAGCATGCCAATGAAGAGACGGCTGTTATACTGCAGGCAGAGAGCACGCAGGCGATTGACAATATTGATGCCATTGCCGGGCTTGAAGGCGTCGATGCCATACTGATAGGTCCTTATGATTTATCTGCAAGTCTTGGCAAACCGGGCGAGATTAACGACCCTCTTGTCCAGGATGCGATCAACACCGTGATCGCCGCTTGCAAAAAGCATGATAAGAAACTGGGATACTTTGGTGTATCGGCAGATGCCGTTCTGCCTTATAAAGAAAAAGGCTTTACGCTGCTGACTGTTGGTGTTGATGCTGCATTTCTTGTTCAAGCGTCGGGGCAGTGCCTGCAATCTATCCGCGAATAACTATTGTCATGAGCCTGGCTACTATTAACACCATATTGAATACAGCACCCATCGTTATACAAGGTGCTACCCGGTTAATCCGGATGATCCGGGATCAGGGCGAAGAGGAAAAACAGGAAATCCCGGAAACGATTGCCGGTATAAAGCAGGAAGTCGAAAAAGTACATCAACGTCTGGACGCCAACAGTGATGCCGATGTTGAACAAATCAAACTGATAGAAGAGCTGGCAAGACAGAATGAATCACTTGCTACACAGCTTAAGACCACGATGTCACATTTGAACCGTTTAACTATCATTGCACTGTTGTCACTATTGCTGGCCGCAACGGCGCTGATTCTGCTTATTGTCCTGCCCGCATGAAGAAAGTCTATGAATGCGATGATGCAATGCTTGCCGGGCACCTGGTAAGCCTGCTTGAAGGTAATGCCATTGCCTGCCATCTGAGAAACTTAAGCCTGACCGGAGGCATTGGTGAATTACCTATCAATGAGTGCTGGCCGGAAGTCTGGGTCAATAACGCATGTGACGAAGACGAGGCGAGGCAGTTAATCTCGGCTGCTCTTGCCGAGGCCAAAACTGCTGATGACTGGTATTGCACCTGTGGCGCACAAGTGCCTGGTCAGTTTGGCACCTGCTGGTCATGCGGCATGGACAAACAGGAGTAACCTAGTCGTCGCCATTGATTAGCTTGAACAGGGCAAGCATATCTTCTTCACCCAACCCCGCTTTTTCGCCTGCTGCGTATATCTGTTCGGTAGCCTGTAACAGCGATAATCCCGAATCAGATTTATCGGTCGCCAGTGCCAGGCGCACATCCTTTAACATATTTTTAAGGGCAAACTGTGGAGCGAAGTCTCGCTGTCGAAGTTTGGGTTCCTTGTATTCGCACAGGTAATTCCAACCGGTATTATTGCGTAACACGTTAAAATATTGATCATCATTTAAACCGTTTGCTATTGCATAGGCGTAGCTTTCACAGAGAGCCTCCAGCTGCATGGCCAGGTTCAGGTTCATGGCCAGCTTGGCGACACTGGCCTGCCCTATCTCACCCACATACAGCCGCGTTGGCGAAAGCCTGGCTAGCAAGGGGTCGAGATATTGCGCCAGTTGCTGCTTGCCTCCAAGGTAAAGTGGTAACTTTCGCTGCACAGCAGCCACCTCACTGCCGCCCATCAAGGCCTCGACAAAACCCGCTCCGGCTTTTTCCACCTTGCGGCATGCTTCCCTGTTCTCATCAGGTCGGACGGTTGCCGTTTGTACAACAACCTGGTTTGCACCGAGCAATGGGGTAATCCTGTCTATCAAATCAAGCACCGCGGCCCCGTCTATTACAACAATAAAGATGACGTTGGCGCTGTGCACTGCCGTTGCCAGGTCTTCAACATGATTTGGCATATCGGGCTTTGGTGTGCGGTTCCAGCAGGATGCGAGCAGACCGTCCTCATGCAGATTCATAGCAAGTGCACGCCCCATTATGCCAAGGCCAAGCACCGCTACGTTAAAATCATCGGAAAGGATCTCACTCATAATAAATACGCGACAGATTTGTGAATCATGTAATGGTAATGATATTCATACATTGTGCAGTGAATGTATTCAGGATTATAGTCATCGCATGTGCGGAAGATTTGCCATTCATAGTACACAAAAAGAACTGGAGACTTATTTTAACCTCGCGAAGTCAGAAAAGTTTATCCAGCGATTTAACGTCGCCCCGTCATCCGATATACCGGTAATCAGGCAGGAAGGTGAAGACCTGTCGCTGGTGAATTGCCACTGGGGCCTGATCCCAAGCTGGGCGAAAGATACCAAAATCAAACCTATCAACGCGCGTGCGGAGACGATCGCGGACAAACCCTTTTTCAAATCCAGTTTCAGAAACAGGCGTTGCCTGATTCCGGCCAATGGCTACTACGAGTGGAAAAATGAAGCTGGTAGAAAACAGCCCTACTATTGCAGGCTCAAGAATAGCAACCTGTTTGCATTTGCCGGGCTATGGGATCGGTGGGAGCGCGATGATACCGTGATTGAGAGTTGTACCATAATTACCACTGAGGCCAATATTGCGACCAGCAGCATACACCATCGCATGCCCGTTATCCTGGACCAGGTACAACACTGGCAATGGTTGCAAGACGGAGGATTAGACCTGTTGCAACCCTACACAGGAAGAATGGCATGCTTCCCGGTAAGCACTGAAGTTAATAACCCTGTGAATAATAGTAAAAGCCTGATCCAGCCCACTTAGTACGGACACAGCGCTAACGACTTTTTAACACCGCTATAACTGGTCGAGGTAGTTGAAATTCGCTAGCACAACAACCATGATAACTATCACCGGAATTGATCACGATCGAATCCGGTATGGATATCCATTTACGATAATTCAGGTCTCACCGGGGTATGTAGCATGAACAAAATTGTACTAATAAGCATTGCACTGTTGCTGGCTGCCTGTGCACTAAGTCCACAGGAAATCAAGATTGACCCAACACTTTCGGATTTGGATAACAATTCTGCCCTGGTTACCAGCCCGTTTAATGTCAGGGTCATTGATCAACGTGATAGCAACGTATTGGGTAAACGTGGCGGTGTCTATAAGGAAACAGCGACCATCAGTACTGACGAAGGCATGGTCGAGCGGCTACAGCAAACCCTGATAGACCGATTCGGCGCTGCTGGCTATGTTATTGACGACCTCGCAGAAAATCAGCTGTATGTAATGATAGATACGTTGAGCTATGAAGCAGTTGGTGAAGCCCGCGTCAGCGAGGTTATTGTTGCGGCAGAAATAACAGCAACTGCAGCGACCGGTGCCGGCAATTTCTCAAAAAAGTACAAGGCCAGCCACAAGCAACAGGTCTTGAAAGCACCAGGCGATGAAAAAAATATCGAGCTCGTAAACAGCGTGTTCGGCGCAGTCGTACAACGTGTTTTGAAAGACGAGGAACTGCTGCAATATCTTGACAACTAGTTTGCCGCAAACGGCCTGATTTAACCCATTTGACTACCTGACCGCGTCTCAACTGCAGACACTAGTAAGTAACAAATGGCCGCTGCGATTAACGCAAACAAATAGGGTGTTTGCGATTCAAATACGTACTCTCCTGCGACCCAGACGGCAGAACCAGCAATAAGTGCTGCAAACGCGCTGTACTCTCCACCAAGTCGCGTAAACAAACCCAACGTGCCGACTACGAATACGCCTGCGGTACCAAACGACACCGCAGTCCAAATCAGCTCATGCACACCGCTTGCCGTGGTAGCAAGGTAAAAGGCAAGCAAGCCAAGTATCGCAATACTGATGCGAGTGATGCTGATTTTGTCAGTAGCCGTCAATTGCGGTTTGAGTGGCACGACGATGTTGTGTGATATCAGTGCAGCTGCTGCCAAGAGCGCACTATCGACTGTCGAAAGGATAGCCGAAACCAGTGCACCACAAAAAAGTACGTAAAAGAATGGCGTTAAATACTGGGCGGCCAGGCGGGGCACAATTTGCTCCGGGTCATCAAGCTCAGCGATCAAATCCGGTCCTACCAGGCCGATGTATAGCGGGATTACGCCGATAACGATATAGAGCAGGCCAGCACCCGTAGCGGAGATAGCAGCAGTAGAAGACGAACGCGTAGCCAGAATTCGGGATATCGATTCTGCAGCAAGTGTCGCGCCACAGACAGGCACCGCCCATTTTTCGATGATCGTGAGCCAGCCGACAGACTCGTCAGGCTGCAAACGGATACGCTCAAGTGGCAACTGTTGTATCGAAGCCGTAACACCGCCGGCAGCATCAACAATAAAAATCATGAGCACCATCAGACCCAACATCAAGGCCAGTCCCTGAATCAAATCGGTGATAGCGGTGGCCCGCATGCCACCAATCATGGTGTATATCGTAACCAGGATCGCGGCCAATGCTATGGCGATGTCTACATCGACGCTGGATATGGCGCTGACCACCTGGCCAAAGGCGCGTACCTGTGCGGCTGCCCAGAACAACGACGAAGGCACAACCAGTAATACAAACAGCTTTTCAACTCGATTCGAATAGCGTTCACGAAAGAAATCACCGAACGTCGTATAGTTTCTTTTCCAAAGGGGAATCGCAAAAAAAATCCCAAGCACAACAAGGCACAGGCCATAACCAAATGGATCACTGCTACTACCGGAAAAACCATTAGCGTAGATATTGCCCGCCGCGCCAATAACCGATTCGGCGCCAAACCAGGTTGCAAACACGGTGAATAGCCCCAGTAAGGGGCCGAGGCTGCGACCAGCGAGGATAAAGTCCTGTTCATCACGGCTACCCCGGCTGACAAACAGCCCCAGGGCAAACTGGATGAGGATATACAGGCTAACGCCCAGAAGGATTGTATTCATCGCACTCGTGCCAGGAAAAAGCCATAGTATAGATGTCGGCGATTTCGTGCACCCATGGGCCGGCGGATGCTTGAGTTAAGGGTAATGGCACATCCATGTGCCATGTGAGGAGTTACCCCTGTTTAGGAGGGAAAAGTAACTAGTTCCAGCGCTGAATCTTGATTTTCCAGCTACCATCGGACTGCTTTTCAAGCACGTTGGTAACGTTAAGGTCGTAGGAAACGGTCTGACCGTTGTCATCAAGCATCGTCGCTTGCCAAAGCTCGGTTTCGTAAGCAACGTTGCCATCTTCCGCCAGCTCAACGTCCCAGATGATGTAGTCTTCAACGTTAAGGTAGTTCAGTCCTTCAAGGAATTCATTGATGGCTTCCGGGCTCTCAACAATTTCGTTGTTGTTCTGAAACAATACTGCTTCATCAGAGTACAGCTGCATCAGCGAATCCTTACTGCCGGCATTAAAGTTCTGGCGCCACTGTTCACTGATTTCAGTGATACTGGTTACCGGTCCGGCCATGATTGAACTTGTGGCCGTAAGTAATGTTGTAAACAACAAGGTGTTTATCTTCTTCATGGTTAATCTCCAAAGGTTAAAAGCTTAAGTTGCGGGAAAGCATAGTCATTTCCATGAAGTGAAAAAGAGGCTTTTATGCTATATTTTATTTCCAAATAGTTAATAATCGCGAGGAAACATGGATAGATTGACCAGTATGCGTGTGTTTGCGGCCGTTACCCGCCTTGGTAGTTTTGCCGCCGCCGCTGATGAAATGGGCATTTCCAATGCCATGTGTTCGAAATACGTACGCGATCTCGAGGAAAAGCTGGGCGCCCGACTGCTGAATCGCACCACCCGTCAGCTGAGCCTGACCGAGGTCGGTAGCGCCTACCACAACCGGGTGCTGGCGATTCTGTCCGACGTCGAAGAGGCCGAACAATTTGTATCCGAGATGCAAAATCGCCCGGTTGGCACACTTAGAATCATGTCGCCTCCTTCTTTCGGCGCCTTTCATATTTCGCGTGCGGTCAAAGGCTACAAGGAACAGTACCCGGACGTAGCGATAGAGCTAATCCTGTCAGATGATTTTGATAACCTGGTTGATAGCGGTGTAGACCTCGCATTTCGCGTTGGGCCGCTGGAAGATTCCAGCGTTATTGCGCTGCCCATGTCATCGAGCAGGCTGGTGGTTAGTGGCTCTGAAGATTACTTTCAACGAAATGGCAAACCGCAGGGCATCGATGATTTGAAAAATCATGTGTGCCTGACCATGGGCCAAAACCTGGTATTTCCGACCTACTGGAAATTCAAGGTGGACGGTAAAGAAGAGAAGATCGAACTGAACAGCACCTATCTGAAGGCGAACATTGCCGATGCGCTCAGAGTCGCATCCATCAACGGTAGCGGACTGACCCAGTTGCCGTCTTACATGATTGGTCTCGATATACAGAATGGCAAACTACAGCCCGTGCTGGAAGAGTATGAACCTGCGGCCCTTCCCATCAATCTGGTTTACGCGCACAGGAAACATATGTCGCTAAAAATCCGTTCGTTCGTCGACTATATGAAAGGATTCTTTGATGACCCGCCGTACTGGGATAAATGGATTTATTCCTAGTTTGCCAGCCATTATTTTTCTTCATAAGCTGCTGTATTTATTACAAATAGTAAAATATTTTAAAATATATGTTGCAATGCAACAAAAAGACACTATACTGTAATCAACTTAAAAAATATTACAGGAGAAATGTAATGCAAGTATCACTTGAACAATTTGTAGCTCCTATCAAGGAGATCAACGAACTGACCCTGAAGAGCCTGGAAAAAATCTCTGCCATTCAGGTCAAGACCATCCAGGACAGCACCGATGTTAGCCTCAATGCTGTTAAGTCTGCTGCAGAAGTTAAAGACCTGGATTCTTTCAACGAATACCTGCAGGCCCAGTTGGTTACGGCTCAGGGTATCGCAGACAGTGCCATGAAAGATGCGCAGAAAATCGTCAAGCTGACTGAAGACTACGCTGCCAAGGTACAAAGCACGGTTGAAAAATCAGTTGCCTAACTGACTTTTCAAGGTAGTACAGGAGCCGTCCCAATTGGGGCGGCTTTTTTTTCAATAATAAATATTGCAATGCAGCAAAATATTCGATATTTTGTGCATAGTTAAACAGAACACTGGAGAGACTAATGGACGTATCAATCGATAAAATTGTAGGCCCTGTGAAGGAGCTGAACGAATTGACCATGAAAAGCATTGAGAAAATCTCTGCTTTACAGGTTAAAGCTATGCAGGAAAATGCACAGGCCAGCATGGATGCCCTTAAGGCATCTGCTACCATCAGTGACCTGGATTCATTGAATGCCTTTATGACGGCGCAAATGAGTGCAGCACAGGCTATGTATTCCAAATCCATCAAAGACGCGGAAAAAATCACCAAGATGGCCGAAGCCTATGCAAACGATGTAAAAGCCCTGGTTGAAAAATCTATGGGCTAATCTGGAAACAGATTAAAGCATTAAAAAAACCGCCTTCGGGCGGTTTTTTTAATGGCGCTGAGCGCCAGCCTCTATCGAAATCAAATCATCAAAGCGCTTCAACAGGGTTAATAACTGCATCGTCGACGGGTCATCCTTCTGCAAGCAGTCTTCCGCGTATTCGAAAATGCCGCTTTTCAGCGGTAGTGGCAGGGTCTGCTCGATTGTCGTCTTCATCCTTGGCAGGAAAATCCATTGCAGCCATTGTTCAAACGTCAATGTGTCGAAGCAAAACGGCACGCCACTGTTCAACGCTGACTCAGATGGCCTGGTCTTGTCCCACTTGCCGTGGACCCGCAAATTGGCCTCCACTTCAAGTAATACGTCTGCAATGCGATTAGGTATATCGTGCATTGATTCGATTATACGATGGCATGCCCTGTTTTCAACCACACCCGATTAGGTGACAACCAAAATAAGCAGCAAAATATGGCGGCAGAAATTTCACAAAAACAGCCATTCTGGTTTATACTCCGCCCGCCTGTTTGCTAGCAATAACGCGTACCGGATACTTTCCCGAAATTACCAGTAAACACAGTGCTTTCAATTAGTTGAATATCGCACTGGGCAACGCATATGACTTTTAACCAAGAGTAGCAAGACAATGACTGACTTAAGTAAGTATAGAAATATTGGAATTTTCGCTCACGTCGACGCCGGCAAAACGACCACGTCAGAACGTATCCTGAAATTGACCGGTAAAATCCATAAAACTGGAGAGGTTCATGATGGTGCAGCCACCACGGACTTCATGGAACAGGAACAGGAGCGTGGTATCACCATTCAGTCTGCGGCCACCAGCTGCTTTTGGAAAGATCACCGACTCAACATCATTGATACCCCTGGGCACGTAGACTTCACTATCGAGGTTTATCGTTCGCTGAAAGTCCTGGACGGTGGTATCGGTGTGTTTTGCGGATCTGGCGGCGTAGAACCCCAATCTGAGACGAACTGGCGTTACGCTAACGACTCGGAAGTATCGCGCATTATCTTCGTCAACAAGCTCGACCGAACAGGGGCTGACTTCTACCGCGTTGTACAGCAAATTAGCGACGTACTGGGTGCCACGCCATTAGTTATGGTTTTGCCGATTGGCATCGAAGACGAGTTTATTGGCGCCGTGGATCTGCTGACGCGCAAGGCCTGGATTTATAACGATCCCAATGACCCACTGAATTATGAAATTACCGAACCGCCTGAAGAGATGAAAGACCAGATCGAGGAATGGCGTGAGAAGCTGATCGAAACCGCCGTGGAGGCTGATGATGACTTGATGGAGAAATATCTTGAAGGTGAAGAGCTGTCCGTTGATGAGCTCAAGGCATGTATCCGTAAAGGCACCATTAACCTGAATTACTTCCCGACCTACTGTGGTTCAGCATTCAAGAACAAGTGCGTACAGATGGTATTGGACGCTGTTGTCGATTACCTGCCAGATCCTACCCAGGTCGACCCACAACCGGAAGTTGACCTCGAGGGTAATGAAACCGGCGAAGTGGCTACGGTTGACCCGGCCAAGCCTTTGCGCGCCCTGGCCTTTAAAATTATGGACGACCGTTTTGGCGCATTGACATTCATGCGCATCTACTCGGGCGTGCTTGAAAAAGGCACATCCGTTTTAAATACATTTACCGGAAAAACCGAGCGCATCGGCCGTATCGTTGAAATGCATGCCGATGAGCGTATCGAGCTGGACAAGGCCCAGGCCGGCGACATTGTCGCGGCTATTGGCATGAAGAACGTGCAAACCGGGCATACGCTGTGTGATCCGAACAATCCGGCGACACTGGAACCGATGATCTTCCCGGATCCGGTTATATCTATTGCGATTTCCCCTAAAGACAAGGGGGCTTCAGAAAAACTTGGCGTTGCACTCGGCAAGATGATCAAGGAAGACCCCTCTTTCCGCATCGAAACCGATGAAGACAGTGGTGAAACACTGATGAAAGGCATGGGCGAACTGCACCTGGATATTAAAGTGGATATCCTGAAACGCACACATGGTATCGAGGTCGAGGTTGGAAGCCCGCTGGTGGCTTATCGTGAAACCGTCACTCAGCGTATTGAAGATACTTACACACACAAAAAGCAATCGGGCGGCTCCGGCCAATACGGCAAGATTGACTACATCATCGAACCCGGCGAACCCGGTAGCGGTTTTGTGTTCGAATCAACGGTAACGGGTGGTAACGTACCGAAAGAATTCTGGCCAGCGATTGAGGGCGGCTTTAAGAAGAGCATGGATAAGGGCGTGCTTGCCGGCTACCCGTGCCTCGATTTCAAGGTCAACCTGTTTGACGGTGCCTTTCATGCGGTCGACTCCTCGGCAGTGGCATTTGAAATCGCCGCCATGGCAGCCTATCGACAAAGTATGCCCAAGGTGGGCCCGCAATTGATGGAACCCATTATGAAGGTCGATGTGTATACACCTGAAGATCATGTGGGTGACGTTATTGGCGACCTCAATCGTCGCCGCGGTATGATCAAGTCCCAGGAAGCAACCCCGACTGGTGTTCGCATCAAAGCTGATGCGCCACTGAGTGAAATGTTTGGTTACATTGGCGCTCTGCGCACCATGACCTCCGGTCGCGGTCAGTTTTCCATGGAGTTTTTACACTACGCACCTTGTCCGAAGAACGTGGCTGAAGAAGTCATCGCCGCGGCCAAGGAGCGGGAAGAAGCGAAGAGCAAATAACATCTGCATTGTTTCTTCGATCAAAAAAGCCGGCAGCAGCCGGCTTTTTTGATCGTGTTGGCTAACGATTATTCCAGTACCCGCACCTGCATCTCTATTCGTTCCAGAGGATTATCGCGCCGGTCCCGGTCCTGGGCGACAATTTTATCGGCCACGTCCATGCCGCTGGTCACCTCACCAAATACGGTGTACTGACCATCGAGGAAAGGGGAATCCTTAACAACGATAAAAAACTGAGAACCAGCGCTGTCCGGGTTGCTGGAACGGGCCATGGACAGGATGCCACGTTTGTGAGGCCTGTCGTTAAACTCCGCCTTGATGCTATAACCTGGCCCGCCGATGCCATAGCGTGATTTATCCTTACCCTTGGTATTCGGATCACCGCCCTGGATCATGAAGCCCGGTATCACGCGGTGAAATAACGTGCCGTCGTAAAAACCCTGTTTTGCCAACTTGACGAAATTATCAACATGTCCGGGCGCAATATCCTGGTACAACTGTAGCTCCATGTTGCCGAATTTGGTTTCAATAACGACTTTGGGGCCGGCCTCGGCAGCATGGGCCAAGGTGAGAAAAGAAAAGGAAGTGAACAGCAGAACAGTTAATAAACCGTGCTTGCATGAAGAGATAAACTGAATCATAGGCATCCTTGTGAAATGATGAAATGAATTATTATCCGGAGCTTTTCTTTTGTTTCAACATTACTTCGGAAAATTCAGCATAAGTAAGTGGTTTGCTGAAGTAATACCCTTGGTAGGCATCGCAATGATGTTTCATCAGGAAGTTAAGCTGCTCCAGGGTTTCCACACCCTCGGCGACCAGCTCCAGGTCAAAATGATGCGCCAGAGAGATTACACTTTCTACAAGTATTGCATCATTCTTATCCGTTTCTATATCACGAATAAACGACCTGTCTATCTTGAGCTCATTAATAGGCAAGCGTTTCAGATAGCTAAGCGAAGAATAACCCGTACCAAAATCATCCAGTGATATATGGATACCCATTTCCTTTAACTGGTAACACTTGGCGATGGTATCTTCAATGTTATTAATAATGACGTTCTCGGTGATTTCCAGTGTTAACAGGTTTGCCGGAAAACCGGTTTCATCCAGTGACTCTTTAATTGTCAGGATAAAATCCTCCTGCAAAAACTGTAGCGGGCTGAGGTTAATCGACAGGCGCACGAACTGACTCTCTGCATCCTTATGCCCCATTACAGCAATCATATCCTGCATGGCCTGTTTCAATATCCAGTTACTCATTGGAATAATGAGACCAATTTCTTCAGCGACCGGAATAAATTCCAACGGGGGAATAAACCCCTTGGTGCTGTGGGGCCAGCGTAAAAGTGCTTCAACACCATACAAGTCGTGATGCGCTGAATACTGCGGCTGATAGTGCAGTTCCAACTTGTCCTGTTCGAAGGCATCGACCAGTTCTTTTTCCATGTTTAGCCGCTTAACCACCTCGGCCTGCATACTGGGCAGGAAGAAGCGGATCGCATTGCGACCTTCGTCCTTGGCACGATACATGGCCGTGTCGGCGTGTCTTAGCACGTCATCCACCTTCTCGTTCTTACCCGAAAACAGGGATATACCAATGCTGGTTGATACCTTCAGTTCATACTGGTCGATGTTAAATGGTTTATTAATCGCGTCCTTAATCTTCTCAGCAACTTTTTCGGCATAGTTGTATGAGTTTTCATCGGCAGGTAGATCGGGTAACAACACCACAAATTCATCACCGCCTAAACGGGCCGCCGTATCCCCTTCACGTAGGCAAGACGTAACGCGATTGGCCACTTCGATTAGCAATGAATCCCCTACCGTGTGTCCGAGTGAATCATTGATCTTTTTGAACTGATCCAGGTCCATGAAGAATACTGCGCCATGCTTATGAAAACGATTAGCATGTATGATCGCCTGCTGCATACGGTCGTGTAACAACACGCGGTTAGGTAAACCGGTTAATGAATCATAGAACGCTTGCCGACGAATGGTTTCTTCATCTTTTTTCCGATCGGTGATGTCACGCCAAACAACATACAAAACATCACGGTCGGCCATAGGGATTCGGGTTAGAGAAACTTCAACCGGGAAGACTTCACCGTCTGCGCGAATATGGTCCCATTCGAACCGGTGATGCCCTTTATCATGTGCCAGCTGCATTATCTCACCCGCCTTTTCCCAAGAATCCCTGCCATCCGGCTGTTTGGATGGCGATAACTCGGACGGATGTTTCATCAACAGCTCTTCCTTGCTGTTGCAGCGTAGCATGCGCACGGTAGCGTCGTTACAATCGACAAATTTGTCACCATCCAGAATCAAGGTTGCTTCTGATGTTTTTTCGAATAGCGAACGATATTTCTCTTCGCTACGACGGAAGTCTTCCTCTGTTTTTTTACGCAACTCGATATCTTTTTCCAGCTCAAGGTTAGCGACTGTCAGTTCCTGCATACGCTGCTCGACTTCGTCTTCCAACTGGCGCGAGTAGATTTCAAGTTTTACCTCTGAGTCCATCCTGGCCTTGATTTCGTGATTAAGCTTGTTATAAATCTCGGATAGGTAGGACTGTAGGCGTCCGCTGTAAACATAGTAAAAAACGATTAATAAAATGCTGACCAGGATAATGACGAGTGCGACGGAATTAAGCAGCGTTTCTTCCCGCGTCACATAGTCATTGATATCAACACTAAAGACGACATAGGCCTGGCGGTTACCTGCGGCATTAATGACCGGAAAGGTAGATGACAATATCACCCTGTCATTGTGTTCAAATTCATTTAAGTCACCCGTCGCCAGGCTTGTAAATGACGGATACGTAGCTGACAGCTTATCGACAAGGTCTGGTTTGGTTGCGTAAAGATAGATTAAACCAGATTCGGTTCCTCCCGATATAAAGTCGCTCTTCAATGGCGACTTCGACCTGTCTTCTATAGAGGGAAGCAGAGACCTGTCAACAACCATGGCCAGGTCAACGGAGTTGGTCCTCGAAACCTGGTTTAGAATACCGTCCAGTTCACCACCCAGTTCAACATAGCCGGTGAGCGTATCGTCGATATACCATGGATACACGGTGCGTAAGACGAATGCCCCCTTCTCACCAAACTCAAGACCACTGGAGACCTCGCCAGTGGCTCTGGCGCTGTTCATCGTGACGCGGTTTACCATGTCGCCAAACAGTCCCTCGTTGTGCAGTCTTAAATAATTTGTCTGATCCAGATTATGAAAATAAAAGTGGGTGATATTGTGTTCATTATTGAAGTAGTCATACATAGGCTCTGCCGCATTCATCAGGGCCGGTAGGTCTTTTGCCTCCCACGCCTGCCGAATGTCAGGGTTTTCTGTGATCATGGTCAGCAGCGCCTGGTGTAATTCAGTGTTTTCAGCTACCTCGTGGTCAAAACTCTTGATGAGGTCGGTACGCTTGGATTGATAAAAATCCTCTTCATGCAGCCTATCCAGATATTTCAGCGTGTACAGCGTCATACTGATGACGAACAGATTACTCAGGACGAACGGGATCAGCAGTTTACTACGCAGGCGCGTATGCTGTTCCTGTGGTGTATTGCCCAGTGTTCTCATAGAGTTAAAGACGGGTATTTGACTTTTTATCTGTCCGTATAAAGTCTATGCATAATTCGCGCCTGAAATGAAAAAATCGTTTTCTTTCAATCGCTCACACTAAAGTTAAGCAGAAAGACCTGCTTATTACAAAAAGAAATGTCTGCCGAGCTAGCTCGCCTTGCGCGAAGCGCTCTTACGCTCGTGTTCTTTAAGGAGTTTTTTACGGATTCGTATTGAATTCGGCGTGACTTCGACCAGTTCATCGTCGTCGATAAATTCCAGCGCCTGCTCCAGGCTCATACGCACCGGTGGTGTCAGGATAATATTCTCATCCGAGCCTGCTGCCCGAATATTGGTGAGTTGCTTGGCCTTTAGCGGGTTTACCACGAGATCATTGTCACGGGAATGGATGCCAATCACCATGCCCTCATAGACCTCTTCACCATGACCGATAAACAGCTTACCGCGTTCTTGCAGGTTAAACAGGGCATAACCCAGCGCCTTACCCTGACCATTGGCAATCAGTACGCCGTTGATACGTTGACCAATAGCCGTTGAGACATATGCACCATAATGATCAAAGACGTTGTACATCAAACCGGTGCCTGACGTCAGCGTCAGGAATTCGGTACGAAAACCAATCAACCCCCTGGCAGGTATGATGTATTCCAGCCTGACGCGGCCTTTGCCGTCGGGCTGCATGTTTTTCAGATCACCACGCCGCTCGCCGAGTTTTTCCATAACCGCGCCCTGATGATCGGTCTCGATATCGATAGCCAGCTGCTCATAAGGTTCTTCCTTGTGATCGCCCAGGTCATGCACGATTACCTGCGGGCGGCCCACCGCCAGCTCATATCCCTCGCGGCGCATACTTTCAATAAGCACGGACAGGTGTAATTCACCGCGTCCCGACACACGGTACTTGTCAGCTTCCTCGGTTTGCTCCACGCGCAGCGCAACGTTGTGCTTCAGTTCCTGTTGCAATCGATCCCAGATATTGCGGCTGGTCACATATTTACCCTCGCGCCCGGCAAACGGTGAGGTATTCGGCTGGAAAGTCATGCTGATAGTTGGCTCATCTACGACCAGTGCCGGCAAGGCCTCGACCACTTCCGGGTCACACAAGGTATCGGAGATATTCAAAGGGTCCAGCCCGGCGATGGCAATAATGTCACCGGCACTGGCCGTTTCTACCTCAATGCGCTCAAGCCCAAGGAAACTGTATACCTGCATCACTTTGCCACGTCGCGTGTTGCCATCGCGATCGATGACACTGACAGGCTGATTACGGTTGATACTGCCACGGGTAATTCTGCCAACGCCGATAATCCCGACGTAGCTGTTGTAATCAAGCGTTGAAATCTGCATTTGCAGCGGGCCATCGCTATTTACATCGGGTGGCGCAACATGCTCGATAACTGTCTCAAACAACGGCGTCATGTCGCCATCAGTGACATTTTCATCCAGACCTGCATAGCCGGACAGTGCTGAACAATAAACAACCGGGAAATCCAGTTGCTCGTCGGTCGCGCCAAGCTTGTCAAACAGGTCAAAGGTCTGGTCAAGCACCCAGTCAGGACGTGCGCCATCGCGGTCAATCTTGTTGATCACAACAATGGGTTTGAAACCCATCGCAAAGGCCTTTTGTGTGACAAACCGGGTTTGCGGCATGGGCCCGTCAACCGCATCTACCAGCAACAGCACGGAATCAACCATAGACAGCACGCGCTCTACTTCACCGCCGAAATCGGCATGCCCGGGCGTATCGACTATATTGATTCGATAATCCTGCCAGCGAATAGCCGTATTTTTCGACAGGATGGTAATACCCCGCTCTTTTTCCAGGTCATTGGAGTCCATAACCCGCTCTGCAGGCTCGGCTCGGCTATCAAGCGTGCCTGACTGCTGCAATAGTTTATCGACCAGCGTGGTTTTACCGTGGTCTACGTGAGCGATAATGGCGATGTTTCGTAATTTCTGGGACATGGAAAACGGCTTGTATTGAAAGCCGCGCATTATACAGAGTGAGAATAAAAATGAAGCTATTTTCTCGACGACAGGCCAGATAAGTAGTCATATGTAATAATTCGTATGCGACGACAGCAACGAAAACAATAAACTGTCTCTAATATGTTGAATAAATACTATTATCGATTTCGGCATCAGCTGCCGCTCATTATCCTGACGACGCTGATTACACTGTCATTTCTCGCCGAAAAAGCCGATCTTTTTCACCTTGGTGTCATTGATACGGTCGAAAACCAGCTCTATGACCTGCGTGTGCGCATGACTATGCCCAATGACATGGATAAGCGCATTGTAATTGTCGATATCGATGAAAAAAGCCTGCAGGAGATTGGGCGCTGGCCATGGAGTCGCATCCATGTCGCAAGACTGATTGACTCGCTATTTGATACTTACCAGATCCAGATTCTGGGCTTCGATGTTGTTTTTCCTGAACCTGATTACAGTTCCGGCCTGAAAACGCTGCAGGAGATTGGCAGGCAGGAACTGGCCGGTGACGAAACCTACCAGCAGGTGGTTGCAGGATTAGAAAACGAACTGAACTACGATAAGGTCCTGGCGGACAGCATCCGTGGACGACCGGTAATCCTCGGCTATTACTTCAAATACGGTTCCAGCGAGGATTATTCCGCTAACAACGGCCAGCTGCCCGCGTCAAGCTTCAGCAAGGAGAAGTTTGCCGGTAAGGCAGTGGTGGCAAGAAGCGCACGCGGTTTTAGTGCTAACCTGCCCATCATTCAACAGGCCGCGATGGATGCCGGCCACTTCTCACCGTGGCTTGACGAAGACGGCGTAGTACGCCGTGTGCCCATGCTCTATGCGTTTGAGGATAACTATTACGAGGCACTATCCCTGGCCGTAGTGCGCAACCTCTTCGATATCGAACAGACTATCCCGGTATTTGAGGACTCGGCCAGCAGCACCTATGCGGGACTTGAAAACCTGTCGCTGGAATTCCTGGATGTTCCCGTTGATGAAAACATTCAGGCGCTGGTCCCCTACCGCGGTTACCAACAGAGTTTTCCTTATGTATCCGCCACCGATGTTATTCACGGCCGTGCAAACAAGGACATACTCGACGATGCCATAGTGCTGGTCGGTACGACAGTGCCAGGTCTGTTTGATTTGAGAACCACGCCGGTGAACAAACAATACCCGGGGGTCGAAATACATGCCAACCTCGTTTCCGGCATCATTGATGAAAATATCAAGTTAAGCCCTGCCTATCTCAGAGGAGCAGAAATTGTCCAGATACTATTTATCGGTGTTTTAATGACAGTGTTACTGCCACTACTGAGCCCGGTGTGGGCATCTTTGGCAACGCTGGTCCTTGCCGTTGTGATCGCAACTATCAATCTAGCGTTATGGCAGTATTCCAACCTGGTGATGCCCATCGCCAGTAGCCTGCTGCTCATTGGCATTACCTTTGTTGCCAACATGTCATATGGCTTCTTTATCGAACGCCGTGGCAAACAACAACTGGCCACTGTTTTCGGTACCTATGTGCCACCTGAACTCATCGATGAAATGAACATTAACCCGGACTCCTACACGCTGGAGCCGGAAAACCGAGAGATGACGGTGCTATTCTCAGATGTGCGCGGCTTTACAACTATTTCCGAAGGGCTGACACCAGCAGAACTGTCAGACCTGATGAACGCCTACCTGACCGAGATGACAAAGATCATCCATGAAAAACGCGGCACCATTGACAAGTATATCGGCGATGCGGTCATGGCATTTTGGGGCGCGCCACTGGAGAACGGGGAGCATGCAAGTTGCGGTATTGAAACCGCACTGGCGATGCTGGAACGCTTGAATACTATAAGAGCAGATTTCATTGAGCGTGGCTGGCCGGAAATCAACATCGGAGTTGGGCTCAATACCGGGGTCATGAGTGTTGGCAATATGGGATCAGAGTTCCGACTGTCTTACACCGTTATGGGTGACGCGGTAAACCTGGGTTCCAGACTTGAAGGCCTGACCAAGAATTACGGCGTTGAACTGA
>JAAUYK010023389.1_pt1 | contig 23335 bp, 21 predicted proteins | sample 7278021 | NCBI WGS metagenome assembly JAAUYK01 (sample SAMN14350223, study PRJNA611818) | marine sediment metagenome | isolation source: surface marine sediment (1.8m) | place: French Polynesia: Moorea | collected 2018-08
ACCAGAACGGCGTCGCCAATCCCTGGGCCCAGCTGCGCAAGGACCTGGGCTTCGAGTTCTGCCGCGATGTATAGGAAAAAAATCCCATTGTGGCCGTACCCTTGAAGCGCACGGACTGCTCTCTGGTCTCCGACGTCGAGACCGCGCTGTCCATGGACAAGGCGGTGGTCTTCCGCGCCGCCGCCCAGGCCAACGATTTCCTGCCGATGTCGAAGCGCGACATCACCCTTTTCGAGGGCTGCGAGGTGGCCTGGAAGCGGGCCCTGTCCCAGGGTCGGCTCGGGCTCGATGACCTTGACCTGGTCGAGACCCACGACTGCTTCACCGTCGCCGAACTGCTGGAGTACGAGGCCATGGGCCTGACCCCGCGCGGCCAGGGCGCCAGGGCGATCCTGGAGGGCTGGACCCGGAAGGACGGCAAACTGCCGGTCAATCCCTCCGGTGGTCTCAAGTCCAAGGGTCATCCGATCGGCGCCACGGGGGTCTCCATGCACATCATGGCGTCGATGCAGGTGCTGGGGCGAGCCGAGGACATGCAGGTCAAGGACGCCAAGCTGGCCGGGGTCTTCAACATGGGCGGCGCGGCCGTGGCCAACTACGCCTCGATCCTAGAGCCGTTGCGCTGACCTCCGGGTCGCGCTGGGGAGGCGCGGATGCACAAGAGCCGCTTGGGCGTGGTCGTCGTCGACTGCGAGGAAGGCGACTTCGAGCGCGACATCGCGTTCTGGAGCGCCGCCCTGGGCCGCCCGGCCCAGCGGTCGGATGACCCCTCGGACCAGAAATACGTCGATCTCGAATCGCCGTCGGGCGAGGTCAAGATCCTGCTGCAGCGGGTCGACCATCCCAGCCGCGCGCACCTCGACATCGAAACCGACGACCTCGAGGCGGAGGTGACGCGGCTGGAAGGACTGGGCGCCAAGCGGATCGCCCAGGTCAAGCGCTGGTGGGTGATGGAAGCGCCCAGTGGCCACCGCTTCTGCGTGGTTCAGCCGCAGACCGACGATTTTGAGGACAAGGCCAAGGTCTGGCCCTGATTCGGGCCCGAAGCTGATATCTGGGGAGGATGAGAGTGTTCAAAGCCCTGTTACTGGAGCAGACGGATGGCGGCGTCACGGCGTCGATCCAGGAGCTCGAGGAGTCGCGTCTGCCTGAGGGCGACGTCACCGTCGCGGTCGACTACAGCACCCTGAACTATAAGGACGGCATGATCCTGGAGGGGCAGGGGCGGCTGGTCCGCGACTATCCCCACGTCCCGGGGATCGATTTCGCAGGCCGGGTCGCCGAAAGCCGACACCCCGACTTCAAGGAGGGCGACGAGGTCGTGCTGACCGGCTGGCGGGTCGGCGAGGTCCACTGGGGCGGCTATGCCGAGAAGGCGCGGGTCAAAGGCGACTGGCTGGTGGCCCGACCCGAGGGTCTCAGCCTGAAGCAGGCCATGGCCATCGGCACTGCGGGCTTCACCGCCATGCTGGCGGTCACCGCCCTTGAGGAACACGGCGTCAGCCCCGATTCCGGCACGGTCCTGGTGACCGGGGCGGCCGGCGGCGTCGGCTCGGTCGCGGTGACCCTTCTCGCCAGACTCGGCTTCCAGGTCGCGGCCTCGACCGGCCGGGCCGAGACCCACGCCTACCTGAAGGACCTCGGCGCCGGTGAGATCGTCGAACGGGCCGAGCTCTCGGCCCCGCCCGAGCGACCGCTGGGCGCGGCGCGCTGGGCCGGCTGCGTCGACTCCGTGGGCAGCACGACCCTTGCCAACGTCTTGTCGCAGATGGCCTACGGCGGCTCGGTGGCGGCGGTCGGCCTGGCCGGCGGCCCGGGGCTGGAGACCACCGTGCTGCCCTTCCTGCTGCGCGGCGCGAATCTCCTGGGCATCGATTCGGTGATGTGCCCCAAACCGCGGCGCGAGGCCGCCTGGCAACGGCTGGCTGAGCTGCTACCGCTGGACAAGCTCGACGGCATGACCAGCGAGGCCGCCCTGGCCGATCTGCCGGCCCTGGCCAAGGACATCCTCAAGGGCCAGGTCCGGGGGCGCCTGGTCGTTGACCTTCACCGCTGAGCCGGGGCCGCGACGAGCCCTGAGGATCGCCTTGAAGGCTCCGGCCCCTTGGATCTGGCCGGGGCCGGTCTTTGGCCTTATTCTTGAGGGGTGATGCCTGGGAGGAAGAGAGCGGCCGGTCTCTGTATTGGCCTTTGCGTGGTGCTTCTGGTGGCGGCCTGTGCCCCCTCGGGGCCCGCTTTCGCGCCCCGCTATTGCTACCGTACGCTTGGCGAGGTCGATTGCCACGCCGCACCCCTTCCCGGTGCCGAGACGCGCCGGGTCGGCTATTTCGACGCGCCCCTGGAAGACTGATGTCTCACCGCAGCTCCAAGGCTTTGCTGCGCTCCGCGCCGAGGCTGCCGCTCGCGGCCATCCTCTGCGCGCTCACGGTGTTATCGGCAAAGGCGGAGGAGCCGGTCTGGCAGGACCTGCCCTGGGACCAGCGCATCGGGCTGTCCTGGTATGAGCGCAAGGCGGAGTCCGGCGACGTCGAGGCGATGTACCGTGCCGGCCAGCTTGCCGAGCGGGGCCTCGGGACCGATCCAGATCCGGCGCGGGCTCGGGCCTGGTACCGACGCGCCGCCGAGGCCGGCCACGTGCGTGCGCAGTACCGCCTGGCCCTGATGTTGCAGCAGGGCGGTCCTGGCGCGCCCGATCCGCAGGGCGCGGCACGCTGGTTCCAGGCCGCGGCCGACCAGGGCCTGCCGCAGGCCCAGTACAATCTGGCGATCCTCAAGGAGCGCGGCTTGGGCGTTGAGAAAGACCCGGAGGCTGCCCTTGCGCTCTACGAAGCAGCCCTGCGCGGCGGGATCGCGCAGGCCGCCGTCAACCTCGGCGGCCTGCATCAAAGCGGGCGCGGCACGCAGAAGGACCTGGTCGAGGCCTTGGCCTGGTACGACTATGCGGTGCGCGCCGGCGTCCCGGGGGGCGCGGAGCTGCGGGCGCGCCTCGCCGATCAGGTATCGGCGGAGGAGCGCCAGGCGGCGGCGGAGCGCGCCGCCGCAATTCCCCAGACCGGGGCCGGCACGGATTGAATCGAACTGAACCGCGAATCTTGATCTACTAGAACCGGTTAGAGCATGATTCACGGGCCACACCGTTGCGGTGTGTCGCGACTATGCTCCAGGAGCCCGTCCGACCAATGTTCAACGACTGCATCCTTCGGGGAAGTGCCAGAGTCGCGCGGCGTCCTTGGACCGGCTCCTGACGGCAGTGGACATGTCGAAGCGTCCCAAGACCAAACGCCCCAAGACGCCCGGCCGCAGGACTTCTGGGCCCAAGTCGCCTGGCACCAAGTCGCCGGGCCGCAAGTCGCCCGACCCCAAGGCGCCCGGGGAGCCGAAGCCGTCCGGGCCGGATCTGCGCCCGCAGGCCGCCGAGCTGCTGCAGGCCCTGGAGCGCAAGGTCGAGCGGGAGCAGGACGGTGTGCCCACCTTCTTCGACAACCACCTCAAGCGCATCCTGACTCAAGCGGTTCGGCCGGGTCCCGGCGTTCCGATCGGCCTGGTGCTGGGCCCCCAGGCGCCGCGCAGCACGGCTCCGGCACCCGAGCTGGAGCGTCTGCGCGGCTTCCTCGAACGCTTCGACGAGGGCCGCTTCATCGACTACCGAATCCGGCGGGTCGAGAAACCGGGGCAGAAGCCGCGCCGCAGCGAGATCGACCCCCACGACATGACCTTGAGCCAGGGCGCCTGGGACAGCCTGCACTGGCGCGGCCTGCCGCTGTTCAAGACCGTCTATGATTTCGCCATCTACCCCATGCTGATCTGGGAACTGCAGCCCAAGACCATTATCGAACTGGGCTCGGGCTCGGGCGCCAGCGCGCTGTGGATGGCCGACCTGCTGCAGTCCTTCGGCCTCAAGGGCAAGGTGGTCTCGATTGACATCAAGCAGCCCGAGGTGACCCACCCGCGGGTTCGCTTCCTGCACGGCGACTGCGAGCGCATCGCCGAGGTCCTGCCGGTGATGGAGATGATCGGCCTGGGCCATCCCTGGCTGGTCGTCGAGGACGCCCACGTCAACGTGCTTGGCGTGCTGCGCCACCTGCATCCGCAGCTGCGTCACGGCGACTACCTCGTGGTCGAGGACAGCTCGATCAAGTCCCAGGCCCTGACCCGCTTCCTCGCCGAGACTCCGGGCGCCTACAAGGTCGACACCCGCTACACCGACTTCTTCGGCCAGAACGCCACCGCCTGCTTCGACTCGATCTTCCGCCGGGTTTGAGGCGTCTGCGCCTCGAAAGAACGGCCGCCGCTCCGGATTTGGAGCGGCGGCCGCGTCTTGCTGTCTCGGAATCCCGTCGGGGCGGGGAGGGCTCAGTCGCCGAGCAGCTTCTTGATCGTGCCTTCGGCTTCCTTGGCGCCGCTATCGAGCGCTTCGCCGGCGGCTCCGCCCACGGCCTCGGTGGCCGCGCCGGTGCCTTGTTTCAGAAGTCCGGTCGCGCCTTGGCGCAGGGCGTCGAGGTTCATGCCGGAAATCACCTTGCCGGTCTGGTCGCCCAGGGCGGCGACGATCAGCTCGACCACCTGCTGGGGAGTCGCGCCGCCCGAGCCCTTTCCGATGTCGGTCAGGTGGATTTCCGGCAGTACGGCGCTGAGCGTCTCCCCTTGCAGGAAGTTGGCGCTGACGTTGACCGTGCCGCCGCGGATGTAGAGGTCGTCGATCACCAGCTTGCGTTCGGCGCCGCCGTCCTCGGAGGCCGGTTGTTCGCTGCCGCCGGAGGTGCCGCCTCCGCCGCCCTGCGCGGCCGCGAAGGCTTCGACGTTCCGACGGATCGCATCGATGTTCGAGCCGGCTTCGCCGACTTCGTAGGTCACCTCCGGCTGAGTCACCGCGATCTCCTTGACCACGATGGTCTGCTCGGTGACGGAGTTGGTATCCAACTTGACCGAGATCTCGCCCAGGGCGATGGCGCTGTCGGTCTGGAAGCCGGAGGGGTTGCCCACCTTGAGGCCGCTCAGCGCGCCCTCGCCCGTGGTGATATCGACCTCGGCGTTGGCCAGCGAGACCTGGGTTTGGGTGACCTCCGAGCCGTAGCGCTCGACCGCGGTGACGATGATGGATCCGAGGTTGCTGACCAGGTAGTAGCCGCCGATCCCGACGACCAGGACCAGCACCACGACGATGCCGCCACCTATAGCAAGTCCACGTTTCATGGTCTGGATGACCTCTCTCGAGTGTTTTGTTGTGAGGATGAAGGACCTGGGTGCCGTGGCGCGGTCCCGCCCGCCGGGTGAAGCCTCGGGGAGTGCAGCTTGCATGCCGCAGGACGCCGGCAATCACGGGGCGACCGTCGCGGCGCGGGCCTCTGTGTCGGGGCGCAGTCTGGCCCTTCGCCCTTCGCAGGACTAGCGAAATCCGTCACCGGGACCTGTGGCAAAGCCGTGACAGAAACCTAGGTGAAAGGTCACGTTTCGGGCTGTCGCCCCACGCTGCGCCGCCTAGTTTTTCCTAGCCGAGCGCTAGAGTATTTTTCGACCGAATGGGCCCGTCTCGCGATCTGTTCGGCCGGAGGAAACGCCCTAGCTTCTCAGAGCTATCGCACCACTCGCGGCCGAACGTACACGGGTCTGCTTCAGGCGCTCAGCTTCTGGTCGACGCCGAGGAAGCCGCCGGACTGGCGTGCCCAGAGCCGGGCATAAAGGCCGCCGCGCTCGAGCAGCTCGGCGTGGCTGCCCTCCTCGACGATGCGGCCCTGGTCGAGCACGACCAGCCGGTCCAGCGCCGCGATGGTCGAGAGCCTATGCGCGATGGCGATCACCGTCTTGCCCTGCATCAGGTGCCCGAGCTGGCTCTGGATCGCCGCCTCGACCTCGGAATCCAGGGCCGAGGTCGCCTCGTCCAGGACCAGGATTGGGGCGTCCTTCAGGATCACCCGGGCGATGGCGATGCGCTGGCGCTGGCCGCCGGAGAGCTTGACCCCGCGCTCGCCGACGTAGGCGTCCAGGCCGCTGCGGCCCTGGGGGTCAGTCAACTCCGGGATGAAGCGGTCGGCCTCGGCCAGGGTGGCGGCACGCAGGATTTCATCCTCGCTGGCCTCGGGGCGGCCGTAGCGGATGTTGTCCCGGATCGAACGGTGCAGCAGGGAAGTGTCCTGGGTGACCATGCCGATGGCCGCGCGCAGGCTCTCCTGGGTGACCGCCGCGACGTCCTGGCCGTCGATCAGGATTCGCCCGGCCTCCAGGTCGTGGAATCGCAGCAGCAGGTTGACAAGGGTGGTCTTCCCGGCCCCTGAGGGCCCGACAAAGCCGACCTTCTCGCCTGGCGCGATCGATAGGCTCAGGTCCTCGATCACCTGCCGCTCCTCCGCGCCGTAGCGGAAGCGAACATGGTCGAACTGCACCGCGCCCCGGTGCACCTCCAGGGGCCTTGCCTGAGCATGGTCGACCACGCTGTAGGGCTGGGCAATGGTCTCGACGCCGTTCTGCACCGTGCCGACCTGCTCGAAAAGGCTGGCGATCATACGCAGGATCCAGCCGGACATCTGGTTGATGCGCAGGGACAGGCCCATCGCCACCGCGACCGATCCGGGGGATGCCAGGCCCTCCAGCCAGAGCAGGATCGACAGCGCGCCGACCGACACGATCAGCGCGGTGTTCAGCGCGGTCAGGGTCCAGGTCAGGGTGAAGACCGTGCGCATCAGCTCCTGGAAGGAGCGAGTGTGCCGCGCCACGCCGTCGCGCGCGAAATGGTCCTCGCGGGCCGCGTGGGCGAAGAGCTTGACCGCCTGGATGTTGGTGTAGCTGTCGACGATCCGCCCGGTCAGCGCCGACTGGTCCTCCGACAGGGTGGCCGAGCGGGTCTTGACCGGCGGCACCAGGAAAACGATCACCGCGGCGTAGCCCAGGGTCCAGACCGCGATCACCGCGAACAGCCGCCAGTCCAGGCCGCCGAAGAGAGCGGCCGTGCCGGCGACCAGGATTACCAGGTACCAGACCGCGTCGATCACGCTGAGGGTCGCCTCGCGCACCGCCGGGCCGGTCTGCATGACCTTCTGCGCGACCCGGCCGGCGAAGTCGTTCTGGAAGAAAGACAGGCTCTGGCGCAGGACGTAGCGGTGGCTGCGCCAGCGCACCCGGTTGCCTAGGCTTGGGGTGATCGAGAAGGTCACCAGGGCCCGAGCCAGAAGCATCATCGCCGGCCGGACGATTCCGACCACCAACGCCATGCCGGCCAGGGCCAGGCCGTGCTCTTCCAGGAAGCGCTCGGGCGCTGTCGCCTGCATCCAGTCGATGACCAGTCCGACAAACCAGAACAGCGCCAGCTCGCAGAGCGAATAGAGCGCCGAGACCAGGAGGGTGGCGATCAGCAGCCACTTGATCGGCCCCAGGAAGTAGCCGAAGAAGGCCGCGGTCCCCCGGGGCGGCGCTTCCACCGGCGCCGGCGCCAGCGGATCCAGCAGGTCCTCGAAAAACCGATACATCGCCCTCTGCCGTCGCTCCGGCTCTCGCGCAGGCCCGCGGCCCGCGCCGTCTCGCACTGTTTCTATGATCTTGCTACGTCGGCGCGCCCTGCGCGGACGACATGCCACGGCGCAACCTGGGCCGATCCATCCACGCCGTCGCTCGAGCAAGTGCCTCGAAGCGCGCCTCGCATCCCTTATAGCGCGATTCGAAGCTTTGTGCCGCCGCGATCTGCGGAAGGGTAGGGCTCAGACCTTGACCCAGGTGCCGGCCTTCCGGGCGGACTCCGCCGCGGCGTGGACCACCTTCACAGTCTCGACTCCGGCATCGGCCAGAGGCAGGCCTGCGAGCCAGGGGCTGGATTCGCCCTCGTGTGCCGCCGCGATCGCGTCGTGCAGGTCGCGGTAGAGGTTGCCGAAGGCGCCGACCAGGCCCTCCGGATGGCCCACCGTGATGCGGGAAGCGCGCTGCGCCTCCGGCGCCAGGCCGTCGCCTCCGCGCTCCAGGATCCGGGTCGGCTCGCCCAGAGGTGTCCAGTGCAGCTGGTTCGGTGATTCCTGGTCCCAGCGCAGGCCGCCCGTCTCGCCGAAGACACGGATGTTAAGGCCGTGGACCTGGCCGATGGCGACCGCGCTGGTCCACAGGCGCCCGACCGCGCCACCGTCGTAGCGCAACAGCAGCATGGCATCGTCCTCCAGCTCTCGGCCTGCCACGCAGGAGACGAAGTCCGCCGAGACCGAGGCGACCGACTGGTCCGTAACGTAGGACGCCAGGTGCAGCGCGTGGATGCCGGCGTCCGCCAGCACCGAGCTGACGCCCGCCTGCTTCGGATCGTAGCGCCAGCGGACTCGTGGATTGTCCGCGTCGGCGGCATCGCCATGCGAACCATGGGCGAACTCGGCGACCACCAGCCGGACCCGGCCCAACTCGCCATTACGAACCATGGCCCGCGCCTGCCGCACCATGGCATATCCGGAATAGCCGAAATTGACCGCGAGGAAGCGGTCCTCTGCCCCGGCCAGGGCTGCCAGTGCCTCGGCCTCTTGGGGCGTCATGGTCAGTGGCTTCTCGCAGAGCACATGGAAGCCCCTCTCGAGGAAGGCGCGCGATATCTCGAAATGGGTCGCGTTGGGGGTGGCAACGGTCACCAGGTCGATTGGATCGGGTCGCGCCGCCTCGCGCTCCAGCATCTCCTGCCAGGTCTCGTAGGCCCGGTCTTCCGCGATCCCCAGGCTGCGCGCGAAGGCCTTGCCGCGCTCAGGGTCGATGTCCAGCGCCCCGGCCGCGAAGCGGTAGAGGCCGTCCAGGCGCGCGGCAAGGCGATGCGCATCGCCGATCTGGCTCTCCGAGCCGCCGCCGACCAGACCCCAGCTCAGTGCTTGCTTCATGACTGCCTCGAAGAATCGCAAACGGACCGCCGCTTGGCGGCTCTTGATAGGTCAAATCCCAGAAGTCCGGCAATCGGGATCAGACCTCGGAAACGGTGACCCAGGCGCCGATTTCCCGTGAGCGCAGAACCGCGTCGACGACCCGGTCGACCTCGTAGCCGTCGCGGAAGCTCGGCCAGACCGTCTGACCGGTGGCGATGGCCCGGACGAAGTCCCGGGCCTCGATGACGATCTGGTCGTTGTAGCCCAGGCCGTGGCCCGCGCCGAGGCAGAAATCGACGAAGTCCGGATGTGCGGGCCCGATCAGGATCCGCTTGAAGCCTTCGCGCGCCGCCGCTTCGCCGGCCTTGAAGTAGTGTAGCTCGCCCATGCGCTCCTGGTCGAAGGCGATCGCGCCCTTGGTGCCGGTAATTTCGTAGCCGTAGGCCATCTTGCGGCCGGCGGCGACCCGGCTGAAGCTGACGGAGCCGAGCGCACCGTTGGCGAAGCGCGCGAGAAAGTGTCCCTGGTCGGGGTTCTCGACCGCGCGTTCGCCGCCGGCCGGGTCAGGTCGGCGGGCATGCACGATGCCGGCGTCGGCGACCAGGGCCTCGATCGGCCCGGCCAGTCGCAGGACGGCGTTGATGACGTGGCAGCCGACGTCGGACAGGGCGCCGCCCAGGGAACCTTGTTCCCGGGTGACGCGCCAGTTCCCCGGCTCTGACGGGTCGTGGAGATAGTCCTCGTTGTGCGTGGCCCGAACGTGGATGATCTCGCCGATTTCCCCGGCGTCGATCATCTGCTTCGCCAGCTGGCTCGCCGGATGCTTGATGTAGTTGTAGCCCACCAGGTTGGCGACCCCGGCGGCTTCGGCGGCCTCGGCCATCCGCAGGGATTCGGCCGCGTTCATGCCCAGGGGCTTCTCGCATAACACCGGCTTGCCCGCCGCCAGCGCCGCCAGGACCATCTCCAGGTGGGTCGCTGGCGGGGTCGAGACGTTGACCGCGTCGACCTCCGGATCCTCGACCAGGGCGCGCCAGTCGCCGGTCGAGCGGCGGAATCCCAAGGCCTGCGCCTTGGCGGCCGCGCCCTCGGCGCTGGTCGTGGCGATCATCTCGCAGAGCGGCGTGGCCGGCAGATCGAAGATCGTGGCCGCCGACTTGTAGGCGATGGCATGGGCCTTGCCCATGTAGCCGGCGCCGATCACGCCCATTCGAATGGTCTTCATCGCGCCGGACTCCGAGGCGGTTCCGCTTTGCAGGCGCTGGCAAGTCCCGCGCCGAGACGTATCATGATGAGACTCGAAGGAAGTAACGGCAACGGTGTTCGGGGAGGTGGTCCGGTGGGCCAGGTCAGTCCGGTCAGATTCGCACCCAGCGACGCTAAGTCCCGGCCGAGCGGCGGGGCATGAGTGACGGCGATGTTCTCTCGGTCCTCGACCGGGGCCGGCCGCTCGGCGCCCTGGTCCTGGGGCGCGCGGGCATGGACCTCTATCCGGTGGAAGACGGTGGCAAGATCGCCGGCGCCGAGGGCTTCACCAGCGACGTCGGCGGCTCGGCCGGCAATATCGCGGTGGCGTTGGCGCGGCAGGGCGCTACCGTTGGCCTCATCGGTGCCGTATCCGACGACCCCGTCGGCCGCTTCGTCCTACGCCGTCTCGAGGCCTTCGGTGTCGACACGGCGAGCGTCCGCCGGGTCGACGGCGACCCACGGACCAGCCTGGCCCTGGCCGAGGTGCGGGCCGAGGACTGCGAAGTCACCATCTACCGAAACAACGCGGCCGACTTGCAGCTGAAGGCCGACGCGGCCCTGCTGGCCCGGGTCGGCACCGCCGGTCTCCTGATCGTCACCGGCACAGCGCTTGTCGCCGATCCCTCGCGGGGCGCCGCCCTGGCCCTGCTCGAAGCGGCACGGGCGGCAGGCACCGCGACTGTCTTCGACCTCGATTACCGCGCCTATTCCTGGCGCTCGCAGGCGGAAACGGCGGAGGTCTATGGGGCCGCGGCCGACTTGAGTGACCTGGTCGTCGGCAATGCGGAGGAGTTCGCGGTCTTCGCCGGCGACGGCGCGGCTGCGGCCCGGCGCCTGACCGAAGGCGGTCGGCGGATCGTTGTATTGAAAGCTGGCGCGAAGGGCGCCGTGGCTCTTGGTCCCGGCTGGCGTATCGACAGCGGAATCTTTCCGGTCGAGGCCAGGAAGCCTTACGGTGCCGGCGACGCCTTCCTCGGCAACCTCGCCAATGCCCTGCTGCAGGGCCGCGACCTGGCGGAGGCCCTGCGCCGTGGGGCCGCAGCCGCGGCGATCGTGGTCGCGAAGCGCGGCTGCGCCTCGGCCATGCCGGATAAGGCCGAGCTGGAGAGCTTCCTGGCTTCGCGGCAGATGACCCGCGAGCCGATCAAGGCAACGGCCGAATGAGGCGCCGGCCGACATGAAGGGGAGACGGCCGTGCTGGTCAACCTGAAGGAAAGTCTGGCGCCGGCGCTTGAAGGCGGCTACGGCATCGGCTGCTTTAACGTCTTCGGCTGGGAGGATGCCAAGGCCGTCGTGCAGGCCGGCGAAGCGCTGGCAGCGCCGGTGATCCTCTCAGCCAACCTCGACCTGCGCGGCTTCATGCCGCTGCAGGTGATCGCCAGCATGTTTCGCGCGCTGGGAGAGGAGGCGTCGGTCCCGGTCTGCGCCCACCTGGATCACACCTACGTGGTCGACGACGTGCTGCGCGCCGTCGACGCCGGCTTCACCTCCGTCATGTTCGACGGGTCCCAGCTGCCGCTGGAGGAGAACATCCGCAAGACCCGGCGGGTCGCGGACTACGCGCATGCGGCGGGCGCCTCGGCGGAGGCGGAGATCGGCTCCGTGCCCTATGCCGAGGGACGCGACCACATCAAGGCGGCCCTGACCGACGTCGCCGAGGCCGAAGCGCTGGCGGAACAGAGCGGCGTCGACGCCCTGGCCGTGTCGGTGGGCAACGTGCACCGGCTGAGGGCGCCCGGCGCGGAGATCGACTTCGCGCGCCTGGCGGAGATCGAGGCACGGGTGGCACAACCCCTGGTGATCCACGGCACCTCCGGAATCCACGAAGCCGATGTCGGGCGCCTGGCCGCCACGCGGGTCTGCAAGTTCAACGTCGGCACGACCCTGCGCCAGGCCTTCGGCCGCGGCCTAAGGGCGGCCCTGGCCGCCGATGCGGAGCGCTTCGATCGGCTGGAGATCATGTCCGCGGTCATGCCGGAGGTGACCGAGGAGACGGTCCGCGTGATCCGTTTGCTGGGCTGGTGGAAGTGACGCAAGGGCGCCGAAGGACGGTGCAGCCGGCAAAGGCAGGGCGCAAATAGTCCTTTCGAGCGCCGCATTGGCGATCGACAGGTTGGCCGCCAGGGCTTGTCACTTACCACTGCTGAAAGACTGCCTTATTTTCTCGTTGAGTTCCCTGAATTGCTCAACGAGCTCATCGCAACTGGCCTTATCGGCTTGGCATAAAGCCGTCATATCGATGTAAATCGCACCATCCTTCTCAAACACCGTTCGTTTGACAGTTGCCGGGTGAGCAGGATGGCTCGCAGGCGTAAACGACCAAAGTACAGATTGTCCTTCGGTCTCTTGGCTGACGATCGTCCAGCCCTGGTGAGTGCTGATTTGGGCGTTTGGGTCAGCGTGCAGTGCCTCGAAGGCTTCAGCCACAGAGGCATAACCGATTGAACTGGTATCTTCTGCGTGAGCCGTATGCGCCCACCCGGCGAGCAGGACGGCAACTAGAGCTCCAAGGATTGGCATGAGTCCATTTTCATCTAGTCCATGTGCAGGCCGGCGTTGATGTCGACGACTTCGCCGGTGATGAAGCCGGCGGCGGGCGACGCCAGGTACAGCACCAGCGCCCCGATTTCCTCGGGCTCGCAGAAACGGCCGACCGGGATCTGGGTCAGCAGCTTCTGGCGCTGCTCCTCGTTCAGCTGGTCGGTCACCATGGCCGTCTTGACGTAGGCCGGGGCGATGCCGTTGACCGTGACGCCGAAGGCCGCCGTCTCGCGCGCGACCGAGAAGGTCAGGGCGGCCAGGCCACCCTTGGAGGCGACATAGGCGGTGCCGCCGGTGATGCCGCCGGTCTTCATGCCGACCGAGCAGACGTTGACGATGCGGCCCCATTTGCGCGCCTTCATGTCCGGCAGGCAGCCCTGGATCATATAGAAGCAGCCGTCCAGGTTGACGCTCATGATCCGGCGCCATTCCTCCGGCGTGGTCTGCAGCACCTTGTTGTTGGACAGGATGCCGGCATTGTTGACCAGAATGTCGACGCCCCCGAGGACGCCGAGCGCCTCCTCGCAGCAGGCTTGGGCGGCGGCCGGATCGCCGAGATCTGCCGCGATCCCGTGGGCGCCTTCGACCTGCCCAACCGCCTCGGACAGACGCTCCGCCGAGACGTCGACCAGCGCCAGCCGGCAGCCCGCATCTCTAAAGGCCTTGGCGATGGCCAGGCCCATGCCGCCCGCCGCACCGGTCACGACGGCCCTCTTGCCTTGAAGATCCAACATACTGCCTCGTTGCCTCTCTTCTGCGTGCTTGGCCTATCTTTGCGTTTCGGTCGCCAACGGGATCCGAGGCGCCTTCTTGCCGGTCTCGACCCGCGCCGCCAGGGCGATCATCAGCGCCTGCGACAGGCACATGGGTGCGGCCAGCGAGCGCGAGAAGGTGTATTCGTCCTCGGGCACGGTGAAGAGCACCTGCGCCGACTTGGCGAGCGGTGACAGCGTCGAATCGGTGATAGCGATCACCGGCGTCTTCTGCGTCTGCGCGGTCTCGCAGATTGTGACCACCTCCTTGGCGTAGAAGCGGAAGGAGATCGCGAGCAGAACGTCCTTCGGGCTCAGCACCTGCGAAATGTGCGTCGCCAGGCCGCCGCTGGAGTCCAGCAGGTTGACCCGACGGCGCAGCATGGTCAGCACGTAGCGTAGGAAAAGAGCGATGGGCTCCGAGCGGAGCTGACCGGCCAGGTAGATCGTGTCGGCTCGCGCCAGCAGCTCCACCGCCTCGGAAAGATCCGCTTCGTTGACGTCGTCCAGGAGGGTCCTGAGCGAAGCGATGTCGCGGGCGACGAGGTCGGTCAGGAAGCCGCGCGCGCCGGGCTGGGAATGCAGCTCCAGCTCGTCTCGCAAGGCCTCGACCCGGGCCTCGAACCCAGGCGCGGCCGTCGCCAGGCGGGCGTGGAAGATGGCCTGAAGTTCCTTGAAGCCGGAATAGCCGAAGGATTGCGCGAAGCGCACCAGGCTGGAGGCGTGCACGCCGCAGCGCTCGGCTACGGTGCTGACGGACTGGATGGCGACCTCGTTTGGATTCTGGACCAGATAGCGTGCGATCTGCTGGTAGCCGCGGCTGAGGCCGTCGAAGCGCGCCTGTACCGCACGGGTAAGGCCTTCGTGGGTCGTCGGCGGCTGATGCGTCACCTGCAGAGACACTGAAAATCCTGCCCGTTCGTGCCGGAGAATCCGAGAGAAGAAGGGCGGCGTCCCGACGACCGCCGCCCCTCCGATGATCCCGGGAGTCGTCGCTCCCGGTTCAAGCTTCCTATTTCGCCAGGCAGCTGTCGGCGTTTTCGGCCGTGCAGACGTCGAGGCCCGTGTAGATCGGATCCTCGACCGACTTCCCGGCCACCAGATCCTTCATGATGAACATCGCCTTGTAGCCCATCTCGAAGGGCCGCTGGCCGACTTGCCCGTTGGACAGGCCATCCTTCAGCTGCTCCATCTGCATCGGAAGGGTGTCCGCCACGATGATGGAGAGCGAGCCGTCTTCCAGGCGCTTCTTGTGCGGCGCGACCGCCTGGCGATAGGCGTTGTCGTACCACTGAGTGAAGGCGCCGGTGGAGATGAAGGCCGTCAGGTTCGGCTCCTTGGTGAGGATGTCGGTCATCCCCTGCACCGCCTTGTTGCCGTCGTCGTCGGTGATCAGCGGACAGCCGGCAACCTCGGTCCAGCCGTTCTCGCCCTTGAGGGCGTTGCCCGGAGGCGTGGTGCCGCTGGCGCCCGACAGCGTGTCCCGGATGCCCTGCAGTCGCTCGTTGTGATTGGCCGCCGCGGCGCCGCCGGTCTGCAGGCAGACGCTGCCGCCGTTGGGCTGAAGCTTCTGGGCGATCTTCGCCAGGTTGACGCCGATGTCGTAGTTCTTGGTGCCGACATAGGTGGCGCGGACCTTGGCATCCTCGGGCAGCACGTCGGAATCCCAGGTCATGACCGGGATGCCGGCGGCGACCGCCGCCTTCAGGGCTTTGCCCATGGCCGGCGCGTTCGATGGCGCGACCGCGATCCCGTCGACCTTCTGGCTGATCAGATCCTGGACGATCTGGATCTGCTCCAGCTCGGTGTGCTCGCCCGGGCCGATGTAGACGCACTCGACGTCGGCGAGCTCGTCCTGGGCCTTGTAGCAGCCGTCGCGGGCCAGATCGAAGAAGGGATTGTTCATGGCCTTGGGCACGAGCGCAAGCTTGAGCTTGTCGGCCGCAACCGCGGCGCCGGGAACGGCGAAGGCGGCAAGGCAGGTGGCGAGTAGCAGTTTTTTCACTTTGGTCCTCCCTTTGTCAGGTGTCTCGCTTGTCGTTGGTGAAAGGTTCGTCACGAGTCGTTTCGGTTTTGGAAGCGTCCCAGCAGCACCGCCAGAATGATGAACAGGCCGACGAAGAAGTTCTGCCAGAGCGCGTCGATCCCGGCGAGCAGCAGGGAATTGCGGATCAGCTCCATCAAGGCGGCGCCAATCGGCGCGCCGATGGCGTAGCCGATGCCGCCCATCAGATTGGCGCCGCCGATGACCGAGGCGGCGATGACGTTGAGCTCGTAGGTCAATCCCAGGGCATTGGTGACGGAGCCGAACCAGCCGACCATCAGGAAGGCGGCCAGGCCGGCCGTCATGGAGCAGGTCATGTAGACGGAAACCAGCACCCGCTCCACCGGGATGCCCGACAGCTTCGCGGCTTCCGCGTTGCCGCCGACCGCGAAGACCCAGCGTCCCCAGGTCGAGTAGCGAAAGGCCAGGAAGAACACGACGGTCAGGATGATCAGGACCCAGACCGGGTTCGGCACGCCGATGACGCTTTCGCCGCCGATCCACTCGAAGATCTCCTGGTCCGGGCCGAACTGGTAGATCATCTTGTTGTTGGAGATCACCATGGCGACCGACCGGGCGATCGCCAGCATGCCCAGGGTCACGACGAAGGGCGCCAGCCTGAGATAGGCGATCAGGACGCCGTTGACCAGGCCGACCAGTGCCGCAGTGCCCATGCAGGCGAGAAATCCCAGGCCGATGCCGTAGCCGGCCTGCATGACCAAGCCCGCTACGATGCCGGTCAGGCCCATCAGCGAACCGACGGAAAGGTCGATGCCCGCTGTGACGATCACGGCGGTCATGCCCAGCGCCATGATGCCGAAGAAGGCGAAGTTGCGGGTGACGTTGAAGAAATTCCGCTCGGTCATGAACACGTCCGAGACCAGCGACATCACCAGTCCGATCGCCAGAATGGCAATGAAGACCCAGAAGGGCTGGGTGCGGAAGACCATCTGCAGGCCGGTCATCTCCTTCTTGGAGGTGATCTCCTGGCCGATCTCGGCGTGGGAGGGGGAGTCCTGGTTGAGCGTCGTCATGCCGCTTCGATCGCCCCCGTTATGAGCCCCGTGACCTCTTCGGGCGAGGTCTGGCCGATCGCCTTGTCGGAGACCTTGCGGCCGCGGCGCAGGACCGCGACCCGGTCGCAGACGGCGAAGACGTCGGGCATGCGGTGGCTGATCAGCACCACCGCGTGATTGGTCTCCTTCAGGCGGCGGATCAGGTCCAGGACCTCCGCCACCTGGCGGACGGAGATCGCCGCGGTCGGCTCGTCCATCAGCACCAGCTTCGGATCGCTCAGCCGGGTCCGGGCGATGGCCACCGCCTGGCGCTGGCCGCCGGACATCTGCCTGACCTGATCGCGCGGACGGGTCTCGGACTTCAGCTCCTTGAAGAGCTCGCCGGCGCGCCTGAACATGGCGGCGTGGTCCAGGTAGCGGAAGGGGCCGAAGCCGCGCTTCTCTTCGCGTCCGAGAAAGACGTTGGCCGCCGCGGTCAGGTTATCGCAAAGCGCCAGGTCCTGGTAGACGACCTCGATGCCCTTCTGGCGCGCCTCCACGGGCTTGCTGAAGCGCACCTCGTCGCCGTCCAGCCGCATCTCGCCCGAAGACGGCGGGAAGTTGCCGGCGATCACCTTGACCAGGGTCGACTTGCCGGCACCGTTGTCGCCCATCAGGCCGACGACCTCGCCGCTGTCGATCGTCAGATCCACCTCGGTCAGCGCCTGGATGGCCCCGAAGTGCTTGGAAATGCTGCGCAGTTCAAGAACGGGCATTCCCGTTCGTCCTCCCTCTACATCGCCCGCGCTTGTTTGCCGCGCGGGTCGGTCACGTCTTCAAGACGGCGCTCGCTTGGTCTGCATCACCAGGAATTCTTGCACGTTTCCCGCTTCTGCACCAAACCCCGCCGGCCCTTAGAGTGGCGCCTGGGGCTGGGGTGGCGTTTCGTAGGCGCCCCAGATCGACTGATCGTAATCGACCATGGAACCGGTCATCAGCCCGGACTCTTCGCTGACCAGGAAAGCCACCGCCCTGGCCACCTCGTTCGGGTCGATCAGGCGACCGAAGGCCTGTGAGGCGGCGGCCTTCTCCAGCCAGTCGTCGGCCGCGCCGTGGAATTGGCGCTGGATGCGGTCCTCGCCCTCCGAGGCCATCCAGCCGATGTTCAAGCCATTGACCCGGATCCGGTCGCGCATCAGGGCGTAGGCGGTGTTGCGGGTCAGGGTCGCCAAGGCGCCTTTCGAGGCGCAGTAGGCGGCGATGAAGGGCTGACCTGCCTTGGACGACATCGAGGCGATGTTGACCATCGCCCCTTCGGTCTTTTCGCGGCGCATCAGCTTGGCGGCCTCTTGCATCAGGAAGAAGGGCGCCCGGACGTTGATGGCGAACATCTGGTCGAAGAGCTCGGGCGAGGTGTCGAGGATCGTGCCCCGGTCGGTGATGGCCGCCGCGTTGACCAGGGCGTCCAGCCGGCCGAAGGCTGCGTCGGCGGCGCCGATCACCTCGCGGCAGTCCTCGACCCGGGCCAGGTCGGCGCGTACGAAGCGCACGTCGCAGCCAGTCTCCGCCATGATTGACTCCGCGACGGCGCTGCCCTTCTCGGCGTTGCGCCCGCAGGTGACCAGGCCGGCCGCGCCGCGCTCCGCCAGCAGCCTTGCGATGGCGGCGCCCAGCCCCTGGGTGCCACCCGTGACCACCGCGATCTTTCCGTCGAAACCACTCATGGCCTACTCCACGATCTGGTAGCCGGCCGCCCCGAGCGCCGCCGTCAGGGCGCGATGGCCGATCTGGGCGTACTCGAAGGGCGGCGCCTGGACAGGGTCCTGCTCGGCCTCGACCACGAACCAGCCTTCGTAGCCCGCGTCCGCCAGGCGCTGTACGACAGCGCCGAAGTCGATGTCGCCGTCGCCGGGTACGGTGAATACCCCGTGCAGCACGGCGTCGAGGAAGCTGTCGGACTCCCAGTCCAGGCCGTCCAGTACCTTGCCGCGGATATCCTTCATGTGGACGTGCAGGATCCGGTCGCCGTGCTTTTCGATCAACGCCAGCCCGTCGCCGCCGGCGAAGCGCAGATGACCGCTGTCGAACAGCAAATGGACGGCCTCGCCGGTATTGGCCATCAGCAGGTCGACCTCGGGCTCCGTCTCGATCGCCGTGCCCATGTGGTGGTGAAAGGCCAGCGGCACGCCCTGCTCGGCGCAGAACTCGGCGAAGGCCGTCAGCCGGCGGCCGTAGTCGGCGATCTCGTCGTCCGACAAGCGCCTGCGGCGGCTCAAGGGCACGTCGCGCCGGTTCTGGATAGTGCCGGCGGTCTCGCCGTAGACGATGCAGGGCGCGCCCAGGTCGCGGAACAGTTCGAGCTGCGCCCAGGCCTGGTCTTTTTCCGCGGCCAGGTCCTGGTCCAGCGCCGTGCCCGAGTACCAGCCTGAGGCCAGCTTCAGGCCGTGGTCCTTCAGGATCGGGCCCAGTTCGGCGCTGGTTTTGGGGAACTTGCCGCCGGTTTCCACGCCCGCGAAACCGGCCGCCCGGCTCTCTTCGAGGCAGGTCTCCAGCGGCGTGTCCCCGCCCAGTTCGGGCAGGTCGTCGTTGGACCAGGCGATGGGGGCGATGGCGAGCCGCGCCTGCATGCTCAGACGCCCACCCGCTGCTTGCCGCGGCCGGCTACGTGGTCGGCACGCGCCTGTTGTACTTCCTTGCGCTCGCTGGTCTCGGGTACGCCGACGTCCCACCAGGCGTCGCCGGGCGTCCAGTCGAAGCCGTCGGTGACGATCGAGATGACCGTGGTGCGGTCATTGCCCTTGGCCCAGTCGAGCGCTTGCTCCAGGTCCGCGATGCTCTCCACCTTGCGCGCCAGGGCGCCCATGGATTCGGCGTGTTTGGCGAAGTCCACTGCGAAGGGCTCCTTGACCCGGCTGTCCTTGATCAGGTTGTTGAAGGAGGCGCCGCCCTTGAAGTTCTGCAGCCGGTTGATGACCGCGAAGCCGCCGTTGTCGCAGACCACGACGATCATCTTGTGGCCGGTCAGGACCGTGGAATAGATGTCCGAGTTCATCATCAGGTAGGAACCGTCGCCGGTCAGGACGATGGTGTCACGGCTGTCGTCGGCCATGGCCGCACCCCAGCCGCCGGCGATCTCGTAGCCCATGCAGGAGAAGCCGAACTCGCAGTCGAAGGTGCCCGGAGACTTGACCTTCCAGCCCTTGCTGACCTCGCCCGGCAGGCCGCCGGCCGCGGCCACCATCAGGTCGCGCTCGCCAGCCTTGCGATTCACCGCGCCGACCACCTGGGCGTAGGTCGGCGTCGGCGCGTTGGTCGGCGCCTGGTGGTCGTCGAGCAGGGCGTTCCAGGCCGCGAACTCGTCGCGGCCCTTCTGCATCCAGCCGGCGTCGGTCGTCCAGTCGCCCAGCGCGGCGCCCAGCTCGTCCAGGGTCTCCAGCGCGTCGCCGACTACCGGCAGGGCCCGGTGCTTGACCGCATCGAAGCGCGCCGCGTTGATCGAGACGAAGCGGGCGTCGGGCCGGAAGGCGCTCCAGGAACCGGTCGTGAAGTCCTGCAGCCGGGTGCCGATCGCCAGCACCACGTCGGCCTCTTCGGCCAGGGCGTTGGCCGAGGCGGAGCCGATTACCCCCATCGGGCCGATGTGAGCGGGGTCGTCGTGGACCAGGCTGCCCTTGCCGGCGATGGTCTCGGCGACCGGCAGGCCGTGCTTGGCGGCGAACTCGCTCAATCGCGCCTCGGCGCCGGAATAGCGCACGCCGCCGCCGGCGATCACCAGCGGTTTCGCGGCGCCGCGCAGGATCTCGGCCGCCTCGACCACCCGCTCGCGGTCCGGCCGCGGCCGCGGCACCTTGTGCACCCGGGTCTCGAAGAAGGCGGCGGGATAGTCGAAGGCGATCTCCTGGGTGTCCTGGCATAGGCCGATGAAGGCCGGCCCGCAGTCGGCCGGATCGAGCATCACGGCGACCGCCTGGGGCAGCGAGGAGATGATCTGTTCGGGATGGGTGATCCGGTCCCAGTAGCGGGTGACCGGCTTGAAGGCGTCGTTCACCGATACCGTGGGGTTGCCGAAGTGCTCGACCTGCTGCAGCACCGGGTCGGGCCGCCGGTTGGCGAAGACGTCGCCTGACAGGATCAGCACCGGCAGGCGGTTCGACATGGCCACCCCCGCTGCCGTGAGCATGTTGGTTGCGCCCGGCCCGATCGAGGAGGTGGCGACCATCAACTGGCGCCGCTTCTTGGCCTTGGCATAGGCGATCGCCGCCAGGGTCATGGACTGTTCGTTCTGGCCACGCCAGGTCGGCAGCCTGTCCTGCACGGCTTCCAGCGCCTCCGCCAGGCAGGTGACGTTGCCATGGCCGAAGATGCCGAAGACGCCGGCGAAGAGCGGCACCCGCTGGCCGTCGATCTCGGTCTCTTGCGCGCAGAGGTAGCGAACCACGGCTTGCGCCATGGTCAGTCTGATCGTATCCGTCCTCATCCCGGTCGCCCTGTCGTTCGTGATGTCTTTTTTGGCCCGATACTCTCTTGGCCCCGAAAGGCCGGAGAATGATAATTGACAGCACGCAAAAATTGCAATGATCTTTGCAGGCCGGGGTACGAAGGCGGGGACGGCAGAGGTCGGGATCTTGGGCGAGGGCTTGGTGAAATGCTGAATCTAGCGGTTCTGGGCTGCGGGCGCATCGGCGCCATGCACGCCCGCAACATCGCGCGCCACGAGAAGGCGCGTCTGAGCGCCGTCTTCGACATCCACCGCCCCGCCGCCCAGGCGATCGCGGCGGAGCTGGACGTCGCCGCCGCGGACTCGGTGGAGGACCTGCTGGCCAGCGACGGCATTGACGCCGTGCTCATCGCCACGGCCACGGACACCCACGCCGATCTGATCGAGGCCGCGGCCAAGGCCGGCAAGGCGATCCTTTGCGAGAAGCCGATCGACATCAACATCGACCGGGTCAACCGCTGCGCCGCGGCGATCGCCGGCACCGACGTGCCGATCCAGATCGGCTTCAACCGCCGCTTCGATCCCGGCCACCGCGCCGCGCGGGCGGCCGTGCAGGCCGGCGAGATCGGCGACCTGCACCAGGTGATCATCACCTCGCGCGATCCGGAGGTCCCGCCAAGGGCATATCTGGAAGCGGCCGGCGGCCTGCTGCGCGACATGACCATCCACGACTTCGACCTGGCGCGCTTCATGCTGGACGACGAGCCGGAGGAGGTCTTCGCTATCGCCGGCGCGCTGATCGACCCGGACCTGGGCGCCGAGCTGGACGAGGTCGACACGGCCATGATCATCCTGCGCTGCGCCGACGGGAAGATGTGCCACATCAACGGCTCGCGCACCGCGGTCTACGGCTACGACCAGCGGGTCGAGCTCTTGGGCCGCAAGGGCATGATCCAGTCGAACAACCGCAAGCCGCACGAGATGCGCCGCTTCGGCGCCGAGACGGTCGAAGCCTCGGCGCCCTATCTGTTCTTCTTCATCGAGCGCTACCAGGAGAGCTTCAACGCCGAGATCGGCGCCTTCGTCGAAGCGGTGCAGGCAGGACGGCCGCCTGAGGTCGGCTTCGAGGACGGCCGCAGGGCCCTTCTGCTGGCCGAAGCCGCCTACAAGTCGGTTGCCGAAAAACGCATGGTCCGGGTCGACGAGATCGGTTGATCGATCGCCGGGGCCGCAGTCACAAACGAAGAGGGGAGCGCATGACGCCGAACGCCATCAAACGCATCTGGGCCGAGGGCCGTCCCGTGGTCAACGGCTGGCTGTCGATCGCCAGCCCCTTCTCCGCCGAGATCATGGCCGCGGCCGGCTACGACAGCCTGACGGTCGACATCCAGCACGGCGTGGTCGACTACCAGGCCGCCGTGGGCATGCTGCAGGCCCTGGGCGCGCGCGGCACCACGCCCCTGGTGCGGGTGCCCTGGCTGGATCCGGGCGCGATCATGAAGGCGCTGGACGCCGGCGCCTACGGCATCATCTGCCCGATGGTGAACTCGCGCGCCGATGCGGCGCGACTGGTCTCCTACATGCGCTATCCGCCATTGGGCACGCGATCCTTCGGGCCGACCCGGGCCAACTTCTCCGCCGGGGCCAACTACGGGCGCGAGGCCAACGACGAGGTCCTCTGCTTCGCCATGGTCGAGACCGCCGAGGCCATGGCGAACCTCGAGGAGATCGTCTCCACCCCCGGCCTGGACGCGGTCTATGTCGGGCCCGCCGATCTGACCCTCGGGCTGACCGAGGGCCGGCTGGCGCCCGGCTTCGACCGCGAGGAGCCGGAGATGATCGAGGCCATCCAGAAGATCGCCCAGGCCTGTAAGACGGCGGGGATCCGCGCCGGTCTGCACTGCGGCAGCCCGGACTACGCGAAGCGGGCGATCGGCTGGGGCTACGATTTGGTGACCCTGTCCAACGACGTCCGGATGCTGGCCGGCGCCTGTTCCGCCCAGGTGGCGCAGATGCGCGAACGCCTGGGCGAAGGCACTGCGTCGACGGACAGCGGTGCCAAGCCGGGCTACTGACATGCCGCACATCTTGATCGCCGGCAGAGTTCACCCCGACGGCTTGGCCCTGCTGGAGGGGGCGACCGGCATCACCTCCGATTACGTAGAGGACACCGGCGACACCGCCTACCTGCGGCATTTGCCGGACGCCGACGCACTGTTGCTGCGGACCCAGCCCCTGACCGCGGAGATCCTGGCCACCGCGCCGCGCCTGAAGATCGTCTCGCGCCACGGCGTCGGCTACGACGCGATCGACGTGGCCGCGCTGACGGCGCGCGGCGTCCCGCTGACCGTGGTCGGCGACGTCAACGCGCAGTCGGTGGCGGAGCAGACCCTGACCCTGATGCTGGCCGCGGCCAAGCGGCTGATCCGGGCCGACGGTGCGACGCGCGCCGGCGACTGGAACTATCGGGAGCGACTGGAGCCCTGCGAGCTGAACGGCAAGACCCT
>JAAUYK010082833.1_pt1 | contig 23302 bp, 12 predicted proteins | sample 7278021 | NCBI WGS metagenome assembly JAAUYK01 (sample SAMN14350223, study PRJNA611818) | marine sediment metagenome | isolation source: surface marine sediment (1.8m) | place: French Polynesia: Moorea | collected 2018-08
AACTCCCGGAATCCGCTCGCCCGCCTTCTCCGCATAGCGAAACGTCCAGCCGCGATCGCCGTAGGTGCCACGGCGATCGCCCTGGTTGCGATCGGATACGTCGGGGTGCGGATTTTAATCCAAAAGCTTCCCTCCTGGATCGAGAAGGAACTCAGCGAGACCCTCAACCGCAAGGTTAAGGTAGGAAAAGTGCAAAGCTTTTCCTTAAATAGGATTAAGTTTGGTCCCTCTTCCATTCCCCCTACCCCGACTGACCCAGACAAGGCTTCGATTCGCTCCATCGAGATCGGATTTAACCCCTTGCCTGTGCTATTGGGACACCTACCCCTCAGTATCACCCTAGTTGAGTTAGATGCTTATGCAGCCCAGGACGAACAGGGTAAGTGGCTCGACTTAGACTTGAAGCAGGAGGAAGGGGGGGAGCTACCCTTCGATCTAGATATCGCCGTCAAGATCCAAGACGCTGAAATTGCCCTCCTTCCCTACGCTAAGACCATTCCCCTGAAGGTCACAATTGAAGGCACTGGCAGATACAATCAAGGGCAACCGGAGCAAGTGTACTACGATCTAAACACTCTGATCGCTAATGCTCCTGTCCAGATTAAGGGTGAGACACTGGTAGAAACGGGTCAGACGCAAGCGCAGCTAAAGGTGCAAAACTTAGGGCTGGCAAAATTAATCCCCTTAATCCCCAACTCCACTGTTGATCTAAATAGCGGTGAACTAAATGCCAATCTAAATATCAATTTGCCTTCATTCAAAGAGATTACTTCTACCCGCGTCCAGGGAACAGTAAGCCTTGAGAAAATTGACGGGACAGTGCAACCGCTATCCCAACCTGTCAAAGCGAGAACCAAGTTGCGCTTTCGCGGTCAGAAGCTGCAAGTTGAAGAAACCCAGGCTAGTGTAGGGAAGATTGTTGCTCAGGTAGGGGGCGAAGTAGATTGGCAAAGCGGTTATAACCTGGATATTCATGTTCAGTCCTTCAGCTTGGCGAACCTCCTAGAAACTGCATCCGCGTCCTCGCCAGTGCCGGTGAGTGGGGAGATGGAAGTCAAGCTGCAACTGAGGGGACCGATTAAGCAGCCCCTGCTGACTGGCAGGGCAAGCAACAGAAAAACTGTACGCATCGATAAAATTGCCTTTAAGGAGATTAGGACCGACTTTGTTACCGACTTAGAGAAATTTGTCCTCAAAAGCTTGGAGGTGAAGCCAGTAGCGGGGGGAGAAATTACAGCGCGGGGGACGATCGAAACCCAATTGCTCCAGTCCCTACAAGAGAAACAGCCCATCGATGTGATGGCGATGCCCCTCAAGTTTGACTTGAATGCCCAACTCCCCACACAGGCGATCGCTGTCCCCTATTATCGCTTTCCCTCCCAAGTCAATGTCGGCTCTCTCACGGTTAAAGGGGAAGTGAGAGGCACTGTCGAAAAACCTGAAGCTTCCCTCAAATGGCAAGTCCCGAAAGGTACTGCCTCATCAGCCCTAGACATTTCTGGGGCTGGAGAACTCCTCCTGAGCGGCAAAAACCTGCTCCTGCGCAACACCCAATTGCGAACAAATGGGGGTAGAGTTACGCTTAACGGCAGCGGCAATCTAGAAAGTAAAAAGTGGCAGACTTCGATCGGTGTTTCCTCTGTTCCTCTAGATCCATTTTTCTCCCAAATCCAACTGGGGCAGTTGCAGCTAAATAGACCAATTACAGTCGATCGGGGTGTGGTCAGATTATCTGGCAGACTTGATTCTTTCGATCCATCAACGATTCAGGGAGTGGCTAACCTGGCGCTCAATGTAAGCAGTGGGACAGTTGCCGTCCGCAGCAAGATCGAAAAGGGGAATTTAGAAGTAAATGCCACGGCTTCTAGCATTCCCCTAGATCAATTCGTTCCCAATTTACCCGTTCCAGTTGAGTTGTTAGGAACAAGGGTCAATCTGTCAGGCAACCTCGAACAGTTCCTGTCCTCTTTAGAATCGACCCTGGATTTGAGCAGCTTTACAGCTACTGCTAATTTGCAACTGGCGATCGCCGATGGTAGGGTTAATGCCACCAGCCAGTTAAATCGGGGTCAGTGGCAAACTGAGATCGAGGTTTCTGACATCGATTCATCCTTACTCAGCCGTCAGTTGTCATGGCTCCCCGAATCCAAACAACTGCCACTGCCTAACCTTAATGCCCAGCTCAATCTATCTGGAGAGCTTAATTCCCTATTGACCCCTAATCCAATTCTGCCGATCCAAGCCGAGAAAGTATCAGTTCAGCTAGGAAAGCAATACCTCAAAGCTAGGGGCAATATCCTTTTATCCAATCTCACAACAGCCCCCGATATTTCCAGCGCCGAATTAGACGTTGAAACTTTTTATAATGCCAATACTCTACCTCTGACGAGACTAGTCACTCTATTGTCAGCTGGGCGACAAGTTTGGCCTAAGGAAATCGAGGTGAGTGGACAAGCTGACTTTAAGGGTCGCCTCCAGGGCAAAAACTTACTTTTGGCACCCCTAGCACCGGGCAATTTAGCATTGACTGGCGACTTGCGCCTGTTAAATTTTAGCATCCAAGATCTGGTGTTTGACCCGTTGTTATCCGGGCCAGTCAAATTGGCATTAGGGCAAGAGATGGCAATTGATTTGCGCGGAAAAAATGATGTCATTGCTGCTCGGCTTGAACCCTGTAGTAGCGCCCAATGTCCTACTCCTTACCTCCCCGCTTCCTTGGAATTTCGGCAAGGAGAGGGGTCAGGAAACCCGGTCATTGTCCTAGGAAAACGCAGCGGCGATCGCTTCCTCGCTACGGTCCAAGATTTCCAGTTGGCTCTGCTCAACATCGCCCCGGCTGCTAACTTCGGCATCCCAGGAGCAGTGAAAGGTAAGGTAAACGCAGAGCTAGACCTCAATCTCTTCACCTTCACCACCAGGGGAAATATCCGCATCGCCAAGCCAGGAGTTGGTTACATCCAAGGGGAAGAATTGGCAGCCAGTTTTTCCTATGACCGCGACAATAACCTTGCCCAGTTGAAATCAGCCTCCCTACAGCTAGGGAAGAGTGAATACGATCTTGAAGGTAGCTTAAATCTTAAATCAGGTGAGGTAAAGGGTAAGCTGAATCTAGCCAAAGGCTATGTAGAAGACATCCTGACAACTTTCCGGTGGTCTAGGCTCGAAGATCTAACCCGATTATTCGAACCGCCAGATTTGGCTACGGCGGTTGAGGTTCAACCGAAACCGATAGGAGACCCTGATGCTCCCCTTGCCAATCAGCTCAACTTGTTATGGAAAATTGACAAAAATATCCAAGCCCGAGCTGCCAGGCTCAGGGCTGGGGAAATCCCAACTGAGATAGATATTCGAGGAGCTTATACAGTACAAGCCACCTTAGCCGGGACATTAAAAGCGCCTCAGGTGAATTTTTCCCTAGAGGGTAGTAGATGGCAGTGGCACGCTCAACCTGCTTTTCTCTCTATTGTCGAGCCCCTCGGTTTGGTTAAGGAAGACTCCCAGGTGATTCCCGTGCCTGAGGTAGTTGTCCGAGGAGGTTATCAAGGCGGCACTATCAAAGTGGAGCCAGCGCGGGTCACAATTGGGGACGCTGTCCTAGCCTTAGCCGGGAATCTCTCTGCTGCTCGGAATTCAGCTCGCTTGGAGGTAAAGAATTTTTCCTTGGATCTAATCCGAGATTTTGTCAATATTCCCGCAGACATTGCCGGGAAGGTGAATGCCCAAGCTGTGCTGTCGGGGAGCTTGGAGAAGCCCCTGGTTCAAGGAGAAGTCGCCTTTGTAGACGGCGCTCTCAATGGTCGCCTTTTGGATCGGACCCTTGAGGGTAAATTCAGCTATGTTAAGGACCGACTCGAATTCCGCACCACTGAATCCTCCTTTATCCAAGTCCAGGCAAGTGTGCCCTATCCTCCCGAACCCGACGTTAACGATCGGGTAAGCCTAGATGTCAAGCTGGACACAGAGGCACTTACTTTAGTTAAGTTGTTGACTCAAGGACAGGTAGAGTGGATTGATGGGGAAGGCGAGGTTACTCTCAACGCAAGTGGGCGCTTAGATTTGACCGACCAGATGCTCCTGCAGGATTTGGATGCTAGGGGTGAGGTTACCCTCTCCGAGGCTACACTTAAGAGTGCAGCCTTTCCGGAGCCTCTGAAGGTGAACGGTCAGATTGCTTTGAGTCCTCAACGCCTCAAAGTAGAAAAGCTAGAGGGGATGTTTGCCAAGAGCCAGTTGTCGGTGAGGGGGGTATTGCCCCTATTTCAGCCTCTGGAACAATCCGATCCAGACTCATCCAATCCACTTACCGTCGCCATCGAGCAAGGGCAAATGAATTTAGAAGGGCTCTACGAAGGGGAAATTGATGGTCAAGTCGTTGTTAAGGGTGCGGCGCTCACTCCCGTGATTGGCGGAGAAGTTCGCTTAACCAATGGGCAGGTATTCGTCCCGGAAGGAGGTTCTAGGGATGAGGAAGCTTCCTCAACTTTAGCTGAGAGGTGGACGGGTTTTCAAAGATGGACGGGAACGGTAAATAGGAAAGATAATCCTGCCCTCGTACCCAAGTTGGACAATTTTCGGGTGGTTCTGGGGGGATTAAGGGTGGCAAAGGAACCCCTCTATCGATTTAGCTTTGGGGGGGGTATAACGGTGAATGGTTCTCTCACGGGAAACCTCGACAACCTACAAGCTAGAGGAATAATTCAGTTAGAAGGGGGAAACATCAATTTATTAGACCCCACCCTTGGTTTTTTACGCGGGCTAGGTCGCTCCCAGTTTGTTTTAAATCGCCTTCATAATAACCAAATCGTCTTTCAGCCAGAGGCAGGATTACTGAACCCATTCCTAGACATCCAGATGAGAACAGTAGTTTCTCAATTTGAGGATTTTAAACGGGAGCGGTTAGAGTCGCAAAGTGCTGATCTTCCTGACGATACCCTTAACAGAGTTCAGAGAATCGACGTTACCCTGGCTATCAAAGGGGAAGTTAGCCAGTTGCTTCCTTCTCTGGGGAAAGATGCTGCTCAAATTTGTCAAATTAGACCAGATACAATCGAGCCGATTCCCAAGAAAGAGGGCTTCTCCTCCTCTGAACTACAAAAGCTAGAAACCTGCATTGACACAATTGCTCTGGAAAGCGGGTCAGATTTCCAGTTGCTGACTCGCCCGGCAGTGACGCTCACTAGCAGTCCTCCCCGGACCGAAGGGGATATTATCCGTCTGCTTAGTGAAACTCAGCTTCAGGCATTCCAGAACAGAAGTCAAGAACAGCTATTACGGTCTGGTATTGTTCAGTTTGTAATTCCCTTTGTAGCTCAGGATGTAGTCTACGATGTGGAAGCTGCTGTAGGTAAGACCCTTGGTCTAGCGAATTTTCAATTTTTCCCCTTCGTCGAGATGGCTTATAAGGTAGACGATCGGTCTTTCGTGAAATTATCATACGACTACAATCCCAATTTCAATGAGGTCAAACTTAGATACGAAATCGGGTTTTGACTAATTATTCTCATTTCCCCCCAAATTCATTGACTGCTTAATATTCTCGTAACATCCTCCAGACACCTCTCCTGCGTTTAATCCTTCCTGCTGTTAATTTGGCAATATTTCAGGGAATGCTATAACTGTAGGCTCTGATAATTTGACTAATATGATTAACAGAATTAATGGCTATTTAGCTGCGCTAGTAACGGGAGCTATTATCTTCAGTCTGAGTGGTTGTTTTTCTTCGAGAGCTAACTTTGAGCCATCTACGAATTCATCAGACTCACCAAATCCATCCACAACCGAAACTATTTCCCTAAATTTTGGGGTTTACACTGCAGACAAACCCACCGAAGTGGTCAAGCAGTTTCGCCCTCTCCTCAATGCCATCGAAGCAGGTATGACCGAAGGCATGGGTAAACCAGTGAAAATTAAGATGAAAGTAGCCAAGACTTACGAAAAAGGGATTGAGAATATTGCTACAGGCAAAGTGGATTTTTCTCGTTTAGGTCCAGCTTCTTATATTGAAGCCACGGCAGCGAATCCAGACTTATCGATTCTGGCAGTTGAAAGTAAAGGTGGCGAAAAAGTCTTCTATGGGATTATTGCTGTCAATAAGAACAGTCCAATTCAGAATGTTCAGCAACTCAAAGGAAAGAGTTTCGCCTTCGGTGATGAATTATCTACTATTGGCAGGTTTTTATCTCAGCAATATTTGCTCAATAACGGGATCAAAGCTTCAAACCTAGGTCGTTATGAATATCTAGAGCGGCATGACAAAGTGGGGACAGCTGTTGGTTTAGGTCAGTTCGATGCAGGAGCTTTGAAAGAGGGAACATTTAAAAAACTTGTCGATAAGGGCGTATCCATCAGAGAGATTGCCAGATTTCCCAATGTTCAGAAACCCTGGATCAGTCGCAGTGGACTACCAGAAGAAATCTTTGAGCAACTACAGAGTTCTCTGGTTAATATGACAGACCAAAATGCTCTAGAAAGTATCAAACGAGAAGGTTTTGTTGCCGGAAGCGATGCAGACTATACGGCTATCCGTAAGGCAGTTCAAAACAATAGCAAATTTTTTGAATAGGTAGCCGTCTAAATTTTTCCTTTTCCTCATTCTGCCATTCAGGCTATCGGTTAATCTACAATCTTTCTGAAACTATGAGTAGAAACTCAAATGATCCAGAAACTGATCAAGTCCTAAAACCAGGACATAGCAAGCTTTTTTTTCCTCGCCCGATTCTCAATAGTCTTAAATCTATGAAAATGGCTTGGGGAAAAATCAGGCTTGGGGAAGGCTTGTTGGAAAGCGATCGCCAGCCTGAAAAAGACCCCCTGAAAAGTCAGAAAACTAATTCTGACCGAGATTCCCTCCTGGAAGGATTATCAAAAAACTTTGAGCTAAAAGGGAAAGATGTAGATCGGCATTGGCCTTTGTGGGGACAAACTAGCTTGGCTCTAGGCGCTACAATCCTGTTGGTTGGCTTCGGCAGTGGCGAGTTAGTCCGTACCTTGGAAACTAATTATCTGTTCAAGAGACTAGAAAAGCAAACTGAGCGGACTGTTTCCCTCATATCAGCTATCTCTGTTGACGCTGTAATTAGTCAAGACGGTCCTCTTTTAGAAACCATCGTCGATCAAGCGGTTAGTAAAGACCCTAGTATTGTTGCTTTAGAAATTGCCGATGAAGAAGGTACGCAGCTAATATCTTGGCAAAGCCAAAGCAACCAGGAATCAGTTGAGCCACTTTCCTTTACCAAGGATATCGTGTACGAGGGGGAAACCTTCGGCACGATGCAAATTGAATTGGATGTCGCCGAAGACTACCAGAGGATAAATGAACACGTTTCCAAAATGCGCTTAGTCTCGGCTGGCGGCTTGCTACTGCTAACTGCTATCGCGATCGCTTTGTTGCATGGATTCATTATCCTTCCAGTCGATCGAATTAACCGACGTCTCTTAGAACTGGCTGCTGGCAATTTAGTCAAAAAACTGACTTTACCTGCTCATGCTTCTCAGGAATTTGTCCGCTTAGGCTATTCAGTGAACGCTCTTGGGGAAGTCTTGGAGTTCCAGAAGCGACGAGAAGTAGAGCTACAGAGAGCTAAACAGGAGTTAGCTACTTCTCACGAACTATTAGCCGAGTCCAACCAGACTTTGGAACAAAAAGTTGAGCAGCGCACTGCTCAACTGGCTGCCAGTATGGAAGAAGCTCGAAAAGCTAGGGCTGTAGCTGAGGAAGCCAATCAGGCAAAAAGCACATTTTTGGCGAATATGAGTCATGAGCTGCGCACTCCCATGAATGCCATTATTGGCTACAGTGAAATGTTGAAAGAGGAAGCAGAAGACCTCGGTGAAGAAGACTTCATCCCGGATCTGCAAAAAATTCACAGTGCGGGTAAACATCTGTTGAGCCTGATCAATGACATTTTGGATTTGTCCAAGATTGAAGCTGGTCGGATGGAACTCTATCTGGAAAGCTTCGAGATTGCCTCTCTTGTCAATGATGTGGTAGCTACCATTCACCCATTAGTAGAGAAAAATGCTAATACCTTAAGTGTTAACTTCCCAGAGGAGATCGGCACGATCCATGCCGATCTCCTCAAGGTTCGTCAGAGTTTGTTTAACCTGCTCAGTAATGCTAGTAAATTTACGGAACAGGGCGAGATCGCGCTCACAGTAAGTCGCCATATTGACAATGACCAGCATTGGATTAGCTTTCAAATTAGGGACACTGGCATTGGCATGACTTCAGAACAAGTTGAGAGACTGTTTCAACCTTTCACCCAGGTGGATTCCTCCACCACTCGCAAGTACGGCGGCACTGGCTTGGGACTGGCGATCACCAAAAGATTCTGCCAAATGATGGGAGGCAACGTTACCGTAGAGAGTGAATTAGGTCAGGGATCTACCTTCACTATCCAGTTGCCAACCTATGTTCGAGACCCCAAGGCTGAGTCCCCAAGTCAGTTTACCGAAAGCGCTGATTCCCTGTCACAGAAGACGAGTACTATCCTGATCATTGATGACGACCCGACGATCCACGATATAGTCAGGCGTTTTCTTGCCAAACAAGGTTTTGATGTTAGAAGCGCTACCAGTGGAGCAGAAGGACTCCGCCTTGCTAAGGAAATTCATCCAGAGGCGATTACCCTCGATGTAATGATGCCTGGTATGGATGGCTGGGCGGTGTTAACTGCACTCAAAGCCGATCCCGAGATAGCGAATATTCCAGTGATCGTGATGACGATAGTGGATGACAAGAACCTAGGCTATGCCTTAGGCGCTTCTGACTATCTCCTCAAACCTATTGACCGCCAGCAATTGACGGCGGTGTTGCAAAAATACCAGTTAGATCAATCCTCTGATTCGATCATGGTAGTGGAGGATGACACCGCTACTAGAGAGATGATGCGCCGCCAACTGGAGAAAGGAGGCTGGCAGGTAACTGAAGCAGGCAATGGGCGCAAGGCACTGGAGACGATTGAAGCCGCCCCACCGGGAATGATTATCTTGGATTTGATGATGCCGGAAATGGATGGGTTTGAGTTTGTTCACAAACTCCGCCAGCAGCCCCAGTGGCGTTCAATTCCAGTCATTGTCTTGACAGCCAAGGAATTAACAGAAGTAGACCGCCAACAATTGAATGGATATGTAGAAAGAATCTTCGAGAAAGGTTCCTACGATCGCCAAACCTTGTTCACGGAAGTACATCATCTCCTGTCAGAAGCAATTTCCCGGCAGAGGAGTTCTGAGAAATAATCAATGCCCAAAATCCTTTTAGTCGAAGACAACGAAATGAATCGAGATATGCTCTCTCGCCGATTGAAGCGCAGAGGTTACGAGGTGATCATCGCTGTCGATGGTGCTGAGGGCTTATCTATGACTTGCTCAGAAAATCCCGACCTTGTCTTGATGGACATGAGCTTGCCAGTGATGGATGGTTGGGAAGCAACGCGGCAAATAAGAGCTAATCAGCAGATACAGACAATTCCGGTGATTGCCCTCACTGCTCATGCGATGTCTGGCGATCGCGAGAAGGCTCTGGCGGCAGGCTGCGATGACTATGACACCAAACCAGTCGATTTGCGCCGCCTGCTTGGCAAGATCGAGGCTCTTTTAGAAAAAGTGAAATCATCTTAATTTAGGGAGTTAGAGTACATCTGAAATGCCAATAGATAACCACGCTCAACTCTCTTTGCTTGCCCATCTTCGGCATGAACTGCGCACGCCGATGAATGCGATCATCGGCTACAGCGAAATGCTCCTAGAAGAGCTGGAAGCCGAGGGCGACCAAGAGCTTATCGAAGGGATCGAGAAAATCCAGACCAACGGCACCCAGCTTCTTTCTCTGATCAATACTATCCTGAGTCCAGCAAAACTGGAAGCTAGCCAGTTCGACCTAGATATCACTATCTTGAGTGAAACCATTCGCGTTGAACTGCAGATGCCCTTGAGTGCAGTAATTGGCTATTGTGAGCAGCTTTTGGAGAAAGTAACAGTAGAACTCGTCCCGGATTTAGAGAAGATTTACACTGCCGCAGAGCACTTGCAGAAAGAGATCGATGACATCGTTAATCTGTCTGAGCAGCAAGTAGACTTTGCTGATCCTAAGGAAGTAATAACGCCAGACCTACCGTTAGAAAAGAACGTTAATTCAGCCACAGCTCAGGAAGTCCAAACCTGCGTCCACTCCTTGAACAGAGATGGCGATGGCAAGCAAGCCGCTAAAGACGGCAATATCTTGGTAGTAGACGACAACGAAACCAACCGAGATTTGCTCTCTCGGCAGATAGAAGGACAAGGCTATGCCGTAGCTACAGCTGCTAATGGTCAGCAAGCACTAGAGATGATCCAGACTGGACGCTACGACCTCATTCTCCTGGACATTATGATGCCAGAAATGAACGGTTATCAGGTGCTGAAGTGGCTCTACGATAGCCCGTGGCGGCATATTCCCGCAATCATGATCTCGGCTTTGGACGAGATAGATAGTGTTGTGAAGTGTATTGAAATGGGAGCAGAGGATTATCTGCCCAAGCCATTTAATCCAGTGCTGCTGCGAGCTAGGATCGGGGCTTGCCTGGAGAAGAAGCGGTTGCGAGATCAGGAGGCTTTATATCTCGTCCAACTCGCCCAAGCCAATCAGGAAATTACGAGCTTAAATGAGCGCCTCAAAGCTGAAAATCTGCGCCTTAGTGCAGAGCTAGATGTGACGCGCAAATTACAACAGATGATTCTGCCCAGAGAAAAGGAGCTAAGTCAAATTGATGGGTTGGAGATTTCTGGATTTATGGAACCCGCTGACGAGGTGGGCGGCGACTACTACGACGTGCTTCAGCAAGATGGTCGAGTCAAAATAGGCATTGGCGACGTGACCGGACACGGTCTCGAAAGTGGTGTATTAACGATTATGGTGCAAACTGCAGTGCGAACTTTAATGGAAAATAATGAGACTGACCCCAAGAAATTCTTGGATGTTCTCAATCGAACAATTTATAAAAACGTGCAGCGAATGAGTTCTGAAAAGAACCTCACTCTCTCTTTAGTAGACTATCAGGACGGCAAGCTGAGTTTGAGCGGGCAACACGAAGAAATTATTGTGGTACGCTCTGACGGCAAAATGGAGCGAATCGACACCATAGATTTAGGCTTTCCGATTGGGCTGGAGGAAGCTATTGTTGATTTCGTTGCTCAGACTCAGACGCATTTAAATTCTGGGGATGTGGTAGTACTTTACACCGATGGGATTACTGAAGCTGAAAGTTTTTCAGGTTTACACTACGGGCTAGAAAGGCTTTGTGAAGTAGTCAGACAAAACAGACAACGATCAGCCAATGAAATTAGGCAAGTTGTCATTGACGACCTGCGGCAGCATATTGGTGAACAGAAAGTCTACGATGACATCACTTTACTGGTATTGAAACAAAAATAGCACTAGAAGTAGGATAACAACTGGCATATAACGACTAATATTTCCCAATCTTCAAGCGATATGAATCAAATATTCGGCGATTTCATTGAAAATTTACCCGCTAGCCAAGAATACTTGATCCTTGGATTTTCACCTAGCTCTGTTCCCCTAAAGCAACGATGGCGAAATAGTGGTTTGTCTGCTGATTTTTTAGCTGATTACTTGACTACTTTTATTCCCAACCATGAAAATGATACTCTCACAATTGATAAGCAAGCGGAACTCAAGAGTGCTATTAGCTACATTGCCAACGAGTTGTTAGAGAATGCAATGAAATTTAACGACGAAGCATTTCAGGAACCCATAAACGTTCGAATCCATTTGTATAGGAATAGAATTGTGTTGGTAACTACTAACAGCATTTCTTGCGCAAGAGTAGAAAGATTTCAAGCTTACATCAAGAAATTGACAAATTCTGACCCAAACGAGTTGTATATTCGTCAGTTAGAAAAAAATGCCGAAGCTGAAAACAGCAAGGAATCTGGAATAGGTTTGCTCACCTTGCTCAACGATTATCAGGCAAAGCTGGGCTGGAAATTTGAAACTGCTGCAAAAGAACCGGAAGCGATCGTGGTTACTACAATGGTACAGATGGCAGTATAGCTTGCCTAAGCTACCCAAAATCAGTAAGAAGATATATCAAAAAATTGAGTGCAATGGAAATCAAAGATAAAAATTATAGTATCTGGCACGACGCAACTACCAAAATAGTTGTTTTTCAGGGTTCACTCCGACTGAGTGGAAGTCAAGAGTATGCCCCAATTGCAGAATTGCTCAATAGTATTGCTAGACAGGAGCCTCCGACGATTACTCTGGATCTCCAGGAGCTAAAATTTCTTAATAGTTCAGGGATTAACCTTCTATCAAAATTTGTGATAGAGGTGCGCAAGAAAAAGAATATTCAGATAATAGTAATTGGTTCTAATGATATCCGCTGGCAGGAGAAATTATTAAAGAATTTGCAGCGGCTAATGCCTTCTTTGAAGCTAGAATTCACATAAAAAATAAGCGAATGTAAGTGATAAACTTGTTCCCAATAGCCTTGGTTATTGGGAACAGCCGTTCAGGATCGTGTTTTTTCAATCTGCACAATCTCGGTAGGGTTTTTGTCCAGATCTAACCTGACTACAATAGTACCTGTGGGTAGTTTATAGTCCTTAAGCTCGCCTCGCTTCCACATTCACCATACAGGTCAGATAATTGCATTACTCTATTCTACTAGAGATGAATGTATATGACTATATTTTTATTGAATCTTAATAATACTTGACAGTTCCTGTTTCTCTTGACAGAATTTTAATATAGCTCTGAAGTTTCTTGATTCTAACTTCTATTTAAGTGTGTTATTTTGGCAACTAAAGTAAGTGAAACTACGGAAAAACCAGTATAACTTCGCAAAGGATAATTAGGATGACTAATATATACCAGAAATTCGCAGTTGCCGCAGTAGGTAATGCTCTGAGCTTAACCGGGATAGGTGGAGCAACCAAGGATGAAGAAGTTGATATGTTGTTCGGTATATTGTTTGGGGTTTCATTCTGGTTAGAGATCGACGACTTTGGGGTAAGGTGGATGATAGGGGGAGAAGAAGAAGAAGAAGTTCCCGCCTCTGTTTTAGAAGAAGAATTCCTCCACTCCAGAACAAAAGGTCTAGCCTCCTTTCCCAAGGCAGACACTGTTGCTTCTCAGGCACTATAGAAGCTTTAGGTTTACTAATTCAGAAAAAGCTAGCATCTTCAAAAAGTTTTTGCCGCACAACTATCAGGAGCATGATAGTTCAAAGATTTATACTTTCAGGATGACGCGATCGCGTCCCCTAGCTTTAGCTTCATAAAGTGCCTGATCGGCACAATCAATCAAGAATTTAGGTGAACTGTCCTCAGTAGGAATCGTACAAAAAACTCCCAAGCTCAACGTGACATATTTGCTAATAGGGGATTGGAAATGGAGAATATTTAGAGTTTTCACCTCCAACCGTATGTTTTCAGCGAGATGAACAGCTCCCTTAGCCTTAGTGTTCGGCAGAATCACTGCAAATTCTTCTCCACCGTAACGGGCTACTAGATCCCCTGGGCGCTTAATTGTGCGACTAATCGCTTGAGCTATCTGGTGTAAACAATTATCCCCTCCTAAATGACCATAGGTATCGTTGTAACTTTTAAAATAATCGATATCGCATAAAACCAAAGATATTGGCAAGTTCTCCCTTACCATTTTCCTCCACTCTCGGATCAGATAATCATCGAAGCTGCGGCGGTTACCTACCTGAGTTAAGCTATCTAAGAGGATCAGGTGCTCTAGCTCCTGGTTTTCTTTTTGGAGAGCAGCTTCTGTTTTCTGGTGATTGCTGATTTTCATCTGCAATTCCGATTCAACTAGATCAGCGTGTTCAGTAGCAGTTTCGAGCAGGATTTCCAGGTCAACTTTTTCCTGCTTTAACTCTTCGAGTTCCTGGTATAGGTTTTCTATCTGCAATAGGAGCTGTTCTCTTGAGTGTTGTTCTTCCAGTATCGCCTTAGGTTCCTCGGGTTTTACGCTATCTAGCTCTGCCAATTCTGCTGCTATTAAAGCTTCTGCTGCCTTGTGATTTAATGATTTGGAGAAAAAATACCCTTGACCATATCCACATTTCAAGACTTTCAGTTGAGCTAGTTGGTTTGCTGTTTCTACGCCCTCCGCTACGACATCCATGCTTAAATTCCAGGCAAGTGTCAAAATTGCTCGAATAATTGCCAGTTTCTCAACACTCGTCTCCATGCTCTGAATAAAAGAACGGTCAATCTTTAATGTCTGAATGGGAAGGTGTTGCAGATAACTCAAGGATGAGTAGCCTGTACCAAAGTCATCCATAGACAACTCGATCCCTAAAGCTTTTAGTTGCTCGAGTGTAGCAATGACAGATTTGGTATTTTCCACCAGTATACTTTCAGTAATCTCCAGCTTCAAATTACGAGCCTCAAAACCTGTCTCCTGCAAAATTTGTTGTACCTGCTCAATAAAGTTAGCTTTTGAAAGCTGTTTGCTCGATACGTTTACACTAATCTTCCAACAAGAGGTATCGGGAAATTTCGTCTGCCAGCTGCGCATTTGACGACAAGCCTCCCGAAGTACCCACAAGCCAAGGGGGATAATCAATCCCGTCTCTTCTGCTATGGGAATGAACTCTGATGGAGAAATCAGACCGCGCTCTGGATGTTGCCAGCGTATCAGGGCTTCAAAACCACTAATTCTTTTAGTTCGCAGCGACACAATTGGTTGGTAGTACAGCTGAAACTCCTGGCGCTCAATTGCCCGTCGCAGGTTATTTTCTAGTTGTAAACGCTTCACTACACGAGTATGCATAGTCTTATCGAATACTTGATAACATGCTCTACCAATTTTCTTAGCATGAGCCATTGCTGTATCAGCGTCGCGGAGGAGTTCTTCTGGGTGATCATAACCTGTGTTACCCATAACAATCCCAATGCTGGCATTAGCAAATACCTCATGCCCGTTGAGATTGAACGGTAGCATCAGTTCTTTGTAAATCCGTTCAGCAATCTGTGTCGCGCAACTAACGTCTTGAATATTTTCAAGTAGGATTGCGAACTCGTCACTGCTAAGACGTGCGATTGTATCTTCAGCGCGCAGGCAAGTTTTTAGTCTTTGGGAAACTGCAATTAGGAGTTGGTCTCCTATCTGATGTCCGAAGCTATCATTAATAACCTTAAAGCGATCCAGATCTAGACAAAGGACAGCAAATATATAGCCTTCTCGCTGCTTATTACAAGCAATTGAGTGCTCTAAGAGTTTCAATACCAGAGTTCGGTTCGCTAAGTCAGTCAGTTCATCATAGAAGGTATCATGCAATAATTTGTGTTCAACCTGTTTATTTTTGGTAATATCGCGGCAAACAATAACACTGCCTTTTAGAACTCCATTGCGATCTTTTAGCGGTCTGCCAGTCACCTTTATCCAGAGACCATTGGGAGCCCCTGCATGACGCATAAACATTTCTACATCGTTGACTTCCTCTCCCTGGATTGAACGGATTAAAGGTAGCTCATTGACTCTAAAAGGCGTAACCTGATCGGATTGATAGAAGTCAAAGCGTTGAAGCAAATTCTCAGAAAAAGAAGTAATTGAATCATTGCCGAATATTCTTTCTGCTGTAGGGTTAAAGAATAAACAATTTTGATTTTCATCGGCGATAATTACAGCATCACCCATACTATTAAGAATTGATGTCAAGCTTTCCGAAATATCGGTTGGTTTCAGCAGTTTATTTTTCATCTAATTGAAAAAGCAATTAATTTCGGATAAAAATCAGACTTTGTTTGTTTTTTAGGATAGCATATTTATTACATCCCTTGCTATAGCAAAAATTACATATTTTCATTTTCACTTTTGTAAAATTTCAGAAAATTACAGTCATTCATATTTGAAATTAACATAAATCACAGAAATAAAAATTTATGTTGCCTTTTAAACTTCAGTAATTTGATAATTTCTTTAAAAATAGAGTCCTAATTTTAAATTTTCTTGAAAAAAGAATATTTGGGCAATACCAAAGAAGTAATTTTACCGAGTAAATAAACCAAGTTTGCTATACCATAGAAGGTCAAAAACAAATCAGTGATTTCCCGGTTATTGGCAAGTATTAAGTAAAGATAAACTGGAAGTTAATGATTTTTAAAAATAACAAACATTGACAATGAATCGCTCTCAATCCCAATGAAAACCAAAATCCTCTTTTGTGTCTTTTTTGCCCTCGGTTTCAACCTAGCACTGATCTCTCCGGCTCTGGCTATTCCCTCGCCAGATGTCGTAGTCGGTCTTTTTGCCAGTTCTGCTCAGGTTCTCGTTCTGCTGACTGCTATGCTTGGTGGGGCTGGTTTGGTTCAGCGACGCAATTCCTTGTTAGTTGAGAAATCAGCCAACAACTCAGGGTTTTTACAAAAGAGGCTTTTAAATGTTGTCTTAGTTTTGCTGTTACTGTCCTTGGGAGCGAATCTGCTCCAGTACACTCACTGGCTCGACGCTCAGAATACTCGACTGCAGGCTAACCTGGTGAGATCTTCAACAGAGGAGGGCAAGAAAGTTGGCGATGTCTCCCTCAAAACCCTATCCTTCAGCGAGCAGCTAAAACACCCCCGTGGAATTAGTACTGAGGAATTAGCTCGTAAGCTAGCAGAGAGTGATAATCCTGGCACTGAGAAAATAAATGTCATTGATGTTCGGGAGTCAGAAGAAGTGGAGATGGGTGGGATTAAAGGTTCTCACCAAATTCACTATCCGAATGTCCTGCGCAATCCTGAGAGCGTTATTAAAGAGGGGCAGGAGACCATATTATTTTGTCATTCTGGTAACCGCAGCTCGGAACTTTGCGACAAACTGACCGCTTTAGGCATTCCCTGCAAGTTTGTCATCGGCGGTTATGAAAAGTGGGTTGCTGAGGACCGACCTTTAGAATCTATTAATCCCGGGGTTCGTAAGGATATACGCGCTATTGCCGACTACCCCAATAAAAAAGTTCTCCTCGAGACTGCCAAAGTTCAACGCTTGGTCAAAGAAGAAAAAGCAGTATTTGTAGATGTGCGCTATCCAGGCGACTTCGAGTTAGGTCATCTTCCAGGAGCAATTAATATTCCTCTACGGAAGCTGACTCAAGAGGAAATGTTAGCTCAATTGCAGGAATTACCCAAACAACCGATTATTGCTCCCTGTTACGATAAACGGAGCTGTTTTTACTCGATGATTCTCGGCTTACGGCTGCACCGCCTCGGCTATGATTTTCGGGGTCGTTATACTGTTCCCCATGAGTACTCAGCACCACAAGCAGAAAAAACTTATATACAAAAATGGCAAGCGAATAATGACAGTACCCTCTTAGGAAGAATCAGCACTCCTCTAGGGCAAATGCTCCTCTGGCTCAACAGCAAAGTTGGTCATTTGACCCTCGCTATCTTGTTCAGTGTTTCACTTCTGCGTTTAGGCACCTTCCCCTTGACTTTTAAGGGGGAAAGAGATCAGATTCTACTGCGTAGTTTATCGCCTAAAATTGCTGAACTGAAGGAAAAAATTGGTAATGACCAGCAGCGCTTTTCTCGAGCTCTTTTGGCTTTGTATCGCCAACATCGCCTCACTCCCACTTTAAACCTGCTGGGAAGTCTAGTTCAGATTCTGGTCTTTCTACTTTTGTTTCGAGCTGTCAGTCGGGTGGCTCAAACCAGTAATGATAGCTTCCTGTGGATTTCTCAACTCTCGTCTCACGATCCCCTATTTCTTCTCCCCCTGCTTCTGGGAGGACTGACATTTCTACACCTACAGCTCACAGCTAGCAAACCAAGACACATCCCTTTTCTGATCCTTCGCTGCCTAGCAGGTATCTTGCTGTTTTCCATCACCTTTAAGCTAGCGGCAGCGGTTAATCTTTACTTGGTGTTTAGTGTGACTTTTATGATGCTTCAGCACCAGGTTGTGACCAGAATTCTAGACCGCCGAGAACAGCCTAGGCAAGTATCTAGCCTACTGCTTCCAACGAGCGTAGTTACTCTACAGTTAGCCCATCAGGTTCCTGGTACAGGGAATAAGGCAGCACGTCTCGGTCAGTTAATGGCGTCTGGCTTGCCAGTACCTGATGGCTTTGTCATTCCAGCTCCCTTGCTTGCTCAGAGCCAAGCTAGACTCGCTCTTTCAGAAGCAGACTGGAAACAAATCAAGCTCCTGTGGCGCAAACTCAAAGCGGAGAGAGTTGCCGTGCGCAGCTCAGGCGCTAATGAGGATGGATCTGTTCAGAGCTATGCTGGGGTTTTTACGTCCGTTTTGAATGTGAAGTGGGAAAACTTCTACGATGCTCTAGGAGAAGTTTATCATTCCTGGGAATCGAAGCGGGTCACCTCCTACAGCAATGGTAAATCTGAAGCAAGCGGCGGAATTCTCGTTCAAGAAATGGTAGATGCTGAATTTGCTGGTGTCCTCTTTACGCAGCATCCAGCAGACCAAAGCACTTTGCTAGTAGAAGTGATTCCAGGATTAGCGGAAGACCTGGTTAGCGGAAAAGTTACCCCTAAAGCCTATCGCTTCGGTCGTTTCAGTACTCAGTTGCTCGATTCTGAGGCTCCACCGATTGACCTCACTCCTTTGATTAAGCTCGGACAGCAGGCGGAAAAGCTTTTTGGTCAGCCCCAGGACATTGAATGGGCTTATCGGGCAGGTCGGTTTTTATTCCTACAATCGCGCAACATTACAGCGCCATTGGGTCTCACTGAGAGTGAAAATGATCGAAAAGATTTGTTTGAAAGGGAGAAGCAGCGCCTTCTGGAATTAGCAGCAGGGGCAAAATCTGACGAGGTAGTGTTTGTCCAGAATGAACTTTCGGAACTATTACCTCAGCCTACTCCTCTGAGTCTTTCTTTAATGGAGGCACTATGGCAAGCTGGCGGTACTACTGATTTAGCTTGTCGGGCGTTAGGATTGCCTTACGACGTGCTAGAGGATGCTCCCTCCTTCGTCAGTAGCGTTTTTGGCACTCTTTACATCAACCGACGGGAAGAAAAAAAACGCCTGCGTCAAAGTGTTGACATCATTGCTTCTTTGCGCCTAACCCGGACAGTAGATAGTCTCGAGCAGCAGTATCGTCAGGAGTTTTTGTCAGCCTTCTTGCGCCAGGTTCGTCTGAAGGAATCTATAAACTTCTCTCAACTTAAAACTGAGGAACTGTTTGAGCTATTTGAGGAGTGGCGGTGTCACTTCACTCAGGAAACCTATGTTCAAGCGCATTTAATCAATATCGCCGCTGACTTTTGCCTCAAATTGGCTGAACGGGAACTCAAACGCCGCAATTTGAACCCAGCAACTTATCTCAGTCAGATGCCAGAAACAGTTGTTCACCAAGCCATGTCCCTGCTATCTGAGATTAGAACTGGCAAAACCCCTGTTTCAGAGTTTTTAAAGCTCTTTGGACATCGGGCTCTTTACGATTTTGAGCTAGCCCAACCGCGCTACAGTGAGGAACCAGAACTAGTGGAAAAATTGCTAACTACAGCCCTTCCTCACAGCCCTAAAACAAGATCGCAGATGCCTGAGCTTCCGTCCTCGAAAATTCTGGCTGTGGCTGTTGAGAGGGCTCGCAAGTTTCAAAGTCTCAAGGAAGAGGCTAAGCATCACTCTCTGCGTGAATTGGCTCTCCTGCGTCAGCTCCTCTTGGAACTTGGTCAGCGCCTGGAAATAGGAGAAGGTATTTTTTACTATACTCTTGCAGAATTGCCTCTGCTACGGGATCGCGCCTATCGCCAACAGACTGATGCTCGCAAAGCTGAGTACAGAGCTAAAATAGGCTTTTTCCAGTCCTTGCGCTTGCCTTCACAGCTAACTTTGAGTCAAATTGAGTCATTAAGTCTAACGGCAGATAGTGAGGTAAGGATTTCACCAACTAGTTCTAAAGTCCTCCAAGGTACTTTAGTGGCTGGTCAGGCTCCTGTTCAAGGCAGAGCACAGATAATCGTGAATGCGGAAGATATTGGTAATTTTCAAAAGGGAAATATCTTGGTAACTCGCTTCACTCATCCTGGTTGGATTCCCATTTTTCCTCAAGCTGGAGCAGTGATCACTGAAGTTGGCGGTTGGCTCAGTCATGCTGCGATTGTAGCGCGGGAATATAACGTTACTACCATCGTGGGGGTTCAGGGCGCTCTTGACAAGATTGACACAGGCGATTTGCTCCAGCTTAATTCAGACGGCACTATTGAACATCTATAATAATTAATTTTTATCATCCGCAACAACTGATAAAGTAAATGACATCCTCTCCTTGTGAATCTTTTATCAAAATTAAGCTTTATGACCCCCACAGATGACAAAACCATTGTTAAGGAATATTTCAATGCTACCGGATTTGAACGCTGGCGAAGGATTTACGGCGATGGCGAGGTCAATAAGGTCCAACAAGATATTCGTACTGGACATCAGCAAACCATTGATGCGGTGCTGAAATGGCTGAAAGCAGACGGGAATTTAGCCGATTTATCTATCTGCGATGCAGGGTGTGGCGTGGGTAGCCTCAGCATTCCCCTTGCCCAAGCTGGTGCTAAAGTCTTTGGGTGCGATATCTCTGAGAAAATGGTGGGAGAAGCCAAGGAAAGAGCCAAAGAAGCTTTGGGAGATGCCAGTCATTTCACTTTCGCTGTCAAGGATTTAGAAGCCGTGAGTGGCAAATACCATACGGTTATCTGCCTGGATGTCTTAATTCACTATCCCACTCAAGAGGCAGCAAAGATGATTGCTCATCTCGCTTCTTTGGCAGAGTCTCGCCTGATTCTCAGTTTTGCTCCCAAGACCTTTTGGCTGACTGTACTCAAGAAAATTGGCGAATTATTCCCCGGACCAAGCAAAACTACTCGTGCTTATCAGCATCGCGAAGCCGATATTATCAAAATTCTGGAAGGCAACGGTTTTTCGATTCAGCGCAGTGGGATGACTAGCACTCGCTTTTATTTCTCTCGAATTTTAGAAGGCACCACTAGCTGAGGTTAGAATTGCGTTGATACTCCCCCGCTTAAAAGCTAGAGAACCCCATTTTTCCGGGTTTGAGTAGCTGTCTGGCTCGACCCGGATGAACTGGGTCGAGAGATCGTTTGTCACTCACGTAGTCAACTAAGACTTAGCCTGGGTCAACTAGGGGCATGGAAATGCCCCTAGTTGACCCAGCCACAAGACAAAAACTCCAGACTCAGAGTCTGACTTCAAGAGAACAGAGTTAAATCCTTGGTTTCAATGCTTAGTAACGTCTCCTTGAACGATTAGAAGGTCTTTCTTCACGGGGTTTTGCCTTATTTACTCTTAGGTCACGACCCATCCACTCAGCACCGTCAAGGGCTTCAATTGCTGCGGCTTCTTCTGCCTCTGTACCCATTTCTACAAAGGCAAATCCTCGCACTCGGCCTGTTTCTCGGTCAGTCGGGAGATGAACGCGATTAACTGTGCCGTACTCGGCAAATACAGAGTTGAGGTCATCTTGTGTAACCTCGTAGGATAGGTTGCCGACATAAATGGACATAGAAAATCTCCAGAATCAGATGATGTAGGGAGTTAGATTCGGAGATATGTTTGTAAATAGACATCAACAAACTACACAGCCGAAAATAATTCTCACTAGAAATACTAGCACCTCTCACTGCTTTTTGCTTCTTCCACCGAAGATGTCCTGTGATACGATGCTTGGGATACTGTTCGGATAAATTCTGCCCACATTGAAGAATCGGTCTGATTTTCTATAAATTCGTGAAATGAAATTAGCCAACGCCCCTCGTAAGCGGTGCCTTTGGCATCGCTAACCGAACAGTATTACATTTGAGTTTTCTCACTCAGCGATCGCTAACACCCAGGAACTGATTAGAGCATTCACCTGTTGGGGCACTTCATCATGGGGACAGTGACCAGCCCGGAGATAATCTTCCCTTAGCTGGGGATAATACTGGCGAAACTTTGCCCCCCTTTCCTTTGCATTCATCCAGGGATCGGCTTCTCCCCAGATCGTGAATAGAGGACAACTCAACTGCTTGAGCAGCAAGTCAATTTTCTCGCCTTGGGGGGTCTTGAACACAGAAGCAAACACCTGCGCTGCGCCCTTGTCGCAGGAAGGGCGATAGATGTCCTCTACCAGTTGCTCGGTTACAGCACTGCGGTCTAAATAAACTTTCTGGAGGGTTTTGCGAATCATCGACGGCTGTCGCACATACTGAAACAGCAAATAGCTTGCCCAAGGCTGCAGGAGAATTGACCGGATTAGCTTCCTGGTCACATTTTGTAGAGAATTGGGTTTTTGGGAAACTTGAGTGTCAGTAAACGGACCCGCGCTGTTGAGCAACACTAAACCAGCCGCAGAGGAAGGACGTTCAGCAGCTACACACAAAGCCGCATAGCCGCCGAGGGAGTTTCCGGCTAACACCACTGGCTGACCAATGACTTCTCCTATAAAGTCATGGAGTTGGTCTCGCCACAAGTTGCCACTGTAGGGCAAATTTGGCTTGGCAGAACGTCCAAACCCCAACAGGTCAATTGCCCAAACCTCAAAATTATCTTGGAGTTCAGCGATATTTTTCCGCCAGTGGTCTGTAGAGGCTCCAAACCCGTGAATTAAGAGCAGGGGGGGTCGTTTTGGTTGTTTCTTACCTGCTTTGACATAGTAGATCGACTGTTCCCGCCACTGCCAGTAAGTGCCAGGAGTGGGAGCCGTTGATGGGACTAGAGCTGACTGCATAGTTAAGATATGTTAATTATTTTTAACTTTTATATTTTATCTCTCCTGACAGAAAAATTCCGAATTTGAAATTCTCTAAACTGTTGTGCATTGAACTTGCATAACTGCTCGGGACAAAATATAGATATATTCGGAGTTAGGAGTTAATTGCAAATTCTACTATGCAACCTATCAAGCTCCAGTTAACAAGTATCCGACGCGGGTGGAAGTCCATTCAACTTTTGATCCTGGCAGTCCTCTTGGCGCTCAGTCTGTTGGGAGTAGCGATCGCTCAGGATAGCTTTCATCGGGAACCGATTCAGCTAACCGCTGCCATTCCTCGGAACTTCCCCCCCCAATATCTCCTGGACAAAAAGGGTAAGCCAACTGGATTTGCCATTGACGTAATGGAGCAAGTAGCAGCACTGGCGGGTTTACAGGTGACCTATCAAGTTGAGGCAACTTGGCATGATGTGATAGAGGTGATGCGCCAAGGAAAAGTCGATCTAATTCCCAATTTGGGCATCACGCCCCAACGACAGGCTGATTTCGCCTTTACCACGCCAGTAGAAACCTTTCCCTTGTCCATCTTTGTGCGGCAGCCTGAGCAAGCAATTCAGAAGATAGAGGATCTG
>JAAUYK010126710.1_pt1 | contig 23283 bp, 20 predicted proteins | sample 7278021 | NCBI WGS metagenome assembly JAAUYK01 (sample SAMN14350223, study PRJNA611818) | marine sediment metagenome | isolation source: surface marine sediment (1.8m) | place: French Polynesia: Moorea | collected 2018-08
GCCATGACCGATCACCAAAAAGTCTTAATACCTTACAAGTATGTACTATACATGTATTCTATCACAACTCATCCTACATGCCATTTTTATAGGGAGTACAGGCGCCTGAAGGCTGCTGAACACCAGCTCCACGTCAAAGGCCCCTCCACAAGTCAAGTAGGTCACGGTAGTGCCCTTGAGGAGAAGATTGCAGAGGCCCGACGACTCGCTGCTCTTGACACACCAGTTGCCGATGTTGGAGGAGGTCCTGATTCCGATACAGGTAAAAGTGTATAATGCATGTAGTGTCGAACCCTAAGTTTATACTTATATTTTACAGGCAGATCATCTTCTCCGGCCCCCAATTGGTCCGCGGCTACTCACACTGCTCCCTTCGTGGGCCTCGTCAAGACACGTTACAAGATCAAGGCACAAAAGCTACTCGATGCTCTGAAAAACTTCTCGTCCATGGTCAAGTGGAATTCCGAAGGTAAGGTCTAAAGAAATGCCTCAGGTTAGTTAATTAAGACGTAAATTTTAGGTGATTTGACCATTCAGGGTTCTGACGTCGGCAACTTGAAGGAGCTTCTGCCACTCACCTTCTACGGCAGCAATAAAGTACGTCGCGCCGGATCCGAGGAGTGGATAGCTCTTCTCCGTACCCTCTCTCTGGACAACTACATAACCAATCAAAGTCTCAAGAGTCGACAATGGTCCAAGAAGTATCCATTCTACTACATCGGGAAGTGAACCATGCTCTCCACGGAGTTGTCAACATTCTTCTCATCGCAGGGCTTCCTGTCCAACAGGTTTCTAGGTGTCTATCCTATTGACCACGTCAAAGCCATTCCGTTCCAAGACCTGACCTTTGCTGTCATCAATACTGCCCCCAGCTACACCTCAGGAGAACACTGGATTGCAGTCGTCGCTTATGAACCCGAGTTTGAGGTAGGCCAAGACTAGAGCTACATATTAAGATGTTAACCCTTCCTGACTGGCTTAATTTAGCTGTTTGACTCTCTAGTATTTAGGAGGAGGTACCTAACCGATCTCAAAGAAGCACTGCCATCTCCAATAATCACGAACCTCACACCTCTACAGAACAATTCTAGTACGCAGTGTGGTGAATTCACGTGCTTCTTCATTTTTCATCGGTAAGGTAATCACAATAATATATGTGCTTCCACATTGGCAAGGCAAATCTTATTGCTTTCAGGTTCTCTAATCTGGACATGACCTTCGGGGACCTCCTGTCCGAGTTCTTTACTCCCTCAACTGAGACGAACGAGGTCATCGTGAGAGAATTTTGGGAGGTACGACTATTTTAATCGTGTCATATCCTATACAAATTGTCATTATTTACAGGGCCATGCAAGAAGCAGATGAGGCAGATCAGATTGTACACGACGAGTCAGTGCGAATCCTCCCCGGAGCCAATGTGCAAATTCTCGATGTCTCGTCTCACTTCGGTCAGATCAGGGCTCCCTTTCGGATGCAGGTGCGTTACATCAACGTGTTTGATACATAAATGAACCGAAGCTTAAGATATTTGTTTTAGGTTGCTGGTCCAACCCAGTCCGGGAAATCGTATATCATCGCCCAATTAATACGGTTTCAAAAAGCGTGCTTTGCGGCTCCATTCGATGAGATCGTGTACTGCTCAGCTAGTAAATACGAGTCTATCAACTTGGACTACAAAGCAAAGCTACGGACTTACTGCCCCGACATTGAAATTTTGGTACAGTTTACTTTAGTATCCCGAATTGCTACGTACAATCATTTCATTTTCAGGACCACGTGCCCAACGTCAAGGACCTAGGGTGGCTCGAACCCGGCCGTCAAAAGGACCGGAAGCTCATTGTCTACGACGACTGCTTGGAGTCCCTCTTGAAGCCTGCTGCCGGCCTCGAGGAGCTTTTCACTGGCATCTCGCACCACTTTAATGTCAGCGTCATTGTCGTAACCCAGGTGAGGACACACACATAAGAGTAAATGCCTTCATCGACCTGTGTCAAAGATATTTACTAAACTGCATAGCTGGTACAGGGGATAGCTCTTAATACTTTCAATTACTTTTCTAGAACATCTACTTCAGCCCGAAAACGACTGTCAGCCGTAATTTCAGTGAGCGTTGTGTCTTCTGGTCGAAAGGAGACACAAGGCAAATTCAAATTCTCAGCTCTCAACTACGTACTGAGGCATCTACTAATGTGCTCCTAAAGTTCTTTTCTTGGATCAATGAAAACTTAAAGTCACGGTCCAAGGTAGTTATTTTAGATCTTTGACGGATCTCAAAATAAACTTCTGCTCTTGTTTTTTAGTACATTTGTGTGGACTGCTCGAATATCAGTGGCCTTCCGCCAGCTCTTCAATTTCGCACTCAAATAGTTCCCACACAAGACGAGTTCGGCGAACTTGACGAGGCCACTATACGACCGATATTCTATTGCACAACACAATGAATCGACGAGACAGCTTTACGCTTCGGCCCAGGTCGCCATATACGGCTATTCGAGGGTAGGGGTTCTCTTCATTATTAATACGCCATTATCTCATGTTTCCATGTTGCAGGTGGGCGGCACCACCCGGCATTGGCAATCGAGTCACTGTCAACCCCGTCCTGAAGTACAGCTACATCAAGCGGGAGCCTCTGGCCTCGACTATGAAGGTGCGGACTTACGTAGCATCAGTGCATTAAATAGCTATTTAATCTAAAAATATTTTTTCTAGGAGGCGGCTCCAGATGACTCGTTCAGCGCACCAGTTGTCACGCCGCTAGATGATGATAAAGGCACTTCGAAGAAGGTAACATAGTTCTGTAGTATATTGCTTTTATATGTGTAAAAGTCAAAATTCAACTTTAAGGTTGAGAAGACAATCTACAATCCCCCAAAAGTCTATCCTTTCGATCCCCATGCTCAGCAAGGTGCTGGCGCCGTTCAGGATGAGCTGCCCGCTCGAGCCGAAGATGGAGTTGGCAATGGACAAGCTGGCCAGAGCTCACAAGACAAGGTGGCCAAGACTCTGGATGTTGTATCTTGTCCTAACTGCGCGAAGGAATTTTCCTGGCCGCAGAGCAATCAGCAAGGCCAAGGCAGTTCATCGGAGCCATTCGTCGAGCGAAGGCCGACCAAAGAAGAAATGGAAGAGGACCAGCTACTAAAAGCAGCAGAGCGCAACCCAACCGGTATTATACTGATATACTATTCATAAATGTCCCATATAAATGAAATATTTAAATTTACTTTTCAGGGATCGACCAGCAGCTGAAGCAGAGCCTTGTCGAGCAGCTCGCCGAGGACACGATCAAGGTGTCGCTTGTGGAGGACGAGGCACGAGGACAAAAGCGCGGACATGCGTCGGGCAGTGAGAAAGATTTGTCCAAAAAAACAAAAGTAGATATCCTGCCAGAAACTCATAAGTTCCAATTAATAGATTAGGTCGCTATATGTAGAGTAGGTCAATATACGTATTGCCCACAGTGGCAATTAGGTTCATGTACGTAGTACGTCCCACAGGGGCAATTAAAAAGTAATGTACGCCATAAAGAAATAAGTTGGCAATTGAATTCTAAAATTAACTGTACATGCGATACGAATAATTACAGCGCGCAGCTACAAACCTACGTAAAGTACACAATACACTTACTCTATGAAATAAAATAGGTGACTGGTAAAATTCAGATATTTCCGATCGCCAATCATAGTTTATTGCCTCTCCTCGACTCATGACTACGCCTACTTTCGACTATATGTACTACTTAGTTACTACGTTCTCAGCGACTTTACTCATATGAATATCCCATCATGCCGTTGTCCTCGCGAAACGTGTACGATCTCCACTTGCCGTAGAAGACAAGGTTCCCGGTCGAGTAGGTTTCTCCATCCTTAAGGCGCTGGATCCTGGCGATGGGATTGACGGAGCGGGCGCCCACCTTGGCCTTGGGCGGAACGGGATCCTCAACGTGCGCGACAGCGTAGCCCCTGGTTTCGTCGTAGAAGTAGTAGCTGTTCACCCTCAACCTTGCCCCAGGCCTGAGCTGCATCCATCTCTGAAATTAATTATTGCAGTTGCTATAGACATTTTCCTAACGTATAAATTTAATCCTTACCTGATAAAACGGAATGGGAACCAGATTGCCTTGCTTGTCCGTACCCACAAGCCCCTTCTGTAACTTCACTTCGTCCTCTCCTGTCTTGTGAGACTGTAAGTATACTGTCGGTTCGTGGGCCCGGTCTTTGGCGACTATGGACTTAGCCGTTGGGGAAACGCCGAAGGACCAAGACCTGCCGAGGTATTTGACGTTTGCCGCCGCCGACGTGGAGGCGCCCTGCTGCGTCCTCTGACTCGTGCGCTGCGGCTCCGAATCGGAGCTGCTGTCCTCGGCTACGGCGGGATTCGACTTGTCCGTCTTCTTCTTCAGAACACGACGCTTGAAGTGGTCCCCGGTCGGCTCGTCTTCCCAATCCGAGGACTCTGGAGTGCGAGCGCGGTCACGAGACTTCTTGGCTTGAGGCCTCCTTCCCGAGTCAGAGTCTGAGCCCTGCCTAGAAGGGAGTCTCTTGCCCTTCCTGACCTTGTTCGTCTTGTCGTCGTTGCCGTCGGACTGCAGGAGGGTCGACGCCTTCTTGAGCCAGTACTTCTTCCTCCTTGGAAGTGATGGCACGACAGACAAAAGCCTCCACCTGGAGCCCTGAGTAGCCGACCCGCTGGGCGCGGTGTCCTCAGGAGCTGGATCGAGAGCAGGAGCATTAGCTGATGGCCTTGGCCAACGATTGGCCGGTGTCCAGCTTCTTGATGCCGAGGATGCTGGAGAGGGTGACTGTGAGCGAAGAAGGCTACCACGGCCAACTGACTTTCCAAACTTAATGCGCCTCTTGTAAACCGCCGTGTGTCCATCATGACAGAGAGTTAAGGCCAGCAAAGCCGCTACCAAAAGAAAAGAAGTCTTCATGCTTGACCTGATGTTCAACAAGAACTATCGCGTCGGGTGCCACATAGGCAACATTATAAAGCAGTTCATGTAAACGGTCAATGTTTATTTCTCCGTTCGCGCTTCGGATCTTAATCCTCCAGTAACTAGTTCGCCTGACTTAAGAACAGGTCCGCCTTGGTGAGGAGGGCATCGACTTCCTCATAGGTCACTTCTCCATCTGGGTCAAAGACCCCCTTGACGATTAACGTCTCAAACTCGGGTAAAACCAGTCCAATGATGGAGGCTGTAATATCAAGCAAGTCTGTCTCCACTTCCGCTGTCATTAAGAATGTCTTGTAATAAATGTCCATCATCCAAAAAGCAATTAGTGCCATTCGTGAAAATGCGCTTGATCTCCAATATGCTCTGGAATAAAAGTCACAGTAACTATAATTAAGCTAATTAACTCCCGATTACTTTCCTCACCTCCACTGATTTGTGGCATGCAACAGCCTGCCCATGCATGCGCACTTCTGCTTCGTCTCCTGGTGCAACTTTGACATTTCCAGAAATTTAGCATCTTTCGTAGAATGCCTCTCAAGCGCTATAGTGATCATCTCATGAAGTGAATGTATGGGAGTGAGCTCGCTGCTCTCATGATGGTAGGTGTCCTCGAGGACTCTCTTGGAGGCCAGGTACAGCTCGGTCCAGCCCACATTGATGGTCTCCTGGTTCCACGCCAGGTTCGAGAAGTACTTCTTCGAGATGGAAACCCAGGATGCCTCCATGGGATGTTGGCTAGATAATTTTAAAACTAAACTATGATATTTTAGAAACTCCGGCTCAAATCGATCATAGCCTGCACAGATGAAAGCGTTCTTGCAAGGCACCTTGGCCCCGTTGGTCAAGTCATATACGTTGCGGAATCTTTTATATAAATCCTTGAGCCTTCTCAACAAGGGTATATTGTTGGCGTTGTCTTCCTCATGCTGTGCCAAGCCTTCCGTGATTTTGAGCATACGAAGCAAATGGCTCCTATGCCATTGTAATCTCCAGTCGTCCGTAAGATGATCCAGATCAATGCTCCCAACTCTGCAAGGATCATTATATTTTGTAGAGGTCGTACGACTCTATCGTAACACTAGAATCGATTTGAAATACTTGAAGTAGAAAAATTGACTGGATAAAAAGAATCGAGATTCACTATTAAATAATAAAGTCGTAATAACCCTAATATATGCTCAACTCACATTTTATCCAGCAGCATATCTTTCTCCGATCGAAATGCGTTTCGAATCGCAATTCTTTGTGGGACTTTCCGAAGAACATTGCTGAACTGATTGTGCAAACCCTCCAGGTGATTGGCGATCTCGGTGCAGCCCTTGCAAATCCGGCGTGTATCGAAGTCCAAGATCTCAATGCTCCACTGTAAGTGGACGTAGATCTCGGAGATGTCGGAGAGCGTTCCAGGGTATAATTCCGAGTAGGACTTCTCATATAGCCTTGTTGAAGAAAATTGTTATATGCTAACCATAAACTAAAGAAAATTGAAGCTGCTCACCTTTTCGTACTTATAGGATGTTCTGTTGCCAACATATTGGAGGCGGAGAGGACATCATCCGGTACGAGCGGCGGTGGCGGCGACGGGGTCAGGTGCGCCGAAGTTCTTCTTTTAATCACTTCTAAAAGTTGGTGGGCACTCTCTTTCTGCCTATGAGTCTCTAAGATCTCACGGTGATGATTTTCTTGCTGTTCTCTCGTCTGTGAGGAAATTTCCCTGTTGATTTCGCGGGTTATTTTCTCGCTTTCGAGGGCCTCTACTTGATTCAATCGGAGATAATGAATTGTTAGACCGCCGATTAGGCTGGGGACCACAACTCCTGAAGAAATAATTGCGTTAAGAACAGTGTATATTGAATTAAGGGGTAGGCCGTTACCAATCATCAGGCCAAGCAATAGCTTTCCGGATGCAACTACGGCACCTATGCTTGAGGCGATCCAACTTACGAAGGCAATCACTCCCCACCCCAGTGCTGCAAACGGGCCAAAGGCGACCAGGTGAAGAGGAGCCTTCGCTCCAATTGGCAAGAGCATAGCAATGGTTAAGATAATCCAGAGCTTCATCGAATTTTGGTTGTTTCGTTGACACTTTTTAATGATATGTCTCGGGCGACCAGACTCGGCTTGAGTCATGCAGCTTTGGGGACGCCATTTCGGTAGGTCTAGGTCTTTTGCAGCAATCCTTAAGTAGTAAGCTCGATTAGTTTCAAATAACATTTCGACCAACCACTGCTCGCGAACTTATAGGCTTAACTGCCTGTGGCACTATCAGCTAGACTCTGCTGAAGGGCAAGCAAGGGCATAGAACAGGTTACTAGCAGTTGACCCCAATACCTGCCGAAGGAAACAGTAGAGTGGTGACGTAAATCCAATTTTTAGAATCATGAATCCTGAAAGAAACCTATTTAAAAAAAGACTAGTTAATCGATTAATAATCAAATGCTCAGTTGCTAAAGCAAAAAAGGACTAATATTTTTAGAGGTAATTAAAGACTTTACACGTAGTTCTACTAATTTTCCTGTCCACTTTAGTTACTTCTATTAAAATGATTAACCAATTTCTTAAAAATAATCGATTAGACACCTGAATAATACTCGTGACAACCCTACTCTAAGGGAGCTTCGAGGCAGGTAAGATTTGCTACAAGAATGCAGTCAAACAAGAGGGTAGCATAATGGCAGGCGGAATGGCCTCGACTCAGCTCCTCATATTATTCATGCTGACTACATTGTGCGCTGGTTGCTCAAAGTCTCCTACGAAGAATATAGTTGAAGTTCAAGAAGCAGTTGCAGATGCAGATGCCGACGCAAAGGGAGAGGCAAATGACGGTGGCTGCCACTTCAACAGGCCATCATGGATAGGCGAACCAGGGGTCCACCGACGATCAAGTCCTGTCAACTTTGGCTACAGTGTAGCCTGGGTGACGTGGCATGGTTTGCTTAAAAACGACCACTGCGTGGAAAAGTACTTCATCGAGATCGATTCAATAACGGCCCGGCGCACTCTCCAGTACTACGACACTGCCGCGTTGAGAAGGCGCGACCCAGACTATGAATTAGAACTGAGGAATGAGGCGAAAAGTAAATTGCATCGTATTCTAGAAAACAATTCTAGAGTAAGTCTTGTGAATAAGCATGGCGTCCAGACGGTTAAATTTAACTTTTCTTCCAGGATAACTACTACCGCTTGAAGGGCTTGCAGGATGCCCCCTCTGAGTATGTGATCACGGTAATCGCAGTAGAGAAGAGAGGCATCAGATTCAAGTCACCACGGATCCACTACTGCAGCGGTAACGTTGACGGAAACTGTACGTCTGTCACTTTGAATGATAGGATGTACATGCCTCATAACTGTTGGAAAGTTGAATATGAAGCAGAACAAGAACAAATTAGAGTTAATGTCATCTTCGATAGGGAATGAAATACATTAACTTGAGTTTCCCGCTTTTCTCATTTTGTGAGGTTTCGTTAGCGAACGCGCGCCAATTAGTGGAATGAAATAGATTAACTTGAGTTTCCCGCCTTTCTCATTTTATGATGCTTCGTTAGCGAACGCGCGCCAATTAGTGAAGACACCATTCACCACTCAAGTTTCGATTATAGAACGTAGATAGGTAGTCGAATTTGTGTAAAACAAGAGGGTAAAGCTCCCAGAGACCAGCGTCAAAGGCATATGACCTTAATAATGATGTTCATGATGTTAGTTAATTATTAACTGCTGCCAAAGGATATGATTAATTCCAGAGGTTATATCCTTCATAGACCGGTGTCAAAGCAAATATAATTTCTGTAATGATTATGAGGCTCTGCGAGCACTTTACTGCGTGTTAATGTAATTCATAGTCTGTCTTTGGGCATCATGATGATGATAAGGATGATGATCATAACAATGATGATGCTTATAGCAAAGCTCATTTTTGGTGACCATAATTGTAATTTTTTAGGCCAATAAACTCAACAATCTAACACAAAAAATTTTTAATTGCTTTTTAGTTGATTTGAATAAAAGATTCGACTCCCGGAGTTTATGCAGCTCTAGGGACGCAACTGAGCGATTATTAACCGCAATCCAAAGTGAGTAATCCCGGCGACTAATGGACTCCTATACCGGCAGCAACATAATGGCACTTGAGTTCGCCTTGGTAGTTCAACGCTAGACGGAGAAGAGATCAAGGACGAAGTTCGTCATCCGCCTGCCGGACCGGGAACTGGTCGTGGCCGCCCCCAACGGCTTCACGCTGGCGCACATGGCCATCGCCAACAACCTGCCCATGATCATCAACAAGGTTGCTTCGAAGGCCTAATGCTATAACTTGTTCAGCATCATCATTGGCAACCCCATGTGTGTCATGTTACAAGGAGCAATAAAATGGGGTGTGGCATGCAGCCTGCAGCTACTGCATACGTGAACTGCGCAATTTAGTTCCTAACGGTTCACAGAGAGAGAAAGACATGAAGACGCTCCGCGACAATTCCGTACTCGAGAAGGCGCTCGTCGCCGCCGTAATGGTCCTGGCCATCCTCCTCATTGCGCTGGTGATCGTATGGAGTCGCTACCTGAACGAGACCCCCGCCGACTGCATTGCCGACCGCGCGAGGTACGTCGCGAAGACGATGACCCCCGACCAGCTGCAGGCCGTCATCCGCGCCTGCGTTGAGCACGAGGAGAAGGAGAAGAACGAGGCCGACATCCTTGGCCCCATCGTCGACGGCTTCCTCGAGGTTATCTGCAAGGCTGTCGGAGAGGCTGCTTAATATCGAAGCGGAATTCATAGACGCCGACCTTATGATCTCAAATAAAATAAAAAGCTCTGCTTTTTAAAATATTTCGTTCCGTTTTATTTTTCTCAAAGGATCTTCTTCTTTGAACGAAGAGTGATATTTAATTTAAGTCTATCGCGTCGCCTGGTACGGACTACTAGTCGAAAACGGCCGGGGGCCTGGCCACGGCGAGCGGCATCAAGCCCGAGACTTAATTTACTCCAGTCAAATGATCGAACGAGCGATATATTCATGCTTTTGGCGTTCAAATTTGCAAAGCCGCATTATCACGCTTCTTCGCGGCGCAGTGCGTGGAAGATATATTCACGTTTTCGGCATTCAACTTTGCAAAGCCGAGGCATCGCGCAGTGCGTGCAAGAAGTTTAAAGGCACAGCCAATCCCTGAGGTCGTAGGCATAATTTGTAGGCTCGTAGAGCAAGCTCCGGTTGTCTCAACCAATGGGATCACAAGAAAGTGCATCGCTGTGGAGCCTGGCAATTGCTTGCTTCGCCAGCTAGACCAGCTTTGCCAGACAATGTGCCTACCTGGCGCCAGACAATGTGCCTACCTGGCGCCAGACAATCTGCCTACCTGGCGCGGTCATTGCTCCATGGACGCTAGCAAAATTCATTGCTCTGCCTGCGCGCAAACCGCGTTGCAAAAGATTCTGTACCACACCCGCTCCATCTGGCATGGCTGAAGACGCTTGCTCCATCGCGGCGTTGCAGATTGTAGCGTCTCCGTCCGCTGAGAGCTAGGCATGGGTTTGCGCCCGCTGCCAGCGCGCAATCCGCGTTGAAAAAGATTCTGTACCACACCCGCTCCATCTGGCATGGCTGAAGACGCTTGCTCCATCGCGGCGGTGCAGATTAACGCGTCTCCGTCCGCGGATAGCTAGGCATGGGTCTGTGCCCGCTGGAGGCAAAAGTTTAAAAGTCCAGACGAGAGCCCCGATCGAGCTATTCGCTCACCATGGGTCGACGGAGACGAAAGTATAAGCCTCCACAGGACTATCTCAAATATGATGAGGTGACAAAGCTATACCAGCCAACTCGTCTTGAAAGCAGGTAGATACCATAATTGTGGCATAACATCCTATTAGTCCCGTGTATCAAAATTTTTTTTATTTCTCAGTTCCGTGCCCTATGAGGACAGCTCGGACGACGAGACCTTTCCATACGCTGATGGGGCGGCGCAGAGGCGCTATGTGGAGCCAGGTCATCGAGGGGACGCAGGTAAATATCTAACAAGAGCAAATAACTACCATGAGTCGCGTCGAAGGCAATGAATTAATATGGTCTATGTGAAGATCATAGTTAGCTTATTGATCAAAGTCTCATTCGTGCGGTTAAAAAGTATTCTCATGGCTAAAATAAATATTTATGCGTTTCTTAGGACTGGTGCCTGGAGACGTTGGACTGGGGGGTAGTGACCACCCTGAACCCATTCCTGGACCGTCTGGCTATGTTCCTGAACCCATTCCCGGACCGTCTGGCCACGTTCATGGACCTGAGCAATCCGGGACACCTGACGCACGCCAACCTCAACCCGAAGCCGCTACTGGGGCTGGAGATCTACATGATCAGGAGCCAGGGCCATCTCATGGAGGCGGTGTCACAACCAGATCGCAAGGCCGGCAGACTACGGATCAAAGTAAGGACCCTGAAAGCCTTTTCGCGCTCCCAGAAGAAGTATTTGGACCTCAATCGCAGTTCCGCGATCAAACTGCCTTGCATGGAATCGCGTCAAGATCTCAGTTTCGTTCAAATTCAAAATGGAACGTCGAGGATCATTTGTATACGCTGACGTTACATAGAGAAGGAGAAGATTCGCATCCAAGAATTGTAAAAATTTTATCTCCCCTGAGAATTGCGATTGAGCGCGTCTTACTAGAGCTGAGAGATCATTACGCCAATTTCAACCCCGGGGAGGAGAGCCTTCAGTTGGTTTTCGTGACCATTGTTGACAAGTCCTTGCGTTCTGGGATTAACTCCGGGTCATTCAGTCTCACGACGAAGCCCGAAATCATCACAGCTGGGCTCATTTCACAGCTTTTCCACTTCTTGATTAGTCAGGATACTTTAGAATTAAGCGATTCGTTCGCCGTCAAGTTCCGCGTCTTGTCGATTGATCACTCCAGTGCCGATGCCCAAAAGCACTACAGCGATTGGAGGCGTCGGAAGCGCATAATTCACAATTACCTGCTAGGTGCGCCTAGAAGATCTCGACCTTTCTCCGCTCGGCCATGGTGCTTGCCAGTTCCGTCGCAACTTGGAAATCAGTCGTTCGAATGCCTCCTAATTGCACTTATAGTGGCCAACGAGCTCCTACTCAGCTTCGAAAACAATGCGACGAGTACATTGTTTATCGAAAGCTATAGGGTGTCTCCATCAAGCGTTGAACGTGCATTGTTAGCTAAGGTAGCTGCATTTAAAAAGCATTGGGAGGCGGTTACGCAATCCGCTTTTTCCAGCGGCGGTCCCTATAGAGTGACGGACATAGTTCCGTACTTTTGCGACTACGCTCAGGTGCAATGCACTATTTACAGCGACCTTAGCAATCCGCTGGCCTACATGTATCCTGAGACGCATGATCAAATGAAGAGGCAAATTTTTCTATTTGCCCAGTTAGGAACTCAAGCTGATCGACGAGCGGAAGCTATCGGACATGTCGACGTGATCCAAAAGCTGCAAATGTTCTACAACGACATGAAGGGTGCGTGCCTCCATTGCAAAAAGCCGCTGGTCAAGCCTCGAGACCACCTATGCATAAAAGCTCCCTCCGAGATCAAGTCCAAGTCCGAATCGCGATACAGGAACTGCTTCATTTGCAGGCGTTTTTTTTATCAAGAGAATCAGCCTTTAAATTCAAGCAACAGCCTCCTTTTCTGTCGTGCATCAGCCGATATGCCCTACAAGTCTTGCCCGAAGTGCAACATAAAGTATCAAGACTCAGCCTGCTTTGAGCTACATTCGAAAAAGTACTGCAGCAAATCCTACTACTGCACTGATTGTAATCGGTTCAACGGAAAAAGTAAGGGCGCATGCACTAGGAGTGCTATAAAAAATAATCATCAACATGGCCATCGCCTTTGCAGGCACTGCCATTCTTACGACGACTTGAGCACGCATCAGTGCTCCGTTACAAAGCAAAAGCATCAGCTTGATTGGAGCCATTTGGCAGTAATCAAAGGCGTGGAGACATCCTCAACAGCCTGCCGCGAATGCATAAATTTTCGATCGGCCGGCGATTCACTTTACTGCTGCGTCCATTCCCAGGCCGACGAGCAAGCTCGTCTAATAAATCATGTAAGCCTGCTTTATGAAAGTAAAGTACGCGGATCGTTTGTCGAAGAGGAATTTTCGGATCCAGCTCTGGCCGCAGTCGGACTCGCAAGTGACAGAGCGTCTCAAAAGAAGAGAACAACCTACGAATATTTTCACCGATCCGTGGTTAAGCTAGACAATGCCAAGCGGGCAGCTAGAGAGGGCTCCGTCAGCCAGAACATGCGGAGAAAGGAGGAGCAACTCCAAACCTTCCAATCGCGTTTATCGTCGGCGGCCGCAAAGAGTGACGTTTCTCCGGCCGTTCTATCGTTGCTATCCCGAATCATTTCTCCAGAATTCATGAACTATGCCTTCCTGGTTCACTCCGAGGCCGGAGAACTGGATGAGATCGCGGCGGCGTTGGTAGCGATAGACTGTGAGCCATACGTCTGTGCCAAAGATGGTGACATTATTTGCGTAGACCTTCCAAAAAAGTATCAAATTAAGTTCTTGAACTTTTCCTACTTCTTGGAGGATAAGCTGCACATTGTTGCTAAAAGCTTTGACGCTGAAATCGCCTACTTTCCGATGCAGTTTAACACACCGTGCAACTATGCATACCGAGGGGAGCAGCCGCCCTTGGAATTCTGGCAAAATGCACTCGAGTCGGAATGCGAGTCAGAGTCGAAAAAGCGCTTTGTAGTCGCGCAGTCAGTTTTTCTATTAGAGGAAAATTCTCCATGGTGCTTCTACGACGAGATTCGAAAGTACTGCAGTACTCAGGTACACGCCATTGCTAAAATCGCGACAACTTTTGTCAGAGAATCGTTCTCATTGCAAGAATGCTTAATCAAAGCGCTCCAGTTTCCAAGGCCATCCTTCGCCGTAGAAAGGCAAGTCGAAAGTCAAGTATATCCATTCCTACATCCGTTTACGTCCTTCAATACACTTGCTGGATTTTCGTACGGTCTCATGAAGCTGTACGCTCTGAATTCGGTGCCAAATTTCTCCTTGATGACTGAATTCCGCTCAGGAAGGACGCAGGACAACTGCTCCAAGATGGAACTGGAATACGTGAGCTGGATTCAGCATGTTTTAGGAGACGAGATTCCGCTTCGTACTGCATATACACACCAGCATGGGCAAAAAGTCATTCAAATTGGCGAGACAAAAATTATTCCTGACTTGTTTTATCATAGCGGCAATTTGACCCTAATCGGCTTTGCCTCATCCTGCTATTACCGCAGTCACGAGGGCTGCCGCCAGGACAGAAAACATAATCGAAATGAAGAGAAAAGGCGCCAGAGAGAGGCCGGCCGCGTCTATTACGAGAACCAAATTCGCCTGCTTCGGAATCACTTTAATCCTCCTCCAATTATTATTGAATGCCACGAATGCTTCTGGAACTTTGCCAAGAAAAACAATCAGAAGCTAAGTAACTTTCTTAAGTTCTTCGTTCGAAGGCCACGTTGCAGACTTACACCAAGAACGGCTCTTCGAACTGGCTTGTGTGAAATGTACGGCTTAAAATTTTGCCAAGCGGACGAAGACGTGGATCAGGACCGCGTTTTCCAGTCGCTGGACATTATATCGGCATACCCAGCTGCATGCATTGAAAATTCTCTTCCCTATGGGCGCGTACACGTCATAATTAAGCCAGATGATCTCCGCCAGGTCTCTTTCAAAGATGGCCACTTCACATTTCGAGGAAGAGAGTTGGTCGGCCTAGGATTTTGCGCCGTTACATGCCCCGATTACTTAGATATGCCTTTTCTCCAGTGGCGCAATAGAAAGGAGGAGACTTTCACGCCCCTTTGTGAGAGGTGTGTAGTGGAGGAGAGAACTGAAATACTGTGCGGCCACACAGACAAAACACGCCCTCTCCGATCTGTCTGGACTCTTGCAGAACTAGCCTATTGTGTTGGCGACCTGGGCTACGAAATATTCGAGTGGTATGAAATCTACGCGTTCGAAAACTGTGGCAAGATCTTGTCCGACTATTTTAGAGTCTTAGGCGCAGAAAAACTGAAACATACAGGGCTCCCTTCCGCCTGCGACGATCAAGCCAAGAAAGAGGCATATTGCGTACAGGCCAATGACAAATTGGGCCTGGTGTCTCCTAGCTTGAAGTTGACGCCGAGCAACGTGAGGCACGATGCCTGCCGACTCCGCACTATAAAAAGTATTATGGTATCTGGGCTGGGCCGGCTAGCTGCAAAGAACTCAGACATGACTACACGATACTTATCGTGCCCATCTGACCTCTCAGCGATCGTTGAGGATAAACGTCTGAGCTTGGAAAACCTGGAGGTAGTCTCAAACAATATTTGCCGCGTATCGCTACGTCACCTTCATGCCAAGACAAAACCTAGCACTTCCGCAGCGTCCATTATATATTCACACATTACGGCTTATACTAGGATCAAACTACACAAGGCATTATGCGCTCTCAGATCTAGGAACTGCTCAATTCTCACTACAAATACCGACTCTATAAAGTTTGTTATGCACAGAGATCTCGACCTTTCGAGCTGCCTGGAAATTGGTCATTGTCCAGGAGAATGGAAGAGCGATATTCAGGGCGACGTAACAGACTTTGTTGCTCTCGGTCCCCGCTGCTTCAGTATGCAGGTTTCGAACCTGGACGGAAGCTACACACATAAAGTTCAAGCCCACTGCTTCTCCCTCCAGTCCAGGAAAGTACAAAACCTTCTCGACCATTCACTATTCGATTCGATGCTCTCCGCGGCCATGCATTCAAGCGAAATGTGCGTTGAGCTGCCTCAAGGTCGCAAACGCAGGCGGCCTTTAAAGCATACGGAAGTCACTTTGGCGTGCATGACGCTTCGGAACGAGGTTAGCAACAGACGCATTATACTCCCTGGAATGATCGAACAGTTTGGCACATTACCCTATGGCTGCAAGGTCAATGCTCCTGTCTAGAAATAGAGCGCATTACAACGATATATGCATAGTATACACACCACAATTTGATTAAGCGTCCATATTTCGCATCGCATAATACGTATTCGCGCCATACGCATGGTGAATTGATTTGATTAAACGCACATATATCGCATCGCATAATGTACGCGCCATACGCATATCAAGTCGCAAAATATACGCGCCATACGCATGTTCAATTCATTTGATTAAACGAACACATATCGCATCGCATAATATACGCGCCATACGCATGGACAAATGATTACACACGCACAAAGTATATCGCATAAATTGTACCAATAAACCTGGCTAAAATATACGTTGCATGATAAACCTACGTCACATTTATTGCCTCGGCTATCCATCATTGACCGTACGAATGTTGCATAGCTAGCTAGAGAAGACAATGCACCGACTCCGCAGTATCCTTGATAATTCGATCGTATAGCCAGCTAGTGTGCAGCCAGCATCCTCTCGTATTCTCTGCTCTAGTATACGTATGTACTTGATAGCCTCTAGCGTGGTTGGCAATCGCTTCATACTATTTATGCATAGCCATATGCTATCCGTTTATACTCGAAAAGATAATACATATCGTTTCGTTCGAAGATTTATTTATGGCCGACGGACATATTACGTATAAATTATATTCGTTTTACTTACGTATACATAGTGTGTTAATGCCACAATGCCGCATATTCGTACCGCATTTGCGTAAACCCACTGTCGACTCTAGTATATAGATTAATAGTATATGGGCCTCGATGCTCACATGTATGCATATTACTGCTGCTGCATCCTCGCTGCTGGATCGCCCTGTTCATCGGAGGATCCGACCCATAGATGGAGTCCGTACCCTTCACGTAGCTCATCAAAAGACCTGAAATAAAGCAATGGTAGCTAATGAGCAGCTAATTAGTCTACTGCAGCACCATAATCGGACAACAAACGACATTCGGCTGTCATTCGATCCTGCGATCGATCCTTCAATTTCGTCTAGCTAGCTCTTCAAGATCCGGTCAGAGATGCCCTGCCGTTTCGTGACACGCACGTCCAGGCTCCGCAAGATTGCGTGCCGCATCTACAACCGCAAGAACTGCACCAATCCGGAATGGATCACGGGCTGCCCCGTCAGGGTCAAGATGGTGCGCGAGTGTCGCCGCTGGAAGTGCTGGAGCGATGGCAAGTTCTCTTAAAGTATGTATGTGACAATTGTGTCAAATTACTCTTTCAAATCAGAGTCCGCCTCCTCAACAACGACGACGAGTCGGCCCCGTTCGATCGCGCCGACCACTACAGCGGCGCGCTCCACAACGTCGGCCCCTTCCAGCACGTCCCCGACGTCATCAACTCCGGTCACGGAGTCGGCAGGAACAACGACGTCTGCTACTACGACGTTGGCACTAGCCAGCACGTCGCCGACGTCATCAACTCTCATCACGGAGTCGGCTGCACCTACAACGGCGCCTCCTACAACGCTGGCCGCCCCTACAACGACGCGCCGTACAACGTCGGCCACTACTATGCCGGCTACCACAACATCGGCTACTACCACGCCTGCCAGCACGTCCACGTCGACGTCATCAACTCCGGTCACGGAGTCGGCTGCAACAAGGCTGCGCACCTCAAGGAGGACCAGCACCAGCCGCGCATGGACGACGGCGACGACGAGTACGTCGTGGCCGCCCACAAGCCCGGTCCCGATACCGTTGAAGACGCTGGCACCGTCCACAACGTTTGGTAAATGCCGCATACCTGCTTAGAATTGATTAATGTAATCGAAATTATTTAGCGCCTACCGGGAACACATGGGCGACCACGCCCACGACGACGGTGAGCACGACGGCGGCGCTGACGGAGCCGGCCGGTCAGGCGAACCTCAGCGTCCTCATCCCGTGGTGGGCCATCTTCGTCATGGCCATCGCAACGTTGCTGAGCGGCCTCGGCTTTGGCGCTTTGATGATGAAGTTCGGGCCGCGCCGCTTCGGCGGCAACCGCTTCTGCCAGCGGATGCGGGGTTGTCTGGCCGCCCTCTTCCGCGGCCACGAGAACACGTACAGGAACTCGGCCAACGTCCAGTTCTCCGGAGACGGCGTACAGGTCAACGTCTCGGCCGACCCCCAAACAATTGCAACGAACCTGGTGAACCTCAATTGGCAAGATGCAGCGAATGCGTTGATGGATCAGCCGAGCGGGATGCGAGACGCTGATCAGAGCGAACGTATGTAAATGTAGACTATTTGAACGTGAATAGCACGTGTATACTATTTCTGATTTACGTAGTTATGCTCTTCAACGACCTTCCGGATATCGGAGTTCAGGATGCAAGTAAGTTATACTATACGAACCTGTTGAATGACATTTGACAGCCGTCTAATTATAGCACCCCTTACGAGTTCACCTGCATTACCATTACCGGCCAGCAGCAGCAACAAGATCGACGGACAGGCTGGGTCGCCGGCCGCGTCGCTGAACCTGTCGTCTGGTAGTGAGGTAGGGCCAGGGGGCATCTTGTCGAGCCAGGCCGGCCGTAGGAAACCGACGCCGCCTGCTCATCGCAACGTTGTAAGTAAAACCTGCACCAACGTAAATGCATAGACTTCTATTCTTGTGAATTTAGGGCCTCGACTACATAAACCGGTTGGAGGGCATTACGGACGAGGAGGAGGAGTTCAACATGGACCTTTCGTTGGATGGGGCTAAAGGCGGAGGATCGAAGGGCTTCAAGAGAAAGAAGGCTCCCTCGGGGAAAAGTAAGCGGTCCTCTATAATGGTCTGTGACAGGATCACTCTATTTCTTTTCTTTCCAGCCGTCTCGGACACCATAACAATGGCAGAAGCAGACGGGAAGCGCCGAGCCGCGCTTGAGGATAAGGCGCGCTACAACTTGCGAGAGCGCTCATAATTTTAATAAAGTTCAAAATTTTATTCGCCCCTTAAGCTTAAGCTAGTTCAAAGTCTTCTTAATTCTAATATGCGTCATATTGGTTGCCGGCTTATATATTAAGTGCGGACGGCCGGAATAATTAGACGACGGCGGTGTCATAAAAGTCGATGGTGGATGTGCAGCGCGGCCGGCGGGCCGGCCGATATAGGCTATTCAGAATAATGAGGCGGCGGCGTCAGACAACTCGCCGGTGGTGCCGAAGCAGCTAGGGAGAACGGAGTCAGATTGCCTTCGGCCGGAGCGGAGGCTCCCTCGAAGTGAGGGTAGTCGGCCTCTAGGTCGGAGCCCAGGTCGACGACGGAGGGAGACCTCTTGTTCTTGCGGCTCTCGGTGGACTCTGCAAAAGGAAGCACCCATATTCAGCTTGAATTACTGCAACTGCTGCACATTCCGTTTTTCAATGGTCCAAAGGCAGGTCTAGCTGTCTGCAATGAACTCACCTCGATGAGGCATTGAAACGATGACGGGGGGAATTGCGATCGCACCGCTCGCCTCCCTCTTCACGGCGACTGGCGGAAGGATGACGCGGCCGGCCATGTGCTTATGTTCAGGACAGAGAACATCACGGGTGATCAGAGTCTCCCTTCCAAACATCGGCCGGTACCAGGCTCGACCGTCGACGTAGCCTACAAGGTCGGGATGTTGTCCGTGGCGGTCGCGGAGCTAGCGGTAGAGAGAAATTTTATGTGTGTACTTTGAATCATTAGTCTTCCTTACATCTTCATAAGGGATGAACGGTCCGACGTCCTCCTCCATGTCGGCTCCGCGCTGGTGCCTCTCGCTGATGATGCTCCTGTTCTCGGTGCTCTCCTCACGGAAGTAGTCGTCGAACTCGTTGACGAGAGATTGAGTCGCCTCCTCTGCCTAAAGTCCGCTAACCAGAAGTTCAGTTCGACAAAATCGTCTATATAAATCATACCGTCTCGATGCCCGGGATTGCGCGCGGCCTGTAGTACCAGCAGATGCCGATGAGGACAGCGATCAAGGCGACGGCGAAAATGGTGATACCGGCTATTCCACCACTCGTTACGTGAGGCGGAAAGTAGTGGGGATGGCAATGCCATTCGATGCAGGCCTGAAAACAATAAACGCCTAATAATATATAGTTCTCGTAGCGCTAGTCATACAGTGGGCTTTAGGTGAGACGTCGTCTTGCTTCTGCACCCAAATGTGCTGCAGGGATAGTCGTGACAATGTGGCCAAGTCACGCAGTCGTGCCTCATCTTGGTCGAGGCGGTGCACTGGGTGCCGTTGGCCGGGCACAGTACCGGAGGGGGGAGACGGTGAACGTCGGCCATGACAATGTAGATGATAGAGAGGAGAACCGCTGCGATCTTCATGTTGTTTGCACGGTGCAACGAGAGAGACTGGGAATTTTTTTGCGCCTCGCTACTCTACTGCATATGTCAGCGGAAATTGAGATATCGCAAAACTCACAGCCGCAGCGGAAAAGTGCATTTTCTGCGCAAAAAAGAACTAGACGAATTCCCATCACCAGTACAGTATATTGATTTCAAGGTTAAAGGAAGCACATGTTTATCTCTGCAGCGCTGCTCAAAGCGCATGTAACTCCTCCCTTAGGCTTCCACGTCCTTGATTCGAAGTACGGAGTCAATGTGGACCGTGTTGACACTCTCGCTGAAGACGACAACTATAATATTTAGTCACGTTAACACGAATGTATTATATGTTGCACTGTATGCTATGCCTGTATGGGGCTCCGGAAGAGGGCTGGAGAAGTTGATGGTTAGACTCAGCAACCCCGAGCGGACAACGGGCGTAACTCCTAAACGCCAGTAGATGGAAAGAACCTGGTATTTATTGAAGCTTTGGGTGTGAATTATACCTAGCAAGGAAGCCGTTGATGAAGTGGACATGTCCCAGATGTTGAGATAGGCTACGAACAGGACAAATTATTCTGATGGAGAATGTCAATATAGCCATTACTAACTTACAATCAGAGCAGTAGGCCTCGTAGTCGATGGCATTCGATGAGGTTGTGTCAATGACACCGCAGGCCGTCATGAACTTGTAGTAGCTGCGTACGGCGTCGTAATGGGTCTGATTGAGATCCTAAAAAAAAATTTTTTTTACCCTGACGTGGTCTCGAACCGAGAAAAGTTGGTTGGAACCAGCGCTAACATTGAACGCTGACAACCCGCTAGTTCCAACCAACTATAAGACGTGATGCGGTTTAAGCAGTGCAACTGAGCAACATACCTGTAATTGATCTAGCAGCTTGCCGTTGAGCGATAGGTCGATGCCGGTGATCCAGTAGGGGTCGCCGGATGTGCCGATGGTGCAACCCGGTCCAATGCAGGCAGGAACTGGATCCACTGCGATCTGGGGCCTTTGAGGCCTCAGTGGCGCCGTTGGTTTGATGCCGCGTGTTCTAATAATTAAAGAAAATTAAGTAACTTTTTTGGGCTCTTATTAATTCTGCATGTTCTCAACTCTTCGTCGGCTTGTTCCCATTCCTCCATGGCAATCCTGAAGAGGTCACGGTCCTCAATGAACTGTAGCATCTTGATGTTGTAGGTTTTGAGGGCACCAATGTGCTGGATCTTGGCAGCCCTGTATGCCTGTCTTCTTGACTTCCTTTCGTCCGGCGCCATAGAGTGAAAGGGGCACTCAGATCCAGCTTCGTATGATGTATCTGGAGGAGGCCACTTCCTCCGGAAGCTGAATGCCATGCGACATATTCATGAAGACACTTTTCGCAATTCTCGCAAATTTAACGCAGTTTTCTAATAACAGCTTTAACAGTAGCCTTCATAAATGTTCTATGCCTGTAGTTGTTTCGTTTCCAATTGCCTAAAGGAAATATTTCGTGATAATCTCTTTCATCATTGCGACTATACGTATCTAACGTGACTACCAAGGAAAACGGCGGTGGGCAGCACTCCAACGACGATCCTCACTGGCTTCTCGGCCACCATGATTGGCGACTTGAAGTGTTCTTGATTCTGGTTGATTGCGTACTCAACAATCTGACAGCGCCTGTACTGCATGACGACGTCGTGGGCCTTGTGTTTTAGTTGAAACCTTGTGTAGAGTGGAGTAGACATGACACCAACCCTGATGTACATCCTCGCCTTCTTGATAGCTAAATTTGCAACATAGTAATAGTAATGAAATGAGAATGTCACCGAGACTTACATATTTGTGCATCGGCCTTGCCATTTTTGCTCAGAAGATAGAACTCAGGCAAAGTACGTTGAAGGACCACATTGAGGCTGATTCCAGGTGGGCAAGGTGTCCTAAGAGAAGTAGCGGATAGATACTTAACTTTTCAAAATTCGGACTGATTAAGAAGTACGTACTTGCAATTTGAGAGGTCGTGAAAGAGCTTGCCGATGAGAACCACAGGCTGAGTCCAGAACTCTCCAGTCTTCGGGTCTTGGTACCTTTTTGCTCTGGAATTCAGCCCGGCGTTGTCGAAAGTGCCGTCAGTCCTTCCGATGTTGTCGAAGTCCTCCGGATCGTCTACAAGCGCTTTGGTCTTAGCCAGAGCATATGGATATATGTCAAGAAATACTCACCCACGTAGAATAGTTCGGATCGCCTATATGTTAGACTACCAGTGTAAGAGGTGTTGACCAGGCTGTCAATGTAGGCCCTGTAGGCATACGATGAGTTGTTTTTGCTGATCACGGAGTCGTTGAGCTTCAACTCTACGTGGCTGAACAGGCTGTGAAGCAGGTTGTTTACTGGTCCGATCTCAGCGTTCGCCTCCAAGGCAGATCCATCATTCTTGCACAGGCACGTCTCCAGCTCTGATAAGTATGGTGTATTAATGGCTAATCTCGCTGTCTGCATCGTTTCAAGATACGTACCTAAGACCATTTCGTCCAAGAAGTAGAATGATGGTGAAGTCCAGGCCTTGAAGAAGAAGCTCATGAAGCCGGCATGGTTCTCCGTGGAGTAGTCGGGCTCTACCGCCTTGATCTCTGTGGAAACCCATCGACTGTCTTGAGGCAGAGGATGGAAGTAGTCTGCAATGGCATCCTCCAAAGCTCTTGCGTCTTGGACAGTAACTATTTCTTCCGCCATTGCTACATTGGCTGTCGGTTTGCGACTGGCGGTTGAGTGCTTTGTTTGAGACTGGTGCTCGAGCGCATTGGCAGAGCCGTGCGACCTGCCGGCGCCCATGACGCGTTCACCTGCCTTGGTTTCTTAGTCATAGTTTATCACCGCGAGGGCAAAGTGATTCAAACTTATGTAGTTGTATGAGACCATAACTATTATATGCTATCTAGGTTGAAAAGATTTTAGTCCCAGTTCATGTTCCTTGCTCTTTCTTTGGAACTGTCTGCTTCTCTTTGCGGATGTTGCTGTACTCGATCAGCTCCATTGGCGAAGCCGCCGGCCAGGCTACGATCCACGCTCACGGCGGGCTCTTTCATCTA
>JAAUYK010127395.1_pt1 | contig 23275 bp, 23 predicted proteins | sample 7278021 | NCBI WGS metagenome assembly JAAUYK01 (sample SAMN14350223, study PRJNA611818) | marine sediment metagenome | isolation source: surface marine sediment (1.8m) | place: French Polynesia: Moorea | collected 2018-08
GATTGCAAACCCATCTGGCCCTGCTCGTTACTTGCCAGGCAAGCTTGCATTCTTGCCCGGAATTATAGACAGAAACTCGAATTACTGAAACCGCTGGCCATGGCGCCCCCTGGGCGCTACAGCGGTTGCGACGTAAAAGGCCTATCTGGCTGGCCAATGTCTGTGACCATTGCCACCTGCCGAAGAGGGGATGGTTTGCCGCCGGGAGATCATCGAAAGGCCTGGCGCCGTGGCTGAGCTCCGTCGCCTCTGGGCCGGCGAGGTTCCCCTCGATCGGGCGTTCTGGACCTATGCCGTGGTCGGCGGGCTCCTCGTCAACCTCACGACCAGCCTGGCATTCCTGGGCCTGGTGTCCGCGGATCGGCTGCTCGCGGCCGCCTTGGCCGGCTATGGCCTGTCGATTCCCTACAATGTCCTGGCGGTGGTCGGCGTATGGCGCTCGGCCGGTCGTCATGACGGCGATCCTGCCCGCGCCGAGCTGCTGCGCTTCGTCGCCCTGGTCTGGATCGCTTTTTTGACTTTGACCTAGGCACCCGAATCGGCGCGGCGGGTGATTTCTCTGCCCGGGCGGCCTATCCTCGGGGCGATACGGCGAGGGAGGCGATATGACCCAGAACACCGGGAAGGGGACCAGGGCGGACCTGGTGATTCGTAACGCGCGGATCATCGACGGGACCGGGGCGCCGTCGCGGCGGGGCGACCTTGCGGTCGCCGACGACCGGATCGTCGCGCTCGGCGAACTGAACGGCCTGGAGGCGGCGCGGCAGATCGACGCCGGGGGCAAGGCGCTGGCGCCGGGCTTCACCGACGCCCACACCCACGACGACCGGGCGGCGCTGGCCGATCCCCTGATGACCTGCTTGGTCAGTCAGGGCGTGACCACCGTGATCGCCGGCAACTGCGGGGTCAGCCTGGCGCCTCTGACCACCGACCGGCGGCCGCCGGCGCCCATGGACCTGGTCTGCGAGGACCCCTCCGGCTTCTTCGCCGACTTCGCCGGCTACCTCGACGCGCTGGACCAGGAACCGCCGGCGGTGAACGTCGCCGCCCAGGTCGGCCACGCGACCCTGCGGGTCGGCGCCATGGACGATCTTGAGCGGGCCGCGAGCGCCGGCGAGGCCAAGGCCATGCGCGCCGCCCTGGAGGATTCGCTGGAGGCCGGCGCGATCGGCTTCTCGACCGGCCTGTTCTATCCGCCGGCCGCGGCCGCGCCGACCGAGGAGGTGATCGAGATCGCCCGGGGCCTCCAGGCCTTCGGCGCCCTGCACTCGACCCACATGCGCGACGAGGGCGATCACGTGCTGGAGTCCCTGGAGGAGAGCTTCCGGATCGGCCGTGAGGCCGGGGCGCCACTGGTGATCTCGCACCACAAGTGCACCGGGCGGCGGAACTTCGGCCGCTCGGGCGAGACCCTGGCACGGATCGATGCGGCGCGGCAGGGCCAGCCGGTCGGCCTGGACGTCTATCCCTACGTGGCTGGCTCGACCATGCTCGCCTCGGGCCGGGCGCTCAACGCCGAGCGGGTGATCGTCACTTGGTCGCAGACCCGTCCGGAGGTGGCCGGGCGCGACCTGGACGAGATCGCCGCCGAGATGGGCCTGGAGCGCGACGCGGCGGTCGAGGCCCTGTCGCCGGCGGGCGGGATCTTTTTCGTCATGGACGAGGACGACGTGCGGCGGATCCTGGCCTATCCGCATTCGATGATCGGCTCCGACGGCCTGCCCCACGACGTCCATCCGCACCCGCGGCTCTGGGGCACCTTCCCGCGGGTTCTCGGGCACTACGCCCGCGAGCTCGGCCTGTTCAGCCTGGAGGAGGCGGTGCGCAAGATGACCGCGCTTACCGCCGCGCAGTTCGGCCTCAAGGATCGTGGGGTGCTGCGCGCAGGCGCCTTCGCCGACCTGGTGCTCTTCGATCCGGAGACGGTGATCGACACCGCGACCTTCGACGATCCCAAGCGGCCCGCCGCCGGAATCGAGCTGGTGATGGTCAACGGCCGCAGGGTCTGGCAGGACGGCGCCCACGCCGGCGACCGCCCCGGCCGCGCCCTGCGCCGCCAGGACCAGGACCCGCCGCGGGCGGCGGTGGGTTAGGGAACGAGCTCTAACCCGGCCACTTCCGCTCAAAGGCTGGCAGGATTGCCTCTGTCAACCTTCGTACTTGAAGGAAAGGGACACCCGCGCCCGATAGGCAACGACCTTCCCGTTCTCAATCCTACAGTCGAGTTTGGTTACCTCGGCGATTCGCAGATCCCGCAAGCTCTTGCCTGCGGTCTCCACCGCCTGCTTGGCCGCGTCTTCCCAGGACGATTCGCTGGTGCCCACGATTTCCGTGACTCTGTAAATGCCGCTTTCGGCCATGGTCGATCCTCCCAACGGATGTGTGGTCGGGCAATCCCGCCACGAGTGATCGATGATAGGCCAATCCCGTCCGAACATCCGAAATTTCGGATGTGCCAAGGCATCAGCTCACCTGCTGACCACCTTCTGTCGCCTTGCAGAGAGGCATAGCCTTCGGCACCGGCACCGCGTTCCGGGCAAACTTCTCGATTACGGCCGGTTCTGCGGCTGGCTTGTTTTGGCCGCGGCCCCGGTCCTACGCAGCGCCTTGAGAAGGCCATCTACCTTGCTTTCCGATTTCTCGATCACCGCGCCGTATTCCTGCCTCAGCGTCAGGGCCATGCTGACGCCTTCCACGACGATATCGACGACCTTGAAGTTCTCCCCGACCTTGCGAATCCGCCAATAGACCTTGGCCAGCAAGGCGCCGTTGGATCGCTTGACGTCCATTGACACCTTGATCAGCTTCGGGTTGGTGCGATCCGCCCCGGCTCCCGTGATGTCGAAGGTCTCGCCGGTGTACCTGCTGAAGATGGTCAAGGTTTGACGGACCATCGCGTCCTCGAAGAGCTCGACGAAATCCGCGCGTTGGCCTCTTTCCAGCCGCCGCCAATGCTTGCCCAGAACCACGCGGGCCAGGACCTTCAAGTCGAAACCCTCGCGCAGCAGAGCACGCATCCGCGATTCCTGGTCTTCCCTGGTGGAGGTCTTGTCCCGGGCCACTTCGATCGCGCGCTCGCCGAGGGCGGCCAAGAAGGTGCGCGCCTCACGGTTGGCCGACTCCTCGGCGGCGGCCGGCGCCACGGACGGCAGCGCGCTGCCCAATGCAAGCACGAGAAAAACAGCCAACCAGGAGTTTGATGATTTGCTTGCCATCGGACCTTCTCCGCTCTGAGTTCCAAACCCTGCGGTCGCCAGGATTCAGTGAAATGCTAGGCTTCCCCGGTCACGATGAATATTGATCTTGAGGACATTGAACTTGAGGACAATGGGAGGACAGGGGGTGCTGCCGGCCAGGCAACTTCATCAGGCTACTGTCCAAACGCATGCGGATCGTGCCTTGCTAGGCGTCTAGATCCGCCGTCTCGATGTGGAACTGGATCAGCTGCGAGTTCAGGACGCAGTTCGGGCGGATCCGGGCGCGCCGGCCGAGGACGTCCACCTTGGCTGGGTTTTCCTGAGGAGCGAATGAACCTTGGCCAATCCTCACGCCTTGCTTTGTCGGCGCCGCCACCCTCGGGCAGGTGGGTTCTGTCAAACGATTGGCGGCTCTTCCGCCAGTTCGGAGGTCAGGCCATGCTCGTAGTCGGCTTCCGGCTCAAAGGCGTCGAGGGAGCGCCCGACGATCTGCCGGCCCTCGTGCTGGGCGATGTGAAACAGCGCATCACCCTCGTGGACCAGTGGCAGATTGCTCCGCCCGATGGCGACGCCGCTGACCGGGCTCAGGATCTCGACCTCGTTTTCACCGAAAGGATCGGAAACGACGCCCAGGACTTGGCCTTCCTTGACCTGACTTCCCAAGCGTGTGGTGGCACGCAGCAGTCCGCTCTGTGGTGCCCGGATCCACTTGCTTGAGCCGATCTGCAGGGACTTCATCTCCGAGCGCTTTCTCTTGGAGGCGGGGAGCATTTCCAGGGCGCGCATCACTCGAACGATGCCTTTGACGGCTGCCCTGATGCAGGATTCGTCGAAGCGCAGGGCTTCGCCGGCCTCGTAGACGATCACAGGGACATTCTTCTGGGCAGCGGTCTCCCGCAGACTGCCTTCGCGCAACCCGGCATTTATCAGGACGGGAACACCGAAAGCTTGTGCCAGGCGCGCCGTCTCCGGGTCGTCGAGGTTGCCGCGGATCTGCGGGAAGTTGTCACGATGTATGGCGCCCGTGTGCAGATCGATGCCGTGCGTCGAATTGCTCACGATCTCGTCGACGAACAGCCGGGCGAGCCGAGCTGCGAGGGAACCCCGCTGCGAACCGGGGAAGGATCGGTTGAGGTCTCGGCGATCCGGCAGATAGCGGGAGTGCGATACGAAGCCGAGGACGTTGACGATCGGCACCGCGATCAAAGTGCCGCGCAGTTGCCGCAAGGCGCTGAGGTTCAGGAGTCGTCGAATGACCTCGACGCCGTTGATTTCATCGCCGTGTATCGCTGCGCTGACGAAGAGTCGCGGTCCGTCCCTCCGGCCATGAACCACCTGCACTGGCATGGTCATCGGTGTGTGCGTCGACAGCTCGGCGATCGGGAGGTCGATGGTCGCGCGCTGTCCGGCTTGGATTTCGACGCTTCCAATGGATATGGGCGCCCTCTTTGCCTTCGTTCGTCGCGACTTCGCTTTCGTCACCATGGGATCACCGACTCCCTGCCTTCTTGTCGATCACCACGAGAACCGGGGACTGACACCGACCCCCGCCATGCCTACAGCATCCCCATGAGCAAGGTCGCGATGCCAAGGAAGGAAAAGAACCCTGCAATGTCGGTGACCGTGGTCAAGATGATCGAGGAGGACTGGGCTGGGTCTTGGCCAAGACGCTTCAAGGCGATCGGCACGACCGCACCGGCAAAGCCCGCCGAAATCATGGCGAGCACCATCGACATGGCGATCACCATGACAAGCCCGAGTGACCCGCTCCAGATAAGGACGCCCAGTCCACACGTCAGGGCAATGGCGACACCGTTTATGAAGCCGACCTTGACCTCCTTGACCATAACGGCCAGCCAATGGCGCACCGTGATCTCACGGAGCGCAAGGCCGCGCATCGTGACGGCAAGCGCCTGGGCTCCGGCATTGCCGGACTGTCCGGCAACCACTGGCAAGAGGACGGCCAGCGCCGTGACTTGGGCGATGGTGTTCTCGAAAATACCTACGACCGAAGCTGCGAGAAAGGCCGTCAACAGGTTGACCTGCAGCCAGGGTTGGCGCTTGACCACGGCAAAAGAGACCTTCGAGAGTGCCCGTTCGTCCTTGCTGGCACCGACCATGGTTTGAAGAGCACCGCTCGCCGCCTCTTCCAGCGCCTTGACCAGGGTTGCGTAGCGAACCACTCCGACCAGGTGTCCGTCGAGATCGACCACGGGGATGTTCGGTAGCCGCGATTTCTCCAAGAGCTCCACGACCTCGTCCCTCTGGGCCGTCGCCTGCACGACGACACTCGCTGGCTCAGCGATCTCCCGGAGCGTCTGGTTCAAATCTGCAACGGCGAGGTCATGGATCGCGACCCGGGACGAAAGACGATTCTCATCGTCAATCACGAAAATCGTGTGCCGATCCCTGAGCTTCGAGCCTCGAAGACGCTCCAGGGCTTGGGCGACGGTCATATAGGGGCGGAAGGCCCCGACCCTGGTGTCCATCAATCGGCCGGCGCTGTCGTCAGGATACTCCATCAACGCCTGCAGATCTTTGCGCAGGGCCTCGTCCAACAGCGTCAGATGTCGCTGACGTTCGTTATCGTCGAACTGGCCCAAGAGCAGGAGCGTGGTATTCGGACTCATCTCCTGGAGAATGCCCTTGGCGAGCTGTTCGGGAAGATGTCGCAGCAGACCTGCAGCGACATCCGGGGCCATCCATCCGAACAGTGATCCCACCGCTTCCGCCGACTGCGTGGCAAGGGCCTGCGCGATATCACCGGGCGGCATGGACTCGATCTGCTTGGCCGCGTCCAAAGGATAGTCTTGGAGATAGTTGTAGTTGAGGACCTCGACCGCCTTGGCGGACTGACCTGGCATCTCAGGTCTCCTGCTCGCTGTTCAGTCTGCTCAAGCTGGGTTCCGTGGTTGCCGTATGCAACAGCCCCGAGAGCGTGACGAGCAGGGCCTGCACCAAATGAACGACCAGGAAGTTCACCTGAAATCCCTTGGTCTCGCGGCGATCCACGAGGAGGCCTTCGCGCAAGCTGTCGAAATGGAGCACGCCCAGAAGCCGGCGGCGCCGGTCCGTCACAGGCAGCGACAAGGCACGGTCCCAGGCGGGAAGGGAGACAACCGTCGAAAGCGTGGCTTGGGGCGAAAGCCGCGTGAAATCCTTCTGCATCAGCTCTGCGAGCAAGGCATCGTCCTTGGCGCCCAACAAGCCGTCGACGTCGACAACGCCAAGCAAGCGCCTCTCCTCGTCGATCACGAACACCAGGGACCCGAGCCTCACACCGAGCCGGCGAATTCTTTGTAGACAGTCACTGGCCGTCACATCAGGTGAAAAGGTCGCCTTAGGCGCATCCATCCAGGCGCCCACCGTGCCCGCGGCATAGGTGAGGTAACGCCGCAGGGCCACGGCCTCTCGCCTGGACAGTGTACTAAGAGCTGCGTCCCTCGCCGGCCCTGGTAGTGCACGCAAGAGCACCGAGCGCGCGGGCGCTGGTGTCTTTGAGAGCACGTCGGCTGCCTTCTTGGGGCTAACCCGCTCCAGTATCGCGGCAGCCCGGGCAGGTTGCATGTGACCGAGGACGGCGGTGATTGTCGGCTCCGGGACCTCCTCGACGAAGGCGGCCGCGTCTTCCGCCTGGAGCTGCTCGAGCGCACGTGCGGCGCCAGCTGGCTGGGTCCTAAGAAAAGCAAGGCTGAGCTCGGTCGCCTTATCCATCGGAAGGACTTTCCGTCACCAGCGTGGTGGTCTCTTCACTGAAGACCTTGGCTGGAACGATCACGCGCCCCTTCTTCGTAGCAACAACGACGCAGACCGGTGTCAGCTCGAGAATTTCGCCTTCCACGTTGCCTATCTTCGCCCGTTGTCCGGGCTGGTAGTGCTGCTGAAGGTAGTGCGAACCGATCAGGTTGCCGACGAAGCTGCGCGCTCCGAGCGCGAAGGCCAGTGACAGGCTCCCGACAATCGCCGCGACGATGATCGCAATCAAGGTAACGAGAAGAGTGACGTCGATGCCGATCTGGTTGATGCCCAGAACCAAGGCGGTCACGAAGATTGCGGCCTGGACACTGCCACCGAAGAGCTCGGCGTGGGGGAAACCGGCCGAGGCGACAGCGGCGGAGGTCAAGTCGCGTGCCAAGGTGCTGATCAGCAAGCCGACCAGGATGATCAGGCCGCCTGCAAGCAGAGTCGGCAGATAGACGACCACGCGGTCGAGCCAAGCCGAGAAGGCATCCAGTCCGAGAATCCGGGTCGCCGCGGTCACGAAGAACAGGATGATGACCCAGAAGGTGACGTTGCCCGCGAGCTTGACCCCGGCATTCGAGATCCGGAGACGGCGAGCTCGTTCTGATCCGAAACGGCGATCGAAGAAGCCATTCAGCCAGTTCGCGAACCTGACACCGAGAGACCGAAGAACACGTGCAATCAGCCACCCGGCGACCAGAATCACGATCGCGCCAAGAAGTGTTGGAAGGAACTCCACGAACTGACCCAGCAGGCGTGAGGCTGCCTCGCTGGCCTCTTTGAACCAAACAGACACCTCTTCCATTGTGTCTACTCCGTTGTTTTTGGCCGCATCTGCTGACGTTCTGGCTGGCCCAGCAGAGGTCAGGCAGAGCGCTCGGCCTATCCCCGGCCCCGGGTCTTTGTCTTGTTCGGCTTGGCGTTCTTTTCCAGGAACTCGACGATTCTTCCTGCCACGTCGATGCCGGTCGCCTTCTCGACGCCTTCGAGCCCCGGGCTCGAATTGACCTCCATGACCACGGGTCCATGGTTCGAGCGCAGCAGATCGACGCCACAGACGTTGAGGCCCATGGTCCCGGCCGCGCGCACGGCCGTCGAGCGCTCCTCGGGCGTGATCCGGATCACCTCTGCCGAGCCGCCGCGGTGCAGGTTCGAGCGGAAGTCACCTTCGGCGCCCGTGCGCTTCATGGCCGCGACGACCTTCTCGCCGACGACCAGACAACGGATGTCCTCGCTGCCAGCCTCCTTGATGAACTCCTGTACGAGAATGTTCGCCTTGACTCCGCGAAACGCCTCGATGATCGATTTCGCCGAGTTGTGGGTCTCGCCGAGGACGACGCCGATCCCTTGCGTGCCTTCCAGCAGCTTGATCACGACCGGTGTGCCGCCGGCGATGTCGATCAGGTCCTCCGAGAACTGCGTGGAGTGAGCGAAGGCGGTGACCGGGAGGCCGATGCCCTTGCGCGCCAAGAGCTGCAGCGAGCGCAGCTTGTCACGCGAACGCCCGATCGCGACCGACTCGTTCAGCGGCCATACGCCCATCATCTCGAACTGCCGAAGGACGGCGAGCCCGTAGAAGGTGACCGACGCGCCGATGCGTGGGATCACCGCGTCATAGCCAAGCAGCTTCTCGCCCTTATAGCGTAGCTCCGGCCGGTGCGAGGTGATGTTCATGTACACGAGCAAGGTGTTGATGATGTCGATCTCGTGCCCGCGCTGCTCGGCCGCCTCGACCAGACGCTTGTGTGAATAGAGATCCGGGTTCCGGGCCATGAGGGCGATTTTCATTCTTCTTCTCCTGTCGGTCGCTTTGGCCTACGGCGATCGCGCCGCAAAAGCTTGAAAGAGGTGCCCGGGTCCACGAGCAACCGCTTTCGGAGCGCTTGCCTTCCGAGCAGCATGCGGAAACCCATCTCGTCACGATTGGTCAATGTCACCTGGATCGGCCAGATCTCTTCACCAATGCGTAGCGGCGTTTCGATGACGTAGCGTTGCTCTCGTTTGCCGTTGGAACTCGTGACGACTCTTTGGTCGACAATCGGCGCTTCGCAGAGGAGTTCGGGAAGCCGCCGGTGCTGCACCGGATGTACGTAGAAGCGGACGAAGCGACGTCCTCCTCGCTTGAAGGGCTTGACCCTGTAGGCGTGCAACGCTGACGTCCGGGCCCCGGTGTCCAGCTTCGCCTTGATGCGCTCGATGCCCAGATCGGGGAGCGCAATCCACTCACGCCAGCCGACGACGAGTCGTTCCCGTTTTGCACGCCGTGGCTTCATTTTCTCGCGCCCTCAGGTCGTTTCGAGCATGGAGTCTTCGAGGCTAGGTCCGGGCAGAATCTCTGCAACGCAGCTGTCGCTGACACGTCGGTAGCTGCGGAAGGAACGCTGCGGCAGGATCACGAAGAAGGTCTCGAGATCAATAAGTACGAAGCCAAGTTCGAACAACTCCTCGCCGATCCTCCGGATTATTTCCGAAGGGATCCGCCTCCGCTGGGTCAGGAGCTTCATATGCTTCATCGAGATACGAAAGCGGCCCCGGTCTTTGCCGCCGAACTTTCTGTCGTAGAAGCCGGCGAGTCGTTCGGCCACCTGGCGCACCGTCCGTCTCTCAGTCATGCAAGCCTCCGTCTGCGTCAGCAGGGAACCCAGCAAATGCCATCCCGATAGCAAATTGTCAAAATATTTTTATCTATATGGAAAAATAGTTTTGCTATAGAGATTTTTTTGTATATCTCTATGCGGCCAGCGACTGGTCAGCCTGTGTCTTCGTGTCAGAGGCCTCGGAATTGGGGCTCGGTCTCTCGGGAGCGGCCAGGGATTGGTCCAGGTACGAACTCACTGGGGCCTCGCTCATACTCCGCTTGAGAAGGTCTCCGTAGGTGCCGATGGCCACCCGAGCATCAGAGGTTCGGGACTCTCGCACTTGAGCTTATCCGCGGAATCGGGGGTGAATTGCGGGAGAAGACGAGGGCAATTCGGGATCACAATTTGATTGAGGGCATCACAAACATGGACGTGACACTGGACACACCCCAACGGGTGACCCTGGTGATCGAAAAGAACAAGTCGGACACTTGGAGCCTCGCGGCCTACCTGATCACGGCCGACGGCCGCCGCGACCGCCGCTCGCTCGGCGTTTTCGAGACCTACAATGAAGCGACGGCGTCATTGAAGAGGGCCTGGCAGCGCGTTTCGCTTTAGGACGCGGGCTGCCCGGGGTCTCCGACCTCGGGGCGCCGGGTTCAGGAAGGCCCGATCCATGACCGCTGCTGTTGCTCCCGTTGCCGCGCTTCTGCTCAGCGTCGCCTTTTTGCTGATGGGCAACGGGCTGCAGGGGACACTGCTGCCGGTCCGTGCCAGTTTGGAATCATTCGGCGCCCTCGAAATCGGCTTGCTCGGGTCCTCCTATTTCGTGGGCTTTGCAATTGGCTGCCTCTACGGCCCGCACGTCGTGCGCCGGGCCGGGCACATTCGCACCTTCACAGCCATGGTCGCCATTGCGTCCTGCATCGTGCTGGGCCACGCGCTCGTCGTCGAGGCGGTATCCTGGTGGCTGATGCGGTCTGCGACGGGCTTCTGCTTTGCCGTGCTCTACATGGTGATCGAAAGTTGGCTCAACGAGAAATCCACGAACCAGAACCGTGGGCTCGTTTTCTCGATCTACACCATCATCAATCTGACCGTGATCACGCTGGGTCAGCTTATGCTGATCCTGGACGAGCCAGGCGATTTCCCGCTCTTTGCGCTCGCCTCGATCCTGGTATCGCTCGCCGCCGTCCCGGTCGCCCTTACGACGGCCGAGGCGCCGGCGCCGATCGCGGCCGTCAAGATCCGGATCACTCACCTCTATCGGCTTTCCCCGGTTGGCGTCGTCGGATGCCTGGCGGTTGGCATGGCCAACGGCTCATTTTGGGCGCTCGGTCCGGTCTTTGCTCAAGGTGACGGGGGAAGCACCGCCGATGTTGCGCTTTTTATGAGCATCACCGTCATCGCAGGCGCGGTCGGCCAGTGGCCTCTCGGTCGTCTATCCGACAGGATGGACCGCCGCAAGGTCATCGTTGCCGCATCCCTCGGCGCCGCGCTGGCCGGTATCGGAATGGTCGGCCTGGCGCTGACCTGGCATCAGGGAATTCTCGCTACGGCATTCCTGTTCGGGCTTTTCGCTTTCCCACTCTATGCCCTGAGTGTGGCGCATATGAACGACTTCGTTCAGCCGGAGGGCTACCTCGAAGCGGCCGGCGGACTGCTGCTGGTCTTTGCTGTAGGTGCGGTCGCCGGCCCCCTGGTCGCCTCGCTGGTCGTCAGGTACGTCGGTATCGACAGCTTGTTCGCCTACACGACCTGCGTGCACTTGATGGTGGCGGCCTTCGCCGTCTACCGGATGCGCCGACGGGCGCCGACACCCCAGGCAGAGCATATTCTCTTCGCCGACGCACTCCGGGTTGCGCAAACCGTCTCCAACGTCGATCCGCTTTCGCAAGCCACCGAATCGGAAGAGGATCACCAAACAGGAACGCTGGCCGAAAAAGATAAGCCGGCGAAGGCACCGGAGTAGCCGTGTCCGGCAACTACTCGGTGAGCCGGTGCCGCGTCGGAGGTCAGGCCTTGTTCGCGGTCTCCAGGGTCCAGGCCATGACCTCTGTCATCACCCCGGCCAGGCTCGCGTCGAAGCCGGTCACGATGTTGTCGAGGCTCACGCTCTCGAGCTCGTAGGCGGAGTCGAAAGAGGCGGTGGCCAGGGGCTGCCGGCCGGGCGGTTTCATCAGGCTGGTGTCCAGGCGCACGCGGATCGTGCCCTGCTGGGCGTCCGGGTCCGTCGTCCGGATATGGAACTCGATGAGCTGCGAGTTCAAGACGAAGTCCGGGCGGATCCGGCTGCGCCGGTCGCCGACCTTCGAAAGCCTGTCGGAGTTGCTGAAGGACTTGGCGAGCAGCTCCATGACCATCTCGGGCGCGCGGCTCGCCCACTGGCCGCCCGAGACGTACCTGATGTTGTCTCGCGTGCCGATCGCGATGCGCGCGGTGTTGAGCGACAGCGTGGCGGTGGGTTCGTTGACCTGCAACGCCCAGCCCGCGCTCGGAAGCTCGGGGGGAAAGTCCTCCAGGGCGGCCAGTCGAATCCGTCGCGGGGCCTCGCCGCTCCCCGGCAGGTTGACCTGGCAGCCGACCAGACCCAGGCCGGCCAGGCAAGCCGTGGAAACCACGAAGCGTCGGCGCGGCAGTGGGATCTGCGCGGGTTCTTTCAACGGCGTCATTGCGCTCGTCGCCTTCGGCCGGCTCGAGATGCGAGCCCAGGACCTGTCAGCATTTCCCTTCGGCTCCTTCGGTCAGGTGTTTACGAGGTCGGGTCGCTGCGGCGCCGACCGGCCTCGGGCACATTGGAGGCAGGCTTCGCCGTGGCGCCCTTGCGCCTTCAGCCATCTCTCTTCATCGTGGATCTTCGATTGATTGTCCCCATAGCAGACGTTCACGCTGATGACGGGCGAGAGCGATTTCACCGCATGCCACCAGAATCCCGGGACGTAGATCATGTCGCCCGGGCCGACGGTCGCAGTGTACTCGGTCGCGTTCCGCATCGCCGGGAATTTCTCCAGATCGAGGCTGAAGGGATCCGCGAGGCTGTAATAGGCGCCGTCGCAGAGGGCATCGGATTCGAGATAGAGAAACTCGGTATCGTCGGGATGATAGAACTTGAAGATCTTCTCACCCCGAATCTGGACCAGGATGTTGTTCTCCAGATCGTCGGCGTGCAGTCCCGTCACATAGCCCTCGGGCCCGCACCACAGGTAATAGAACCATTCCTTGGTGATCTCGGGGAACAGCGCCTCCACCCGGAAGTCCTGCTTGAGCTCCGGATGGGAGAAGAAGATTTCGTAGTTCTCGCGAAGGCTCCAGAGCGGATCGGGTCTTTGTTGCAGCTCGTTCAGGTAGTCATCGAAATACAGGGTCCGCTTATGCCGGTTCATCTGTTCCCAGTAGGTTTCTTCGCCGGCATCGTAGGACTCGATCGTGATGACGTGATTGCCGCAGACCTCCCCAAGGCTTTCGAAGTTCCAATTGATGGCAGGCCAGCTCCGCGCCGCCCCCCGAATGATCAAGGGCTTCTTGTCCAGAAAGCAGGCGTCGAATTCGCCTCTATCGAACCAGTCCCTCTCGTCTATCTGACTCATGCCCCCCCACTTTTCTTATTCAGGACTATACCTTCTCGGCGCTCCTTTTCATGGCCCCTTCGGTCACGCGCAGACATCCGTTGTCAAGACGCCGACGCTGCCACGGGTCTCGGGCCTCGGCTTCGTGCGAGATAGCGGGTTGGACGCGCGACCGTGCAGTGGATATCGCCAAGGCGCTACTGGGAGGCGACTTCGACGGCATAGCCGGCGCCCCTCCAGCCCGGGAACCCTTCTCGGAAGAAGTAGACGTTCTCGAAACCCCAGGAGACCGCGCGCGCGCTTGCGGCGCCGGATTCACGACTGCGGAGCCCGCTCGCGTAGATGACGAGCGGATCTTCCTTGGCCACCAGCTTGGTGAGCTTTTCTTCGCTGAAGTCGTGGTAGAGGTGAAGGTGCACCGCGCCCGGAATCCGGCCCAGATGCCAGGCGGGGTCCTTGCCGCGAACGTCGACGAAGGTCACGCCCTCATCCAAGAGCGCCTTTGCCCGCGCAGCATCGATGGTCATGGCCCCTTCGACCTCGTTGGGGGCAAGGTTCACGCCGGCAAGCACCGGGGAAGACGAGGCGCCCGGTTGCATGCCCGCCTTGCGCAGGCTTTCCCGGTATCGCTCCCTGACCGACGGCGCGAAGGCCCAATCGTCGAACTCGGCGAGCGTGTAAGGGCGCAGGCCCCGCTTCGCCCTGATCTCATCGAACCTGGCGATTGCCGCCTCGGCGTCCTTCGTACGTCCCAACTGCGCGTAGTTCGCGGCTAGGAGCAAGGAGCCCCACTCTTCATCGCCCGAGCGGTCGATGTACCTCCGGAACATCGTCGCCGCTTCCTCGTATCGCCCGAGCAGAAACAGGGCTTCGCCGATGCGGTAAGTGTCGTCGCCACCGTCGTCGCCCCGAGGATCGAGCCGAGTCGCCTTCTTGATGACCTCGAGGCCTTCCTCCGGGCGTCCGGCCTTGTTCAGAATTCTGCCCAGTCCCTTGTATCCAATGGCCGAATTGGGATCCATCAGGATCGCGCGATTGGATTGGGCGATTGCCTCGTCGTAGCGCCCCTGGGCGGCATAGAAGGCAGCGGCGACATAGTGTGCCATGGGCGTCGGATCGGCCATGGCCGCTTCCAAGTGGAGCTCGAGTTTCTTGATCGCCTGGTCGGCCGTCATTTCGAGGGTGGCCTGCCAGTCCTCGTTCCACAGGTTCCAGTACATGGCCGCGAGCCAGGCGTGGGCGCGGGGATAGCCGGGGTCCAGCTGGATGGCTTTCTCGAAATAAGGAAGCGCTCTGGCGTAGTCCTCCGGCGTGCTCAGGTTGTAGTAGGCGCGGCCGCGCAGGAAAGCATCGTAGGCCTTCGGATCGCCATTCTTCTCTTGGTGCTCCCGCTCCGGCTCGGTCAGTCGGACGGCAAGGGCAGTCACGACGTTTTGCGTCACCTTGTCCTGCAAGGCGAAAATATCGGTCATCGAGGCGTCGTAGCGCTCCGCCCACAGGTGGCCGCCGCTGAAGCCGTCGATGAGCTGCGCGTTGATGCGGATCTGGCCGTCGGACCGGCGGACGCTGCCCTCCAGGACGTAGCGAACCCCGAGCTCCCTCGCGACGTCCTGGACATTCAACGGCTTTCCCTTGTAGGCGAAGCTCGAATCCCGGGCGACGACGAACAGCCCGGAGAGCTTCGACAGGTCGGTGGTCAGGTCCTCGGTCACACCGTCCGCGAAGTATTCCTGCTTCGGGTCGTCGCTCATGTTCTCGAAGGGCAGGACCGCGATCGACGGCTTATCCGGCACCTCGAATGCCGTACGATCCAGCGGGCTGGCGCGCTCTGCGGTCTCCCAGGGCTCGAACCAAGCGACCAGACCGCCCGCCGAGAGCATGAGCGCGACCCCCGCCGCGACCGCTACCTGGCGCCTGATCTGTCGTTTTCGCTTCGAAACGCCGGTGGGTTCCGGCAGCTCGGCACCTGGCTTCAGGTGGATCTGATAGACCTTGACCGCCGAGACTATATTTTTGACCTCTCGCTCACCCAGAAACTCGTATTCGAAGGGCAGCTTGCTTCCAATCGCCGAGTGCACGGATTCGGAAACGCAGATACCGCCGGGTGCCGCCAAGCTTTCCAACCGGGCCGCCACGTTGACGCCGTCGCCGTAAATGTCGCGTCTGTCCTCGATCACATCGGCCAGGTTCACGCCGATGCGGAATTGAACCTTTTTGTCCTCCGCAAGCTCGTCGTTGCGGATCTTGATCTCGCTCTGAATGCGCGCCGCACAGGAAAGCGCATCGACGATGGCCTCGAACTTTGCAAGCGCGGCATCGCCGGCGAAGTTCATGACTTCGCCGCCGTAGCTGTCGACGGTGGCGGTCAGGAGGTCAAGATACTGGGCAAGCCGCCGGTGCGTCGCATCCTCATCCTCGCCCGTGAGGCGCGAATACTCGGCAACATCTGCATAGAGAATGGCGACTAGTTTGCGCGGTAGTGGCTCTGGGTCCATTGCGATACCCCTACCTTCGCAGTAGCAACCAAGCACGCAATATTAGCAAATCCCTGTTTTCTCGCCACAAAAATGCACCTAACGCAAAAAGGGTCCAGATCCGAGCAGAGCAATATTGTCGGTTGTAAGACCAGCGCGTATACCAGCGGACCGAAAGCGAAAGGCCTTTGCAGCAGGTATTGGTGCAGCTACTCCAGGCAATAGTGCAGTACGGGTTGCGCCCGGCCTGTGCAAGCCAAAGTCGCGGGGTGGACTTGCTTCGAATCGACGAGGCGAAGCGTGTACCCTTCGCCGCGCCCGCCGCTTGGCGCGGCAGGGCTCGAGGCTCGATCTGCGAAAGAAGACCGGGAAGCTGCGCTACGGCATCAGCTGGCCGCCGTTCACCTCGACGACCTGGCCGGTCACGTAGCCGGACATCGCGTCGGAGGCGAGGTAGAGATAGGTCCCGACGCAGTCTTCCGGTGTGCCCAGGCGCTTCATAGGGATCGTCGACGTGATCGCCTCGAGGACCTTAGGCGGCGTGTGCTTCTCGTGGAACAAGGTGTAGATGGTGCCGGGGGCGACGGCGTTGAAGCGCACGCCCTGCTCAGCGAACTCCCGGGCGTAGTTGCGGACCATGTTCTCGACCGCGGCCTTGGCGCCGGCGTAGAGGCTGGCGCCGTTGCCGCCGCCCATGCGCGCCGCGAGCGATCCGGTGACGATCACGTTGCCCCGGGTCTCGATCAGGTGCGGGATGGCGGCGGCGCAGCTCTCCATCACCGAGCGCACGTTCAAGGTCATGACCTCGTCATAGAACTCGGCGGTCAGCTCCTGCAGGCCGACCCGTCCGACCAGGCCGCCCGCGTTGCAGACCAGGACGTCGAGGGCGCCGAACTCCGCGACAACCGACTCGACCAGGCCGTAAACGGCCTCGGTCGATCGGACGTCGGCCTGGAAGACCTTGGAGGTGCCGCCGGCCTGGCTGATCTCGGCCTGGACCGCCTCCGCCTCGGCCAGGCTCGATCCGCAGTGGATTGCGACCTTGGCGCCGCAGCCTGCAAAGCCTTTGGCGACTGCCGCGCCGATTCCCGTGCTCGCCCCGGTCACCAAGACCGACTTGCCTGCTAGATCCTGCATCTTTTTTCACTTTCCATTTGGTTTGCCGATATCCGGGCGCGGTCCGGAGGCACCGCGCGGTTCCCTGCGTCGATCATCGGTCGCGCAGGTGATCCGTGACGCGCTTGCGCGCGCAGTGAATGTGGTAGCGCATCGCCAGGTCGGCACCGACCGAATCCCCGGTCGAGATCGCATCGGCGATCGCCCGGTGCTCGTCGAGGATCTTCTGTATGCGTTCCGGCGATCCTCGCTTGGTGATGCTGAGGGCGACCCGCATGCCGGCGATCATCGCCGTATTCAGCGAAGACAAGATGCTGACGAAGATGTCGTTCCCGGTGGCCTTGGCAATCGCCATGTGGAAGGCAAAGTCGGCCTCGTCCGCCAGGTCGTCTCCCTTCAGGGCAGCCTGCAGCTCCCCCAGGGTGGCCTCGATGTTCTTGATGTCCTCGGCCGTCGCCCGCTGCGCCGCCAGGCTGGCGGCCGCGCCTTCGAAGGGCAGCCGCGCCTCGAAGCAGCGCAGCAGACCGGCGACGTCGGAGGGCGAGGCGAAGTGGATCAGGCCCTCGGGCGGCCGGGCCTTGACGAAGGTCCCGGCGCCCTGGCGGGTATAGACCAGTCCGTCGGCCTGCAGGCGCAGCAGCGCTTCGCGTATCACCGGCCGCGAGACGTTGAAGGCCCGCGATATCTGGTTCTCCGAGGGCAGCTTGTCGCCCTCCTTCAGCTCGGCGGAGACGATCTTCTCCAGCAGCTGGCCGTAGAGCTGGTCGGCCAGCCTCTCGCGCTTCTCGATCTTGAGCTTCAGGTCGACCACAGCGCTACCCCGCGAACCAGGTTGGCAGGGCCAGCGAGATCGCCGGCACGAAGGTGGTCAGCATCAAGGCGACCAGGATCGCCGCGTAGAAGGGCCAGATGGTCTTGACCGCGCGCTCGATGGGCACCTGGCCGACGGCGCAGCCGACGAAGAGGCAGGCGCCGACCGGCGGCGTGCAGAGCCCCAGGCCCAGGTTCATCATCATGATCATCGCGAACTGCAGGGGGTCCATGCCCAGCGACTGCGCGACCGGCAGGAAGATCGGCGTGCAAATCAGGATCAGTGCCGCCATGTCCATGATCATGCCGAGCACCAGCAGCATCAGGTTGATCATGAGCAGGACCGCCACCGGGTTCTCGGAAATGCCGAACATGAAGCCGGTCATCCGCGAGGGCACCTGGTAGAAGGTCAGCATGTAGGCGAAGGCGGCGGCGCAGGCGACCAGGATCATGACCATCGAAGTGGTCCGCACCGAATTGACGACCGCGATCTTGAAGTTCTCCCAGGTCAGCGCGCGGTAGACGATGATGGTCGCGAGAAAGGCGTAGATCGTCCCGAAGGCGCCGGATTCGGTCACCGTGAAGATGCCGCTGAGGACGCCGCCGACGATGATGACCGCGGTAAAGAGGCCCGGCAGCGCGGCGATGAAGCTCACCAAGAGCACCGGAATGCCGGGGAAGGCCTCGGCGCGGTAGCCCCGCCGGACGGCGATCAGGTAGGCGGCGGTCGCCAGGCAGACGCACATCACCACGCCGGGCACGACGCCCGACAGAAACAGGCTGGAGATCGATACGCCGCCACCGGTGGCCACGGCGAAGAGGATCATGTTGTGGCTCGGCGGGATCATGATCCCGGCGATCGACGAGGTCACGGTCACGTTGACGGCGTAGTCGTCGTCGTAGCCCTTCTCCTTCATCACCGGGATCAGGATCGAGCCCAGCGCCGAGATGTCGGCCACGGCGGAGCCCGAGATCCCGCCGAACAGCATGGAGGAGAAGACGTTGACGATGCCGAGTCCGCCCCGCATGGCGCCGACCGCGGCGGAGGCAAAGCGGACCAGGCGGATCGCGATGCCGCCGTGGAACATCAGCTCGCCGGCGAAGATGAAGAAGGGGATCGCCATCAGCGAGAAAACGTTGATGCCCGAGATGATCCGCTGAAAGGCGATGATCAGCGGCAGCCCCTCGTAGAAGAAGGCCGAGACGGCGGCGATCCCCAGGGCGAAGGCGACCGGTATGCCGACGATAACGCAGGCCGCGAAGATCCCCAGCAGGACGAGCAGTCCCATGGTTCAGCCTTCAGCCATCCGACGCATCGTCGCCGGCGCCCTTGAGCAGCCGGAGCAGATGGCCGATGGAAAACAGCGAGGTGAAGGCCCCGCAGAGCATGATCGGGATCGCCCTGAGCCCTTCCGGGAGGTGGATCAGCGGGATTTCCGTGCCCCACTTGAAGACGGCCAGCTCGTAGCTCTTGACCATCATCACCGCGCCGAAGCCGAGCAGGGCGAGGTGCGAGACGACGACGAAGACCAGCCGCAGCGGCCGCGGACTGACCTCGCGGAAGTAGGAGATGCGAAGATGAGTGTTCCTGTGGATGCCGACGGAGGCGCCCAGGAACCCGATCAGCATGACCAGGAGCAGCGCGACCTGCTCGACCCAGGTCGGCGTCGAGTTCAGGACGTAGCGACCGAAGACCAGCCAGCCGAACATCGCCGTGAGGGCGACCAGGGCGACGCCGCAGATCAGCATGCTGGCCTTGCCGATCAGGTCCAGCAGCCGGTCGTAGCGGGATTTCCTATCCGGATGCGTCCGGTCGGGCATGACTCAACACCGCTCCGAGCAAAGCCGCTGTTACGGGCTAGGTGAGGTGCGGCCACCGGCCCTCGGCATTCGCCGAGAGCCGATGACCGCCGCCAATAGGGGCCTACTTCGTGTTCTGGATCAGCTCGACCAGCGGCTTCAGGTCGGGATTCGCACTCAGGTACTTGTCGTAGACCGGCTGCATGGCCTCCTGGAAGGCGGCCTTGTCCGGGATGTCGTTGAACTTGACCCCGGCCTTGATCACCTTCTCGCGGCTGGACTCGGCGCGCTTGGCCCAGAGTTCGCGCTGCAGGACCGCGGATTCCCGGGCGGCCTCCTTCACCAGCGCCTTGTCGGCGTCGGAGAGGCCGTCGTAAACCGACGCGTTAATGCAGACGCATTCCGGGATGATCAGGTGCTGCGACAGGGAGTAGTAGCCGGCGACCTCGAAGTGCCCGGTGGATTCGTAGGACGGCCAGTTGTTCTCGGCGCCGTCGACCACGCCGGTCTTGAGCGACTGGTAGACCTCGGAGAAGGCCATCGGCGAGGGGTTGCCGCCGAGCGCCGCGATCATGCCGGAATAGAGGTCGTTGTTCATGACCCGGACCTTCATGCCTGAAACGTCGGCCGGCTTCTCGATCGGCTTCTTCGAGTTGTAGAAGGAGCGCGCCCCCGAATCGTACCAGGCCAGCGCGACCAGACCCTTCTTGGCCATGCCGGCGCTGATCTGATCGCCCGCCTCGCCATCAAGCGCGCGGTGCATGTGCTCCATGTCCCGGAAGACGAAGGGCAGGGAGACCACGTTCGCCTCTGGCGCCACCGGGCCGATCGGGCCCAGGTTGAAATTGCCGATCTCCAGGCCGCCGATGCGAACCTGCTCGATCGCGTCCGGCTGGGTGCCCAGGGTGCCGGAATGGAACATCTTCAACGTGATCTTGCCGCCGGACTTCTCCTTCAGAAGCTCGGCGAACTTGTCCATCGCCACGGTGTTGGGGTAGTCCGGCTTGTGGATGTTCCAGCCGCGCCATTCCGCGGCCTGCGCCGCCGACGTGACGCTCGCCAGCAAGGCGGTCGCCGCGAGATAGGGGACGGCCTGTCTGAAGCTGATCATGGGTAACCTCCCTCGAGACTGCTGAGTCTGTTATTGTGCTGCCGGCAAGGGCGCAGCGGGTAGCGCCTACCCGCCTCTCACCGTGCCGGCATTGCTTGTCTGACAAGTTTCCTAGATTTTGCTAACTTGTCAAGTGTAGTTACAAGCGCTGCAGTGCCTGGTCCAGAAAGTTCTCTCCATCTTTGAACCTTCGCTGAAAAACTGGATACCTGTACCTTCGACCGTTCGTGGAGGGCACGACGAAGGCGCCTGAGTTCGAATTGCGCAGCACGAACGATGCCGATCTGGAAGCCTTCTACGGACTGTTCGCGCAGGCGCAGTCCATTCACGCGGAAGCAGAACCGGAGTTCTTTCGTTCGCCCGAGAAGGGGGAAGGCTTTCGGCAGTATTTCGACGGCATTCCGTGGGCCAGCGGACAAGATATCCGGCCAGAAAATAACGGCTGGATATTGACCTCAAGGACAATTGTACCACTTCAAAAGGTAAGCAAAATAGTTCGTAGGCCCCACTGGCGATGGTTATCGGCCTTGCAACTTTTGCAAACGGGGAGCCAACGATTGTGACGAAGCCGAATCTCAGTTCCGATCTTTCCAGCAAGACGAGAGCGATCGCCAAGCTATCTTTGGTGCTCCTGGGCTTGGCAGCGATCGCCTCGGTCTCACCGGTCAAGGCCCAAGATCAGTCGCTCCAGCAAGCGGCGATTCCGGAGGAGCCGGCGCCTCAGACGGAGCCGGCGATCGAGACGGAGCCGGTTCTAAATCTGGATAGCTCGTTCCTCAGCATGGAGAGCGATGCCTGGCATTCCGACGCCGACGGGCATTCTCCGGCGCGCCAGGCCCGTATCGAGTCCTGCTATCTCGCCGCCGAGGGCGCCTACCGGTCTGGCGTGTGGCACGGCGGTTTCGGCAGCGACACCGACGACGTGAGCGTCTTCGAACACGGCGTCTCTAACTTTTACGCTGGTCAGCGGAGGAAGTCCCAGCTCGGCGACTGCATGCGGTAGCAAACGCAAGGAATTCACCAGCGGCCCCTCTATGCGCCCTCGGCGTTTGACGCCGGTGGGGGCGCGCGCCAGGGCCAAAGCTGGACCGCCAAAAGCGATTCCAACGAGACCGATGCTGCTCTAGGCTGAGGCCGTAAAAGGGTCCAGCTGCGCTCGCTTCGACCCCGACACCGTGGACATTGGATATTGGCTATGTTCGAAGCTGCCGAGCTTGGGCAAAGCGTATCGAAGGGCGACTTCAAGGACCGTCAACCCGAACTCCAAACCCGGTTGCTCGACCTGCAATACCAGGTAAGGCAAGCCGGGATTCCCATCATCGTGATCGTCTCGGGCGTCGAAGGCGCGGGCAAGGGTGCGGTCGTGAACCGGCTGAACGCCTGGCTCGATACGCGCGAGCTCGCGACCTGCACCTTCTGGGACGAAACCGACGAGGAGCGGGAACGGCCACGCTTCTGGCGCTTCTGGCGGACCCTGCCGCCGCGCGGCAAGACGGCGATCATGTTCGGGTCTTGGTACACGCAGCCCATTATAGACCGGGCGTTCAAGAGGACCGACGAAGCGACCTTCGAGCGGCTGCTCGCGGACATCGCCGACTTCGAGCAGATGCTGACCGCTGACGGCGCCCTGGTCGTCAAGTTCTGGTACCACCTCTCGCAGAAGGTTCAGCACAAGCGCTTGAAGAAAGACATGAAGGCAGGGCGCAAGAGCTACACCGTTGCCTTGACCAAGAAGTTTGCCAAGCACTACGAAGACTTCACCAGCGCCTCCGGACAGGCCCTAAGACTGACCGACACCGGCGATTGCCCCTGGCACATCATCGATGCCAAGAACCGGCGCTACCGCGACCTGACCACGGGCGAGATCCTCGCAAAGGCCTTCGCTCAGGCCTTGGAGCGGAAACAAGCAGCGCCCAAGGCCGCCAAGGTACGGCGTAAGCGGGCGCCAAAGGCGCTGCCAAAGCTGAGCGTGCTCGACCGCGTCGATCTCGAGGCCAGCCTGAGTTCCGAGGACTATCACCGCGACCTCGAGGCCCAGCAGCGGCTGCTTGGGGAACTGACTTGGAAGGCGCGCCGACATGGCGTCAATAGCGTGGCGGTCTTCGAAGGATGGGATGCTGCCGGCAAGGGTGGGGCAATTCGTCGCCTCACCGCAGGCATGGACGCGCGCCAGTATCGGACCATTTCGATCGGTGCGCCGACCGACGAGGAGTTGGCGCATCACTATCTGTGGCGCTTCTGGCGACATGTGCCGCGCGCCGGCTACGTTACCATCTACGATCGCTCCTGGTACGGCCGGGTGCTGGTCGAGAGAGTCGAGGGCATCGCCCGCAACGATGAATGGATGCGCGCCTACGCGGAGATCAACCACTTCGAGGAGCAGCTTGTCCGCCACGGCGTCGTCTTGCTCAAGTTCTGGATTCATATCAGCCCGGAAGAGCAGCTGAGACGTTTCAAGGAACGCGAAGCCACCCCCCGGAAGCACTACAAGATCACCGAAGAGGATTGGCGGAACCGGAAAAAGTGGGCGGCCTATGTGGACTCGGTCCACGACATGGTGGCCCACACCAGCACCGAAAGGGCGCCCTGGCATCTGATTGCCGGCAACGACAAGAAGCACGCGCGAGTCGCGGTGCTCAAGCGATTCTGTCAGCAGCTGCGCGACGCGCTCTAGCGTTGTCCTCATTCGAGGTCAGGCGACGCTGCGCTGAACTCGATGCTCGCCTGAAAGGGCATAGCGAGGATCGATCGCACGGTGCCAGGGGCGCAAGCTGAGCGCTTGTTGCGCGCGCGGCGCCCGATCTATGCTTTTCCCAGGACGGTCGGAGCCGGCGCTGCGCGGCGATCCGAAGTCCTGACAAGGAGGAAAGGCCATGCGACA
>JAAUYK010016858.1_pt1 | contig 23263 bp, 19 predicted proteins | sample 7278021 | NCBI WGS metagenome assembly JAAUYK01 (sample SAMN14350223, study PRJNA611818) | marine sediment metagenome | isolation source: surface marine sediment (1.8m) | place: French Polynesia: Moorea | collected 2018-08
CTGGTGGAGTGGCGCCGAGCGCGTCGCCATCGCGTCCGAGGTGCGGGCCTCGCGCGAGTGCGCGCTGTGTCGCGAGCGCATGGCGGCGCAGTCCCCCCACGACCTGTCGGGGCCTCACGACGCGGCGAGCACGCTGCCGCTCGACGCCGTCGAGGCGATACACCGGATCACCACCGACGTGACGGTCATCCCGCTCGACGCGCCGGTCGATGCCATGAGCGGCGACTTCCGCGTGCAGCTCGGCATCGATCGCTTCGGCTCCGCGGCCAACACGCCGGATCGGGGCGCGCTGCTCGGCGCCGTCGGAGCGGTCGCGCGCACGGTTCCGTCACGGGTTCTGCCCTGGCTGCCCCGGCTCCCGAGCTCGAAACGAGACGACGCGTCCTGAACGCGGGGAGCGATCTGGTGCTTTGCGGGGTCGCATCCCGACGACGGGATCGTGTCAGCGTTCCGGCGCGCCGCCCAGCAGCAGCGGTGCGACCCGGCTCCGCACCTCCGGATTGCGGAAGCGGAACAGACAGCGGTCGCAGTAGTAGTGGAGCACCTGCTCCCCGAGCAGGAAGCCCAGGACGAGTCCCGCGACCAGGCTCTGTTCCGGCGTGATGGCGGCCAGGACCTCCTTGTACCGGTAGGCGTCGAGGTTGAAGAGCTGAAGCTCCGCGTGGCGCTCCGTCGCCAGGAACACCAGTCCTGCGATGAACAGCAGCACCGCGGCGTGTCGTGCCACCGCGACGCGCGGCGTATCGCCCTGGGAGGCGTAGTAGTGGCTGTTGATGCGCCCCACGAGACCGATGGCGATCAGCCAGTGGCTCCACACGTAGGCGAACACGTACACGAGTGCGAGGGTCTTCTCTCCCGCCGCCACGGAGCCCCACAGGAGTGTGGGGTGCAGGAAGATCACGAATACGTAGAGGAGCTTCGGGAGCGAGCGGTTCGGCTTCGAGAGCTCGTAGATCGCGACCCCGACCGAGAGCAGCGCCGCCACGGCGACGGCCGTGAGTCCCATGGCGCGGGCGGTCTCGTTGGAGAGCGGAATCAGGGTCCAGGCCACATCTGCGAAGGCGGTGGTCCGGATCACGCTGAGATACACGATCGGCTGGATCACGTACATCATCGCGATCGTGAAGGCCTTGTCGACGTGCCGCTCGACGGGGCGCGTCTGTCCGGCCCGCTGGCGGTAGATCGTGAGCACGCCGAAGTCCTGGTTGCCGAAGTGCCAGAAGTGGCCGACCCAGAACACCCCGACGTAGAGCGCGAAGGGCCACAGCTCGGCCGTCAGTCGTCCGTCCGCCGGGAATCGCTGGCCGGTCGCGACGACGAGCCCGAGCCCGAAGCAGGCGGCGACGAGCAGCGCCGGCACGCCGAGGTAGCGGATCGGGCTCCGCCGGCGCGCGTCGGCGAGCAGTGGCGAGAAGAGCACCATGTAGGTGGTGGACCAGGCGTGGAGGACCGAGACGAGGCGCTCCGCCGCGAGCAGCATCAGGGCGACGGCCATGACCGGCTGGACGGCCCAGCCCACGAGCAGCAGGGCCCCACCCCACAGCGCCGAGAACATCCAGAACAGATCCCAGGACGGGGACTGGACCCAGGCGCCGCGAGGCGCCGCATCGACCCGGGCGGGAGCGGCAACCGCGGTCATGCAGCGATCGTGTCCCGGGCCCGCCGGACCGTCAAGCAGCCGGTGTTCCCGCGGGGCCACGCCGCCGTTCAGCGGTCGAAAATTCGTACATAGCAATATCTTCTTGCAATCGAGTATACCTTTTTCGTAGCTTTCTCCCGTGAGCGCAGCCCCGCTACTCGGACGTCGAGAACGCCGCAAGCTCGAGCTGCGCGGGCGGATCCTCCAGGCGGCTTCGGATCTCTTCGTCCAGAACGGCTTCCACGCCACGAAGGTCTCCGACGTCTGCGAGCGCGCGGACATCGCCCACAAGACCTTCTTCAACCACTTCCCGTCGAAGCAGCACCTGCTGCGCGAGCTGGCCGAGGTCTCGCTCGCCGAGCTCTTCGACGACATCGAGAGCATCCGCCACGACCCGCGCCCCACTCGCGAACGGCTGCGGGCCCTGTTCGTCCGGATCGCGGAGCGCGCAGCCGAAGCCGGACCCATGACCCGGGAGCTGGTGACGGAGCTGGTGCACGTGGTGAACGAGAGCCCCGAGCGCTCCACCCACGCCCGAAGGATGCACGAGGCGTTCGGCGCGATCGTGCGCGATGGGCTGGCCGCCGGAGAGGTCACCCGGCGCCACGACAGCGACACGCTGACGGAGCTGATCCTCGGCAGCTACTACGTGCTGATGTTCAACTACGCCAATCTCGACGACTTTCCCATCCGCAAGCAGGCAGAGGCGGTCGCCCGGCTGCTGGGCGACGCGCTGGCGCCTTCTCCGCAGGAGTAGATCCATGGCCAAGCGAGAGCGGGAGCACCATCAGCTTCCCATCCCGAACGGTTGGTTTGCGGTCGACTGGAGTCGGGAGCTCCACACGGGCGACGTCAAGCCGATCCACTACTTCGGCGAGGAGCTGGTGCTGTTCCGCACCCGTTCCGGTGAGGCCCGGGTGCTCGACCCCTTCTGCCCGCATCTGGGCGCGCACCTCGGTCACGGCGGCCGCGTCATGGGCGAGACGGTCCGCTGCCCCTTCCACGGCTGGCAGTTCGACGGCGCCAGCGGGCAGTGCTCCCACATCCCCTACTGCGAGAAGATCCCGCCGCAGGCGCGGGTGCGCTCGTGGGAGGTGCAGGAGAAGAACGGCATGGTGTTCGTCTGGCACCACGCCGAGGCCAAGCCTCCCGAATGGGACTTCCCCGTGCTTCCCGAGATCGGAAGCGCGGACTGGTCCGAGCCCCGAACCGTCGAGCACATCCTGGAGGCCCACGTCCAGGACACCCACGAGAACAACAACGACCCGGTCCACTTCCAGTACGTCCACCGCATGGTGGAGCCGCCGCCCGGAGAGATCCACTACACGCAGAACAGCACCCACTACCGGATCGTGAACGTGAGCGAGCAGCAGACGCCCTTCGGGACCTTCGAGATGCAGCTGGTGCGGGACGCCTGGGGGCTGGGACTCACGGCGGTGCGCATGGAGGGCTTCGGGGAGGCGGGACTGCTCCTGTACTCCTCGACGACGCCCATCGACGCGAACCGGGTGTGCTCGCGCTGGCTGCTCACCTGCACGAACAACATGGTGGACCTGGCGGGTGAGGAGTTCATGGTGAACCTGGTCCAGGGCGTCCAGAGCGATCTGCCCATCTGGAAGCACAAGGTGCACCGCGTGCGCCCGGTCTTCTGCGAGGCCGACACCTTCCTCGCCGACTTCCGCAAGTGGGCCCGCCAGTTCTACTGCCATCCCGTGGGAGAAGCGGGAGAGGAGGCCTGAGCCGTGGACCGCCATCTGGTGATCTCGTCCGACTGCCACGCGGGACTTCCCCCGGAGCGCTACCGCGACTACCTGGACCCGGGCTACCGGGAGGCCTTCGACGTCGCGCTCCCGATCCAGATCCGGATGACGAAGGAGGCGGAGGAGCGCTTCCTCGTCGGGGAGATCAACGCCCGGTGGCGGGAGGGCCGGGAGGCCGAGCTGTCCGGTGCCTGGGACCACGAGCAGCGCAACCGCGTGCTCGACGCCGACGGCATCGCGGGCGAGATCCTGTTCCCGGACGGCATCACGGAGATGAACGCGCCGCCCTTCGGCGGCGGCTTCGCGATGCCCACCGAGGGCGTGCTGCCGGAGCTGCAGTGGGCGGGCTGCCGCGCCCACAACCGCTGGATGGCGGAGTTCGTCCAGATGTCGCCGGAGCGCCGCGCGGGACTGGCCTGCGTGCCGGTGCTGTGGGACGTGGACGAGGCGGTCCGCGAGATCCGCTGGGCCCGGGACAACGGCCTGCGCGGGGTCATCTTCCCCGCCGCCTGGGGGCGCCAGCCCGCCTACCACCACCCGCGCTACGACCCGGTGTGGGCGGTCTGCCAGGAGCTCGACGTGCCCGTCCACTTCCACTCGGGCGCTGCGCCCCACGAGGACTACTTCGGGCCCACGCCGGCTCCCGAGGACGCGCCGGAGCTGCCGGGCGCCGTCGGGATCTACATCTCCGAGGTGTGCTGGTACGCGGCGCGGCCGCTCACCTTTCTCATCTGGGGCGGCGTGTTCGAACGCTTCCCGCGGCTCAAGGTGGCGATGACCGAGGGCACGACGGTGTGGGTCCCCGAGTACCTGGCGCTGATGGACCAGCGCTACACGAGCACCCACTACTCGCAGAAGCTCGGCGACTACCACAGCCACCTCTCGCTGAAGCCCAGCGAGTACTTCGCGCGCAACATCCGGCTCGGCGCGTCCTGCATGCCGCGGCGCGAGGCAGAGCTGCGCCACCAGACGGGCGTCGAGAAGATCATGTGGGGCAGCGACTACCCCCACCCCGAAGGCAGCTGGCCCCACACCCGCGAGCAGATGATCGAGACCTTCCAGGGTCTCCCGGAGGACGAGGTCGCGGCGATGCTGGGCGGGAACGCCGCCGCCTTCTACGGCTTCGACACCGAGAAGCTGGCTCCCCTCGTGGCCCGTATCGGACCCGAGAAGAGCGCCTTTCGAGACACATCCCCGTAGCCCCCCGGCAGGAGGACCCATGGCGACGCTCCGCTACGTGAAGACCCTCGAGCAGGTGAAGCAGGCCCAGGAGGCCAATCCGGAGTTCCTGAACAGCTCGGTGCGATCGATCCGCGTCGAGTACGAGACGGATCCAGGGATCCACCGGGCGCTGGTGCCGCGGCCGCTCGAGCCCGTCGAGCAGCCGCTCGTGTGCGTCACCTTCTCCCACGTCGCCATGCAGATCACGCCGGAGTTCAGCTTCGAGATCGGGTCCGGGGTGTTCGGCGTGAAGACGCGCTACGACGGCGAGGAGGGCATCTACCTCGTCACCATGCCGATGACGACGGAGCAGGCGGTGGTGCCGGGCCGGGAGACCTTCGGCGAGCCGAAGAAGATCGCCGACATCGACTTCCAGCGGGACGGCGATCGGGTCTCGGCCCGGATCGCGCGCATGGGCATGACCTACCTCTCCGCCAGCGGGACGCTCGGCGAGTCGCTCGGGCCGCGGGAGTTCACCGAGCACGCCTACTGCTACAAGGCCATGCCGTCCTGCGAGAAGGGCGTGGACTTCGACGTCGACCCGATCCTGGTGCAGCTCCAGTGGAAGCAGAAGCACCAGAGCAGCTGGCGCGTGGAGGGTGGGGAGCTCACGCTCGGGCAATCCCCCCTGGACCCGGTGGCCGACGTACCCGTGCGTCGCATCGTGCGCTTCGAGTACGAGGAGGGCACCACCGAGAGCAACGGCAAGGTGCTGCGCAGCGTCCCCGGTGACTGGCTGCTGCCCTTCCTCCACCAGCGCTACGACGACAGCTCGGGCCTCGGCATCGAGATCCCGGGCTGAGCGCGGCCGCGCCATGAAGGAGTTCCGGGGCAAGGTGGCGGTCGTGACGGGCGCTGCCAGCGGGATCGGGCGCGCGATCGCGACGCGGCTCGCCCGCGAGGGCATGAAGGTGGTGCTCTCCGACGTGGAGGGCCCGGCGCTCGAGGCCGCGGTCGAGGCACTCGCGTCGGACGGCACCGAGGTGCTGGGCGTCGCCTGCGACGTCTCGCGCTACGAGGCGGTCGAGGCCCTGGAGCGTCGCGCGCTGGAGCGCTTCGGCCGGGTCCACGTGCTGTGCAACAACGCCGGCGTGGGCGCCCAGGAGGACGTGCCGACCTGGGAGCTCCCGCTCGAGGACTGGGGCTGGACCTTCTCGGTGAACGTCTGGGGCGTGATCCACGGTGTGAAGGCCTTCCTGCCGGGCATGCTGGCCCACGGCGAGCCGGGTCACGTGGTCAACACCTCGTCGGGAAACGGCGGTCTCGTGCTGGTCCCGGGCACGCCCATCTACTCGGCGAGCAAGGCCGCAGTGAGCGCGATGACGGAGACGCTCCACCACCAGCTCGTGCAGCGGAACGCGGCGATCCGCGCCTCGGTGCTGTATCCCGGGCCCCACATCGTGACGTCGAACATCTTCGATGCGCGGCGCAACCGGCCCGACGCCTATGCGCGTACGGTTCCCCAGGCCGCAGTGCCCATCACGCTCGAGATGATCAAGGACCTGGCGAAGCAGGCCGGCACGGAGCTCCCGACGACGTCACCCGAAGAGGTGGCGGAGCACTGCTTCGAGGGCCTCGCGAACGACGCCTTCTACATCCTGCCGCTCTCGGTCGACCTGGCCCGCCGCATCCGCGAGCGCACGGACGGCGTCCTCGAGCGTCGCAACCCGGTCCCGCCTCCCTACTGAGGAGGAGGGAAAGGAGAGGAGCACCCGAGCACCCGCCGACGGACCTCTCAGCGACGGGGTCGCGGCGCTCGCCGCCCCCGGGGGCCCCGGGGGCGCGGGTGGGTCAGAGCCATCACGGCGCACAGGCGAACGTCGCGGGACGGGAGCCGGATAGAAGGGATGGATGGAAGGGATGTCGAGGCGTCCGAGCTGGACGAATTGCTTCGACACCCCTGCGCGGATCGTGATACACGACGGATATGCGGGTCCTGCGTACCGTGGCCTTCGCGCTGACGCTGGCGATTCCCACGCTGGCGATCTCGCTTGGGGCGCTCGCGGGAACGCCGGGCACCATCACTCCGACCAGTGACGACCGGTTCGTCAACGCCTTCGGGGATCCGGATCTCGGCGATGGCTTGTGTGGCCCGACCGAGTCGGACACCGAGACCCCGCTGGCTCCCTTCACGCCCTTTACCGACTCGGTCTCTGCGGGCGACGGGGGATTCGCGAGCCAGGACAGCTCGGTGGGGACGGGGGTCCTCAGCGGAACGGGCTTCGCCTCCGGCTTCTCCGATTTCTGCTTCGGCGTCGGAAACTCCACCTACGACGTCAGCTTCAGCTTGAGCGGCCCGACCCAGCTCGATCTCACGGGCAGCCTCGAGGTCTTCGACTCGTTCGGCTTCGGCTTCGCCGAGACCACGGCGCGGCTCACCCGCAGCGCCACGGTGGTGTACGAGGCCGTTGCCGATCCCTTCAGCGGGAGCGTCCCGCTCTCGTTCTCGGGCGTCGTGCCCGCCGGGACCTACCGGCTCTTCGTCGAGGCGGATGGCGACGTTTCCATCGAGGCGTCCTGGGACTTCACCCTCGACGCGGATCCGGGCGCGCCCGTCCCGGCCCTCGGCCCGGGAGCGCTCGCGGCCCTCGGGCTCCTGCTCGCGGCCTCGGGCCTTCGCGGCATCCGAAGAGGCTGAACGGCGCCCCACCCAGCTGGCGCTCGCCGCACCCGTCGGCCACGCGAAGCGGGTGACCGCGCTGCCTCGGGGCTCGCAACCGCCTGCGCGGCGTGCTCGCTATGTCCAATAGATATCAATATTTTTCCTGTACCATTTACTCCATAAATTTATGGGGTACACTGAGCCGGTGCCGCGCACCCTCACGCAGGAAGAGATCCAGGACTTCCGCCACGACCTGTGCCAGGTGGCGGCGGAGCTGTTCACCCGCGACGGCTACGACGCGGTCACGATGCGGGCCATCGCCGAGCAGCTCGGCGTGAGTCCCATGACGCCCTACCGCTATTTCGAGAGCAAGGGCGCGATCTACCGCGCGGTGCGGACCCAGGCCTTCGAGCGCTTCGGCGAGCGCGTCGAGGCGGCGGCCGCCCGCGAGCCGGAGCCCATCGCGCGTCTGCGGGCGCTGTTTGCGGCCTACCTCGGCTTCGCGCACGACGAGCCCGGCGCCTACCGGATCATGTTCGAGCTCGAGCCGCCCCAGGACGCCACGCCCACCGAGTCCGAGCGCGCAGTCGCAGGAGGCACCTGGGCGCCGCTGCTCCAGACCCTGGAGGACGCGGTCGCGGCCCGACGCGTGGAGCGCGATGCCCTCACGCTCTCGCACCTGTGCTGGGTGCAGGTGCACGGGCTCGCCATGCTGCACATCTCCGGCCGGCTCATCCACGGCCGCTCCTTCGACGAGCTCTTGGACCCCCTGTTCGAGTCACTTCTACACGGAATCCTGTCGCGTCCGATGGCTTCGGGCCCGACCTGTTCGCGCCCGGAACGGAGCCTGTCATGATCCCGAGTCCCCGATCGCACTGGTCCCTTCTCCGCACGCTGCTCGGACTGGCGGCCCTCGCCACCCTGGGCCTTGGCGTCGCCGAGCTGCGCGGCGATGCGGCCGCCGCGCAGGAGCCTCTCTCCGCAGCGCGGCCGGCCCTGCCCGTGAAACTGGTCGAGATCCGCGCCGTCGACGCGTACCCCGTCCGGGAGCTCCACGTCGGCCGCGTGGTGAGCCGCCGCGTGAGCGAGCTCGGCTTCGAGCGGTCCGGCCGGCTGGTGGAGGTCCGCTACGACCAGGGCGACCGGGTCGAAGCGGGCTCCGTGCTCGCGCGACTGGATACCCGCGAGCTGCGGGCGCGGCGGCGGGAGCTCGGCGCGCAGCGCCAGCGCATCGCCGCCGAGCTCGACCTGGCCCGGGCCACCGCGGAGCGCCGGCAGCAGCTGCACCGCACGGGCTTCCTCTCGACCCAGCTCCTCGACGAATCCACCTACGCCCGGGACAGCTTCGAGTCCCAGCTCGCCGCGGCCGAGGCGGCGATCGAGCACGTCGACGTGCAGCTCGCGCTCTCGCAGCTCCGCGCGCCGTTCAGCGGGGTGCTGGCCGACCGTTTCGCCGACGAGGGCACGGTGCTGCAGCCCGGCGCGCCGGTGCTGCGGCTGCTCGAGGCTGGCGCCCTGGAGGTCCACGTCGGCGTGCCTCCCGGATCGGCGGCGCGGCTCGAGCTCGGCAGTCGGCATCGGGTCGAGGTCGAAGGCGCGACTCTCGACGCCACGCTCCACACGCTGCTCCCGACGGTCGACCCCGACACGCGGACCCTCACTGCCGTGTTCCGGCTCGATGCGCCTCCGGCGAGTGTGCGGCACGGCTCGCTGGCCCGGGTGGCGCTCGAGACCCGGGTCGCCTCGACCGGGTTCTGGGTCCCGCTCGAGGCGCTGGCCGAGGGTCGGCGCGGGCTATGGACCGCCTACGTCGCCGTGCCCGACGCCGAGGGATGGCTCGCCGAACGACGCCAGGTCCAGGTGATCCACGCCGAGGCGGATCGCGCCTTCGTGAGCGGAACGCTGTTCGAGGGCGACCGCGTGGTGGCGACCGGCGTCCACCGCATCGTCCCGGGCATGCGGGTGCGCCTCCCGAGCGACGGGTGACGCCATGGCGAACCTGTTCTTCCGCAACCCGCGACTGGCCGCGCTCCTGGTCGGGCTGATCCTCGTGGCGGGCTTCGCCGCGTTCCAGGCCCTGCCGCGTCAGGAGGATCCGAGCCTCTCGCGCCGCTTCGGGACGGTCCGGACCTTCTACCCCGGCGCCAGCGCGCTGCGCGTCGAGACGCTCGTCACCGAGAAGATCGAAGAGGAGCTCCAGGAGCTGCACGAGATCGTGGAGCTCGACTCCGTGTCACGGACCGGCGTCTCGGTCGTGCAGATCGAGCTCGCCGACCGCTTCGACGAATCCACGGTCGACGAGGTGTGGTCGAAGGTCCGCGACCGCCTCGACGACGCGGCCGTGTCGCTCCCGCCCGGGGCCACGGTGCCCGAGTTCGAGGATCGGACCTCGAAGGCCGTGACCCTGCTGGTGGGTCTGTCCTGGGAGGGGCCCCGTGAAGCGCCGCTGGCGGTTCTCTCGCGTCTCGCCGACGAGCTCACGAGCCGCCTCCGCAACCTGCCGGGCACCAAGGAGTCGGAGCGTTTCGGAGAGGCCCAGGAGGAGATCCGGGTCTCGGTGGACCCGCTGGCCCTCGCCGCCGTGAACCTCACGGCCTCCGACGTCTCCCGCGCCATCGCCCGCGCCGACGCGAAGCTCCCGGCGGGCCAGCTCCGGCACCCGAACAACGACCTGGTGCTGGAGGTCGGCGGAGAGCTGACCTCGGTGGAGCGCGTCCGCGCGGTTCCCGTGCAGCGGGATGGGGCCGGCCGCATCCTCCGCGTCGGCGACATCGCCCGGGTGGAGCGCGCGGTGCGCGAGCCTGCCGAGTCCGTGGCGATTCTCGGCGGACGCCGGGGCGTGGCCGTGGCGGCCACCATGGAGGACCGGCAGCGGGTGGACCGCTGGGCCGAGCGAGCCCGCGCCATCGTGGAGGACTTCCGCGCCGACGTGCCGCGCGGCGTCCACATGGAGATCCTCTTCGACCAGAGCATCTACACCGAAGCGCGTCTTTCGACCCTGGCGGGCAACCTCTTCCTGGGTGTGGCCATCGTGGTGTCGGTGCTGGTCCTCATGATGGGCTTCCGCTCCGCGCTGATCGTCGCGACCGCGTTGCCCCTGACCCTGGCGGCGGTGCTGGCCCAGTTCAACTTCCTCGGCATCCCGCTACACCAGATGTCCGTGACGGGGCTCATCATCGCCCTGGGGCTGCTGATCGACAACGCCATCGTCGTCGTGGAGGAGTACAACGCCCGTGCCCGCCGCGGCGCCGCGCCGGCCGCCGCGGTCGCGAGTACGGTGCGACACCTGTTCCTTCCCCTCACGGCGTCGACCCTCACCACGGTTCTGGCGTTCCTGCCGATCGCCCTCATGCCGGGAGGGGCGGGCGAGTTCGTCGGGACGATCTCGGTGGGCGTATGCCTCGCGGTCGTGAGCTCGTTCCTGATCTCGACGACCCTGGTGGTGTCGCTGGCCGCGGCCACCCATCGCACCGGCACGGGGGGCATGCCGGCTCCGGAGCACGCCTCCTGGTGGCGCACCGGCGCCTCCAGTGAGCGGCTGGAGCGGCTCTACCGCGCTTCGCTGCGCATCGTGCTACGCCGCCCCCTGATCGGGGTCGCGGTCTCGCTGGTGCTGCCGCTCGTCGGGTTCTTCGTGGCCGGCTCGTTGCCCTCCCAGTTCTTCCCCGCCAACGACCGCAACCAGTTCCAGATCCAGGTCGCGCTGCCCTCCCACACGTCGCTCGACGAGACGCTCGAGACCGTTCGCGCTGCGCGCGCGCTCGTGGAGGCCCAGGACGAGGTCATTTCGAGCCACTGGTTCGCCGGGGAGTCGGCACCGCGCGTCTTCTACAACATGATGAGTGCCGACGAGGGCGTTCCGAACATCGCCAATGCCTTCGTCACCACGCGCTCGGCCGAGGCGACCGAGGCGCTCCTTCCGGGTCTGCAGCGCGAGTTCCTGAACGCGTTCCCGAACGCGCGCATCGTCGCACTCCCCTTCGAGCAGGGCCCGCCCTTCGAGGCGCCCATCGAGCTGCGCATCGTCGGGCCGGATCTGCACGTGCTGCGTGCGCTGGGCGAGGAGGTGCGCGCCGTCCTCGCGCGCACGCGGTCCGTCACCTACACCACCGCGAAGCTCGCCGGAGGCGAGCCCAAGCTCGTGGTCGATGCCGACGAGGACGAGGCCCAGCTCTCGGGGCTCCGCCTGGCGGACATCGCCGACCAGCTCAACGCGCAGCTCGAGGGCGCGCTGGGGGGCAGCGTGCTCGAGGGCACCGAGGAGGTGCCGGTCCGCGTGCGCGTCGACGGGGCGGACCGCGACGCGCTCTCCGACATCGCCTCGGGGCGCGTGCTCTCGCCGCAGCGTCTCGGCGCCGGTGCAGCCGATCGCGTGCCCGGCGTGCCGCTGGCCGCCGTGGCCCAGCTCCGGCTCGTCCCCGAGCTGGGAGGCATCACCCGCCGCAACGGCGAGCGCTCGAACACGGTGCAGGCCTTCCTCGAGCCCTACGCGCTGATCTCGGAGTCGCTTTCGGACTTCGAGCGACTGCGCGCCGAGGCGGGCATCGTCCTGCCCCCCGGCTACCGCATCGAGTTCGGCGGAGAGGACGAGCTGCGCAGCGAAGCGGTCGCCAACCTCATGGCCTTCGCGCTGCCGCTGCTCGTGGTGATGATCGGGACGATCGTGGTGTCCTTCAATTCGTTCCGGCTGGCCGGCGTGATCTTCGGTGTGGCGTTCCTGGGCATCGGACTGGCGCTGTTCGGCGTGTGGCTGTTCGGACATCCGCTCGGCTTCGTGGCCGTCGTGGGCACCATGGGTCTGGTGGGCCTGGCGATCAACGACGCCATCGTGGTCCTGGCGGCGCTCCGCAGCAGCGACCGCGCCAGCCGGGCCGATGTGGAGGGCACGGTCGACGTGGTGGTCGGTGCGACCCGTCACATCCTCGCCACCACGTTCACGACCATGGGTGGCTTTCTGCCGCTGATCGTCTTCGGCGGACGCTTCTGGCCTCCCATGGCGACCGCCATCGCGGGCGGCGTGGTGGGCGCGTCCATCCTCGCCCTCTACTTCGTGCCGCCGCTCTACATCGCGATCCGCCGCCGGGATCTGCGTCGCGCCGGCTCGAAGGCGACCGCCTCGCCGAGAGCTGCGTGGGACCGGGTTGCGGCGGCGGTGGCCACGGCGATCGCAGTGGAGTAGCGAGCCGCATCCGCCTCGGGGCGTCGCCGCTCGCGGGAGGAAGTGCCGCCTCGGCGACCCGCGACCGCTCCGGCGTCGTATCATCCGCGCGCGGGGAGGCGACCATGCACGGCCTGCGGGATCTGAGGGTGGTGGACTTCTCCTCCCGCATTGCCGGCCCCTACGCGACCAAGCTGCTCGCCGACGCAGGCGCCGACGTGATCAAGGTGGAGGGCCCGCAGGGCGATCCCCTGCGCCGCTGGTCCGCGAGCGGGGCCGACCTGGGCGGGGAGGACTCGGCCCTGTTCCGCTTCCTGCACCACGGGAAGCGCTCGGTGATCGCCAGCCCGGGGGATCGCGCGGTCGAGGAGCTCGTCTCGGTTGCGGATCTGGTGGTCGAGTCCTTCGACGGTGGCCCGGGCGATGCGGCGGGGTCCTGCCCCCGCGCTTCCGAGCTGGCGTCCCGGCTGCCCGGCCTGGTGCGGCTCTCCATCTCGCCGTTCGGACGCAGCGGACCCTGGAGCGAGCGTCCCGCCAGCGAGTTCACGCTCCAGGCCGAGAGCGGTTCGATCGGGACCCGCGGTCTGCCGGGGGCAGAGCCCTACCAGGCGGGCGGGCGGATCGGGGAGTGGCTCGGCGGGACCTTCGCGGCGGTCGCAGCGCTGGCGGCGGTGCAGCGGGCGCGCCGCACGGGTCACGGGGAAGACGTGGACTTCTCGCTCCTCGAAGTGATGACGATCGCATCCACCAACTACATGGATCTGCTGTACCGGATGCTCGGTGTCGAGGTGGAAGGCGGGCTCCCGCAGTCCGTGGAGACGCCCTCGATCGAGCCGACCGCCGACGGCTACGTGGGATTCTGCACCAACTCGCGACAGCAGTTCTCGGACTTCCTGCTCCTCATCGGTCGCCCGGATCTGCGCGACGACGAGGGTCTCGCACAGGTCGCGGGACGCGTGGCACGACTCGACGAGTGGAACGCGATCGTCCACGACTACACGACGCAGCGCGAGACCGCCGAGATCATCCGAGAGGCCTCGCGGCTGCGCATTCCGGTGGCGCCGATCTGCAACGGCGACAGCGTGCGGGACTGCGAGCAGCTGAAGGCGCGGGGGGTGTTCCTGCGAGATCCCACGGGCCGCTTCCTGCAACCTCGGCCGCCGTATCGGATCGACCGGGTCGACAGGATCGACGCGGCGGACGCAAGCGAAGGCGTCGCGGCCCCGATGCCGGCGTTCCGGCGTCCAGCGCCCCGACCGGGCGAGCACAACGGGCGCATCGAGCCCCGTGCTCGCTCGCTTCCCGACCCCGATGGACGCCCGGCGCTTCCGCTCGCGGGCCTGCGCGTGATGGACATGACTGCCTGGTGGGCGGGCCCTTCGGCGACCCATATGCTGGCCGCCCTCGGTGCCGAGGTGATCCACGTCGAATCGGTCACCCGGCCCGACGGCATGCGCATGGTGGGCGGCATGCTGGCCGGCCGCCACGAGGCCTGGTGGGAGTGCAGCCCGTTCTTCCTGGCCGTCAACGCGAACAAGCGGGGCCTCACTCTCGACCTGTCCGTTCCCCGAGGCATCGAGCTGGCGAAGCGACTCGTCGCTCGCTCGGACGTCGTGGTCGAGAACTTCACACCTCGGGTCATGGATCACTTCGGGCTGAGCTGGGCGGCGATCCACGCCCTGAACCCCCGCACGATTCTGGTCCGCATGCCCGCCTTCGGCCTCTCGGGTCCCTGGCGCGACCACACCGGATTCGCCCAGACCATGGAGCAGATGACGGGACTGGCCTGGCTGACGGGGCACCGCGACGACCAGCCCCGCATCCAGCGCGGTCCCTGCGATCCGCTGGCCGGCATGCACGCGAGCTTCGCCTTGCTGGTGGCGCTGGCCGAGCGCGAGCGGACGGGCCGGGGTTCCCACGTCGAGTGCAGCATGGTGGAGGGTGCGCTCAACGCCGCCGCGGAGCAGCTGGTGGAGTACACGGCCTACGGTCGACTGCTGCATCGGGACGGCAACCGCTGTCCCGAGGCCGCGCCCCAGGGCCTCTACCCCTGTCTCGGCAGTCGCCCCGGACGCGAGCGCTGGCTCGCGCTCTCCGTCGCGAGCGACGCCCACTGGAGGGCCTTGGCGGCAGTGCTCGGGAATCCCGCCTGGACCCGGGAGGCCGCGCTGCAGGAGCTGCCGGGACGCCGCGCGGCCCACGACCGCATCGACGCTGCGCTGCGGCCCTGGTTCGCGTGCCGGGAACGCGCAGCGCTGGTCGACGAGCTTCTCGCGGCGGGCATCCCCGCCGCTCCCGTCGCGGATCCCCGCATCGCCAGCCGCAATCCCCAGATGGCGGCCCGGGCCTTCTTCGAGCCCTTCTCCCACCCGGTGGTGGGGACGCAGGTCGTGCCGACGGTTCCGTTTCGCTACGCGAGCGTCGAGCGCTGGCTGCGCGCTCCGGCCCCGACCCTGGGAGAGCACAACCGGGAGCTGCTCTGCGGGCTGCTGGGCCTCGACGAGGAGGAGTTCCGGACGCTGGTCGCGGACGGCGTGATCGGAGACCGGCCGGCGGGTCTGTGATCCGCCCTCGCCTCGTCCGGGCGGCGGGGCGTGTCTCTACACGGGAGAGCGTCTGCTCGAGATCAGGGCGCGTCCGCGCTCGAACAGCACGCCGAGGCCCAGCAGCAGGACGACGGCGAAGACGGCTGGACCGAGGAACGGGACGTGAATCGCCACGAACACGATCGCGAGCCCCGCGAGGAGCGACAGCCCGAAGCCGAACGTGCCGGGATCTCGCGGGGGGACCAGGGACTGGCCCACCATGGCGCCCACGGCGACCGTCGCGGTGTACAGCGCCGTGACGTAGGCGAACAGGCCCGCGACCGCGAGGGGAATCCCCACGACCGTGAGACCGGCCACCACGATCGCGACCGGCGTCGCGACCAGTGCCGCGAAGCCGATTCCGACCAGCCGGAAGAAGCGGCCGCCGCTCGGCGTCTCGTCCCCCAGCAGCCAGGGAAACAGGCGGTGGATCACCAGCCCGAACAGGAAGGCCCCCGCCAGCTGCAGTACGTGATACAGGTAGAAGCGGGGATCGCGGTAGTGGTCCAGATAGCGCTCCCGCATGGCCTGTCGCTCGGAGACCTGGACGCCCCCTCCCACCTCCGTGTCGGGCGCCCGCTCGACGTCGGAGCCGCCGGGCAATCGGGCGTTCACGCTTCCGGCGATGCGCGTCCCGTCCAGCAGCGAGACCCGCTCGCTCCACAGCACCTCGACGTTGCGCCCCACGTTGCCCCGCAGCTCGAGCCAGTCCCCGGCGAAGACGACGTCCCTTCCGATCTCTCCGTCGATCACGCCGGCTTCGCCCACCAATCCCACGTCGCGCCCTACACGGCCGCCGCTCGCCAACGTGAAGCGCTCGGTGAACAGATACATCGACCCCGACACCGTTCCGTCCACGGCGATGCGCTCCGCCGGAGCGTGTACGGAGCCCGTCACCGCGCCGCTGATCTCCAGCTCTCGCGTGAAGACGTAGACGCTTCCTTCGACCGTGCCGCGGATGCTGACGCGCTCCGCCGCCACGATCAGGTCCCCCTCGATCCTCCCGTCGATTCCGACCTGGTCTCCCGTGAGCACCATGGTCTCTGCGACGGTCTCCCTGGCGGGCACGTGCGTGTCCTGATCGAACGCGAACCTCACCGCGTGGGCGCTCTCGGGGGCGGCCACGCACAGCAGGACCAGCGCCCACACCGCGAGGCCGCCGAAGGTGCGGCGGTACACGAAGCCCACCACGAAGGTGAGGATGCCGGAGATGCTCACTACCGCTCCGAGCGACAGCGCCAGCTCCAGCAGGCCGGGTGCGCGGTCGCGCAGCAGGAAGATCAGGTCGAAGGCCATCTCGTAGGCTCCCATCAGGCGCAGGGGATTGAGGAGGTCCAGGCCTCCGGGAACGCGCGACTCCAACAGCACACCCAGCACCGCGAAGGCCGCGGTCGCGGCGCCGATGGCCGCCGGCAGCCCGATCGCGAGCTCGTGTCGCGTCGGCGCCGGGGGTGTCACGGCGCGCCACTCGCGCCGGCGCTGCATCAGGACGTCAGTGAGCAGGTTGGCCTCGTCGCGCAGACCGATCACGCGGGCCCGGCACTCGCGGCAGCCCACCAGGTGCGACTCGACTCGCCTGGCGCCCTCGGGGCCCTGAACGCCGTCCACGTAGATTGCGAGGTCCAGCTCGCCCGGGCAGCTCATTCCGCGGTCGCCTCGCCCAGTCGGCTCTGGAGCCGTTCGCGAAGCAGTCGACGTCCGCGAAGCAGCAGCGTTCCCACCTGGTTGACCGTCACGTCGAGCGCCTCGGCGATCTCGCGGTACTCGAGCTCGATGTAGTAGCGCAACACCACGGCCGCGCGGTATCGATCGGGGAGCTCGTCGATCGCCGCCAGGACCTGACGGCGCAGCTCGGCGCCGAGCTCGCCGCCGAGCGGGGAGGGGCCGGGCGCCTGCACCCGTTCCGCGTCGAGCGGATCGGGCTCGAACAGGCGCTTGCTGGCGGCACGCCGGCGCAGGCAGTCGACGGCGTGGTTCGAGGCGATGGCGAGCAGCCAACGTCGGAAGGGCCGCGCCGGATCGTAGGCGTCGAGTCCGCGACGCGCGCGCAGGAACGCCTCGCTGGTCGCGTCCCGGGCATCCTCCCCCGTTCCGAGCAGTCGGCGGCAGAGTCGCGCGACGTCGGGACGGAAGGCTTCGAAGAGCGCACCGAAGGCCTCCGCGTCCCCCGCGCGGGCGCGCAATACGGCTGCGAGAACGTCGCTCTCGTCCACGTCGACTCCGAGGTCTGCGTCGCGGCGCGACCTGCGCCGCGACGCGCGGTAGGGCCGGGCCCGCCCGAGCGTTCCGACGAGCCGCCTCCCCAGCGGTTCGGCTGCCTCGACTGCCTGCATCCTACTCGTCCCTACGAACGGGGGCCCCCGGATCTTGCACGCAAGCCCAGGGAGCCGGGGCTTGCTGTTGGGCTCCGCTCGCTGCGCTCGCTGCGCGCCCCGGCAGCCGGGGCTTGCGGATCAGCTGTAGCGCGCGCGGGTCCCTGTTGCGGTAGCGCCGGAGCGCGTCACGTCCGCCACGGCCTGCGCGAGATCCGCGAGGTACTCGTCCGCCACGCCTTCGTGGGCGGGGGACAGCATCAGATGGATCGCCCGGGGTCGGGTCACGAGCCCGGTGAACCAGCCCCGCTTCGCAAGACGACCCCATACCGCGAAGATGTCGAGCGCGTCGGACCCGTAGCTGAACAGACCGAGCCGAGGGTCGCCGAAGGTGTGGAGGAGCTCGCTGGCGTCGATCTCGCGCATCAGCTTCTCGCGCGTCTCGGTGACGGCCCGCGCCTTGGCGCGATAGCCTCGCACGCCCAGGTAGTGGATGACCGCCCAGGCGGCGGCGATCGCCCCGCCGGGCCGCGTGCCGGCCGCCGTCGGCGTGGTCATGCCTCCCGCCGGCCAGTCGTCGAACTGGAAGATCTGGTGGGCACGCTGGGCCTCGGTGCGATGGAACAGGGTCGAGGCCCCCTTGGCCGCGTACCCGTACTTGTGCAGATCGGCCGAGATCGATCGCACTCCCGGGACCGCGAAGTCGAAGGCGGGCAGCTCGACTCCGTTCATCCGCGCGAAGGGCGCGAAATAGCCGCCCACGCAGGCATCCACGTGCAGCCAGAGGTCGCGCTCGAGCGCGAGGTCCGAGAGCGCCTCGATCGGATCGATGACGCCGTACGGGAAGCAGGGCGCGGAGCCCACGAGCATCAGCGTGCGATCGGAGATCGCTGCGGCCATGGCTCCCACGTCCGCCGTCAACGCGTCGCCCACCGGAACGCGCACGACACGCAGCCCCAGGTACTGGGCGGCGCGGTCGAAGGCCGGGTGCACGGACCAGGGCGCGACGATCTCGCCGTCCGAGGGGTCGCGACCGCGCGCCCGGGCCTCGTCGCGACAGCTCTTGACCGCCAGGAAGATGCTCTCCGAGCCCCCGGAGGTCATGTTCCCGGCTGCGCCCTCGGGCGCCTGGAGGAGTCCCAGTCCCATGGAGACGACGTCTTCTTCCATGCGTTTGAGGCTCGGGAACGCGGCCGGCCCGAGCGCGTTCTCGGACTGGTAGAGCGAGTAGGCCTCCCTGGCGACCCGAAGCACGTCCTCTCCGGCGTTGAAGACGTAGACCGCCGTCCGCCCGCGACGCCAGTCGACGTCGCCCTCACCGAGCGCGATCATCTGCTCCCGGAGCGCATCCCAATCGGTCCCTGCTTCCGGCATGCGCTTGTACACGGCAACGCCTCTCTCCCGGGGCCGTTCTGCCGGCGGGCGGGGCAGCATACCAGAGCGAGGTTTCGTGATTCGACGGCGCGCCACGCTCGCACTCCTCGTCGCCGCTTCGCTCGCGTGCGCGGCGCCTCCGCCGTCCGCCGAAGCTCCGCCTGGACCGCTTCTCCCGAGCGGGAGTCGCGTCCGGCTGCTGGAGGTCGTTCCGGATCCGGAAAGGCTCTCCGCATCGGACCGCGAGCTGCTCGCGGACGGCGAGGTCGCGAGCCGTGTGCGCCAGGGGGCGCTCGATGCGCTCGAGCAGCGGCGGCGCTTCGACCCCCAGGGCGACGCCACGGTCCGCGTGCGGCTCGTGCAGGTTCGCCTCCGTTCGCAGCTCACCACCCTGCTGCTCTCGCACCGCGCTGGAGCGGACCAACTCACCGCCGAGGTCGACGTGGAGCGCGGGGGCGCTCCGGTCGGGATGCTCCGGATCGCGGCCACGACGGCTCTCGGGGGCTTGGAGTGGCGAGATCCCGAAAAGCGCCTCCAGCGCCTCGCCCGCGAGCTGGCCCGACGCATCTCGGAGCGCCTCTGACCCCTCGGCTCGCCCGCTCGGTGGTCCATCCTGCTGGCGCCCGGGGGGATCCCGCGCAGTCAGGGCGGGCCGCGACGCCACCAGGCCCTTCAACAGGCCCTCCCTTCCTGCCGATAGTGCCGATAGTGCCGACAGTGCCGACAGTGCCGAGAGTATTGGCCGTGCCGATAGCGCCGGCGCGACCGGAGAGCCCCTGGGAGGCCGTCCCGCCATGCCCCAAGCCACCCCGAAACGCAAGTACGCCCTGGTACGCATCAGCGTGCCCGGCCAGGCCGTCCGGACCGTCGTGTTCGACACCCAGGACCTGAGCATCGGCCGATCGCCGGAGAACGACGTGGCGATCGAGCATCCCGAGATCTCACGCCGTCACGTGGTCCTGACGCGTTGCGACGGGGGCTGCGCCGTTCAGGACATGGGAACTTCGAATGGGACCACCGTGAACGGGGAGCCCGTGCAGCGCGCTCGAATCCAGGCTGGCGATCGGGTTGCCGTGGCCGACGTCGAGATGCTCTACCTGGAGGAGACGCGCAGCCCTGCCTCGCTCGGCGTCCGGATCGAGTACGCCTCGCAGCTCAAGTCGCTCCGGATGCCGAACGCTCCAGCGGCCGCGGATGGCGACGCGACGATTCTCGGCCTGATGGATCCGGTCTCCGGCTCGGACGACGACTTCCAGGTGGGGCCCGCCTCCGAGTTCGAGTACGACCTCCACGACATGCGTTCCGCTCCTTCGGCGCCGCGCGACCTCGACGCGGAGCTCGAGGATTTCGGGGAGGCCTCCATCGAGGATCTCTCGCTCGAGGGGCCGGCCCGCTCCGCGCCTGCGAGCCCGCCCCGCGCCGCGGCGCCGCGCCAGGCCCCTCCGACCCCCGCGCCCGCCCCGAAGTCGCCGGCGCACTGGGACCTGGACGAGCTCGGCGGCTCCGGTGCCGTCAGCCTGCACGTCGAGCTCGAAGGGCTCAGCCCCGAGCTGCGGCGGATCGTCGAGTCGCTCGTCGGCAAGACCGTGGCCCTTCCGTCCCTGCGCATCCGGATCAAGGCCGACGACCTCGCCTGAGGGCCGCGCCACCGACGCCTCTCCGAGTCGCTATCCTGCGGCGGCTTCAGCGCATTCGGCTACGGAATCGGCTGCCGGGGACAGCATGAGGATTCGGAGGCGAGCGTGGGTGCGGACGGTCGCGGCATGCGGCGCGGCCGCGGGCTGGGCCGTGGGCTGGGTAGGCGGCGTGGCCGGGTTGCCCTGGGTGGCGGCCGCCGAGTCACCGAAGCCGAAGCCCCCGCGTTCTACGGACTGGCTGCTCTCCGAGTTCGACTGGGGGGACTCCCGGAGCATCGTGCGGGAATCCGTCCTGTACCACCCGGACTTCAGCTGTCACATGGTCGGCGGCATCTGCGGTGGCGTGACCGCGGATCTCGACGGGGAGATGTTCCTGGCGCGCTTCGCCTACGGGAAGCGAGGCCGAGGGCTCGACGCGGTCCGCCTCCTGACGCCGGACGTCGAGGTCCTCTACGCACCCGAGCTCGAGCGCCTGTGGCGGCACCTCGCCGCGTTCTACGGCGCGCGCCACGTCGAGCCCACGACCTCCTCGGATGCGTTCCCGGACCTGTCGGCGCTGTCGCCCGACAGCGTGCGCGTCACCCACACCTGGGAGCTTCCCGACCATCACATCCGAATCGGAGTCGGGCGCCGCAAGTCCGAGCGCTACTACGTCTTCGCCGCGTTCCGGAATCCGGCCAACGTCGCACCCGAGCCCGTCCGGGTCTCGGAGCCGTCACCCGAAGCGGACGCCGCGGCGACCCCCTGATCGTCCCAGACCGGTGCGGTGCGCGCGGTGGCCTCGGGCTACCCGAGGACGCGGCGGCGCAGCGCGACCAGCGCCAGGCCGACCGGGAAGAGCAGCGCCGCAGAGGGCTCGGGCATCTTGGTGTCCCCTCCGCCGGCCCCGCCGTCCACGACGGGTGCGCTCGACGTGACGCCGGTTCCCGAGCTCGCGAGCATCTCTCCGCGGGCGTCGTAGAGGCCCCGCACGTCCGGGGCGAAGCTCGCCGTCCCCGTACCGACCGCCGTGAAGGTGAGGGTGGCCAGGGTGAAGCCACCCGGCTGGGAGGCCTCGAGAGCCGCCGCCTCGCTCACGCTCATCTCGAACAGCCTCAGCACGCCCGGGGAGGTCACGCTGGCGTACTGCACGCTGCCCGTGCCGAGCTCGCTTCCGAAGCTGGCCGACTGGAACTGGGCCAACGCGGTGTCGTAGTTGACGACGAGATCGTACAGGCCGAGAGAGGAAGGTCCTGCATCGCCGAGACCGGCGACGTGGACCGTGAGGTCGAACGCGTCCCCGGAGTTGACGCCCACGAAGCTCGGCTCGACGCTGACGCTGACGGCCCGCACGGGCGCAGGGGTCCACGCGGTCAGGACGGCGAAGGCTGCGGCCAGAGCCGCGAGTCGGGGGGCGATTCGGGTCATGGGGGGTGCTCCGTCGTCGTCGGAGTCGCGGCGCTCCCTCGCGCAGGCCCCCGACGCTGGCCGGACCCTATCAACTCCCGGCGGGGGACGTCAATTGGCGGAATCCCCACGGGCGCGACGAGGCGAAGGCCGCCGCACAGACGCGCGCGCGTCCGCAATTCTCCCATGAGGATCGGGAGGTTACGACGCCCGTTGCGCTTCGAGGGGGCTTCGCGCGCGGGTCGGCCCCGCGGGCAATGCCGGCGCCGGCCCGGGCCGACCTCCCCGACGGGCGGATCGCCGCCGAGTCGGCCCCTCGCGCCTCAGAGCTTCTTGCGGACGGGCAGCAGGTCCGGGTAGCGCGGCTCGCGCTTCTCCTGCTTGGCCGCGAAGGACTCCATCATGTCCCCCGGCTGGAACATGCCCGTCTGCCACGTCGCGATGTAGTCGAGTCCGTCTTCGATGGAGTGATCGCGCGCGTAGTTGATCATCTCCTTCGAGCCCCAGACCGCCAGCGGCGAACGCGCGGCGATCTCGCATGCCGTGTCCAGGACGCAGGACAGCATCTCTTCCTGCGTGTCGTAGACCGCGTTCACCAGGCCGATCTGCAGCGCGCGTTCCGCGGGCAGCCTGCGTCCGGTGTAGGCGAGCTCGCGCACCATGCCCTGTGGAATCAGGTGGGGGAGCCGGGGAAAGGTGCCGACATCCGCCGTCATGCCGATATTGATCTCCTGAATGCAGAAGAACGCGTCGCGGGTGCAGTACCGGATGTCGCACGCCGAGATCATGTCGACGCCACCTCCGATGCATCCGCCCTGGATCGCGGCGAGAACGGGCATGCGGGCCCGGTCGAGGCAGCTGAAAGTCTCCTGAAGGTGTCGCACCTCCCTGCGAAGATTCGCGCGGCGCCTCCCGATCTCGGCAGCGGCGTCGCCCGCGAGGGAGCTGGACGTGAAGACCGAGAGATCCATCCCGGCCGTGAAGTGGCGTCCCGTGGACGACAGCACGATGGCGCGTGCGGATCCCTCCTCGTCGAGGGTCCGCACGATTTCCGGGAGCTCGGTCCAGAACTCCGGAATCATCGAGTTGAGCGACTCCGGCCGACTCAGCTGGATGTGGGCGATGCCCTGCTCGATCGAGACGTCGAAGCAGCGGTAGGTCATGACGGCCTCCTGTTCAGCCTCCCCGGAGGGTCGCGCCCCCCGCTCGAAACGAGTGGATACCGCATTCTCGTCGGGCTCGCGGGCAGCGTCCCCGTCGGCGGATCATCCATCAGGGCCCCGTAGGGTTCCACAGGGCCCCGTGGGACCCCATGGGACCCCTCGGGAAACTCACGCCGTCGAGCGGTCGAGGGGCCTGGCCCCCTCAACTTCCTCGCATTTCTGCGTCAGTTCTGCGATCCTGTTGCACGGCGGAACGGGAGACACGACCAAGAACATCACTGTACGCGACACCAGCAAGAGTACGCGCAGGGGAGACCGTCTATGCGGCGTGAAGCCCATACCGTCAGCCGTTCCGTCCACCATTCCGGAGGCACCCAGCGCGGAGGCATCCCGCGCAATCGCTTTGAGCCGTGCGAGCTGGCCTCC
>JAAUYK010158241.1_pt1 | contig 23233 bp, 10 predicted proteins | sample 7278021 | NCBI WGS metagenome assembly JAAUYK01 (sample SAMN14350223, study PRJNA611818) | marine sediment metagenome | isolation source: surface marine sediment (1.8m) | place: French Polynesia: Moorea | collected 2018-08
ATTATTTTTTGGTACCATCGTATTTTCATGGTTTTTGTATAGGTATCAGAGAGTTATGTCACGATTATCCTGCTGGAATTCCCTTGAAATCCATATGACCCTTTGTTACCCTAAAAGGTAGGGTTTTACTCTGACTGAATATTATTGATAGTGGCGGGAATCGCCGCTAATTTGTAACCACCTAGCAAAGTTCAGTTCAATGATCCAATCCAAAGCGCTTGAAATTAACCTTGCCCGCTATCATGTCGATGTCACCATCGATCCACGCTATGCTGTCCTGCAGGATATCATGTCCAAATATTACGGATTGATGGATGGATTTAATGCCTTCTTAACGGAATTGTCACACCCTTATCGCAACTGGCAGTTTATTGTCAGAGAAACCCGCGGCTACTCGCTGGATTATTTTCATCTCTTAAAAAACCATCCCCAGGGCAGCCATGCGGCCCAGCTATATGTGGAAATTTATTTGGAAGCACTCTCGGCTGCCGGTGATAAGGATGTCAAGCGCGATGCTATGGATAACCTGCTTTTGTACTTACAAAAGATTATCAAGGAAGCCGGTTCTCAGCTGGAAATGTTTCGGCCGGTGTTAGATGAATGTTTCAATCGATTTTGCGAAATGGAGGACCGTTACTTTTTCCTGCTGGTAACCAGTTATTACCAGCCAGCTCGCTTGGCCGAAAGCCTTCTCAATCAAGACCTGTCTGATGATAATCGTTTAGAAGCCTTGAACCGTCTATTGATCAAGTATTATGCGTATAATTATGACCTTTGGCTTAAAGAAGAAGATGCACTTGATTGGTTTACGATTGAAGCAGAGGATCTAAGCGAGCAAGATGATGTGCTAACGCTGCTGGAACCCATTTCACATCGTTGCATTCAGCAGTTGCATGCCAAACTGCATCAAATTGCCCGCAAATTCCCCCCTGCTTCCGGAGCCTGTTTGCAGCACCTGTTAAAACTTACCACGTTTAATCAAATTGTTGATGAATATCGACACCTACCGCGCAAACTTTTTAACGCGGGTCACAGTACTCTGCAAAAGAACCGCTGGAAGCTGATCTTTCTATTTCATATCATGCACCTTTCCGGATTAACACGTATTCATGAGGAAACATTGCGCGAAATCAACCGAACGCTAAGCTGGTTGATCCGGAATGAAAAACAGCGAAATGTGCGCGACCTTATCTTAAAAACGTTTTCCATATTGAAAGATCGCACCCAAAAATATCCCACAACTGCATTGACGTGCGTGCTGAACATGGGGCGGGGAATTTATCAGACCGATGACAGTGATCTGGTCAATGCTTTTATTGATGCGGTAATTGATCTGGGCTTCCAATCACCCATGATTGCCGGCGTTAGCGATGATTGGCAGATCAAAGTCAACAATGCGCATATTCAAAACATTCGTACCTGGCTGGAGCTGATTGAACTGAATCCAAAATGGTCGACGCGGCTACTGTCGGCCTTAATTATTCATTTATCCATTGGTGGTGTGTTTATTAAGGATACGGATCTTTTCCCAGGGGATATCACCCAGCTTCTCAATAGTAACATCAGTTCGGTTTATAATTTGATCAAACAGCTTGCACGGCTGTTTCCAGTCTATTTCAATGATATTGGGGCCGAAGGTAAGCTGAGAGACATTTCCACCGAAATTGATGAAATAACCGGTCGTAAGGATGTATTAATCCATTTTCTGCGCAAACAAAGCCATGTTGAAAGCAGCAACCGCATCATTGGATTTATCGAAGCAACACTCAATTTCTGGAAGACCCGTGACAAAAAGGTTATCCAGGCCTATGTACCCCCTAATATTTTTGAACAGATTCACACCAGTGGCCGATTTGTTGACGGAATGCACCGCATATTGACCCGTTTGGAGCAAGATGGGATGACCGTGCCCCAAGATATCCGTCTGCTGGAAACAAATCAATTAACATCAGCAGTAAATCAGATCCGAGGGATTTCTTCTGATGATCGGCAGCGATTCATTTTGGCAGCCAAATTATACAAATTGATTTTCCAGAAGTATTCGTTAGATTTTGTGGAAATCGATCACTATTTTGCGCAGCTTAAACTGGAAGCCTTTCCTGACTTGGATCAGTTGAAAGAGGCCATTAAAGAACCGGAAATCAAGCTGAAGTTATTTCGACTCCTGACGTATCTTGAGCGGATTAAGGAGTTGACCTTAGATTCCAAAACCTATGAGGTTCGCGAGGATATCTATAAAAAACGGCATTTTGCCGTGGATATACCGTCGATGTACGGCAGTTACCATGAAATGAAATTCAATGCGCTGGGTTTAGCATTTCGCATTGAATCGATGATCAATGTCTTATTTGAACAGAGTGTCGAAAAAATCAATTTAGATTTAATTACCCGGGCAACATTTTTCCAAATATACGATCTCCTGACGCTTTTTTATAAGGCATTGAAAATTGAAGGGATCTCATCGGTTGAATTGGAGCGTCAATTGGATCTGCTGGCCTTGGCATTGGAAATCAGGGGCTTCACCTTTACCCAATATCGCGATATTTTTAAAGGCTTTGCCCAGGCTGTTAAAAACATTATCCATGACTACTTTCATAATCTGCACGAACAAAACCTGAATCAAATAATCGCTCAAATTCCGGTTGAGCACCTTTTGCCCAAATATTTACCGAAGGATCCGGCCGCGGCGGGGGAAAAACTGCAGCATCGGATTTCTGAGATATTTTATCGTGATCAGATTGCACTATCGCTCGGTCTCCAGCAGTTAGATGTGCTGTTAAGCCGAATTTTGAATACGTTGTTTCATCAAGCGGACCAATTACCCAAAGACCGGCTGCGTTTGCTTCTTAATTATGATCCTAAACGAGCCATGACCACCATCGACCAGATCAATGAACGCCTGTCTGGTATTATTTATTTGGGTAATAAAGGGTTGAATCTGGTTCGACTGCAAAAGTTCGGTTTGCCGATCCCCACCGGTTTTATCATTACGACCGAAATTTTCCGGGCGCGTGATCTAATCGAGCATTATCGCCAAGCCCAGGAAGATTTTAAGGAGCAGGTTTTAAAGAACATCGCTATTCTTGAACATAAAACCGGTAAAATTTTTGGCGATCATCAAAATTCCTTGTTGCTGTCTATTCGCAGCGGTTCTTCTGTCTCACAACCTGGAATGATGGATACATTTTTAAATGTCGGCATGAATGAGAAAATCGCCGCGGGCATTGGTGCTCAAACTGATAACGCTTGGTTTGCCTGGGATAATTATCGACGTTTTTTACAATGTTACGGTATGGCTTTTGGACTGGAACGCGATGACTTTGATGCCATTATCAATGAATTGAAACGTCGGGCGGGCATTGCCTTCAAACGGCACTTCACGGGCCCCCAGATGCGTAAAGTGGCCATGACGTATAAGGGCCTTATCAAAGATTCCGGATTCGAGATTCCCGAAGATCCTTATGATCAACTCTTTTTGATCATTAAGATGGTCTTTGATTCATGGGAGTCGCCACGTGCCTGCGCGTACCGCCACATCATGGGAATATCGGATGACTGGGGTACGGCCGTTACGGTTCAGGAGATGGTGTATGGCAATACGTCCCGGAAATCTGGCACCGGTGTCTTCTTTACTCATAATCCTAAGTGGCCGGGAGACAGCCTGCGCCTGTGGGGCGATTTTTCAATTGGCAACCAGGGTGAAGACGTGGTGTCTGGTTTGGTCAATACGTTGCCGATTTCCGTCATCCAGCAGGATATAGAAATGCGGGAAACTGATATTACCCTTGAAACCCACTTTCCTGAAATCTATGCGACCATGGAAAAATGGGCCAACGATTTGATATATGAAAAGGGCTGGAGTCCACAGGAAATGGAATTTACATTTGAAAGCCCGCAGCCAACCGACCTCTATCTCTTGCAAACCCGTGATATGGCCATTCGTGAGCACAAGCAAGTATTGGCGTTTGACTTAACCGAACAAAATGGTGAGCAGCTGTTAGGGCACGGAATTGGCGTCAGTGGAGGCGCTATGTCGGGCAGAGTGGTTTTCAGCTTAGAGGAAATCGAACAATGGCGCCACACGGAACCCGAGACCGCCTTGATCTTGGTAAGAGGAGACACGGTTCCAGACGATATTCGTGAAATATATGCTGCCGACGGACTCTTGACTGCCCGTGGCGGGGTGACCTCGCATGCGGCAGTGGTGGCGCATCGGCTGGGAAAAACCGGTGTGGTTGGTTGCGGCGATCTGATTTGCAATGAAAAAGATCGAACTTTTGAAATCAAGCAAATGCTGATCAAATCTGGCGAGCATATCAGTATTGACGGTCATAGCGGTGCCGTCTATCTGGGCCTCAAAAAGGTAAAAGAAGGGTAAGCAGACTTACACCGTTTAAACCGAGCATTTGCAATCAAGAGCCATTACTGCCATCGGTTGATTGACACCTGTACTGTCAGGGGCAAAGGCCATGGTGCGACCAGGCAAACGATTTCAACGGAGGCAATGCGATGAAATTAGGCATTAACGGTTTTGGCCGTATCGGCAAACTCACTCTCTGGCACCATATTGGGCGAAAACATTTCAAGTCAATAGTGGTGAATATTGGGCGCCAGGCCGGGACATCTTTGACTGATATTGCCCATTATGCTGAACGCGATTCTACTTATGGTTACCTTAGCGGTTTTCTTCGCGGCTTTCAGGCGAAACCAGTGATTTTTGACTTAGATGAAACTCATGGCAGCATGGTGGTTGATGGTATCAAGGTCCAGTTTTTGCGGGAGCAGCGCCAGCCGGAGAACATAAATTGGCGCGCTCAGGGGGTCAGATTGGTTGTGGATACGACCGGTCAGTTTCTCGATCCCACCGAAGCGCCAAGTAGAGACATAGGCACGCTTCGCGGACATCTAGAGGCGGGCGCAGAGAAGGTGATCGTGTCTGCGCCATTTAAAATCAAAGACAAAGGTCGGTCAATGCCTGAAGATGCCGTAACAACGGTGATGGGCATTAATGATAACGATTATGATCCGCGCTGGCATAAACTGATTTCCAATGCATCCTGCACCACCACTTGTTTGGCTCACATGATAAAACCACTCATTAATTATTATGGTGCCAAAAAAATTTTATCAGCCTCCATGGCCACTGTGCATGCTGCAACCGGTTCACAAGAAGTGCTTGATCGACTGCCTAAATCGGGTAAAACGGATCTGCGCAAATGCCGCAGTGTTCTAAATAACATCATTTTAACGACAACCGGTGCTGCCAAGGCCCTGTCACTGGTTATTCCTGAAATGAAACAAATCGGCTTTATTGCCGAATCAGTCAGAATTCCAACATCCTCCGGTTCTTTGATTATTCTCGTAATGAACCTCCAAGAAGAACCCAATGGTGAATTCATTCGTCGCGATTCAATCAACACCATTTATCGACAGTCTGCTGCTGATAATCCCAATGGCTATTTGGTTTATACGGAGCAACAAAATGTCTCTTGTGATATTATCGGGATGCCACGTGCAGCGGCAGTCATCGAAGGGCACGAGACACATACCCGCACGGCCGAGGTGACGATTGATCTTGAGCAGGTGCCGGGTATCAATCGCGAGTTGCTGTCATCCCTGGATAAGAGTCTCATAAGGGTTCCCGTGACACAGGCCGTTATTTATGGTTGGTATGATAATGAAATGGCCAGCTATGTCAACATACTGGGGGATCGGACCGTATCGGTGGCCGAGAGCATTTAGGCAAAACGGCCTTATGCAAGCTGTGGAAACCTGCTCTATCAAAAGGCCAGCCGATTCGCTCCGTTTCTAAATCCCGGCAGAGAAGTGTCGTTTATCAAGACAAGGAAACGTGTACCATTGGCGTCTAATAATTTAAAAGTCAACCCCCAGCGACTCATGGCTTGAAAGAATACTTGCGTTTTTTATCGCTCCCGTTGATCAGCTCTTTTCCTGATACAATCGGTTGCTTAATGCCACAAATTCACTTACCGTAAGCGTTTCAGCACGTCGCCCCGGATCAACTTTCGTTTCATTGAGGACCTGCTCTAAGGTCGCGCTATCGAATCGTAATTGACTGCTTGCGAGGGAATTTCTAATCGTTTTACGACGGTGCTGAAAAGCCGCCTTAATAACAGCAAATAGGAAGCCTTCATCCCGTGCTTGCTGGTCTGGTTGCGATTTAAACTGGATCGAGAGAACTTCGGAGTCCACCTTCGGGCGGGGGTAAAATTGATTGGCTTGCACTTCAAGCAATCTCTGGGGTTTGGCGCAGTACTGCAGCATGACGGATAATCGGCCGAAGGTTTTACTGCCGGGACTGGCGGTAAGCCTTGCGGCCAATTCTTTTTGAAACATCAGTATCGCGCGACGCACAGTTGCACGTGCATGTATTAATTGCACCACTACTTGTGAAGATATATTGTAGGGCAAATTACCCAAGACTAAAATGCCGTGGCGATCAGTTTCTTTCAGCGCCGCAATATCTAGTTTAAGAATATCTTGGTCAAGAACCGTCACATTATCAAGACCATTTAGAAGAATTTCATTTTTGAGGAGCTGAACAATCTGATGGTCTTTTTCTACGGCAATTACGCGCGCGGCAGCCTGGGCAGCAAGTATTGTTAAAGCGCCCAAGCCGGCACCAATCTCCAAGACGGTATCATCAGGCCTGATGCCGGCGTGTGCAACGATTGATTTGGCGACATTTTGATCACTCAAAAAATTTTGCCCGAGGGCTTTCCTGGGCTTGATTAAATTGGCTTTTAGGATCGTTCGTGGTGATGTCATGATTAAAATTTTAACCAGTATGTCATTATTTCAAAGATTGTTCGGGAGTCGCAAGATGCCTAATGTGACGATGCGCATACCGTTAAAATCCAGAGGTGATAGCAGTTAAGCCAATTTACGGGGAAGTTTCCCCATCAGGATGCTTGTGGTTATCGTGTCTAAAAGACAAATCGATTTGTTCTATTTTAATAGTTCAGATACATATCTGGCCTCGGACGGATCCGTAGGCCAATTTATATGCAACCCTGTGCAGGTTGCCTATCAATACATTGATGGTATGAAAATTATCGCAGCTGACCTATAATGTCAAAAAAGAAAAGATTGACCACTGATACGCCCCTATTTGGATTGGTGTTGGGGGAATTGCGATCATTTTAAGGTTGCGAAATTAGCATGATGATAGTTAATCCTCAACAAACTGCAGCCGCTTTCATACTACAACTATTTCGCGATCTTGACTTTTGTTGGGCCATTAATTACGTTTGCAAAATGATTACAAATGTTTAGTATTGTTACCGATAGGGATTTGGCGGTCAACTTTGATCTAAGGGGGACATTATGACGAGAAGAAAAGGTAAATCAGTTAGTTTTGATGCCATGGTAAAATTCTTCATGCAACAATACAATATCCCTACCCGCAAGGATGTCGATAAAATGATTGTGCGCTTGGATCGTATTGAGCGATTGATTAGAGAATACGGCTCCCGGTCCGTGAGGCCTACGTCTACCCAAAGAGCTGCCGGCGACCAAACTGTCATTACTGCTGCCCCCACCGCATCAGATACGGTATTAAATGTTATCAAGCGCTTTAAACAGGGAATCGGTTTCGCGCAAATTCAGGCCAGAACAACCTATGATGAAAAAAAATTGCGCAACATCATTTTCCGACTTCATAAGCTGGGAAAAATTACACGAAAAAGTCGTGGAATATATACCGCCACCTAATTTTTGACAATAAAAGGCGGCCTCAGCAAGGCCGGGCGGCAATTGCGAATAGGATAGGCACTACATACCCATTAGACCTACAACTGTTTAAACAAAAAATGACTGCTAATTATGGAAAAAAAGACGATGCAAACTAACGCAGATGAACGGAATCCGGGCCTCGCCGAAGGTCTCGAGATTGAAGGCTACCAAATTAAGCGGATCGTCGAATTAAAGACAATCCGCTCCTTTTTTTATGAATTGGAGCACCTTGCCACCGGAGCTCAGCATGTTCATATCAGCAATAAAGATAAAGAGAATACCTTTGCAGTGGCCTTTAAGACGGTGCCGGCCGATTCAACCGGCGTGGCGCATATTTTAGAGCATACCGTGCTGTGCGGTTCTGACAAGTTTCCGGTCCGCGATCCATTTTTTGCCATGTTGAAACGCAGCCTGAGCACCTTTATGAATGCCTTCACGGCTTCGGACTGGACCATGTATCCATTTTCGACGCAGAATCGAAAAGATTACTATAATTTGATGGATGTTTACCTGGATGCCGTTTTCTTTCCTCAACTGCATGCGCTTAGCTTCAAACAAGAAGGCCATCGTTTAGAATTTGATAATGATTCCAACGATTCCGGCCATTTGTCACTGGTGTATAAGGGTGTCGTCTATAATGAAATGAAAGGCGCCATGTCATCGCCCGACCAGGTGATGGTTCGCTCCTTGTTAAATGCACTTTATCCAGATACAACCTATCGCTACAATTCGGGCGGTGATCCTGCATTGATACCAACGCTAACCCATGAGCAGCTAAAACAATTTCACGCCCAGCACTATCACCCTAGCAATGCGTTTTTTTTTACTTACGGTGATATTGCTTTACAAGATCATCTGGCATTTATTGAGTCCAAAATTTTGGATCAGTACGATCGCATCGATCCGGGCACAACGGTCCCAAATCAGCCGCGCTGGGATGCCCCCCAAACCGTTACCTATACGTATCCTTTGTCCAAGGACCAGGATCCTGCCAAGAAATGCCAAGCATGCCTGGCATGGCTGGTGGCTGATATCAAAGATACGTTTGAAGTGCTGGTGCTGGTGCTGCTTGAACAGATTCTGCTCGGCAATTCAGCCTCTCCCCTGCGCAAAGCCCTGATCGATTCCGGGCTGGGATCGGCACTCAGTGATGGGTCCGGCTTTGATGCGGATAATCGCGACACGCTCTTTGCTTGCGGCTTGAAAGATGTCGTCAAGGATTCTTTAGAACAGATTGAAACAATTGTTTTCGATACCTTGAATCAACTGGTAACCGATGGCATTGATTCCCGGTTAATCGAGGCCGCTATTCACCAGATTGAATTTCACCGCAAAGAGATTACCAATACGCCCTATCCATTCGGCATCAAGCTCCTGGTCTCTTTTGCGGGCAGTTGGTTTCATGGCGGCGATCCGGTTAAAATCTTTCAATTTGATGAGGATATCCGCCGGATTCAAACTGAAGCGGCGGCGGGACCTTTTTTTGAAAGATATATCCGCAAATATTTAATTGATAATCCACATCGCGTGCGCTTCACCCTGATGCCCGATCAGGAGATGGAAACACGAAAACAGGCCCAATTGGAACAGTCTTTAGCCACAATACAAGCGCAACTGTCGGCCGACGAAACGGAGCGGATCAAACAGGATGCCGCCGCGTTGCAAAAATTGCAGGATTCGAAAGAAGATCTATCCGTATTACCAACCCTGTCGCTAAGCGAGATTCCCCCCAGTGTTACAAAAATTCAGCCGTCGTCCACTGATCGCATTGCCAACACAACCATTTACGAGCAGCCCGTATTCGATATTGTCTATTTTTCAGCGGCGATCGGTACGGGTCTGTTGAACGCCCAGCAAATCGACTTGGTCCCTTTTTTCTGCCATGTCGCCACGAAAATCGGTACCCGCCGACATGACTATGTTGAGACGGCCCGCCGCATAGACGCTTATACCGGTGGGATCGGCTTAGCTGCCAGTGCACACACACGATTTGACGGGGATGGCCGCTGCCTGTCATTTGTCAATTTCAATGGCAAGGCCCTGCAGCGCAACCAAGATAAAATGTTTGAGATTCTCACAGAACTAATGACCGAATACGATTTCTCCGATCTGACGCGCTTAAAAACACTTCTGCTTGAATACCGCGCGGGTCTTGAATCGATGATCGTGCACAACGGCCACCGGCTGGCCATTTCGTTATCGGCCCGCAATTTTTCCAGCGCTAGCCTTTTAAATGAGCATTGGCATGGCGTTCACCAAATAAAATTTATTAAGGCCTTGACCGCTAAACTCGACGAGAAATCCCTGCAACGATTATCTGATGATTTAAAGATTTTAGCTCGCCGATTGTTTGCAAGCGCCAATATGCAAATGGCCCTTTTTGGAGAAAAAGAGGCGTTATCTGCGGCCCAAATACCATTTGCGTCATTGCGGGAACGGCTGGCGGCTGGTGACCAGGATGGATTTCAGGCTCCGCCATTATCTCCAGAGACTCTTATGCCGCGGGAAGGTTGGCAAACTTCAACAGCAGTCTCTTTTGTGGCTCAAACCTTTGAGACCGTTCCTATGGCGCATTCCGATTCTCCAGCGCTGGCAATTATCGGTAAAATGCTGCGCTCGCTCTATCTGCATCGGGAAATCCGCGAAAAGGGCGGAGCGTACGGCGGCTTTGCCATTTATAATCCCGAAAACGGTTTGTTCTGCTTAGCCTCCTACCGCGATCCGCATATCGTATCATCATTAGATGTATTTAATACGGTAGGCCATTTTATGCGCTCCGGTGAATATGGCGATGAGGATATCAATGAAGCGATCTTGCAGATCTGTTCGGAAATTGACAAACCCGATCCACCCGGTCCGGCTGCTCGTAAAGCCTATTTCCGCCGAATAATTGGTCTGTCCGATGAAGCCCGGGAGCAGTTTAAGCAGCGTTTGCTAAAGATGACGCGCAAGGATATTCTAGAAACGGCGGAAAAATATTTCGATCAGCCTGAACGTCCGCATGCCGTGGCAGTTATTTCGGGTTCCACTCAACTAGAAGATGCAAATACCAAACTTGGCCTGAACCCACTCAAATTGAAGCAGATTTAGGTTCACATTGGATGGCATCGATTTAAACTGTGATTTAATATGCTTTAAATCAGTCATTTGGGCAGCTTTTCAGGCACTGTTTTGCTTGTGCATTTTCCATCCGCTCTATTTATGCATAGCACTATAGTGATTGGATCGACCGACAGTGTTGGCCACTGAATAATTAGGTTGACTTCTGGTTGGCGGTTAGGCTAAATACGCTAAATTTTACCAAATACTTATTTTAATAAATGGTTAGGGGGCGTGGGCAATTCGGTCTAAGCCGGAATCGCACCAAAGCCCCTGTTTCTTTTTAGTCCTTTGTTTTCAATAGCTCTGAGCAAGAGAACCTTTGGCCATGATACAACTGATTCGAGGATTCAAGGACATTTTGCCAGGTGAGTCAGAACTTTGGCAAAAGATTGAAAATACCGCCCGGGATCTATTAGAAAACTTCGGTTTTAAAGAAATCCGTATTCCCATCATGGAACGGACGGAGCTTTTCGCCCGCAGTATTGGCGAAGATACGGATATCGTGGAAAAGGAAATGTACACCTTCCCGGATCACAAGGGCAGCCTGATCACCCTGCGGCCGGAGGCCACGGCATCCATGGTGCGATCCTATGTGCAGCATAAACTATATGCTCAAGATCCAGAACAAAAGCTTTTTACCATTGGGCCCATGTTTCGACGGGAAAGGCCTCAAAAAGGCCGTTATCGGCAATTTTATCAATTTGATGCTGAAGTTTTCGGGGTGGCCTCACCCTTGATTGATGTCCAATTAATTTTTATCCTGACAGCTTTGTTCGCACAGTTGCAGGTTGCGGACGTAAAAGCGCATATCAATTCGCTGGGGTGTCCCGAATGCCGTCCGAATTTCCGCAAGGCGTTACGCGAAATGTTGGTTACCGTCAGCGATCATTTATGTGCTGATTGCGTTCGACGACGGGATCGAAATCCGCTCAGGGTATTGGATTGCAAAGTGCCGACGTGTCGCGAAGTATTAGCCGAGGCGCCCTCTATTCTCGATTATTTGTGTGATGATTGTAAAAAAGACTTCAATGTTGTGGAAGAACACCTCACCGGACTGCGTATTCCTTATGAGGTCGACAAACGTCTGGTTCGGGGTCTTGATTACTACACCCGCACCACATTTGAAATCCAAACCGGTTCCCTCGGTGCGCAAAGCGCCGTGGCGGGAGGTGGCCGCTATGATGGTCTGGTAAAATTGGTTGGTGGGCCGGATATCCCCGCCACGGGTTTTGCGATTGGCTTTGATCGGCTGGCGGAAATCGTTGGTTTGCAGAATAACGATTATATCCGCACACCTGATGTTTTTTTGGCAACTCTAGGAACAGAAAGCCAATCATTGGCTTTCAATTGGGCGTGTAGGTTAGGAAAAGACGGCTTGCATGCTGAAATGGATTTCAGTGGTCGCAGCCTAAAAAGCTTGATGAAACGGGCCGATAAACTCGGCGCTGGTTTCGTTCTCATTGTTGGCGATAAAGAATTGGCAGACCAAGAGGTGGTGTTGCGCAACATGCAGACCAAAGATCAAACCAGCATACCAATAAATGAGGTGCTGGTAAGGCTTAAAAACTTACTGAGAGCGTCATAAAAAATTGTCAATTGAGCAGGTAGTACTAAAAAATGGCGTATTGTTAACATAAAGGAGTCGTTCCGTATATGGATACATTAGGAGACATGCGCAGAACGCACAATTGCTGTACCTTGAGTGCTGAGGATATTGGTAAAGAAGTGGTTCTTATGGGTTGGGTGCAACGTCGGCGGGATCACGGCGGGGTTATTTTTGTCGACTTACGCGATCGCCGGGGTATCACGCAGGTGGTTTTCAATCCAGACCATAACCCCGATGTCCATCAAAAGGCCCATGTGATTCGCAATGAATTCGTGCTGGCGGTGCGTGGTCAGGTTGAGAATCGACCGGAAGGAATGGTTAATCCAAAGTTAAAAACCGGCGCAATCGAGGTTCTGGTTGATGAACTGAATATCTTGAACACGGCCCAGACGCCGCCTTTTTTAATCGAAGATACAATTGATGTGTCGGAGACCGTACGTTTAAAGTATCGCCATATCGATTTGCGGCGCGCGCACATCAGTAAGAATATTGTTTTAAGACACAAAGCGGCCGCCTGTGTGCGCCAATTTTTAAATGACAATGGCTTTCTGGATATTGAAACCCCATTTTTGACGCGCAGCACTCCGGAAGGTGCGCGGGATTACCTGGTTCCCAGTCGCGTGAATCCTGGTCAATTTTACGCTTTGCCGCAGTCTCCCCAAATTTTCAAACAGTTGCTAATGATTTCCGGATTTGAGCGCTACTATCAAATTGTACGTTGTTTCCGGGATGAAGATTTACGGGCTGACCGACAGCCCGAGTTCACGCAGATAGATGTGGAAATGTCGTTTGTCAGTGAGACCGATGTTATGGATCTGACCGAGCACCTCATGGTAACGTTGTTCAGGGAGATTTTGAATGTTGATCTGAAAACACCTTTTCCCCGATTAACCTATCACGACGCGATTGGAAAGTACGGAGTGGACAAGCCGGATACGCGTTTTGGCCTCGAATTGTGCGACATTTCTGACATTGTGGCCGGATCGGGCTTCAAAGTGTTTGCGGATGTGGTTAAAAAAGGCGGCATTGTTAAAGCACTGAACGCCAAGGGATGTGTGGAAATGTCGCGCAAGGAAATTGATGACTTGACCGATTTTGTTGCCATTTACCGCGCCAAGGGGCTGGCGTGGATTAAAGTTCGCGATGACAATTGGCAGTCACCGATTGCCAAATTTTTTAGTGATGAGGAAAAGGCCGCCCTGGCCAAGCGCATCGATATGGCCCCGGGAGACTTGGTATTTTTCGTGGCCGACCAAGCCAAAGTGACCAATGAGGCCCTGGGGCATCTACGCAATCACCTCGGTCAGAAACTGGAATTAATCGCTGAAGGTCATTTTAATTTCGCATGGATCACCCAATTTCCTTTGATGGAATATGACGAGAATGAAAAACGGTATCAAGCCTTGCATCACCCTTTCACCGCTCCGCTTGAAGAAGATTTTGCTATGCTAAAGGATGCGCCTGTTTCGGTGCGGTCACGGGCCTATGACCTGGTGCTCAATGGGGCTGAAATTGGCGGCGGTTCCATTCGTATTCATCAGCGACTGATGCAGGAACAGGTTTTTGAGGCCTTGGGAATGACGCGCGAAACTTACGAGGATAAATTTGGATTTTTGCTGGATGCCTTAGACTCCGGCACACCACCTCATGGTGGCATCGCTTTTGGATTTGACCGATTGGTGATGATATTATGCGGTCAGCAATCAATTCGCGACGTTATTGCGTTTCCCAAGACCCAGAAGGCTTCCTGTCTGCTCACTCAGGCACCTTCGAATGCGGCCAAAGATCAGCTAAACGAGTTAAATATTCGTTTAAAGGGCGTGGCTAAAAATTAAAAAACCGGCGAAATTTGCTTGACTTTTAATAGGCCCTTCGTTAATTTCGGTGGTCTCAATTGATCCCCAGTAGCTCAGTTGGCAGAGCAGATGGCTGTTAACCATCGGGTCCGCGGTTCGAGTCCGTGCTGGGGAGCCAACCAACATTAGCTGTAAGTACGACACCTGTGCTTACAGCTTTTTTGTTTTCCAAGACCGCAAGAATCGCTTCCGATTTGCCGATGATTTCGTTTTAAGGCAAATTGATTACACTTTTTTCGATAAATAAGCCGAGATACCGTTTAACCATCAATCGATTCCTATTTCCGAAAAATAGATTCCAATGGTAAGCGAACTTATCGAAATGGCTATTCTGGAAAAAATGCCAGAACGTGTATTGCATTGGTATGACCAACTTCCAAAGATACGATACGAATGGTATACATCCTCCATATTTATACAAAATTTTGCCAGAATTGAAGGTGGCGATCAAATAGCCGTTATGCAAAGATATCAATTGCCAAATCCTGCTAAAATAAGGTAAAAACTGTAAAATCTGGTGCGCGGCTATACAGCATTGGCAAAATGTGCAGATATTATAGGCCTTGCATTGAATATATTTATCGAAAACCACCAAAACAGAAAGAGAAACACCATGACGTTAAAGAGTAAAATTCAGGTGAAAAATACGATTGTGGAGCTTGATGGGGACGAGATGACCCGGATTATGTGGGCCATGACCAAAGATAAGCTGTTGATACCTTATCTGGATATGGAAACAGATTACTACGATCTGCATATCAAGCACAGAGATGATACTGATGATCAGGTCACCAAAGATGCTGCCGCGGCGATTCAGAAACATGGTGTCGGTGTGAAATGTGCAACTATCACCGCAACTCAGGATCGTGTCAAGGAATACGAGTTAAAACAAGAAACAAAAAGCCCCAATGGCACCATCAGGGCAATTCTGGATGGAACGGTTTTCAGAGCCCCGATAATGGTGAAAAACATTATCCCGGCCAATCGCAACTGGAAAAGACCGATTCATATCGGCAGACATGCCTACGGCGACGTTTATGCCAACCAGGAAATACGTGTTTCTGGGCCTGGCCGAACAGAACTAACCTACATTCCAGATGACAACTCAGAAACGGTAACAAAGGTTATTCATCAGTTTAACGGGCCTGGAATTATACAGGGGATTCACAATACAGATGCTTCCATTCGCAGTTTTGCAGCAGCTTGCTTCGCGTATGGTTACGATCGTAAAGTTGATGTATGGTTTAGCGCCAAAGATACCATCTCAAAAACCTACGATACGAATTTCAAGAAAATTTTTGATGATGAGTACGACATAAATTGGAAATCTAAATATGATGAGGCAAAGTTAACCTACTTTTATACTCTTATTGACGATGTGGTCGCGCGAATCATGAAAACCGAAGGTGGTATTCTCTGGGCCTGCAAAAATTACGACGGTGACGTTATGTCGGATATGCTGGCTTCGGCATACGGAAGCCTGGCCTTGATGACATCCGTGTTGGTTTCACCCCGGGGCTATTTCATGTATGAGGCCGCACATGGGACCGTACAGAGGCATTACTATAAACATCTGCAAGGAGAAAAAACGTCCACAAACCCCATGGCAATCATTTTCGCCTGGACAGGATGTTTGAAAAAGCGTGGCGAACTCGATGGGACAATTGCGGTTTCTGACTTCGCAGCGAAACTTGAAGAATCGGCCTTGGAAACCATTGAAGGCGGCACTATGACCGGAGACCTGGTGAAAATTAGTACACAAGGGGAAAGCGCCCAAGCGGTTTTTATGGAAGATTTTTTTGATGCAATAAAGGAACGGCTGGATTCAAAACTTTAGCCACAATTCTATTGACATTTGATTGGCTCGTGGCAGATTTATTGATTTTGTAGTTTAACATCTTTACTGGAGTGGGTAATTTTTAAATATACGCTTAAAACCTTATCATAAGATCCTGTATAGAGACGCCCTCCTCAAAACAAGATCTTGACAAGCGGGCTGAAAAAAGAAACAAAGGCTGAAGTTCATTCCGCAACAAGTGATGCTCGCAGCCCATGATACAGAAAAAACCACACCATTTTCACACAGCGATGCTCGTGGCATTTGTTATGATGGCATCCAGTGCCTGCACCGAGAGATATTCGGTCCTCCCGCCGGGATTTATTCCTAAAATTGAGAACGTTTCCCTCAAGGAACAGAAATATGGTCAACGGCTGTTTGATCAGTTGCGTGAGGAAAATCAGACGACTTCCGATCATCCTAAATATAATCAAATGATAGCAGCCTTTGATCACCTTAAACAGGTAGCCGAAGTCGATCATCTTCCCTGGCGAATTTACCTTTTTTGCGATCCCAATCAAATTAATGCCAGGGCCGTTCACGGCAATATCATTTTCGTATGGTCGGGCTTGCTTGATGTGGCTGCAGATGAGGATGAAATTGCGGCAATACTTGCTTATGAAATGGCGCATGTGCTTGCGCGGCACACCCTGCCGGTGCAATATAATGCTCTGTCCGACCTGTTTTTTCAGGCCACTGAAATGGCAGCCACTCTGGCAATTCTGCAACTCAGCCAGGGCATGGTCATGCTAAGTGGATCAGGTTGGATGAAATGGGCTTACACGGAAGCTGCCGATCTGGACCCCCTCGACCGAAAATATAGCGTAGATGACGAATGGGTTGCGGCTGAAGTTGCCTTTTTAGTCGGAAAACGATCCCGGTATTGCCCCGAATCGATCCTGACCTTTTGGAAACGTATCGAGGAAAATAAAGATTTGCGAAAAAATGCCAAAGGGTTGAGCCGCAGACTCTCACCGCGAAAACGGCTGGCGCTACTCGAAGAACTGCTGCTGAAACTGCCGGATCAGGCACCACCCATGAAACCTTTTACTTCAGAATCCGCAACAGGCGATTTATCGGGATGAAATGACGTGTAATGCCAAAAACATGCCCTTGTGGATCGATGATCGAAACAGAATAATCGATGTTTAGCTATCGTTTCCCTGCAATCGACGGCCGTTTTTTCCAGGCCTTGCGCCGTTTGGCTTCAGCATGCCATTTACGCTATTAAGAATGCCCGCCACCTAATGCGTCACTGAATTCAGTCTACTTTTTGCAATAGGTTTATGTCATTCAGCAGCCTTATTTTTCAGGGGCGTCGGTACTTTCCGGTAAGTGGGTCATTTCGGCTGCGATGGTTTCATTTATGGGTTGATCGAATTTGATGTGAAAAGCGTAATCGTTGGTAAAATCAAAACTTACAGCGGTAATAACCCCCTTTTCCGTTAGCTTTTGCGGTCCGCTGCGAAGAGGTAGGGTAAACTTCGTTTTGATCGGTTGACCCAGTAGCATGCGAGCATCTTGCTTTTTGGTTGTTTTAATAAAAAAGGAACAGGACATTCCACCGGCGGAAATATCGATTAGGTTACCGGTAAATGATTTGCCAATGCCCTCACCGGTTTTTTTAAGCAGTTGCAACGACATTTTGCCGGACAATTGATACCGTTTATGTGCACGGCGGTCCAGTTTTTTGTTTTTTAAGGCTTCTACCGATTTTTCTGATTTCAGACAGAAATCATGCAAACGGGAAACCAATGCCGGGCATTCGCTCTTCCATTCTTCCAAAATATCCCGGTTAATAAAATTCAGTTTAACCCGTGATAGTGTGATCATCGATGTTGAGCACATCGATATTGGAAAGAAGGTATCTGCACCGGCAACATCGCCTGTGGTTAAAGTTTGCAACAGGGTTTCCTTTTCACCATGTTGATAGACCAATTTCAGCGTTCCCTGATTAATAAAATAAAGTTGGGAGTTCTGTTCGCCCTGCCGAAATATGTATTGGTTCGCATTCCAAATCCGCTCTTCCATTGCAAATTCTAGCGCATTGATTTCATCCAAGCTCAAATTTTCGTATAATTCGGGCCAGACATCGGGAAAATTCTGGTCTGTGAACTCGCTTCGCTCTTCTTCGATGATTTCACCAGAGCGAATAATTGCCGGTAAGGCCATGGGATCGATTTCAATCAATCGCTCTTTAAGCTCTTCGGCTTTATCAAAATCTTTTTCCCGGGCGTATCTATGAATCAGGCGCGAAAGCATTCGCACAGCAGCCTGTTTTTTACCTCCGGCAACATAGTCATCAATCATCTGCTCCTGTTGTTCCGGATCATCCGGAATTTTTACTTCTTCCTCCTCTTCCTGGTCCTCGACAAAAACATATTCTTGCGGAGCCTTAGTGGAGACCTTTTCAACCGCCTCGAATTCGAATTCAGCAGAAATAGCATTAGTTGCAGAAGTATCTTGGGGGTCTGAAAATTCAAATAACGACGAAGGATCTTCGGGTTCCGCGGCAGTATCGCTAAATGCGTACTCAATATTTGTAGACTCGTTTGATTGGTCCGGTATGGTGTCACCACCAGGCGTATCGGAGGCGGGTTCCTGAGATTGGCTAACAGAGTCTGCCGGAAGTGCCGGATGCTTGCTCTTTATTTGGGCCAAAGCGTTGATCGCCGCCTCTTTACTGGCAACGCTAACATCTATATCAGCATAGGGCCCCTTCTGTTGCCGAATCGCATTGAGCAGTGGCACTGCTTCAGAAGCGCCCACGGCACCTAATGCATTACATACTTTGACTTCCAACTCTTCGCGAAGCTCAGAAGAAACCTCAGGTTTTTCCTGCAACATGTTCATCAGCATGGGTACGGACTGTTTGCTTTCGATGGTCCCTAGCATTTCGATAATGTCGATCTTGAGCCAATCGTCAACTTGGGGCAGTTGGGCTAAAAGCGTTTTTTCGATCTCCGCCCCGCCAAGGGCGAACATGCTTTTTAAAGCTTGGCGCTGGACCGGAATTTCTTCATGATTTAAAAGCGGCTGCAAATCTTTTAGATGATTCGCTTGACCGACTTCGCCCATCATAGCCGTCAAATTGCGAATATAGTACCAGGGACCACTTTGTTGAATGCGTTTCGCTATCAATGGTGCCCACGAATTGCCGATTTGGGAAACATTGTCTAGAATTTGTTTTCGTTCCGTTGGATCAGTAGTGTCCTGCATTAAGTCGAGGAGCCATTCAAGGGCGACTTCACCTAAGTTGTTGAGCAATGTCGCCGCTTCTTCACCTTGATTGTTTTTATTGGAGCGAAACTCTTCCCAGATAGCATTAACTGTTTTGGTATCAACACTTTCTCGCAAAGTTTTGTCTGCCAGTGTTTTTAGCGTGACATCTTTATCCAAATTTTGGGTATAAAGATTATGGAATGTTGACAGGATGCGCTGTCCGTCAGCATAATGGCCATTATGAAGAAGGTTATGCGCTAATTTTTGCATATGCTGACAAGTGTCTTCAACCACCGATGTTACCTCTGATTGCCGCTGCAGCCAGTTTAACATGCTGTCGCTTAAGCGATTTAAGCTTTCAAACTGTTTACCGGTAACCATTAAATCGCCCAGCTTAGCGCTTGAGGTGGAAACATTTTTAAGTACACTGGGGTCATTGCTGGTATAACCAGCAGATAACCGATCGATAAACTGATTGGCTTGGTCCTCAGCTTGCTGCGATAAAAGGTTTTCGATAACGCTGGTAAGTTTTTCAATTTGGACCGGCGTTATATCACCGCTTAACAGCTCTTTGGCCTGGTTCTCCGGAAGGTCTTTCGCCGTCGGGTTCTTGCTTGTCTGTGATTGTGGTAATTCATGCACGTTGCCATAGCGTTGCATAAGTTCAACGGCATTTTGAATAGAGTGCAACGCTTGACCTGACAACTGAGTATCGGAGCTTGCTTTTTGGCTGTTGGGTGTCGTGGCAACCGCCAGCTGGAGGTTTTGGGCCAGGTTTTTAAATTTTTCTTTATCTAAGCGATCTAAGACATTTTCAAATAGTTTATCCGCTACAACATTTCCTGGATTGTGGGTGCAAAGCAATTCCAGGGTTTTTTCATCCAGGCTTGCCAGTAGATCGGCTAATTGGTGATTTATTTTTTCCTGCTCATTAGGTTGCGCCATATCATTGGCAGATTGAATCATTTGTCCGATGCCTTTGACCAGTTGGATTTCGTCAGTCTGTTTTTCTTCAGACCTGAGCATTTGCATTCCGGATTGCAGCAGTTGGCTGAACCATTGCGGATTTTTGGCCATTTCACGAACTTTCGTGACATCTTCCTGCGAGATCTGTTCAATACCCAGTAGGTGACGGACCACATCTTCATCTTTGAGGTCAATCTGGCTTAAAATCTGACGGTCTTTATCGATTTCAATATACACCTTATGATCGATACCGATGTGTGGGAATGATTTGTTGTCGATGATGTCTTGAAATAATCCTTTTGTTTTGGCTTCCTCGGGATTGCCGCTTAACATTTCGATGAATTCTTGTAGCTCAGCCTGCTCTAAGCCTGCTTTGAATTCCATGCTTTTGATTTCAAAATTGGCCATAATTTCAAACAATCCCATTAACTGGGGATGTTTTTGTTGTTCATCCGGAGGCAGTATTTGCCCGCCAATGATGTAATTCTTGCCTGACTCGGCCAGTACGAGAGAGGCATCTTCGTTTAGAATTGCTGTTATGGCTTGAAAGGCCTTTTCAATGGCCGCTCGAATCAAATCACTGCTGGGTGGATACAGCCGGATGTTTTTAATGGCGGCATTCAGAGGGCTTAAGGCATCTAAAAGATTTTTTTGTAAACTCGTATCGCTCTTGATGTCGATGTCAGGAATGTTCATGTCCATAACCAGGGATTACCCTTTCATTAAAAAAGAAACAGTTTCAGATACTTATATAATAGAGACAGAAGATTTTTGAAGTCAAATAAAAATTGAATTATTTGTATTTTTAGGGGCTAAAATTCGTTTTAATCGATTTTGATTTTGAACCGGTTTGGATATGTTTTAGGAATGAATTCTAAGGCCATTTTCGCAAAGATACCTGCCGTGCGGTTCTTAGCCAGCTGGATATTGCGGAAAACAGAGTGGAGGATATCTTGTATCCTGTGGTAAAAGGCTTTCTGGGTATCGCTTTTTATTAATTGGCCGAATCATCGTCTGTCGATGGGGGACACTTCTTTTTGGTACCGCAGACCAGCATGATATCGATATCGAATGATGAACGATTGCTAATGGGCTTCATCCCAATTGCGGCCCCATTTGACGTTCACTTTCAATGGAATTTCCAAATCCCACACATTTTCCATGATTTCTTTCACCAAATGCTGCATCGGTTCCAATTCATTCGGGGGCACCTCGAATACCAGTTCATCATGGACCGTCAACAACATGGCAGACTGGAAGTGACGTTGCTTTAAGGCATGGTTCATTTGTATCATGGCCACTTTGATAAGGTCTGCGGCGGTGCCTTGAATCGGTGTATTGACCGCAATTCTTTCAGCAAAACGGCGGACATTATGATTCGCGCTGTTGATATCCGGCAGGAGTCGGATGCGTCCCAGCAGCGTGCTGGTTTTTTGGGATTGGCGTGCATCGGCAATCGTCTGATCAATAAATTGTTTGACTCCCTTGTAACGGTCAAAATAATTATTGATATACGTTTGCGCCATTTTTTGGCTGATATCGAGCTGCTTAGACAGGCTATACGCACTCATGCCGTAGATGATACCAAAGTTGATGACCTTGGCATGGCGTCTGAGTTCGTTGGTGATCATCTGTGGAAACACTTGGAAAACTTCGGTGGCTGTGCGGGCGTGAATATCTTCGTCCTTGCGAAAGGCCTGAATCAGGATATCGTCTTTGGCGTAATGCGCCAGGATTCGCAGTTCTACCTGTGAATAATCGGCAGACAGCAGCCACCAATTTTCAGGCGGTATAAAGGCCTTGCGTATTTTGCGCCCTTCTGCAGTGCGAATTGGAATGTTTTGTAAATTTGGATCAGAGCTGCTTAAGCGACCGGTAGCGGTTACGGTTTGATTATAGGATGTATGGATGCGGCCGGTGTTCGGATTGACCATTCCGATTAACGCATCGGCATAGGTGGATTTCAATTTGGCCAGTGTACGATGATTTAGCACCAGTGCCGGTATTTCATGGAGTGGCGCCAAGGCGGTTAATACATCAACGTCGGTGGAATAGGCTGTTTTTTTGCGGGTTTTTTTCTGAACGGGCAGCTTTAATTTATCGAATAAAATATGCCCCAGTTGCTGGGAAGAATTAAGGTTGAACTCTTCCCCGGCCAGGCGATATACCTGTGTCTCAATTTGTGCTAGTTGCTGTCGAAAATCCCGCGAAAGACCGCGCAGTTGATCTTGATCCACACAGATGCCGCGCATTTCCATGGCCATTAAGACTCCCACCAGCGGTATTTCCACATCATTAAACAGTTTGGTCAGTTTAAGCTCTTCCAGCTTTGGCGCCAGCACGGTTTGGGCCAAAAGGGTGATATCGGCATCCTCGCAGGCATAGGGCAGGGCGCTTTCGATTGGCACCTCATCGAAATTTATTTTACCGTTATCGGTCACTTCCTTAAATGAAATGGTCTTATGATCCAAAAAATCCAAAGCGATCTGATCTAAGTTATGCGCGCGTTTGGATGGATTGAGTAAATAAGATGCTAACATGGTGTCAAATACCACACCTTTCAGATCAACCCCGTGGCGGGCCAGGACGAGCCAATCGTATTTGATGTTTTGGCCAACTTTTCCGATATCAGGATTTGTTAGAATCGGCATTAAGCTGTGCAGTAATGTGTCAGCATCTAATTGTTTGCGAATACCATCGTAGGAGTGGCCGCAGGGAATATAAAATGCCTGGTGGGGTTCAATCGCCAGTGAAATACCGACCAATTGTGCAGCCATTGGGTTCAGACTAGTCGTTTCAGTGTCCAGAGCCATCAGGTCTACTTTTTCCAGTCGGCGAATAAGTTTGGCCAGCGTTTCAGAATTGTCAATGAGTTGATAATTTTTATTA
>JAAUYK010169874.1_pt1 | contig 23206 bp, 19 predicted proteins | sample 7278021 | NCBI WGS metagenome assembly JAAUYK01 (sample SAMN14350223, study PRJNA611818) | marine sediment metagenome | isolation source: surface marine sediment (1.8m) | place: French Polynesia: Moorea | collected 2018-08
AACGTACTGGTCACCGGTGCGGCCGGCTTTATCGGGTATCATCTAGCCAAGCGGCTATTGGCCAACGGCTGCCGGGTCGTGGGTCTTGATAATCTGAACCCGTATTATGACGTGGCGCTTAAAGCGGCCCGGCTTGAGGAACTTAAAAGCGAGTCAAATTTCACTTTTTTTAAGTTTGACCTGTCCGACCGTAAGCAACTGGAAGATATTTTTAACGGGACGGAATTTGATGTCGTGGTCAATCTGGCCGCCCAGGCAGGGGTCCGCTATTCCCTTGAAAACCCGCACGCATATGTGGATTCAAACCTGGTCGGGTTTGTCAATCTACTTGAATGCTGCCGGCACCATGCGGTGCCGCATCTTGTGTTTGCATCTTCCAGTTCAGTCTACGGCGCCAACACCACCATGCCCTTTTCCGTGCATGACAATGTCGATCATCCCGTCTCTTTATACGCCGCCACCAAAAAAGCTAACGAATTGATGGCGCATACCTATAGCCATCTGTACGGGCTACCCTGTACCGGATTGCGGTTTTTTACGGTTTATGGTCCCTGGGGCCGCCCGGATATGGCCCTTTTTCTATTTACCCAGGCCATTTTGGAAAATAAACCTATTCAGGTATTTAATCATGGCAAGATGCAACGTGATTTTACCTATATTGACGACATCATTGAAGGGGTGGTGCGGGTGATGGGCCGGCTGCCGGAGGCCAATCCGAATTGGCAGGGGGACGCACCGGATCCGGGCACCTCTTATGCACCCTATAAAATTTACAATATCGGCAACAATCAACCGGTGGAACTCCTCAAATTTATCGAAGTCATTGAAGCCGCCCTGGGCAAAAAGGCCAAAAAACAGTTTATGGATCTGCAACCGGGGGATGTTGTGGCCACTTACGCGGATGTGGATGATTTAATGCAGGATGTCGGATTTAAACCCGCAACGCCGATCGAAAAAGGTGTAGCGCTTTTTATTGAATGGTATCAGCGATTTTACAGTATAAAGTAAGATTTATTATTTTTCTATGATTATAAAATAAAATTATTATTATTTTATATAAATAATTTATTATTTAATATTATCAATATTATAAAATGTAATGTAAGAATTAAATTATTATAACATGATTGTATCTAAATACGCTGGTTGAAGGGTTTTTCGCTCTTGATAGCGGCACTCACCATAAAAGGGCTATCGTATCATACGATAGCCCTTTTTATTACTGGTACGCCCGGCTGGATTCGAACCAGCGGCTTTCAGCTCCGGAGGCTGACGCTCTATCCTCTGAGCTACGGGCGCTCGTTGAGGACTTTGATAAGCATTCCCTTTTGCCCAATTTCTGTGTCAGACTAAAATTTTAATCCTCGACATACTTAAAGTATGCCTCCGGTATAAAATTTTGGTCTTCCTTGAACTTGGACAAAATTGAACGCTTCTAAAAGCCCTAAAAAATAATTATTTTATCCTTATTCAGAAGTCAAGGTCAAAGCTGTTGCTTTTATTGCGCAGTTGTCGTCTCTATCTATTAACGTGCATCAACATTTTAACGTTAACTTTTGATGGATTTGAGCAGGCCTTTTTCGATGGCTGCTTTGACTTCGCCGACCACGTACAAAGAGCCGGCAATGCAGACAACGTCATCGCGACCGGCTGTTTCGATGGCATATTTGGCTGCTGCGGCCGTATCGGGTATGATCCTGACATCGGTAATGGATTTTTTAGCGATCGTGTAAAGCTTTTCCGGGGCCAGTGCCCGACCGGTTTGGGCGCGGGTAATAATTACCCGGGAACATAGCGGCAGCAAACTGCTGAGCATCGAGCGATAGGGCTTATCGTCCAATATGCCGACAACAAGCGTTATTTGGCGTTTGTTCAGGTGTTGCGCCAGAAATTTGGCCAGATTGCGTGCCGCTGCCAAATTGTGGGCGCCATCCAGAATGACCAGGGGATGTTGGCAGACCATTTCCAGCCTACCGGCCCAGCGCGTGTTTGCCAGACCCTTTGTAATACTACCTAATGTTATGGTGGCCTTATCTTTTATGAGCACCTCGCAGGCAGCCAGGGCCAGCGCAGTATTTTGAACCTGGTAGCGTCCGAGCAGGGGGGTCTGCATATGGCGCCAGCTATTTTCGAGGCCGTGATAGGAAAAGCCGCCCGATGAATTTTGCCTGACCTTGAAATCCTGGCCCAGCATGAATAGGGGGGCAGATTGTTTGCGGGCAATGCGTTGCACAACCGATCGGGCTTGCTTTTGTTTTACACCACTGACAACCGGTGTTGACGGCTTGATAATGCCGGCTTTTTCGCGGGCAATCTCCGCCAGGGTGTTGCCCAGATAATCACGATGCTCCATCGATACATTGGTGATGATGGATATGGCCGGCTGTATGACATTGGTGGCATCATAGCGCCCGCCCATGCCGGTTTCAATTACGGCCCAATCGACCCGATGTTGGCCAAACGCATGTAAGGCCATGGCGGTGGCAAACTCAAAAAACGTGGGGCTGCGCTTTCCATGATGCACACGTTTGACGGCCCGATAAAATTTGATTACCTCGTTGTTTGATATCTGACGGTTGTTGATACAGATGCGTTCATTAAAGCGCACCAGGTGTGGTGAGGTATATAGGCCGACTTTGTATCCGGATGCAAATAGAATCGAGGAAAGCGCTGCGGCAACCGAGCCTTTGCCATTGGTTCCCGCCACGTGAATACAGGCGTAACTGCGATGGGGGTTACCAAGGCCTTTAAGGATGTCTTGAATCGTTTCCAGGCCGAGGATAATCCCGAAACGTCTCAGACCATACATGGTCTCCAGACAGCGCTGATAGGTGCGTTTTGATGTCATGGCGATAAAAAAACCCGGCAGAAATTTCTTCTGCCGGGTTTCCCGTTTATCTGAGTTGGGTCCTAACGTCTGCGGTATTTGGCTGCACGGGCAGCAGCCAATCTTTCTCTTCTTAAGGCTTCGCGCATCTTGCGGCGTCTGTATTCACTCGGCTTTTCATAATTCTTCTTGAGCTTAAGCCGTTTGAACAGACCATCATTTTGAATCTTCTTTTTTAAGATTCGCATGGCCTTTTCAACATCGTTGTCGATGACCCTGACTTCAATATCCTTCAAATTCCTCGCCCCCTTTTACAGTTCAATTTTATTGGTAAGTTCTTGAAATTGTCAATTTTCGAATATTTTGGATCAAACAATTTTTTATATATTGTATGTCTTCGTTTTGCAAGAGAAATTTAACTAAACCTACATAAAGGTCTAAAGCATTTTCCGTAGAATGCAAACTTTGAGCTTAAAAGCCCGCCAATATTGTCTTGACACGAGCCCCGCCTTCGGCATACTCTGCCGTCAAAAAATGGTTACCTCTTTGGTGTATGAACCCATTATTTGAGAAAGAAAGGAGAACAGCACATGCGATTGATCTTATTGGGCGGACCCGGTGCAGGAAAGGGCACCCAGGCGAACTTTATTAAAAACCAATATCAGATTCCGCAGATTTCAACAGGTGATATGTTGCGCGCCGCAGTCAAGGAAGGCAGCGAGATGGGCTTAAAAGCCAAGGAATACATGGATGCCGGCAAACTGGTCCCGGATGATGTCATCATCGGTTTGGTCAAAGAACGCATTGTTCAGCCGGATTGTGAGAAGGGCTTTCTTTTTGATGGGTTTCCCCGAACCATTCCGCAGGCAGACGCGATGAAAGAAGCCGGAGTGCCCATTGAGGCTGTGGTGGACATTGATGTGCCGGATGAAGAAATCGTCAAGCGCATGAGCGGTCGCCGGGTACACTTGGCCAGTGGGCGGACCTATCACGTGGTGTTCAACCCGCCACGTGAACCGGATAAAGACGATGAAACCGGAGAGCCACTGATTCAGCGCGACGATGACAAAGAAGAAACGGTGAAAAAACGTCTGGATGTTTATCACGCCCAAACGGAACCGTTAATTGGCTATTATAAAAACTGGGAAGAATCCGGTGAACCTGCCGCGCCCAAATACTTTCGCATCGAAGGGGTTGGCAAGGTCGAAGAAATCCGAGACCAAATTTTTGCTACGCTGGACCATTTAAAATAGCTCTCTGTAGAGGCTCCCCTTATGGGTTTAACATTCTGTGAGTCTAAAAAAAGCTGCTATATCTAAGGTGTCAGGTGTTCCGCCGCAGGCGGATTCAGGTGTCAGTATGGATTGAGCTGACATCACTTACCTTCAGATGCTCAACACTGACACCTGACACCTGAAACCCCAATCACCACATTTGACACTGGCTATTTTTTCTTAATTGACTCCTGATTTCGAATTAGCTCTCGCACCAAACTAACCGCTTGCTCTCGTGTCATATTACGCATTGACAACCGCTCTTCTTCGACCCGATCTAAAATGGTTGCAAACAGCGGAGAGGGTTTAAGCCCAAAATCAGTGATCAGGTCTTGACCCGTGATCAGCGGTGGCCTGGCTGCCTTGGGTTTAAAATCTTTTTCAAAATCAAACATCAATTGTTTCAAAAACGTGATGAAGGCACTGCTCTGCTGGCTTGGCTTTCGCGTTTTGCCCAGCATATCCGCTGCGGCCATCACCAGCAACTCGGGCAGATATGGGCCGCATTTCATAAAAAACCGCGTCACTGCGCGGGATGTCGCCTTTTGTTCCCGCAGCGCCACATAAAGGTGCCGAGGGCGCGGATGATGTGTCACTAGAAAATGGGTTGTGTCGCTGAAACGATGTGAACATTTTAGTCTTCGGCAGATATGTTCTGCCATCTGTGCGCTGCGGCGCTCATGACCGTAAAAATGAAACATGCCCTCTCGGTCAACGGTCTGCGTAGACGGTTTGCCAATATCATGCAGCAGCATGGAAAATTTAACCAGCGGGAATTGCGCTTTGGCGATGTGATGGGTGAGTTGGGCACCATCGGCGGCCTTTGATGGGGACATGGGTGTCAGCAACTGTTCCAGGTGCAAAAAAGCCTGCAGCGTATGATCAAACGCGCTAAATTGGTGATGTCGATTTTGCCGGCAGTTTTTTAAATCCGCAAGCTCGGGCAGTACGGCTAGCAGCAGATGATTGTCGGCCATCTGGCAGAGATAAGGGTGGGATCTAGCGCATTGAAGCAATTTAAACAGTTCATCGCGTACCCTCTCGCCTGCGGATTGACGGATGAGAAGTGCATTTTTTTTGATGGCGGCGATTGTCCCTGATTCGATCTCAAATTCAAATTGCGCCCCAATTCGATAGGCTCTGAGCAATCGGACTGGATCCCGTTTAAAAATATTTTCTGATACCATGCGAATGATCCCATTCGTCAGATCAAGCTGAGCGTTCATCGGATCGATCGTCTGCTGAGCCGACAGGTCATAGGCCAGGGCGTTGATAGTGAAATCCCTTGCCATCAGATCTTTTTCAATTGACGCTTCTTTGACCTGGGCGATATCAACGATGGCTTTATCGCTGACCACCCGAATGATCATCTGATCGGCTTTGCCGATTTTAACAACACGGCCATTCGTGCGCCTTTCAATCAAGCGCGCAAATTCGAATGGATCTCCGAGCACGGCAACATCATAGTCGACCGGAGAGCGGCCGCAAAGCATATCTCTGATCGAACCACCGACCAGGAATGCACCGGGTGTTTGCGGAAAAATTTTGGGATCAATACGAATCATCATTTAAAAATGGCGGCAGGTTCCGCTATCGGTTTTAAAAATCGGACAAACTGCTTGACATGATTGCTATTATGATATAATTTTTAAAGTAGCTAATCTCAGGCATAACCCGCCAGATAGTGAGGATGTCTAATTAGAATCTTCTAGTTTAAAGTCACTGTACACTCATAATCCTCCTTAAAAATCGATATGGATCCAATCCATTGGCCTGCTGTGTAGGGACGCCTATATTTATATCAGATACTCAATGTCGCTAAGTGACAACGCCACTCAAACGGGTGATATCAAATGTAACCCGCCTTGTGCTTAATGATAAGGCTCGCGCAACACAACGCGTTTAGTGATAAAGCATTGAATATCTTTCCGATGTGCCGATTGTCAACCGCAAAGACATAACTGCGACTTAGATTGCTTTCGGCCAGCGGTAGAAATGCCTACCTGAATCATAACATAAAGGGGAAAAAGTTAGATGAATATTGTAGAATTAAAAGAGAAGAATATCAGCGAACTGACGCAAATGGCCAAACGGTTTAAAATCGATGGCGCTGCCGGCATGCGCAAACAGGAGTTGATGTTTGCCCTGCTGCAACACCAGATTGAAAAAAACGGTTTCATCTTTGGTGAAGGAACGCTGGAAATTTTACCCGACGGATTTGGCTTCCTCAGGTCACCGGATTCCAATTATCTGCCCGGACCAGATGATATCTATGTCTCGCCGTCCCAGATCCGACGATTCAACCTGAGGACCGGCGATACGATTTCCGGACAAATTCGCCAGCCTAAGGAATCGGAGCGCTATTTTGCCCTGCTTAAAGTTGAAGCGGTTAATTTCGAAGATCCGGAAGTGGCCCGCGATAAAATACTTTTTGATAATCTCAAACCGCTATATCCGGATCGTAAGGTCAATCTTGAAAATGATCCAGAAAATTACTCCACGCGCATTATGGACATGATGATACCGATCGGCTTTGGCCAACGGGGTCTGATTGTCTCTCCACCCCGCTCCGGCAAAACCATGCTGCTGCAAAGTATTGCCAACGCCATAATTGCCAGTCATAAAGATGTGGTGCCGTTCGTATTGTTGATCGACGAGCGTCCGGAAGAGGTCACCGACATGGAGCGCACGGTGGCTGCGGAAGTGATCAGTTCTACCTTTGATGAGCCGGCCGAACGACATGTTCAGGTCGCTGAGATGGTCATTGACAAAGCCAAACGCCTGGTTGAACACAAAAAAGACGTGGTTATCCTACTCGACAGCATTACGCGCTTGGCCAGGGCCTACAACTCGGTCGTACCGCCCAGCGGGAAAATATTATCCGGTGGTGTGGACTCCAATGCCCTGCAACGGCCCAAACGATTCTTTGGTGCTGCACGAAATATTGAGGAGGGGGGCAGTTTAACCATTATTGCCACGGCGCTGGTTGATACGGGCAGCCGAATGGATGAGGTTATTTTCGAAGAATTTAAGGGAACCGGCAATGCTGAAATTCAGCTGGATCGTCGCCTAGCAGACAAACGCGTGTATCCGTCCTTTGACATAAAACGCTCAGGCACCCGCAAAGAAGAGTTGCTGCTCAAAGAAGAAATCTTAAACCGGGTATGGATATTGCGCAAGCTGCTGACATCATTAAATACGGTGGACAGTATGGAATTTTTGCTCGATAAAATGCAAGGGACCAAGACCAATAAAGAGTTTTTAGATTCAATGAACGCATAACCACAATTTGGGGTTGCCAAAAGGAAACCTTTCGGCTATACAGCGTATTTTTACGTAATTAGTATTTAGGGTTTAATTTATGCATAGTATGTTAATAATCTAAGGCAACCTATAAACTGGTTCGTCCGATACCAAACACCAAAAACTAAACACCAAATACCAAACACGAGATATATTGATAGGGGATTGAGATAAAATGAAAGCAGACATTCATCCAGAGTATCACAAGACCACCATTCAGTGCGCCTGTGGAAACGTTCTGGAGGTCGGATCGACCAAGGCGGACATCCGGGTTGAAATTTGCTCACAATGCCATCCGTTTTTTACCGGTAAGCAAAAATTGGTGGATACCGCCGGTCGTATCGAACGTTTCCGCAAAAAATACGAAAAGTTTCAGCAACAAAAAGAAAAGCCCAATTAGCAGCCCCCGCCTGCAATAATGCTGCTAAGCTCGCGGGCGTTTGTTTACCGGACGCACACCGGCTTAGCCGCATTAAGACACACTGTTGCCGTGCTGGCATCATGACAGGCGCTTCCACCGCCCATTTCCTGCAAAAAAATCACCTGTTAGCGCAAGAAGCCCGTTACACATATTTTACGGTCAGTCATCATCGCCGGCCGGCATAAAGATGCAGGCCTCATAAAATGCAAGCCGTTGCTGCCCGGTGATGCCGCTTGCTGGTCGGAAGATCCTTGAGGTTAACAACACAAAAAGTTTGGAAGCGTTAATATGCTTGAACAATTAAAAGGGGTTGAAGAAAGATTCTTAGAGATTGAAAAGCGGTTGAGCGAACCGGATACCGTAAAGGATCGCCAGGTTTACCAGGCACTTACGCAGGAGCACGCTGAGTTAAATAAAATTGTGACGGTTTACCATCAATACAAAGAAACCTTGCAGGGAATTGAAGAAAGTACCGAGCTGCTGCAAGACTCGGATCCAGATATCAAAAATTTGGCGCGTGAAGAGCTTGCGAATCTCAATCAACAGCGAGATCATTACGAAGCGGACCTCAAACGGCTGCTGTTGCCCAAGGATCCCAATGATGACAAAAATGTGATCATTGAAATCCGGGCCGGTACTGGCGGCGAAGAGGCAGCGCTGTTTGCCGGCGATCTTTTTCGAATGTACGCACGCTATGCAGAAGGCCGTCGGTGGAAAGTCGAGGTTATGTCGCAACACCAGACCGGCGTCGGCGGAATCAAAGAAATTATTGCATTGTTTCAGGGCAAAGGCGCATACAGCAGTTTCAAATTTGAAAGCGGTATTCACCGCGTTCAACGGGTTCCGGCCACCGAAGCGCAGGGGCGGATTCACACTTCTGCGGTTACCATTGCGGTATTGCCGGAGGCCGAAGAGGTGGATGTAAAGATTGACCACTCCGAGCTTAAAATCGATGTCTATCGTTCCACAGGCCCGGGAGGTCAAAGTGTTAATACAACGGATTCAGCCGTCCGCATCACCCATTTGCCCACTGGCTTGGTGGTCACCTGCCAGGATGAAAAATCTCAATTAAAGAACAAAAATAAGGCCTTAAAAGTGCTGCGCTCACGACTGCTGGATCAAATCACTCAGGAACAGAATGCCAAACGATCTGAAACACGCAAAAGCCAGGTGGGTAGCGGGGATCGCAGCGGTCGCATCCGAACTTACAATTTCCCCCAGGGGAGAGTGACGGATCATCGCATTGGACTGACCCTTTATAAGCTCGAGGATATCTTGCAAGGAGAGCTCAGCGAGCTCATTGATCAACTGACGACTTATTTTCAGGCACAGGCCCTGCAAAATGCACAATCAAATACAACCCCCGCGACCTGAATGGACCATCCTAAAGCTGCTTCAATGGGCCACCACCTACTTTAAGTCCTACCATATTGACAGCCCACGGGCCACTGCTGAAATCCTCTTGGCGAACGCCCTGGGGACCGAACGGCTGGCGTTATACTTGAATTACGATCAGCCCTTGAATGCAGAAGAGCTCAACCGGTTTAAAACGGTTATCAAACGCCGGATTAAGCGGGAGCCGGTGGCCTATATTCTGGGGTACAAGGAATTTTGGTCATTGGCGCTAGAAGTCAACCAGCAGGTTTTAATACCCCGCCCGGAAACCGAATGCCTGGTTGAAAAGGCGCTGGACAACCTCAAGACGCCATCAGATTCAGAACGCCAACTCATCCTGGAACTGGGTACCGGCAGCGGAGCGGTCCTTTTGGCTCTGGCTTCTGAGAATGCGCGACACACCTATTGGGGGACCGATATTTCCACGACGGCAATTCAAGTTGCCCAACGAAATGCCCTTCGTCATGGACTGAGCGCAAATATCCAGTTTATGGTTGCGGATTGGTTTGCGCCATTTGCTGCCCGAACAGAGTTGTTTGATATGATCCTTTCCAATCCTCCCTATATCAGGACTGGGGATTTAGGACGGCTTCAGCCCGAAATCGAGACCTTTGAGCCCCGCTTGGCCCTTGATGGTTCCAAAGACGGCCTGCGATGTTTGCGTCATATCATCCAAACCGCCCATCACTATTTGAAACCCGGCGGAATGCTCCTTTTGGAGATGGGATATGACCAAAAGGCGTCCTTAGCGGACATAGCAGATCGTTGTGGTCAGTATGATAATGTTGTTTTTTACAAGGATTATAGTGGATTGGACCGCGTTGTCCGCATGTGCAAAAACACACGCTGATGGCGCCACCATATCAACGCTTTTGGCAAGGCCGGCGGATAGAAAACACGCCAAATTGGTTAGGATTCGCCGTGTAGAGCAGCCCGTTTCATTGGTAACTTGATTTTTGGCTAATAGGCTGTCTTTAAATCCGATCTTATTCTCGCGGTCGGTCTCATGCCAGATTCAGATAAACGAAAAAACTGTTGCGGTGCTGAACTTTATTTGCTATTTGAAATGGATTTTTTACTACACACGTCGCCGGATCTGTTGTCCGGTGCTTTCATCGAAAGTGGGTGGCAGGGTTGACGGCGGCGGAGGCAAAACCAATTGATGAAGGGAGAAAGAAAATGGCTTATGTTAGCATGAAAGAATTGCTGGAGGCCGGTGTGCATTTTGGCCACCAGACCAAACGCTGGAACCCCAAAATGAAGCCTTACATATTTGGGGCCCGAAACGGCATTTACATTATTGATCTTCAAAAAACCGTCTCGATGTTTAAGACCGCCTATAATTTTGTCCAGGCGACCGTTGCCGAGGGCAAATCAGTGCTTTTTGTTGGTACGAAGAAACAGGCGCGGGAATCCATTTACGAAGAAGCCAATCGCAGCGAAATGTTTTACGTCCACAATCGCTGGCTGGGCGGTATGATGACAAATTTCCAAACGATTCGCCAAAGTATCGATCGATTAAATTATCTTAATGAAATCCAAAATGACGGCTCCATCAACATGTTTCCCAAAAAGGAGCGACTGAAACTGGCCAAAGAGCGCGTCAAGCTGGATAATAACTTGGGTGGGATTCGCACCATGAATGATTTGCCCGGTGCTATTTTTGTCGTCGACCCTAAAAATGAAATGATTGCCGTACGGGAAGGCAGACGGCTTAATATTCCCATTGTCGCAATTGTTGATACCAATTGTGACCCTGACGAGATTGATTATATTATACCGGGCAACGATGATGCGATTCGCGCGATTCGCCTACTGACCTCCAGAATTGCCGATGCCTGTATCGCCGGCAAAGCGGCTTTCGAAGAAAAAATGCAGGCCGAAGCTGACAAGGAAGGTGAAGAAGAGTCTGAAATTGCCGCTGCCAGCGCCGAATTACAGCCGGGTGAGCGCAAAGTTATATCCGACGGGACCCAAGGCCCGGTGGTGGAAATCATTTGCAAAACAGATGCCGAACAGCCGTTTGAGGTGGATGAGACCGAGGCAACTGTCGATGAAGATTCGAAAACCAAAAAACCCATCGATCAAATCGATACAGAGGCAGCAGGAGAGTAAAAATGGCAACTATCAGCGCGGGTATGGTAAAAGAGCTGCGGGAAAAAACCGGAGCCGGTATGATGGATTGCAAGAATGCCCTGACAGAAGTCGACGGTGACATCGAAAAGGCAGTCGAATTTTTGCGGAAAAAAGGTTTGGCCACCGCCCAAAAAAGAGCCGGCCGTGCGCTAAATGAGGGCATCATTCAATCTTACATTCACATGACCGGAAAGCTGGGTGTTTTGGTTGAAGTCAATTGTGAAACTGACTTTGTGGCGAAAAATGAAGATTTTCAAGAATTTGCCAAAAATATTGCCATGCACATCGCAGCCAGCAATCCATTGGGCATCACACCTGAAGATGTCCCAAATGATGTCATTGAAAAAGAAAAGGAAATTTATCGAGCCCAGGCCCTTGAGATGGGCAAGCCCGAAAATGTGGTCGATAAAATCGTTGAGGGAAAACTCAATAAATTTTACGAGGAAAGTTGCTTGCTCAATCAGCCCTATGTACGCGATACCAACATATCCATCGCAGATCTATTGAATGAACAGATCGCCAAGATTGGTGAAAACATTTCGATCAAACGATTTGTGCGCTACCAGATTGGAGAATCCTAAATCGTGAGCCAACCTTCGTACAAGCGAATTGCCCTTAAACTCAGTGGCGAGGCGCTCATGGGGGATGAAGATTTCGGCATCAGTCCGGACATGTTGAAGTACGTGGCCAGCGAGATTAAGTCCGTTGTCGATCTGGGGGTGCAAATCGGCATTATTGTTGGTGGCGGTAACATTTTCAGAGGTGTTGCTGCAACCTCATACGGTATGGAGCGCGCCTCCGCCGATCATATGGGAATGCTGGCCACGGTGATCAACAGCCTGGCGTTGCAGGATGCATTGGAAAAAATGGGTCTTGAAACCCGTGTTCAAACGGCCATCTCCATGCATGAACTTGCCGAGCCATATATTCTGCGACGGGCGCTCCGTCACCTGGAACGGGGGCGCGTGGTGATTTTCGGGGCCGGAACCGGCAACCCTTACTTTACGACCGATACCGCTGCCGTATTGCGGGCCCAGGAGATCCATGCCGAAATTTTACTTAAAGCCACCAAGGTCGATGGGCTGTATGATTCGGATCCGGTTGTGAACAGAAATGCTCGGATTATCAAAGATACCAGTTACATGAAGGTTCTCGAGAAACAGCTCAAAGTGATGGATATGACGGCCATCTCGCTCGCCATGGATAACCAACTGCCGTTGGCTGTATTTGAGCTCAAAACCAAGGGCAATATCAAGGCCGTTGTTTGTGGCGACAATATTGGTACGCGCATCTCTTAACACCTTCCGGCGCATGGTCTTCCAACCTTCCACGCACAATTGGGTTGATATGGTCTGTACATTATTGATATAATAATTATTTTTAATAGCAACCTCACCTAACAATCGCCTTTCAGGCACCATTGAGGTATAGTCATGATTGATGATATCTATCAAGAAACCAATGAGAGCATGGGCAAGTCGGTGGAGGCACTGAGCAGGGAGCTAAAACGGGTCCGCACAGGGCGTGCCTCGTTATCGATACTTGACGGAATCAAAGTCGACTATTACGGCTCCCTGACGCCGCTCAATCAAATGGCGACGCTGGCCGTGCCTGAGAGCCGCCTGATAACGATCCAACCGTGGGATGTATCGGTAATCAAGGATATTGAGAAGGCGCTTTTAAAATCCGACTTAGGACTCACCCCGGCCAATGACGGTAAGCTGATCCGCATCTCCATACCGCCTCTTACCGAGGAACGCCGCAAGGAGCTGGTCAAGGTTGTTCATAAAATGGCTGAGGATTACAAGGTTTCAGTTCGTAATGCCCGGCGTGACGCCAATGAATTGATAAAAAGCTTGAAAAAAGATGGTGATATATCTGAGGATGACGCCTTCAAGTCCCAAGATGAGGTTCAGAAAATAACCGATGCCCATATCAAGAGCATCGACGAATGTTGTCAAGAAAAAGAGAAAGAAATCCTTGAATTCTAGTTCTTCCTCAGACCGCTCCGAAGACCTTGATAAAAAGAAGCTGCCTGCTCACGTTGCCATCATCATGGATGGCAATGGGAGATGGGCGAAAAAGCATCTTTTATCCCGCATCAAAGGACATGAAAAAGGGGCAGAAGCAGTTCGAACCGTTGTGCGCGCCAGCCGTGAACTTGGCATCGCCCATCTGACGCTCTACGCATTTTCGACCGAAAACTGGCAGCGGCCTCAAAAGGAGGTCAATGCCCTGATGACCCTCCTGACAAACTTTTTAAAATCCGAACAGAAGGAACTTGCTGCGAATGACATCCGTCTGGCAGTGATTGGACAAATAGAGCGGCTACCGGGCAAAGTTCAGCAGGCGTTGCAGGAGACCATGGAACTAACGCAGCACAACTCTGCGCTACAGCTGAATTTGGCCCTAAGTTACGGCAGCCGTGCGGAAATCGTACGCATGGCCCAACTGATCGCTCGTAAAGTGCAAAAAGCGGAAATTGATCCGGCTGCTATTGATGCCGAAACTGTTGCCGCCCATCTGTTTACCAAAGATATGCCGGATCCGGATCTTTTGATTCGGACGAGCGGAGAGGTTCGTATCAGCAATTTCTTGCTGTGGCAGATTGCCTATGCTGAGATCTATATCACGCCGACGCTCTGGCCTGATTTCAGCAAAGAAGAATTTATCGAGATCCTAATAAACTATCAGCAGCGGGAACGTCGTTACGGTCAGGTTTAGTGTTAGGTCCCACGCAAACATTACAAAGGAGGTTTCGGGTATCAGGTGCCACCTTCTTTAGCTTCTGGCTTCTCGCTTCTTGCTTCTGGCTTGAAGCCGGTAATCAATTTTTTTTCAGCCAGTAACCAGGGGCCAGAAGCCAGCAGCCAGGTACTGACACCTGACACCTAAGGAAAAGATGCACCTTAAGCGTTGGATTACAGGACTGATTGCGCTGCCCATTCTCATTTTTCTAATTTATAAAGGCGGGGCTGCGTTTTGTTTGCTCATCAGCGCCGCAGCGGTGACAGCGCTTTGGGAATATAATCGTATCGTGCTGGACGACGCGCTGGCTTCCGTCTCCGGTATCATTACGGGGTGGGGCTACTTGCTGGGAGGTGTTATCGCTTGGGCGGCATATTGGGTGGGGCCGGAGCTGATTCTGAGCCTCGTGGCCCTGAATCTGGTAGTGGTTGCGCTAATCTCGATGTTTCATTTCAAGACCGACCCGGCGGTTTTGAAGGTGATTGTGCGTCAGCTTCAGGGCATCATTTACATACCCGTCCTGTTGGCCTTTTTGGTGCTTATCCGGGCAGACGATAATGGCATGAACTGGATCTACCTCCTATTGGCAGTTGTTTTTGCCGGTGATACCAGTGCCTATTATGTCGGGTCCTACTGGGGTCGGCACAAATTAAGCCCGGCCATCAGTCCTGGCAAAACCATTGAGGGATCTGTGGGCGGTCTGGCTGCCAATCTGGCGGTCGGCGTCATCGCCAAGATGCTGTTTTTTCCAAACCTGCCGTGGGCGCCGAGCATCTTATTCTTTCTTGCCGTCGGTATAGCGGGTCAAATGGGAGACTTGTTTGAATCGGAGATGAAACGGTTTTCCGGGATCAAAGACTCCAGCGGTATATTGCCCGGGCATGGGGGCGTTTTAGACCGCATTGACGCCCTTTTGTTTGCATCTCCGGTGGCGTATGTGTTTATCCGGTTTATATTTTAATCAAGGAATTATCATAAACAGTAATATTTTAACCTCAAAGCTGTCTCAAAATTAGTAGATAACGTTTTCCGGTTAAGCCGGTTTAGACCGTTGAGCCCGTTAAAAAAAGAAAAGGTCTGTTTTTAATTCTAACCGGCAAACGGGCTAACGGGTAACGGGCTCAACCGGTATTTGTTAGATGCGTTTTTGAGAACAGAACTTGGTAGACAATAGACAGAGAAATTAATGAAACACCTCTCCATACTGGGGTCAACGGGTTCTATTGGCCGCAATACCTTGAAGATTATTGAGATGTTCCCGCAGCACTTTTCGATCAAGGCTTTGGCGGCCAAAGCCAATATCGATTTGTTGGCCAAACAAATTGAGCAATTTGTTCCCGAACTGGCGGTTGTCTATGATGCTGAAAACGCTCAGCAATTAAAGCAAAAACTGGGGGCCGCAACTACAACTGAGGTTCTTTATGGAGAAGAAGGCTATCAGGCGGCAGCCAGTGCCGACGGAGTGGATATGGTTCTTACGGCAGTTGTCGGTGCCGCTGGCTTAGGGCCGACCCTGGCAGCCATCGAAGCCGGCAAAACGATTGCACTGGCCAATAAAGAAACCCTCGTGATGGCTGGCGAGATTGTGACAGCCAAAGCCGCTGAGCATGGTGTCCACATTCTGCCGGTAGACAGTGAGCATAGCGCTATTTTTCAATGCCTTGAAGGTCATCGCAAGGCGGATGTGGCTCAAATCTTACTAACCGCCTCGGGCGGTCCATTTTTGAATCTGCCGTTGGATCAATTTTCCCAAATCTCAACGGCCCAGGCCTTAAATCATCCCAATTGGGATATGGGGCCCAAAATTACGGTTGATTCTGCTACGCTGATGAACAAGGGCCTGGAAGTCCTTGAGGCCAAAGCGCTTTTTGATGTTTCTGAAGACATGATTGAAGTGGTTATTCATCCCCAGAGCATCATCCATTCGATGGTGGCCTACCAGGACGGCGCAGTGATGGCGCAGCTTGGCATACCGGATATGAAGGCGGCAATCGCCTATGCGCTGTCGTATCCTAAGCGGCTCGACCTGAATCAGCCGCTGCCGGATTTTTCCGGTCAGCAGGATCTGACATTTCAAAAGCCGGATCTGGAAAAATTTCCTTGTCTGGCACTGGCATTCCAGGCCTGCAAGACCGGCAAAACCGTGCCGGCCGTTTTAAATGCTGCCAATGAAATCGCAGTCAACGCGTTCTTAAATCAGCAAATTCCGTTCACCGCGATTGCCAAGGTTGTCGCCATGACGATGGAAGCGCATGATGTCCATGCCAACCCGGCGCTTTCCGATATCCTCGCAGCCGACCAAGACGCGCGACAGAAGGCCGCAGCTTTGGTAAAGAATTTTCAAATTTAAGCGATTTGCACACATGCAGTGGTTGTTCTATAAATCTTAAATTTGAATCGATCGACCAATAACCAATAACCAATAACCAATAACTAAGATTATGGGTATAACATTACTTTCGTTTATCATTGTTCTTGGCGTTCTCATATTTTTCCATGAATTCGGGCATTTTTTGATTGCCCGGCTTTTCGGTGTCGGGGTTGAAAAGTTCTCGCTGGGGTTTGGGCCCCGGCTGATTGGAAAAACCATCGGCCGCACAGACTATCGTATCTCAGCCATCCCCCTTGGCGGTTATGTCAAAATGATCGGTGAAGAACCGGATGCCGAGGTGTCGCCGGAGGATATGGCCATTTCTTTTACGCATAAACACGTCCTCAAGCGAATGTGCATTGTCGCCGCAGGCCCCATTTTCAACATCCTGTTGGCGGTGATCATTTTTTTCGCGATGTTTTGGATTTCAGGCGCCATGATATTAAAACCGTCTGTGGGGGAGGTCAGAGACGGTTCGCCAGCGCTATCCGCCGGTTTAAAAGCGGGTGATCTGATCACCGCCATTGACGGGGCGGTGGTTTCCAACTGGGAAGATATGACGGAACTTATCGGTGCCAGTAACGGAAAAACGCTGGAAATAGCGGTTCAACGAGGAAACTCAAATACGGTGGTCCGGGTCACACCTGAGCTGGTTGCGGCCAAAAATCTATTCGGTGAGGATATCCAGCGATTTATTATCGGTATCAGCGCTGCGGGTGATTTTGACACCCGAGAATTGAATTTGTTTCAGGCGCTAGCAGAAAGCCTAAAGCAAACCTATACCATTGTCGAATTAATGGTGATCATTCTTGGCAAACTGTTCACCGGTGACATATCTGCTGATACCATTGGCGGTCCGATCATGATTGCGAAAATGGCCGGGGACCAGGCCAAAGCCGGCATCAGCAACTTGATATCCTTCATTGCTTTGATCAGCGTCAATTTGGCGATCATCAATTTGGTGCCGATACCCATTTTGGATGGCGGCCATTTACTTTTCTTTTTTATTGAACTGATTAAAGGCCGTCCGGTTAATTTGAAAATCCGCGAGGTAGCACAGCAAATCGGTTTGTTTATTATTCTTCTGCTGGTCATTCTGGTCTTTTACAACGATATTTTCAGGTACAAAGATAATATTCTTGAATTTCTCAAGGGGATTTTTTAGTTGATAGTGACCAACTGGCAATCTTTAGAAAAGCCAAGCCTGATAAACGTGTTTGGTATTTCGTATTTAGGATTTCCACGATTTCATGCAATTTGTTAAGCGCTGTAAGAAACACCAAACACCAAGCATCCGTTACAGTTAAGCCTTCTCAAATGAAAAGCCTTTGATAACCCGTTAACCATTTGCCACCAGGATTAAAGACAGTTATGCCAGCCAGACTCGAAATTGCCTTGAAGGATCACCTGCTCGATGCTGAAGGCGAAGGGATTCGGCGCAAAGCCTCCGATTACTTCGGCCTGAAGCTTTCACGGGTGCGCTCGGTTCACATTCTGACCATTGATGCCGATTTGAACCCGGAGCAACTCAAACAGATTCAAAGTGATATTTTCACCAATCCGGTAACCCAAATTTCTTCTTTTGAGCCATTGGCGGTTCCTTTTGACTGGACCATTTGGGTCGGCTACCGGCCCGGCGTGCGTGATAATGCGGGCGCTACCGCTGTTGAAGCCGTTGAAGATTTGCTGGGGGTGTCGCTGGCAGCCGATGCCGCCATTTACACATCCAGACGCTATTGTATTCAAGGCGGTGGTCTGAGTGAAAATGATCTGCACAAAATTGCCGGTGAATTGCTGGCCAACGATATTATTCAGCAATGGGAAGTCATTGCTAAAGCGGATTGGGACCCGAAAAACGGGATTGGGATAATTTTGCCAAAGGTGCGGCTGGACCATATCCCAACGCTTGGCACCATCCCTATCGATAGCGATGAAACCCTGGCCCGTATCAGCACTGAGCGAAATCTGGCCCTGAACCCCAATGATATTCCTGTCATTCGGGCGTATTTTATGGATCAAAAAGTGCAGGCGGATCGTGCCCGGGTGGGGCTGGCCGATCCGACCGACGTCGAACTGGAATATATTTCCCAGGCCCGCAGCGATCACTGCAATCACAATACTTTTCAAGGCCTGTATCACTATCACGATCTAACAACCGGCAAAACCCAACGGGTGGATAACCTTTTTAAAACCTGCATCGAAGCCCCCACTGTGGCCCTTAAAGCACAAAAGCCCTGGGTGATCTCCGTGCTGTGGGATAATGCCGGTGCCGGTCGATTTGACGATGATCATTATTATGTCATTACCGGCGAAACCCATAATTCGCCATCCAATATGGAGGCATATGGTGGTGCCATCACGGGAATTGTCGGTGTTTATCGCGATCCACTGGGCACCGGTAAAGGCTCTCGTCTGCTGATGGGCAGCTATGGGTATTGCGTTGGACCGCGAGACTACGCGGGTGATCTAAAGCCGCAACTGCATCCCCGCCGTCTGCTGGACGGTGTTATCGAGGGCGTGCGTGACGGTGGTAACAAAAGCGGTATACCGACAACTTTTGGACAGGTGATATTTGATGCGGGATACCTGGGGAAATGTCTGGTTTTTGTCACCGCAGTGGGTATCATGCCGGCCCAAATAGGCGGTAAACCGGCTGAGCTGAAACGGACCTCACCAGGCGAGTGGGTGATCATGAGTGGCGGCCGGGTGGGCAAAGACGGTATTCACGGTGTTACCGCAGCCTCAGAGACGTTCTCGGAAAACACGCCGGCCGGGCATGTGCAGATTGGAGATCCCTATACCCAGAAAAAAATGCACGATTTCCTGCTGGAAGCCCGTGATAAAGGGCTGATACAGTTTATTACCGACAATGGCGGCGGGGGCTTGTCTTCCTCGGTTGGTGAATCGGCGCGCTATGCCAACGGTTGTGAAATCGAACTTGAAAAAGTGCCCCTTAAATATGAAGGTCTTGACCAATGGGAGATATGGGTGTCCGAATCCCAGGAACGCATGACGGTGGCCATTCGTCAACAGGACCTGGATGAATTCATGCAGCTTTCCAAGAAACATGCGGTTGAAAGCACCGTTATCGGCCGATACGCGGATTCCGGCAAGCTTCACATTTCTTATGCCGGCAAGACCTGCGCCTATATCGAATTGGACCTGTTAAAATCCGGTTTTCCCCAATGGGAATTTGAGGCCGAATGGATTTCGCCGCAGCAGCGCGGTTTGTGCGAGCCGGTGATCAACAGCCCGCAGGATGTCAATCAGCTGCTGCTGGATATGCTGGCGCGGCCCAATATTTGCTCAACGGAATGGATTATTCGGCAATATGATCATGAGGTCCAGGGCACCAGTGTGATTAAGCCACTGGTGGGCGCCGAGCGGGATGTGAATAGTGATGCCTCGGTAACGCGACCGGTACTGCATTCTGCCAAGGGATTGGCCTTTACCCAGGCCCTGCTACCGGCGTATTCAGCTATCGATGCCTACCACATGACCAGTTGCACTATTGATGAAGCCGTCAGACGCTTGATCGCCGTGGGCGCTGATCCGGACCACATCGGTGGGGTGGATAATTTCTGCTGGCCCAGCATTCAATACCACCCGGTCGATAACCCTGATGGCAAATTCAAGGCCGCCCAACTGGTACGCGCTTGCTGGGCCCTGCGGGATATGTGTGAAGCATATGAAATCCCACTGCTGTCAGGTAAAGACAGTATGTATGTGGATGGGCACATGCCTGGTCTCTAAGGTGTAATGCATAAAGTCTCTGCCCCCTATACTCTTCAATTCTAGGCCATATGCGTTGTTGAGGATATCCAGCACTGTGTATCGATGGACAGCAAAGTGCCAGGTGATCTGATCTACGTGCTCGGTACCACCCGTAATGAACTCGGGGGTTCAGAGTATTACGCCCACTTTGGTCAGATCGGGTTGAATGTGCCCCGGGTGGATACTGAAAATTTTAAGACGGTTTATCGGGCCTTAAACCAGGCCATCAAGCACGGTTTGGTCGCCTCGGCTCACGGTATTTACCGCGGCGGCTTGGGGGTGCACTTGGCAATGGTGGCCATGGGTGGCAGTCTGGGGTTGCAGATTGATCTGCAACAGGTGCCGGCTTCGGGCGTAGATAATGATCCCGCACTATTATTTTCAGAATCTGCCGGCCGTTTTATTGTCACCATTGATGCGCAACATCGTCAAGATTTTGAAAAACTGTTTGCGCCCTCAACCTGTGCCTGCATCGGAACTGTGACCGCAGAGCCGCAACTGAACATCAACGGTCTGGACGCAAATACCATCGTTTCGCTGGCTGTGAGCGCTTTGAAATCGGCCTGGAAAAAGCCGTTTGGGGACCTCATCTAAAGCAAAAAAAGGTTCGGATGTTCAAGGTTCTGAGTTCAGAGGTTAAAGAGACCCTATGTGCCGGTCACCAAATGGCTGCTGGCTTCTGGCAACTGGCGATTGGCTAAACCGATTCGTACGATATTCAGAAAAAGCAAGGTGCCAGAAGTGAGAAGCCAGTGGCAAAAATAGCTACCACTTTGATAACGGAAAGTATTGGAGAACACCCATGCGTGATGTGAACGTGATGGTTCTGGCCGGTTACGGCCTAAACTGTGACAATGAGACGGCTCATGCGTTTGCGCTTGCCGGAGCCCGAACACAGATGGTCCACATAAATTCACTGATTAATGGGGACGCCCATCTGGAAGATTTTCAGATTATGGTCTTTATCGGTGGATTTAGCTGGGCTGACGATCACGGGGCCGGTGTGGTCCAGGCGGTTCGACTCAAAACCCATATCGGTCAGCAGATCCTGGAATTTGTCGAACAGGGAAACCTGATTCTGGGTATATGCAATGGGTTTCAAGCGCTGGTCAACTTCGGCCTTCTGCCGGGCTTCGATCATGACTATACCCAACGCTGCTTGGCGCTGACCTTTAATGATTGCGGCAATTTCAGAAATCAATGGGTCCACTTAAAGATCAACCCCGCTTCACCCTGTGTGTTCACCCAGGGTATCGCGTCGGCCGAATTCCCGGTGCGCCACGGGGAAGGTAAATTTTATGCCGATCAAGACACCCTCGCCCGTTTGTTAAAAGATAACCAGGTGGTGCTTCAGTACTGCCGGTCCGATGGGCGTCTGGCTGAAGGACGCTTTCCCGACAACCCCAATGGGTCTTTGCACGATATCGCCGGTATCTGCGACCCAACCGGGCGCATTTTTGGCCTGATGCCCCATCCGGAAGCCTATAATCACTGGACCAATCATCCCGATTGGACACGCAGCCGTGAAAAGGCCAGGCGGCAGGACCTGTCACCGCAGGACCACACCACCGTGGGCATTCGCATGCTGCAAAATGCCGTCAATTATGTTCACAGCGCTTGATAACCATTTTCATGCCCTAGATACACCTTTTATATTACTTTTCCGAATTTGCAATTACGTTGATGTAATTCAAAGCACGTCATTCCTCCTATTTGGCGGTTTTCTTTTCCTCCCAAACTGTGCGGGTTCCCATTTTATTGCATTTGTGCACCTTCACATCTGCAAGGACTATCACACTTAATCTATATTTTTCAGTCTCTTACAGCATTCTTTTATTTGGAGCGCAGTCAGCGATATCCTTCCTTTGCATTTCTGTCATTAGCAAGTCTTAGCTGGCACAGGTTTTGTATTATGCAGGCCGGAGGAGAATAAAATGATGCAAAGAAATTCAGGTTTGACTGCTTTGGAACTGGCGACCACCATTGCGATTGTGGCTGTGATCGCTGCTTTGGTAATGCCGCCCTATCTTAAATGGAACCGCGCGCGCCGCTTAGAAGGTGCCGTTGTTAATTTGACATCGGATCTTGAAATGGCCAAAATACGCGCCATTCGTGAAAATGCGTTTGTCGTGGTTGATTTTGATGCCGACAGCTACACGATGTTCGTTGATACGGGTGATGGTGTCGGCGGACCGCCCAACTGGAATCAGGATACCGACGAAAGACAAATCTTAAACCGCAAAATGCCTGCCGGTGTGCAAATCGACACTGGTAGCCTTAGTTTCCCGACGGTCAATGATAAAATGAGATTCAATGCCCGGGGGATACCGCCCGATCTGGTCTTGCCTGAAATTATACCGGTGGCCAATGCCGCTAAAGACCGGCAGGTGTCCATCAACCGTCTGGGATTCATCAGTATACAATAAAGGAAAACCACAATGAGAATCAGAAGGATTCATAAAGTTGCCCAAAACGATAGGGGATTTTCGTTGATTGAACTGCTCATCGCCATGTGTGTCATGGCGCTGGGCATGCTGGCGGCCGCCTCCATGCAGTACTCGGCCGTGCGCAACAACACCACCGGAAACACGGCCACCCAGGCCAATATGCTGGCCAAAGCGACACTGGAAATGCTCAAAAGCCAAAGCATCGAATCAACGACGCTGGCGGTGGGGGACTATGTTGATCCTTCCCCGGTTGACGCTGATGGCAATCCGGGCGGCATTTATAACCGCTCCTGGCGGATTGACCCCTTGGGGGCGTCGACGCGTCGCATCAGCGTGACCGTGGCCTGGACCAGATTTGGCAGTACACGTCAAGTCACAATGCGCACCAAGACCATGGGGAGTGGCGTATGAGCACCGATCTTATTCGCACCAAATCCAGCGCTGACCGGGCCGCCGGTTTCACCTTGATTGAAGTGTTGCTGTGCATTGCAATCCTGTCAATTTTGTTTG
>JAAUYK010073361.1_pt1 | contig 23201 bp, 14 predicted proteins | sample 7278021 | NCBI WGS metagenome assembly JAAUYK01 (sample SAMN14350223, study PRJNA611818) | marine sediment metagenome | isolation source: surface marine sediment (1.8m) | place: French Polynesia: Moorea | collected 2018-08
CAATTATATATCTTCGTGAGCTCGGTCACGTTGGAGTGCCTGCCTTCTTGATGCTTATATTACGTAGGCCATGCATGATTCTGTTGCGTCGTCGCTCGAGCTCCTCATTGCTCAGGTTTCTACAAAGTGCACAAGTTCTCTTCTTTCCTTTCGCGGTAGGTAGGTACGGTAGGAATCTACTACTTTCGCATCTGTTTCGCTTATCACTGTGTGTAATTCGTTTGGATTCTACGACCGTCATTCGTGGCAGCCCTCTCTGAGCCTTACGGCTGCCAGCAGCACCGTGATGTCGTCCTCCTTGCCACCGCTCATGCTGAACCCGTTGGCACGGGCGTTCTGCGAGAAGGGCGAAAGGAAGTGGGGGTCTTGGCTGAGCTTGCGCGCGATCAGAGCGATGCTGTTGGCGCACTGCTGAAGGCCCGCAGCCAGCTCCGCGTGACCGGGATCGTCGGCACTGTCCAGAGAGGACGTCGAAGACGAGGAACTCATCGAGCTCGAGTCGGAATCTGACGAGTAGGAAGATTGTCGGCCGCCCGACGCCGGCCACCGCACTCTCGGTTTGGGGACCTTCTCGGATATCTCGTCGACGAGCAGGGAGTCCGGCATGTTGTCGAAGATCCCGTCGGTGGCGAGCATGATGACGTCGCCGTCCTCCACCTTGAACTCGTAGTTGTCGGCGGCCTCCGGTTGGTCGGCGAGCACGTCGGCCGCCAACTCGGAGGGCGGCAGGCTCAGCTGGAACGGAGTGTTGAAGAAGTGCTGCTGCTCCTGGCTCCGGTGCACCACCTTCCCGCCCCGAACGACGAGGAAGCCGGAGTCGCCCATGTTGGCCGTGTAGATCTTGGCGTCACTGTGATTCAGCATGAGGACGCACGCCGTGCTAGAACCGACGACCTGAGATTTGGACTCCTGCATCTCACGAAAGCCCTGAGCAAGCAACTTGGCCGGCTGGTTCGGATTGAAGCGGCCGGTGGACACGAGACGCTCGCAGTTGCGCATTAGATGGGTGCTGAAAAAAAAAAGATTAAGTTTAATACACGTTATTCATTAATTACGGAAATGAAGTGATTTACCTAAATTGACCCGGATCCACGCCGTACTGTCTCCATCCGCCCACACCGTCCGCTACTCCAATCACGTCGGCCCCGACGCAGCACGACCTCTGGCCCGGCTCGACGGAGACCCTCCTGGGCGCCTCCGTCGCCGAGCCTGACAGGACGGCCTTCTCGTCCACACTGTTGTTGACGCACTCGACGGACCAGTCGTCGACGTGCCTGGCCACGAAGTAGGCGTCATCGCCGATCTGCCCCTTCAGTATGTTGTCGATGTTGTAGCCAGTCTTCTGCTTGGGGAAGCCGCTCACCGCTGTGACCAACTTGGCCTGCTCGACGCATACGAGCGGCTGCTGGGACTGCGGCGCGTCCTTGCTGTTGACGACGCCGGTGACGAGGGAGCGGGAGACGAGGCGACTCAGGCAGCCGAGAGTCGCCTGCATCTTGATCAGTTGCGCCAGATGGCCGCCACCGCCGGCGCCGACCAACTCACATGACTGTTGTCCGTGCTGGACCTCTTCGGGGGCAACGCGGTTGACCTGGAATTTACGACAGACGTTTTGAGCCTTAGAAACGCACGCCTAAGTTGGCAACTGGGGGAACAAAATGGAGCGTACGCTGCTGTCGTGTTCCGTATTTTAACAGTTGCAATGGCCCACTTCTGAAAGCTCCAATTGGAGTAGGTCACATTAATGCTAAAGAAGTATTTAATTCTTTAAAGAAGTTTGCACACAGGTCCTCTTCTCGACCTGGCTGAACTGGACGAGATATTTGACTCTCGGATCGTATTTCAGTCAGCTTATCAAACACGCGTACTCTGGTGTTCGCTACGTCAGAAAACTGCTTTTTTATTTCTGAACGATCTCCAACTGTTGCGTTTCGTGACTTTTTCCTTCTTCACCTCCGGCCTCGAGCAAAGTGCAAGCTGTCGTTGCTCCTGCAACTAGTGCCTATTTGCGTTCACTTAGTACAACAGGTTTGCAATTGCGCATCAGAGAGGAAGCAGCTAGACATATGCTGGAAATAGCTAGTGTGCGTACTGTGGGCCCGCTTTCACGTCGGGTACGCGGACTTCGGCTGCGTTGAGCGTTGAAATCGAGGCCAAAATAAACAGGGCGGGAGGAACACGTGTGATAGATAGACACGTTTTTTCCAGTGCAGCTGAGGCACTAGCTAGATAGCATAACTACGGAGGTATAATTTGAGCTGACGCGACACACACGAGGGGTAAACTTTTACAATTCCCAGCCGGCTTCCTACATCATGGGTTTAACCTCCGAGATAAGCCCGGAAAAAAGTGGCCGGCATCGACAAGCGTTCGTTCTGGCACCGCATGAACGTCCCGATTTGCACTGATAAAGAGCGCCGTACGGCATGTGCACTTGTGTGTCCTACATCTCGTCAAATACAAACAAACCCTCGCTCATGTAGCTTACCGTCACAGACAGCATCGATCGTCGTTTTCTCTAGCCCGGCCTCCCGCCGCCAGTCGCTCTCACTGACTGACTGACGGAGTTTGAGGACAGCTAGACTTACTAAGGTGATCCTCGTGAAAGCGTTTTACGGTCACTTCATACGCGGACATAAAATTATGTTAGTTGAGCAAATTGTACCTGATTGACTTGATCCAAGCACACGAATTACAACTACGTTATAGCTAGACCGCGTATTGTGTGGGTAGAGCATTAGACGTACTGAATGCCCCTAACTCCCATCGATGTCTGCTTCGCATAATCCTCAAAACTTCCTTCGGCGGGCAGACTGCTAGCTTGCGCGCGGCCTCTAGGCCGGACGGCGGCCAATACCTTCATTCAAGGCTAGCTGTGCTCAGCTTCAGTAAACTATTCGAAAGAGGGAAGAGAGAGCGATAGGCGATGAGGGACAAAACACTCCGAGTTGAGAGCATTATACTCGATTCGCAGTACATCCTACAGTACATTCCCGAGAGGAGTGCAGAATAATTCTTCTTAGAATGCTGTCACACATCTCAAGTTGAGTGACTCTGTCCAGAAGTACTTAAAATGCTCGCCAAATATGAAACGACGTGCTAGAGTTCAGATTTCTTCCATTAAACCTAATGGAAATCCGATGAGATGCAGTTAATGTTAGCATACCAGCACGTAACTGGGCGATCGCAAATAATATGAAACCCCTTTCTTCTTATCAGTGTACTAAGGTGCGTTCGCATTCCTATTCGTTGCCGCAGTGCACTCAGGCGGGCGACGAGACTGTGCAGCTCGAGGACGCGCAGCCGTAATCACATGGTGACCACGACGCCGCCGCGTTCGCCTAGCTGCCGTCTCCGATCTCTCTCCAGCCTTGGCAAATGTCCACTTGGCTCTGATTCGGCCGTGCCGTACATCTTCCGTCCGCTCTCCAGGCGGACTCACGCGTATACTCAGTGGACTTATCGCTAAAAAAACTGTCCCTATTGTTCCATTTTAGGGGAAAAAAGTTGGACTCTGATATCCGGAATAAATCTGTTCCCTACAACGACGTATGCGAAGACCAACTATGACTTGCTATCTGCCGTTTCTACATGTAAGGATCGAAGGTGAACAATGGTATGCATGAAACGATGCGCGCATTGTACGAGTACTCACAAGTGCAACTATGTAAACTACCTAAAATCCCGTAGAAAAGAACTGTCGTAAACTGCTGAGTGCATTAGACACACCAGTCGGAACGATCGACCGATCCGGCCAGCTAGCCAGCACAGCACTTCAGGTGATGTTACATAACTGAGGGCCAGCCAGTCCCGTCTAGAGACAGGAGGCGCCTTGCCAGACTACGTTGGATCATTGCTCCATGGCGCGTATATCTGGTCGGATTGGCCCAACCAGCTCGGTAAAAATTCTAATGGTACGGGTGCCATTTGAGGTGATATCTACCCAACCAGTGCCAAGGGACTTGGGTACTATTTCTGTAGAGCTTCGATAATCACGATTCGCTTCGACAGCAGATGGTCCGCGACGCTAGCCGCAAAAGCGAGATGGCGGAGCTGGAGAGGGAAGAGACGGGCCTGGGCCCCACTTTTACAGCCTAAGGCGAGACCAATGATAAAAGACAAGCTGTACTTACGTAGCACAACCATCATTACGTTGGGAAACGTCGAAACCTGTTCGACAGAGAAGCTATCTTTGTGGAGCACTCGACTTTGGGCCATGGATAGCAAAATGGTGGAATTCACTAGATTTGACTGAGCTGTCCGCGCGCTCCCTAGGCAGCTAGCCCCACAGTGACGGGCACGATCTTTTGTAGTCGTACGTAGTACGTGCCTGCTAAAATGTGTTCACCAGCCCGGCGTCCTTGAGAAGAGCGGGAGTAATGACCTGAGCGGCAGGACCACGGTCGCGGGCGACAAACGCGGGGCGGTAGCGTCGAAAAACGTAACGTACGTAATGTTTGACTATGATGCAGTGAGTGACAGGCACGAGAAACCCACTTTAATTAAGTTCTAGAAATACCTCAGGCCTGATGGAAGTACACACATCACTGTGGAATGCGGTTGTGAATAGCACAAACTTTTTTGTCCCATTGGTCTTGCGTCGATCTCTCTTTTCTACGCCCAAGTTCAGCTTCAGAATGAGAATTGCGGTTTCGCCTAGTCATTTCATCAAACGTTCACAAGATACCCAACCAAATCGAGCTAAAACCAGAAAATTACGAGCAAGTACTGAACGATGTCCGTTCGAGAGAATTTCCAGGGGATTTTCCTTGATCAATGACAGCTTAAGGAAAAGAAACGACGTATATACGCTTACGCAGAGAAATGCCAGTCGGCCTCGACTCATCACAGATCACGTTTGATTGAGTATAATGTCCAAACAAATTGAGTGGACAGACAGCTCGGAATTGATATCGAGATGCGAGCTAGGGCCAGCGTCTCACTTGGGCGAGTATATACGAAGGCATCGACAAAACTGGTTTCGTTAACGACCTCCTCGAATGCGGCAAGAGCAAGAACGCCAAAATCCTAGTGCAATCTAATGATGTTACGTGCTAAATTTAACTCGTAAGTTTTACGGAAGCGTACGCTGTCGGTACGAAATGCGACAGAAGCAGTAGTTTCGGAGGTCACGGGTGCAATAAATTGGTAACAAGAGACGTCGCTCAGCCAGAATGCATTAGTGGATAGAACCGATCGAATTCTTACCGTATGCAGAACGTCCATGTCTCACAAATCCCACCTCCAGAATGGCTTTTCACATTTTCCTTCAGGAAGTAAGCCAAAGTACATACAATCGCTACAGGATCGTACATTCACTCACTCACTTTGAGCGGGGCCCGCCGACTGACTATGCGGTGGCGGCGGCGAAACACGTACCGTGGGGACGCCGGGCGCGGGCGCGGGCGCTCGCTCGCAAACGCATAGACGGGGCTCGCTCTGAAAGTCTCTGTAGTACATATTCTGTAGGTCGGAACACGATGTGATTGTACGTACAACCGGCAGCGAGCGGGCGCTGCCTGGCCTGGCGACTCGCTAGCCGGCCCGCGAGCCATAGAAGACTCTATGACATCCCCCCGGGTCTACAACCGAGGGAGGCAGGCAGACTGAACATGCGAACAAGGGAGGAAGTCGGGCGCCTAGCAACAAGGGTGAAAACAGAGACGACCAATGCAAGAGCGGGGCCGAGCCGGACGAGCTCCCGTAGCGCGTATGCTAGAATGCCATCGTCTGAACGGACCACGAAAACTGGCACAAAGGAAGACCTAAATTATCGCACTGCGCGACTGCTATACAACAGTACGTAAGACTGAGAATAATTAATCTGGAATCACTTCCAGCCACGGCAGGTGTTACTGCATTGGAGGTCTGGTCTCACCTGGCTGATCACGCTGCACATCGATCGGATAATATCCCCGACAGAAGTATCTTCTTAAAATATGGATGGGGATTGAGAGCTCGTGGGCAGCCTGAAAGTTTCCATTACGTGTCCTCGTCTCGTCCGTACAGGCAGGCGCCAAAGCGTTTTTCAACCGAGCGTTAAAATGAGAGCGTGCTTTTTTCTACCGACCCAGTAAAAACGGAAGCAATAAGGAAGTGAAATATGCCGCCTCTTCGCCCAACTGACAATAGAATTCAATTGTTCTAAACGAGTATCCCAAAGCTGCTATGGATGCGCGTCAGCCAAGCGCGCGATAAAATTGCAGTTCGGGATGCACATTTGTATGAGAGTACGACCGACGCGCGTACTACGCAGTACAATTTCGCCAGGCCAAAATCCGGTCTGTCCGCACATGATGGGCAGCTCTCGCGGGCCGCACATCAGAGCAAAAAGTCACTGGCCAATGAATACGTAGTTGCATACGGTCATACATAAGCCTTGATATCATATGTAATTTATGAAGGATACAGCTTACATCTAGATGTATGAATCTTCCCCTTCAGACCTTAATCACGTATTCCACGTACTATGACTCCCATGGGACGTTTAAATTGCCACTCGGACAATAAATAAGTCCATTTGTATGTCGCAATATGCTTTTAAAGCATATTCAGTCTCTAGGATCACAAGCTGCAGCTTCGAATGCACACTTTTTCCATTTTCCAGTTCGCAATTCGTATGACCTAACCTTATATGATTGATGTGGCATTTAAGGGCCTTGTTCTGACTTCTGGTACATCGAAATACTCACAGATATCGGCGCAATTTCTCCGGTTCCTCTTCGACAGCTGGGTGATCTGCCGCTAGAAGATCAATCCACTTGGGAATGAGCCTCAAGCCGAAGACGAGGCTGCGGCAGCTTGTGATGACGTCCTCCTTGAGACTTCCTCGCCGTCTTTAATGGCAATTAGCTCGCTTGATAATTTGGCGTCAACTCTCTTGGGAATCGTTCGTCCGCACTATTAAACCCTCCCTCGTGTTTCTCCTTCCTTCCTTCCCACTCTGTTTCTCCTTCGCTCGCTGTGCTGTGGTCCTTCAATCATTCAGTCCTTCTCTCTCTCTCTTCTACGAGACGACTCTGTCTCAGTCTGCATGGTCCTGTGCTTTGCTTTGCTTTGCAGTTGCAGGCTTGCAGCGCCCGCCCGCTTAAGTATTACGCGTTCTTCTCTTCTCCGCTCCGTCGCCGCCGCGCGCCGCCCTCGCCGTCGGCTCCTCCTTTCCTCTCTCGAGTCTCGAGTCTCGACTCTCGAGCCTCGATGTGCCGAGCCGGGCGAGCCCGCGCCCCGCGGCGCTGCTCCGCTCCGATCTGCTCCGCTTCGTGCCTTCCTTTCTGCTTGCTCTCGCGCGCGGCCTATCCTGGACGGGCGGGCGGGGGGGCGGGCGGGCGGTTGGACTCGAGAGTCGAGACTCCGACGTAAGTCACGTAACCTGCCTGCCCACCTACCGTTTGCGTTTGCGTGCGAGCGACGTCCACGGTCCGTCCAAGTCCGCCCGTACGTCCTGTAGGATGTTTTTGTCCGCCTCTATAGAAAGCAATGGCCACGGGCATCAGGTCAGGCCATGGCCGATTCCAGTGGACGCAACCAAGCCGAGTCGGCCCCCCTCTACATGGGCGACCTCGGACGGGGTCGGAACTAGAGTCCTAGAGACCGGTCCAGCCCGACTCCGTCTTCCTTCCACGAATTGTCGAGACGGTGTCGAAATTGAGCCGACACGATATAACGTTCGTACGAAGCAGACCGACGGGAGTACAAGTACCGGACCGACCTGGACGGGAACCACCGAAGCCACGAGCACAACGACCGTCGACAGAGCGACGACATTGCCGACAAGGAGAATCGGCTAGGCGGTAAACCGTACAAGAGAGTTGTATTCTGCCGCTAATAAATGCTCTAATTTTCGTTAAATCAGCATTAGTTTGCTAGATAGAGTACTTTAAAACCGTGCAACTTGTCTACTGACTGCGCAATTTGAAGTACGTTTGTGCGATCTCTATGCTTAGTCCTTGAGAAGTGTAGAGGTACATCAAGTCTTTCCTATACGTATACTTGCCTTTTTTCCTAGAGACCTTAGTGATGCTCTCTTTTTAGCCTACATCTAGCTTTATCCCCTGACACAAAGTCTTCGTCTGTCTGTTGTCATGCTTCGAGATGACTAGCTATAGCAACGTCGTACGTCGACGACCACGTCCAGCACAAAGCAGCTGCAGGAAGGACTTCAAAGATAACGTAATTGTTGTTGACTAATGTCAATTTACCCACGGATTAATCCGCCATCGGCATATCATCGATCAAGATTGCGAATCTCAGGACCATGGGATTTACCTAGTGCACTCCGAACCGGGTCCGGCGGAGGCGGATAGTAGAAACAAGGAAAGCATGGACGCGTTGAGGAGGAGCCTCGGCATCGGCCCGGACTCCGCCACTTCGGGGGTCGACGAGAGGAGGCTGGCGGACGAGAGCTTCGTCGCGAGGGTCGTCTTGCGATCGGAACGGCCAGCGTTGCTCGGAAGCGCCTCGTCGGGATCCACTCCGGCCACCGTGTCGTCCGCGACGGGCGCGATCGCCAGGACGAACGGGAGTGGCGGTGGCAACAGCGGCGGCAACGAAGCCATGATCCGCCAGCGGCTGACCTCTATGTGGCACAACGTCAAGTACGGGAGGACGGCGTGGTCGATCGGGGAGTCGACCTCGTCAGCAGCCGGAAACTTCTCCAAGAACTCGGCCGTGTGGCTGCTCGGCCAGTGCTACCACAGGCGGAATCACGGCCGAGATGAGTCGTCGCCGGACTCGGACGACTCGGCGATGATTCGCGCCTTCTCCCTGGACTTCTCAACCCGCCTCTGGATGACCTACAGGAAGGACATTGAGGAGTTCAGGGGCGCGGCCGGAATGACCTCCGACTGCGGCTGGGGCTGCATGATCCGTTCCGGCCAAATGATCGTGGCCAACACGCTCCTTCTCCAGAGGCTGGGCAGGCATTGGCGGTGGAAAAGGTCCGCGCAGGCGGCTGGCGGTGACCCAATGCGAACCAGCGGCGTGATGACGGCCATGGAGATGCAGGAGGAAATGGAACACCGACACATCGTCCGACTATTCGGAGATTCTTATCAGAGTCCGCTCTCCATCCACAATCTATGCGATCTTGCCAAAGAAAGCCTCGGGAAGCGGCCCGGCGACTGGTTCGGGCCGGCGTCGACCGCCCACCTCCTCAAGGACGCTGCCAAGAAAGCCGCGTCCTACAACCACGTGCTACGGGACATTTGCATCTATGTGGCCCAGGATTGCACCGTGTACCGACAGGACGTGACCGACCTCTGCCAGGGAAGGGCCCTGATGCGAAAAAAGTCAGACTCCGCCGGGGCATCATCAAGAACGAGCCATTCCAGCCCAGCGGCGTCGGAGGACTACAGCGTTGTAGAGTTGCCCGACGATTATGACGGCGTTCTAGTCCCCACCGAGGGTAGAAACCCACAGACTGGATCGCGGCTGTTTGGAGGTGTGATTGAGGGAGTGCCCTACTTCGATGAGGAGACCGAAGACCCCGAGATTGGACAGGACGTCGAGGTAGTGGAGAGGGAGCCGTACTCTCTGAACCAGCAGGTGAATATCGACGGCGAGGTTTGGGTGGCGGAGGGACCAGCGACGCCCACACCATCGCCGGCCCCGTCGGCCCCGTCGCAGTCGATGGTGGAGGGCGCAGCCGGGCGGGTCTATCCGGACCTCTCAACTCTCCATGAAAGCACAAACGGCGAGAGGCAGCGGCGGAGACACCCCAAGTTCAACTCGGCCAAGAGTCTAGCGTCGGAAGACGACTGGACGCCGGTTCTAATCCTGGTTCCCGTTCGCCTCGGCGGCGAGAAGCTTAACCCCGTCTACGTTCCTTGCCTGCGAAGTCTCTTGGCGACCGACAGCTGCGTGGGAGTGATCGGCGGCCGACCGAGACACTCGCTCTACTTTATCGGCTTTCAGGACGACAACCTCATCCACCTCGATCCCCATCTGGTCCAGGACGGCGTCAACGTCCTGGGAGCAAAGAGCACAACGTTCGCCCTGGACTCTTTCCACTGCAAGACGCCGAGAAAGCTTAACGTGAACAAGATGGACCCGTCCTGTTGCCTGGGTTTCTTCTGCCCCACGCGGAGAGCGTTCGATGGCTGGTGCGAAGTGGTCAAGGAGCTGGCCGTCCCGCCTGGCATGCCAAACTACCCTATTTTCACGACGGTGGAGGGCAGGTCCAAGGAGCAGCAGGACGTGAGGCGTCTCTCGCTGTTGGAGGACGACGCCATTGGAGAAGAGGCGAAAGCGGCCAACGCAGATGGATTGGCTGCGTCAGAGGATTTCGTGTTTCTGTGATGAAGAAGCCCACGTGCAACGTAATGTCGAGCATAATATTTCATTCAGAGGGAAGTATCTTAGTTTCTTTAACGCTTGTCACGAGAGAGCAAGGATAATTTCTGCCTGGACAAAACAGATAATTTAAGTAAATGGATACCGGTGTAGTACAGTACGTATCTTGTTGAATTCACTGTATTACAAATTTATACATATTGCCATCGTCATGAATATCCATACGTAGTAGATAATCAGAACAGACATGTTGTAATTATGTAATTATGCTTAATATCCGCATGTCGCAGGTGATTATCACTGGTTGCCTCTCTGTATTTCAACGTAATTGTTATTCCTCTTCGGCTTGAAATCCAACAGGGACGCATACTTTTGTAGGAGCATGGTCCAATAGCACGACACGTCCTCCATCCTTAACTTCTTTTGCACAAGTTTCTGGCCTCGGGTTGCAATGCCTCTGCCGACGTCAGCCGATTTCATGAAAAACTCTAGCAACAGCTCGATTTCGCCCTCTGTCGCAGAGCTGGACACAGGCACGTAGTGAACCCACGGCTTTAACAGGGGGTAGAAGAACTCCCGCCACTCGTCTCCGACGTGGAAGACGAGGCTTCCGCACATGAAGAGGTGCTTGAACCGGAAGCTGGCGGCGACGCCGCGGTAGTTGAAGAGGAACTTGTACTTGCAGTGGTCCTCCAGGGCCACCTCAGAAGCCGGATCGGCTCCAAGCGTATCCTTAGGACTCTTCCACGCTTGGTTTTTGGTGTACTGCGCGTCCACTAGCTCCGGCCGCCTCCTCGAGAGCAGAATCAGGGGATCGCGCTCCGCAGACGTTCTTGAACCTCTGAAGAAGCCTCTGTCTTCTTTGTCAGCCCACGGGATTCTCTGGGACGCCTTATGCAGTGACATTTGGAACAGGTCCCACCGACCCAGGCCCTTTGGGTACAGTTTGGTCGCCGGCCCGCCGGCCCAGAAGGTCCACGCCGGGTAAAAGATGTCCGCGTATTCATCGGTCTTGCTAAAGGAGAAGAGCGGCAGCGCCTCCTTCTCGAATCTCATGCTAATGTGAGGCCAGTCGTGAAAGTTGACCACCAGTTCGACGTCTGGCACTTTGGGCGCAACCTCCAGAAGGAAGTGCTCGGCGCCCTTGCATCGCAGTGGAAAAAGACACGGTTCGGGGGAGCGGTAGACGCGCCCGCCGACGATCTGGTAGGTGACCGCGCGGGGGACTTTGTTGCGGAGGCTGCTCAGACTGGCCGCGGTGATATTCTCGAACCGCGAAAGGTCCTGGTCGACGATGGGCTCATAGCAGGCACACGAGGTGGTCGTATTTTCGCAGGGCTGATAGAGACGAATACTTTCCTCTATGTTGTCTCTGATGGCCGCCCACTCCTTCTCCACGTGCTTCTCCTTTGCCCCGAGCCCGTCGCAATCTCCGTCGGCGGCACAGAACCCGTCGTCGCTGGATGTCTTTGATTGGGATGAAAGTGCACATTGTGCAACAATGATATAGAAGGGCACGAAGTAGCGGTGGGTTTTCATGTCGGGACTTCTATCTATCTAATGGCTCAAAACTTGATGGATTCGTTGTTCTGGTTGTAGTAATAGCAGAATCGCTCGATATCGTCAAGGTTTAGGGCAGCCAACTTGTTCGAGAGGTTCTGAAATAATGAAGCACCGTACAGTACACATGTGGGTCGGCATTACACGCAATTATATTTTGTTACCTTTTTGAAGGCCCTTGCCACCTTCTTCGCCTCCTCTTCGGTGAAGTAGTGTTTCAGCACCTTGAGCAGTTCTTCCTCCACGTCAAGGGTCTTTGGTGGTGGCGGAGCGGAGGACGAGGACGCACTTGACGCGGCACTGGGGGTAACTGCGCTCGAACCCGGTCCCTGGGGCTTGGCCTCCTTGAGCATGAGATGCAGCTTGTCTCCGTGGTTCAGCTTGTAGGCGACCAGGTCTGTCCCGTCCTGCAACGGCTTCCCCTTGAAGAGCAGCCTCTGTTCCGTGCCCGAGGTCAGCTTCAGTTTGGTCTCCAGCTTCGCTTTAAGCGACTCCACAGAGTCATTCTCGTCGGCCTCGATGTCGCAGCTGGCCGAGGCGGAGGACGGACCCAGGAGCTTCACATTCAGGAGCATGATACGATAGGCCTGGTTGGAGAGCTAGGGCACTTTTACCATTGAGAAAGGGTTGAACGTAATTGTTAAAGATTAATATATCCTAGCTGTATCTCAAGGCAAAAAGTTGGACACGTAATTTAAGTCACTGCTCCGTGCGGTGTGACTATTGACAAAGCAGCTGACGTTGATGAGGAGAGCAGCTATAGGTACGTACAGAGCAGTGGCAGTGCTGCTAGCGCTGTAGCGCATGTTTGCGAGTGCCGGCGAGGGAGGTAGCCAACTGTTACAATTTTACAAGTTACAACCTCGAAGGTCGAACTACGGCCTCGGCCTCCAGCCCTCCACCTTCATAGAACCGGAAAACTTGGTGCATATACGTAGGACGTGCGTGACGACTTGTACTAAAGAATAATGGACCCAAACCACGAATTCGTGGAGCCGACCAAGCTGGTCAAGACGCCGGACGACGTGAAAAAATGGGAGCGATCCGAGGCCTACGCGGTCTGTTTGGAACATAGCATGTAGTCGAATCCAACCTGACTTTTATTTTATTGTCCCCGATAGGAGTACGTCGGCTTCATCCAGGCCATCGGCGCCGCCGTGGAGAGCAAGAGAATCAAAGACGACTGCCCGGTGTCGCCGACAACAGAGCACGTGCTCGAGATGCTCTCGAGGCTGGCCGGTTGGGTGGACGACATCCCGCCAGTGCAGAAAGAACAGAGATTCGGAGATAAGGCGTATAGGACATGGCATGAAAAATTGACAGCGGTACGTAACTACGTATACACCGGATGTAGGCTAAAGTTCCCAGTACATTATGCATTTGTGCTTTTAGAATGCCAAATGCATGGTGTCATCGGTCCTGGGCGAATCCAACGCGAAAGCGGCCGTGGAGCTGACGACCTACTTGACAGACAGCTTCGGCAATGCGACTCGGATCGACTACGGCACGGGCCACGAGATGGCCTTCGTTGTCTTCCTCTGCTGCCTGTTCAAGGTGGGCGCGTGGCAGGACGACGACCGGCCCGCCGTCGGCCTCAAGGTCTTCCAGACGTACATGAACCTGTGCCGGAAGCTGCAGGCGACGTACCGCATGGAGCCGGCGGGATCGCAGGGGGTCTGGTCGCTAGACGACTACCAGTTCGTTCCCTTCATCTGGGGCGCTGCCCAGCTGAGGAAGGAGGCTGCCGTCCGGCCAAAGTCCATTCCGGACTACGAAATCGCGCAGATGCTGGCCGAGGACAATCACCTGTTCGCGTGCATCAAGTATATCTCCGAGGTGAAGACCGGTCCCTTCGCGGAGCACTCCAATCAGCTGTGGAACGTCAGCGCCGTGCAGACCTGGGAGAAGGTGAATCAGGGACTGATCAAAATGTACCGGGCGGAGGTGCTCTCCAAGCTGCCCGTGATTCAGCACTTCTTCTTCGGCTCTCTGTTCACGCTGAAAGAGGCGGAAAATCCCCTGCCGCCGGTGACGACGCCAGCTTCTAGCATGAGGCCATCGCCCATGGGCATGGGAATGCCTCCGATGGGAGTTATGCCCCCGATGGGTCGAATGCCCAGATTTGGAGCCATGCCTCCTGTGGGTCAAGAGCCCCTAGGACGAATGCCGCCTCCGCCGATTGCGAGACCACCCCCGTGATCGCGGTCCATATATTGTGCTTGTTTAATCGTCCTACTAATACGTATTCAGAGGCCCTAACTGAGTAAGATCAAACATTGAAACAATCTTCAACAGCATCGGGATTTCACAGCCTTAGTTTATCCAAGTTGAAGAGGTCAGCGGAGGGAGGCAGTGTCCCACTGCCTGGTCTCGTGGTTGTATCCGAGCAGGACGGGGAGGTGCAGCAGCAGCGACGAGGGCCGGTCGTCAAGGCGAGACGAGACCTCAAGCCACTTGGTCATGTAGTCCAATAGATCTTGTCTTTGCAGTCCTTGCAGGTTGAGGCCGCGGATCCGGCAACAGGTGGCCATGTCCGCATCCGACATGGTATCCAAGTTCTCCCTCATGACCGCCTTGTCCATCTCACGCATCAGGTTGGCGTGCTCCCTGAGGTTGTGGCGCCACAGGAACCAGAATGACCTTCCGTTGACCTTCATCAGGTGGCGCAGGTGGAGGGTATTTATTTTGGCCAGGCTAAAGGCGCCGCCGATCGTGAAGACCGGCTTCAGGGCGACGATCTCTTCCGTGGACGGGTGGCCGCCCCCGACGGTTAATTTTCGCAGAGCGTTCAGGGTGATTTCGTGCAACGGCGTTCCCTTAATGTTTTCCAGCGCTTTCTGCAAATCTCGTAGGAGATGCCTGTAGTACTTGTGCCTGACTTTGACCTCTGAAAGGGCGACCTCCGCCTTCACTTCTTCAGTCCAGTAGTGAGAGGACAGTAGCTGCTTCGGGTACATGAGAGCGACCGGAAAAGCGACGTTCTGCATCAGGGGAAACGCAGACACGAGGAGGACCGGGGCGACTCTGTACATCTCGCTCGGTAGGTTCATATAGAGTTCCAGCTGACGTCGGGTCAGCGTCGACGAAGCCTGCTTCCAGTTCCCAGATGTCGACAGCACCTTGTACACCCAGGCAAAGTCCCGCATGTCCTTTACCAACAACTTCGTGCCATTGATCATGACCTTCGAGGCCGCCACCAGTTTCTTCGGAACGTCGATGAGCTTCTCGTAGTCCGTCAGGTACTCGAGGAGGCGGAAGAAGAGGTTCTTTCGAAGCTTGGACGTGCGCGACTCCTCTCCGTCGCGTTCGAGTCGCGGCAGGCCTGGAGGGCCCTTGTAGCGTTGGACCAGATCCGGAGGGACCGGCTTCTCCTTCGTGTAATCAGTTTGTGGCTTCTTGCCGGCCGGATCGGGAAACGGCGTCGAGACCGTGGTTTGCAGGTAACGGCAAGAGGCGGTCGTGACGGCTTCGTGGCGACGATTGAGTTGTCGGATCGCCAGATATCTTGTGGTGAGTAGTGGTGTCCTCGGTATCATCCTCAGAGTCAGAGCGGTGGAGGAGACGCGGATTAGGGCGAGCGCCGATTACGAGGACATGGCGATCGCGCCCGCAAACGATAACTGTCCGCTTGTCACTAGCCAGTAGCCACTGGAACTGGAGGGAGACTTGCTTTGGTTTTACTTTTATATTACAGTATATCCAAACTTTCCTCACAAGGAAATTGACGATCGGTGGTCACATATCAATGTACGTAATTGTGAGCTTGTCTCCGGTGACGTCCGGTCCGGTAGCTGGCTCCACTTGATCGCCGGCCATACACGCATGTATATGTCTACATGAGCGAATTTCAACTTCAAGTGATGCAATCGGAATCCTTCCTCTCGTCACACTGACCCTCGAAAAGGGAGCGAAACTTCTAGGCCGCTTAGTTAAATCTTGATATATAAAATTCGGCTGTTGCCTTGTGTTGTGCCCCTCTAGCGCCTAAATGGATGGAGTGGACAGAATTACCTGATTATTTGGGTGGCAGTTCTGGACTCAACTGGGCATAGTCACTATCCAAAATGTGGAGGTCAGGCTGACCCTGATCTACAGGCTTAAGAAAGGTTGCGTTAGTTTCCTGATATAGTTCCACCATTAACAAGGCCGTCGCCGTAGGCAGAGGACCGAGGTCTAGCTTTCATCAATCAGAGGGGGTCTAGTCAAGGCGGAAAGTTGGCCCGGAGGTCCAACTTTCCGGCTAGTTACATGAATAAATAGGATGTAAAGCAGCCAACGTACATAATGTAATACGGAATTAGTACATGGTACGTAGGAAAACGTAGTTTATTGAGGCACGAAAATAGCGCAAGTTATCATCACAGAGCTACTATATAAAGGTGCTATCCTATTGCCAGCATGCAACTCCTGACTACGCGGTTCCTTCTAGATCGCTCCTCGTCTTCCCCAATTTCTTGGGCATCTTTTTGCTCGTGGAGTCCTCCAGCTCCTTCGCCTTATAGTAATGCGGCGCCACCTCCAACAGCCACTCGTTTCGGATCTCGATGATGTTCCTCATGTACTCCTTCGTAGTAAACACCAGCTCGTGGTAGATCACCCACCTAGGAAGGTCCTCAAACATGCTGCTGTTCGGGTGGATCATGACGGTCTGGTTGTGCTTCACCGTCTTGTAGTTGCCGCCCTTGGACAGCCGCGACGTGTGGTAGAAGTAGCCGGCTGTCACAGCCTTCCGAATGTTGATCGACTCGTGCGGGTTCGACGTCACGTCGATCTCGACCCTCTCAAGAAGGCCCTCCAACTGGTCGCGGATGTCCCGGGCGCGCTTCATACTCCTGTACTGGATGTAATTCTCGTAGCACCACTGCGTCGAGTAGTCCGTGTCCGCCCACTGGTTGTACACATTCAGCAGGGTGAGGTGGTCGCCGCCGGGCAGGAAGAAGTTCTTCCGAGCCGTGTCCGCGTGAATGATCTTGTCCTTGGGCCGGTAGAAGATGGACGCGTTGTTGGAGAGCATCGCGGCGATGGTGATGATCTCCGCCGAGCACTTGTACTTCTCCGATGCTATGATCATCTTGGACATCATGGGGTCGACGGGAAACTCGGCCATCCGCCTGCCCAGCTTGGTCAGCTCGCCCAGGTGGTTGAGGGCGCCGAGGGCATAGAGCTGCTCGAGAGCGAGCACCAACGTCTCGTGCGGAGGCGGGTCAAGAAAGTCGAAGTGAATGAGGTCGTTGATGCCAAGGGACTTCAGGAGTAGGACCACGTTGCCCAGGTTCACTCTTTGAATCTCGGGCACGGAGTTGGCTTCCAGTTCGTGCTGGTAGGCCCATGCCGTGTACAGCCTGAAGCACTTGCCTGCCGCCACGCGGCCCGCCCTACCCGCCCGCTGGTTGGCGGACGCCTTCGAGACCGGGACGACGATGAGCGACTCCATGCTCGTGCGCGCGTTGTACGAGTTCTGCTTGTTGAAGCCAGGGTCGATGACATAGATAATGTTGTCGATAGTCAACGACGTCTCGGCTATGTTCGTGGCCAGCACGACTTTTCTCGCACCCGGCGGCGTCGGCTCAAACACTTTTGCCTGCATGTCTGAAGGCAAGTTTGCGTAGATGGGCACTATGAGGAGCTCCTTGATCTTGGAGCCCAATTTGCGCGTCCGTTCGGTCAACAACTCCTGGCACGTTTCAATCTCCTCCTGTCCCGTGAGAAAGACGAGTATGTCGCCGAGCGGCTGTGTGACGTGAATTTGCAACACTGTGACGACGCAGGCATCGATGTAGTCCGCTTCGGGAGCTTTCGTGTAGTAAATGTCGACGGGGAATCGTCGGCCGGGAATGCGAAAGATGGGCGCGTCGTCAAAGAACTCCGAGAATTTTTCCGCGTCCAGCGTGGCGCTCGATATGAGCAGCTTCAGGTCTGGCCGGAACCGGGCAATGTCCTTGATCAAGCCGAATAGAATGTCCGTGTGTAAAGTACGCTCGTGGGCCTCGTCAATGATCATCACACTGTAGCTGGCGAGGTCGGGCTCGGTGAGAAACTCCCTGAGCAACATTCCGTCCGTCATGTATTTGAGTACGGTGCGCTCTGAAGTACAGTCCTCGAACCGAATGCTGTAACCGACCTCGTTTCCCAGTTTGACGCCGAGCTCCTCGGCCACCCTGGCGCTCACGCTCATCGCCGCAACTCTCCTCGGCTGCGTGCACCCAATCTTTTTGCCGTCTTTGGTGTATCCGGCTTCGTGAAGGTACTGGGGGATCTGCGTCGTCTTGCCAGATCCAGTCTCGCCCTCGATGATGAGCACCTGGTGCTCTTCGACGGCCTCGAGCAAGCTCTGCTTAAACGGGTAGACAGGAAGACTCTTCTTGGTCTCCTCTAGCGTCATTCGCTTCCGTTCGTACTCAGTCATCTCCGGCTTGTCGTCGTCACCGTCTTTGGAGCCAGGCATCTTAAGAGCCTGGATGAAGTCGATCTCGTCCTCGAGCAGATCGTACTGCTTCTCCTTCTCCGCGTACCTCTTCTTTGCGTCCTTGGCGCCGAAGTTGTAGGTCGCGGACTGCAGGTGCTCCTCCTCCCACCTCTTCTGCTCGTAGTTGGGCGCCTTCTCTCTCTCGTCGGCCTCCACATAGCCCCAGTCTTTCTTGTCCTTGTCGGGCATGTGGTAGCGCTGCACCTTTTCGATCTCTGCCTGCTTCTCGTGCTTCTTGGCCAGGTCGAGCACCGTCTTCTTGTACTCCTTCTCCCTCTTCTCCCGGGCAGTGAGCTGCGAGTTGTCGAACAGGTACTCGTCGTCGACGATGTCGTCCTCCAGCTCCACGAGCTTGTCCGCCTTCCTCTTCTTCAGGTACTCGCGTCGCGACTGCTTCCTCAGCTCGGGCAGCATCTTCTCTTTCTCCTCGTTCTCGACGAGCAGGTTCTGCGCCGACTGCTGGTACTTTTTGTTCTTCCGCTTCTCCTCGTCCCTCTCAATCAGCCGCTTGGCGAGCTCGTCGCGCTCCTTCAGGTCCTGCAGCCGCTCCTTCTCCATCCTATCGAACTCGTCCATCTCCTCCTCCTCGTCGGTGTCCTCTTTGTGCTTCTTCTTTTTCTTCTTCTTCGCCTTTTTGGGCTTGCTCGGCCTCCCGATGCCCGGCCCGTCGTCCTCCTCTTCCGACTCGAGCATCTGATAGCTGGCGTTCTCCTTCCTCACCCTGTCCGCCTCCGCCTCCTTGGCCCTGTTCGCCTCCCGCCTCGCGTCTCCGGCGCTCTTTGCTGCCGACTTCGGTAGACGCTGCATCAGCTCGGCGGCAAATCCCTGCACCTTGGGCGTGATGTCGATCGTCTCCGTCTCGCGGATCTTCTCCACGAACTCGTCGGGCGTCTTGCTCTTGTTAGCGAGTCCGATGAGGAAGTCGGCGATAGTCTTGTCCGAGATGCCGGACAGCTGGTGAAGCTGGTCAGACACCCACACAATCAGGCCGGAGCTAGACATGTTGAATTGTTTGTCAAAATCACAATATAGGATACAATATACGCTGCAGCCTGATATGACAACGTTGTAGAGTTAACAACTATACGTATTACGTAGGTTGAATGAGTTTGTTTGGGACGAACGACGAATACGTTTTGCTTACTTCCAGCCCACAGCGGTCCCGTGAAGTCGCCGACCAAAGGCGCGACTATTTAAAAAAAAAATAACCTGACGCATGTCATGCCTCCCAAGTCCCAACGATTAATTTAATTCGTACAGTGTTAATGAGTAATCACTAATCAGCTTTCACTATAGAATAGTTATATACGTACGCGTACGTACTCAGATTCCACGGCTTTCACCTTAAAAATATATCTTCCTTGACTATCACCCCTATAATGCATATAACGTAGAATCCCTTTCCTGCCGCGGCATGCGAATATCGATCACGCGCAATTGCCCTCTTGGGCTCTTCCGCATTTCACCCCGCAGGGCAGAGCAGAGGCAGATCCCGTCCGCTAGGTACATAACAAGTCCCGCGACCTTAATTGCCCTGACAGTCCCATCCAATAAAGTTTCTGCGTAGGCCGCGCGCGCGGCGGGGGAAGGAAAGGTTATAGGGCCGGTCGGACGAAGCATGACCTCGTCGCGGAACAACAGTCCTCCTCCTTCACCCCTCGCAGCGGGGGCCTCCAGAGACTCATCGCCGCCGCCGCCGCCGCAGCCACCCTCGGATGGAACGCCTCAAGACGAGGTTAATAATGAGGAAGGACAGCAGCAGGGGAGGGGGACGGCGGACTCGTCTTCCGCCGCAGTCGCGGAGGGGGACGCCGACGGCGAGGGTGGGTCGCAGGACACTTCGGGCGAAACAGCCGAGGGAGAAACCGTCACGTCGGCAGACAGGTGTGCAATATTTTCTGCTTGCAAAGATAGATGCATGCACTATGCGTACTATTTTCAGGAACGAGATGACTGTCCGGGATGAACTTGTGGAGAGGTACTACCAGTACCAGAAGGAGCGGCGGGAGCTGAAGAGGAGAAACCTGCAGGCTCAGACCAACATCGTGCAGTACTTGCGGAAGCACAAGATCAACAACCTGACTCACGCGGGGCCGCCGGACATGGCCGGCAAGTCCCATGAGGAGACGCTGGCCGCGGAATACTCGAAGATGCTGAAGAAAATCGATGCACTAGTCGGGCTCAAGGAGCAGGAGGCAGTCGGGTAAGGGCAATGGCTGCTAGTTTGTGCAATTAACATGTATTAATTTAATTTTACCAGATTCGAGGCCCACATCGAAGAGGTGCTCCAACGCCAGCAGCAACTCCAGAGGACAATTCGCAAGGTGAATCTCGACATCCAGGAGCTGAAGTCAAATGCCATCTCGAGGAGCGTCCACCAGACCACGGGGAAACGGATAAGCCAGAGGGAACTACACGACCACATGAAGTGAGACCTGCTTCAGCACGGTGTCATAATGCCGGCAGCCATTAACTGATTGCCTTTCAGAAAGCTTGAGAATGTAGCCAAGGAAACCCAGCCGGTGAGGCTGGAGTACGTCAAGCTCCTCAAACGATTGACTTTGGTTGAGGAGAAGCGGGCGCTCCGGAGCTCATCCTCGGAGAAAATGGACAACGTCGATTCTGTTGAAATTAGGCTGGAAAATCGGGTATACTGTACTTCGCAGAACGACAATCAAAGTTATGTGTAGCTATGATGCCTCCGATATAGATATTCAACGAGAAGTCTGAGGCGAGGACCGCCGAGCTGGTCGACTTGGAGCGGAAGATCAGCCGGGACGTCATCGTGCTGGCGCACACCAGGAACAGGGTCGGCCAGGTCATCGGCGCCAACAGAGACTTGGAAGAAAAGGTGAAGCAAGAGGCTGAGCACCTGGACAAGGTAATCCACGCTTACTATAGTTGGGTTCATGCTTTGTAGTTATGACTTGTGTCATATAATTCCAGTTAAAAATCAAGGAAGCAAAGGAGAAGAAAGAATACAAGATCCTAAGGAAGTCCTTAGCCGAAACGGAGGTCAAAGCCGGTCTGCTGGGCAATAAAGACCTATTGATGGACTACCTGAAGACAGCCTCAGAACTGAACCTGTAATAAAAGCAATTAAAGTCCAAGCAGATGATCATGATGAGTTGGCTTGCTGGATGAATTCTCGCGAGGTTTCTCCGTTAATTGCGCTAATTTTCCGTCGTTTTGTCGACGCTTTTCAGTCGAGAAGAAGCGTCAACAAACAAGGTCAACTATACGTATAAAGCGAAATTGCGATCGAGGCGATCCTGGAACTTGTTGTTATCTGATAGACTGATATCCTTGGGGCTAATCCGGATTGGACTAATTATAACTCTGAGCAAGAAGCTCGCAGTATGGATGCCGACGGGAGCGCACCCCACGCCTCCGGCAGCCGCAGCAACTCGAACGCGCAGCAGCAGCAGGACGAGCTGACCTTCACCACCCTGACGGCCGCGGGTGCCGCCGCCGCCGCCGCTGGCGAGCAGACGTTCGTTGTGCAGGAGGACCTCCTCGGAGAGCGGAGGGACTCGACGGCGACCGGCGGCGCCGGGGGAGGCGACGGCGACCCGAGCAACGACGACCTGCTCGGCCTGGGCGGCGGCGACGCGGGCGAGCTCCGCGAGCAGGACCGCTTCCTCCCGATCGCCAACGTGGCGCGCATCATGAAGAAGGGCATCCCCTCGGAACAGGGCAAGATCGCGAAGGACGCGAGGGAGTGCGTGCAGGAGTGCGTTTCGGAGTTCATCTCGTTCATCACGAGCGAGGCGTCGGACCGGTGCCAGGCTGAGAAGAGGAAGACTATAAACGGCGAGGACATCCTATTCGCCATGTCCACGCTCGGCTTCGACAACTACGTGGAGCCGCTCAAGCTGTACCTGCAGAAGTACCGCGAGGGAATGAAGGGCGACAAGGGGGCCGGCGGAGACGAGTTCGAGGACATTGGAGCAGAGGCTCTCATGGGTAAGTCTCACAGAATATAACGTACATGCATGTGCTTTCGTCTATGCTCACGGACTCTGCTCAGCTCTCATCTTAATCACTCTCACCTCCCTCGTCTAGGCTCGAACCTGCAGCCCCTGAACGCTGGCGACCAATCTTCGAACCAAGTCCTTCTGACATACCAGAACAACAGCAACTCATTCCAGCTTTAAGTCACTGCCCTCATTCACTTAATTGGAGGTTTCCTTCGTGTTTTTCATAAACCATTATCATATTCTTGTAAGTCGACAGCGCGGCATCAACGGGGTGCACAACTCAAGTACAATTAAATGCAATTAGTAGAAAAATATCGCTAAATTCTCGGACACGCCTTTTCTTCGTTAGCGCCGGTCTTCTTCCGTCGGTAGAGCGTGTGTAAAGGAACATGCAGGTTCTCCATAAGTTGAGGTAGGTTGGGCTCTGAATCGAAGATATGTAGTACGTGTATTTCGTTAAAGGTCTTGCTTGCTTTATGTGCGTACCGTTCTCTGCGTTGACGACTCCGTGCCGAATTAGAAAGTCTACCACCATGGGACAGCTTGTCGTTTTGAACTTGTCCGAGCAGACAATGTCGGCCACGTCGGCGATGGGGACCAGAACGAATTCGTCGACCTCCCCGTCGTTGCTACCGGGGACGAAGTCTTCTGGAAGCTCGAGGTCAAAAACGAATTCTGTGTTGGGGAAGACTCCTCTAGGCGACTCGAAAAACATCCTAAAGATACACAGAGCAGTCCTTTTTTAGGTGATACTAGGCATACTAGATAGGTGCCTACGATAGAACGCCAACAGATCGAATATTTTGGGCCAGGTCCTCTGGTACGTTCGCCTCTTCAAAAGCTTCTTTAATCGCGGTTTCTCGTATTCCGAATCCTGTCGAGAGGCCTCCGCCGACCTGTTGAGA
>JAAUYK010084938.1_pt1 | contig 23190 bp, 19 predicted proteins | sample 7278021 | NCBI WGS metagenome assembly JAAUYK01 (sample SAMN14350223, study PRJNA611818) | marine sediment metagenome | isolation source: surface marine sediment (1.8m) | place: French Polynesia: Moorea | collected 2018-08
CGATGGCGTGGGAGAAATCGAGAGCCGGGACGTCCCGCAGCAGGTACCCGTCGTCGAAGGTGTTCACGAAGGCGGGCCAGGCCTCGATGCCGACGGCGCGAAGCAGCGCGATCAACAGCACCGTCTGGTCCTTGCAGTCGCCGTAGCCCTGCTCGAGAACGAAGTCCGCGGTGTGCGGCTCGAGTCCCCCGCGCTGGAAACCGGCCTGGATGTAGCGGATCTCCCGCTGAACGTGGTCGAACAGCGCCTCGGCCCTCGCGCGGTCGTCCCGGGAATCCCGGGTGAGCCGCCGGGCGAGCGAATCGATCCGGGGCGTCGGCGTCGACGGCGGCTCGTAGAGGGCGGATGCCCAGCCGTCGATCGTCTCCCAACGTTCGATCGAGCTCACCCAGACCGCCGGCAGCAGGTTCAACAGCCCCTCCATCCAGCTCTCCAGGGCAATCGCAGGCAGATCGCGCAGCCGCCAGACCAGGCGCCGCCGGTCCCCTTCCAAGCTCTCGTACGGGGGCACCTCGAGGCGGTGGGATCCGCGCACGACGTTGCGAGCGGCCGGGGCATCGACTTCCAGGATCGACTCGACCACCGGATCGACCCGGACCCGGTCCCATCCGAACTTCGAGTGCACGTAGTGGAAGGTCGCGAAGGCGTACCACTCCCCGGGAATCTCGACGGCGCGGGTCGTGCTGGTGGTCTGGAACTCGATGGCCGAACCCACGGTCGGCGTCGGCAGGGCGAACGAGAGCACCCGCATGTCGGTGAACGCCGTCGCGCCTCCCGGTACCTTGACCTGGACGGCATCGCGCGCGACGGAACGGACCCTTCCATCCGGGTAGCGGACCCGGGCGAAGTCGAGCCTCAGATCCCGGTCGTGCGAGTTGAAGGTGATGCCGGCCTCGGCGTAGTCGCGTACGGCGTCCTCGTCGAAGATCTGGACCGCGACGTAGGTGGTCCGGTCGAAGGATCCGTCGTCCCCGACCACGCGAAGCGATCGCTTGCGGAGCAGCGTGACCGCTCCCGTATCTGCGGGCAGCGTTGCAGGCTCTCTCGCAGAGAGCAGCTCCGCCAGGTCCGCCAGCGGCTCCCGGGGAGCGGGTGTCGAGGGACGCGCCTCGGACGCATCCTGCCAGCTCGTCCTCTCCTGCGGCGCACCGGCCTCCGGGCGGGCACCGGGAGCAGTGGACGGATCTGGCGTCGCGCAGCTCCAGCTCGAGACGGCAAACGCGACGAGGAGGGTGAGGGGTCGGCGATTCATTGCGAGACGACCGCGTGTGGAGCGCGAGATCGGCGCGGGTAGTCAACCAGAAGAGCCCCGTCTTCGAAAGCCCGCGTCCGCACGGGGTTGTCGTCCCGCCGACATCCTCGACCCGTGGACTCACGATGGCCGCACTTCGGGCCTCGAACGACTTGAGCGATCCCGGAGAGCGAGGCTCATGCGGCCTGCAAAGGACCCCGCGAATCGGAACGACCTCCGGATCGACGCCGAGGGCCCCGTCGACCGAGGAGATCGCGCGGTCGAGAGCGCGACCTATCCGGAGGCGCGGGCGAAGTAGTCGTGCAGCACCTCGGCCGCGAACTCGATGTCCTCGTCCTCGAGGTACTGGTGGCAGCCGAAGTGCAGGCCGTTCTCGCCGATGTACTCGGCCACCGGGAACTCGCCCTTCCGATGGCCGAGGAACGCGAAGGCGGCGTGCTGCGTGGGCAGGGAGCCGAACAGGGTCTTGCACTGGATGCCGCGTTCCTCGAGATGGCGGTAGAGGGCGCGGGCGTCCAGGCGGGGATCGCGCAGCACCAGCGGGAAGGCGTGCGGCGCCACCTTCTCGTGCGGCGCCTCGACGAGGAAGTGGGCGCGGTCCTGCAGATCGCGCGTGAGCTCGAGCAGACGGTAGAGCAGCTGCTTGCGTCGATCGAAGACCTCGTCGAAGCTGCCGATGCCCTCGATCCCGAGCGCGGCCTCCAGGTCGTTCATCTTGGCGTTCAGGCCGAAGCGCTGGAAGTCGAAGAAGATGTCACCGGCGGGGCGTCCGTGGGAGCGCACGGAACGCACCCACTGGCCGGCCTCCTCGTCCTCGCCGACGATCATGCCGCCTTCGCCGCAGCAGATCAGGTGCGCGGCGTAGAAGCTGAAGGCGCCGAGCCAGCCGAGGGATCCCACGACGCGACCGCGATACGTGGCGCCGTGCGCCTCGCAGGCATCCTCGATCACCTTGAGCCCGTGCCGCTCCGCGATGTCGAGAATGGCGTCCATTTCACACGGCTTGCCCATGGTGTGGACCACCATGATGGCCCGCGTGCGCGGCGTGATCGCCGCCTCGATCCGGTTCGGATCGAGATTCAGCGTCTCGAGCTCCACGTCGACGAAGCGCGGAGTGAACCCGGCGGCGAGCACCGCGTTGGAGGTCGCCACGAAGGAGCAGGCCGGAACGATGATCTCGTCGCCGCGTTCGGCGCCGAGCCCGTAGAGCGCGGCACAGCTCACGATGCAGGCGTCGGTACCCGAGCTGACCGCGGCGCCGTAGCCGTAGCCGAAGTGGGAGGCGAACAGCCGCTCGAACTCGCGGACGTTCTCGCCCTCCGAGACCCAGTTCTTCTCCAGGCTGGCCTGGATGCGCTGCCGGGCCACGTCTCCGACCCGCAGCTCGCCGAAGGAGATCCGCACCGTTCGCCTCCGTCTGACGGCACGCGACACCGCGCAACCGGTCGCGCCCTAGGCTAACGTACCGCCCTGGGGGCACCAGCGCCTCGGAGGAAGGGGCCCGTGAAAGAACGCGTGCTGATCACCGGAGGCGCCGGCTACGTCGGCTCGGTCCTGGTCGCGGAATTCCTGAGGGCGGGCCATCCCGTCACGGTCCTCGACAACTTCCTGTTCGGCCAGACGCCGCTGCTCGAGTGGATCGCCGACGAGCGGCTGCGCGTCGTGCGCGGGGACGCCCGCGATCCCCAGCTGCTGCGCGCGCACCTCGCCGAGGCGGAGATCGTCATTCCCCTGGCCTGCCTCACCGGTGCGCCGCTCTGCGATCGCGACCCGTTCGGCGCGCGCAGCGTCATCATCGATGCCCTGGACACCCTGATCGGCCTCCTGCGTCCGGAGCAGCGGATGCTGTACCCCACGACCAACAGCGGCTACGGGATCGGCCAGGAGGGGATCCACTGCGATGAGCAGAGCCCGCTGCGGCCGGTCTCGCTGTACGGTCGGCTCAAGGTCGATGCGGAGCAGCGCGTGCTCGACCGCGGCAACGCGATCACCTTCCGCCTGGCCACGGCCTTCGGCGTCAGCCCGAGGATGCGTCTCGACCTGCTGGTGAACGACTTCACGTGGAGGGCGGTGAGGGACCGCTTCATCGTGCTCTTCGAGGCGCGCAACAAGCGCAACTTCATCCACGTCCGTGACATCGCGCGCGCCTTCCTGCACGGCGTCGAGCACTTCGACGCGATGAAGGACGAGGCCTACAACGTCGGCCTCGACGACGCGAACCTCGACAAGATCGAGCTGTGCGAGGTGATCCGCGGGGAGGTGTCCGGCTTCGTCTGGAGCGAAGCCGCGGTGGGCGAAGACCCGGACAAGCGCAACTACGTCGTGAGCAACGCGAAGATCGCCCGCACCGGCTTCAAGCCCCAGGTGAGCCTGCAGCAGGGGATCGCCGAGCTGGTCCGAGGCTACGCGATCCTGGACCCTCGGCTGTACTCGAACGTCTGAGCCGGCCCACGCGCTGGGCTTCGAACTCGGGCATGGCAGCTCGCACTCGATTGGTGGATACGTATAGAGGCGCCGAGCCCTACGAGCGCTACCGGAGCGACACGTCGATCACTCGAAACCTCGAAGAGCTGCTGGCGAACTCGCTCCCAGCGGGAGGCTGAATGACAGCGCCGTCGACACCGTCCGTGGACGAACGCATCGCGGAGATCATCCGGGACAACGGGTACCCGCGCGTGGATTCACCGCCGGATCTCCGCTGGCGCATGGCGGAGGAGATCGCTCGGGTGACCCGCGAGCGCTTTCCGGGACGGGAGGTTCCCGACTCCGCTCGGCTTCAGGAGCTCCGAAGGGAGGGCATCTCCAGCCTCGGCAGCGAGTTCCTCGATCCGAAACAGATGGACGAGATCAGGGATCACCTGCTTCGCGTTCCCGTCTACAACGCTCACGTCCCCCAGTTCTCGGATGGGGTTGCCAGACCGATCGGCCGCCGACGCCTGCTCCTGAAACCGAACCCGCGCAGCGCGCGCCGCTTCCCCTTCGGCTCGTATCTCCTCGGGGACCTCCTGGCCTGCCCCCATCTCCTCGAGGCGTGCCTGCGTCCGGAAGTCCTGATGGCGGCCGAGGGATACCTCCACTGCCTTCCCACGCTCTTCAGCGTCCATTGCTGGTGGACCTTCGTACCCAACGAATTCCGCGCCGATACGACCACCCACTACTGGCACAGAGATCCGGACGACTATCGCTTCTGCACCCTCTTCATCTTCCTCTCCGACATCGATGAGTCCGGCGGGCAGCACCTCTACGTGCGGCGCAGCCACGACCCCGAGCTCATGGAGGCGCGAATGAAGGAGATGGGTCTACCCGCCAGCTTTCCGTGGGACGATCACACGGCGCATCCGAAGGAGCATCCGTTCTACGAGGCGAACACCCTGTCCTGTACGGGAAGGCGGGGAACGGCGTTCCTCGCGGACACCTATGGAATCCACCGAGCCGTCGCCCCTCGGCGCGATCGACTCATGGCCTGGGCCCGCTACGGCTATTTCGCGAACCGCAGCTATGTCGCCGACGGGACCCAGCCCGTCGCGGCGGAGTCTGTTGCAGACCGAATCGAGTTCACCGACGAGATCCGGCACGTGACGAGACTGCTGATACGCTGAGCCGCGCTTCGGGACCTTTCCGGGCAGCCGGGGCTCTCGAGCCCGATTCGCCTCGAGCCCGATTCGCCTCGAGCCCGATTCACCTGAAGCCCGCCTGAAGCCCGATTCGCCTCGAGCCCGATTCGCCTCAAGCCCGATTCGCCTCAAGCCCGATTCGCCGCCTCCCCCGAAACGGGATGAATCGGGGTATCCAGCTTCTCGATGCACTCCAGAGCGTAGCTGGTGAAGACGTACCGGCAGTAGTCCTTCATCAGAATCCGCTGATAGAGCCCTTCGATCTCCTCGATCCGGTCGACGGCCAGGACGACGTAGGCCGGACGGCTCCTGTGGAGCCGGTTCAGCTGCTCCTTCTCGACGGAATAGACGGAATCCACGCCGATCCCGCTGCGGTCGAGCTCGGCGATGACGTGGGCGAGGCACGTACCGGACCCGACGACCATGGGCCGGAGACGATTCCGACTCAGGAAGCGGGAGTCCGCGATGCGGGCTCTTTGAGCGGACTCCTCGAAGGTCGGCCGGTCGACGCCTTCCCAGAGATAGCCGTCTTCGCGAAGCGGCACCGCCGACGCAGAGGGTGGCTTCTCGCGGTAGAAGCAGATCCGACGCCTCAGTCGGTGCTCGATCGAGCCGAGGACGCGGTGATGGGGGAATCCGGCCTCTCGCATCGCCTGGCAGAACGACTCGAGGGTGGGCCACCAGGAGTAGACGTTTCCGATGCTGGCCCGGGGGCTCCTTCGATTGCTCCCCCGATGTTCGCGGCCGTCTCCCCCCTCGTGGAAGCGGCCTCCCTCGTATCTCCTTCCGCGGAACTCCCGGCTCTCCAGGGGGGAGAGCGAGTCCGCGAAGAAGGACGACTCCCGCTCGTCCTCGCCGGTCGGCGCGAGATGAGTACAGAAGTACGCCATTTCCCGGCAGTAGCGACCGACCAGCTCGATGAAGGCGAAGGGGTCGTCCAGATGATGGATGATCCCGGATGCATAGGTGGCATGGACCGAGCGCCAGTTTCGGGGATCGAGCACGTTCCCGATTCGGAAGTCGACGTTGTGATATCCGAGGCGGTCTCGGACGTACCGGCCCCGATCCAGCACGTCGTGCCTCCCGTCGAGGCCCGTGATGCGTGCTCCGGTTCGCCCGATCCAGTTCGTGCTCGTCCCCTCTCCGCACCCCAGGTCGAGGACGTCGACGTCGGGCCATTCGACGCTCCCGATCGCATTCATCGCGGCGATGAACTCGAAGGGGCGCTCGTCGGCCAGACGGAGGTGTTCGGGATACAGGATGCCCTCGGGAAGCGCGATGGAGAAGATGTTCGCCGAAGGCCCGAGCCGGTACTTCGGATCGCCTTCGAGATCGCGCCCCGATCGACGATTCAGCTTGAACGAGGTCTTGAACATGAGATGAGCGTTCCCTGGGCTGGAATTTCGATTGGCTCCACGGTCCGGAACCCGGCGCCGAGAGCGGCGAGGTAGCGATCCCTTTCGCGTTCTCGGCCCGAGGGCACGTCGACGAAGGTGGTCTTCGCGGAGAAGCTCGCCAGGCTCATCGCGATGTTCTCGTCGGCGAGGGCCGCGGGATGGTCGTATCTCTCGAAGGCGCCGAGCGCCAGCAGGAGGCCGCAGCGGGGGGCTCTCGCGAGGAACCCCCGGTTGATCGGGTGATCCAGCTGAAGGATGCGATGCGCGGAGCCCTTCAGCGTGGACCGGAGGTGCTCGAGGCCCGGCTCGTCGTGATCGACGACGAGGCAATCGCTCCCCGACGGCTCGAGTCGCTCGAAGAGCGCGAAGTTGCGGGCTCCGAGGCAGATCACGCGCCGGTCTCCGCCCTTCTCGACCCCAGCGGAACCGAGGGCTCCGATCCACTCCGAGGGGTCGTCCCAGACCTCGTTCGGCGCGTGCGATTCGATCTCGATGGAGGCCGTGACGTCGCGGAGCTCGCCGAGGTCCCTCACCCCTTCGAGAGCCGCCGCCGGCTCGCCCGCGAGCTTCGACAGGATGGCTCGATCGAGTGCCGGACCGTCGTGCGCGGGGAACGACGGCCCGTTGCGGGGAACATCGCCGATCATCTGGCGGATCAAGCGCCGATACTCGGGATGCCGGCTCGAGACCAGGATCGGAACGATCATCCGCTCGATCAGGCCCGCGATGTCCGCACCGGTCGGCTCGCCCTCGTGGATCGAGCCGATGTCGATCGCGATCGGACGGCTCGGACCCGTGAGCATGAAGTTCCCGAACTGCGGATCCCGCAGGCTGTAGCCCATTCCCGCGATCGCGATCATCGAGTCGATGTAGTTCAGCGCCGAATCGCGTAGGCAGGACAAAGGGAAGCGATCGCAGGGAACGTCGAAGGGGAGCCGCGCCGTTCGGATCACCATCGGGAAGCCCGCGACCGCGATCGGCGACTCCGTCGTCTCGACGAAGAGCCCCCGTTCTACGAGGCGCTGCAGGACCCCGCGTTTCAGGATCCGCTGCACGTGCCGACGTCTCTCGGGGTAGATCGCCCGGTGGAACTCGCCCTCCCAGCGAAACAGCCGTCCCACCGGGTCGGTACAGGGGACGTTCACCCACTCGAGCTCGTGAGTCTCGAGCCGGGGACGTCTCAGGCCTGCCCATCGCCGCATGCGGGTCCCTCGCGGGCTCCGATCCTCGCCCCTTCGAGAGGCGCGGTCCGAGGTCGGAGTCGAGCGCCTTGATACCAGATCGCGCCCCGGGGGCCCATTCCCGCCGGGGGGGACCGGCCGATCCGAGCCGCGTCAGATGGACGTCCCATGGACGACGACGAGGCCCGACGCGGAGCCGGGTCGCGCGGCACACCGCTGTCTCTCACGGGGACAGCGCCCAGCCGTCGAGCGAGTCGCGGACCAGCTGCTCCAGACGGTCCGCCAGCGAGGTCTGCTTTCGGTAGTTCTCGGCGGCCGCGTTGCCACGCTCGTTGAAGTCGCCGGCGCGGTGGATCTCGCACAGCGAATCGAGGAGTTCGCCGTCCCCGGCGGCAGTCGAGACGTAGGGGGACAGGTCGCAGTCGTACCGAGTCGGCTGCGTGACGAGCAACGACCGGCGAACCAGGTGGTAGTGGAAGCGATTCACCGAGGGATGCTCCCATTCGGGCGACTGCTTCAGGTTGAGGCAGACGCGCGCGCGCCCGACGAGGTCTGCGCGCATCGGGGAGGGCGTCATCGGACCGACGGTCAGCACCCGATGCCCGCGATGGCTCAGGGCCTCGAGGATGCGTCGGCGGTAGGGCGTCATGGATCCCGTGAAGAGGAAATCGATGTCCTTCTCGGTCTCCGGGAGATGCGTGAGCCGCTCCTGCGGCTCGACGAAGCCGAAGCGGAAGCAGTGGACCCGGTTCGAGCCCGTGGCGCGCCGGTAGCTCTCCACCTGCTCCGGCGCGAGACACCAGGTGGCCTCGGCGAATCGGGCCAGACGCAGGAAGTTCCTGAAGCGCTTGCGCCAGAGGCGCTTCTTGTCGTAGTGGCTGCCCCAGCGCGACTGGCGGGGCCTCTCTCCCTCGCCGCGTCGTTCCGCTCGGAGCCGCCGCGCCTTGTCGAGCCTGGACATCGCTCGCCCCAGCACCACCGACTGGACGGAGCGGGGCTCGAAGGCAAAGTCGTTGAAGGTATCGTTCGTGATGAACTCGGTCGCGACGATCACGAGGTGCGCGTCCGCGCCGAGCCGCTCCACCTTCTCCGTGAACCTCTTGGAGAATCCCTCCAGTACGACGTTGAGGCAGCCGGGCACGGGCTCCGGCTCGTAGTCCGCACGGACGCCCAGCTCCGCGAGGCCCTCGCGGAGCGTCGTCATGAAGTCCACGATTGCCACCGGTTCCCTGTGGTTGCCGAAGACCAGCTTGATGGGGCGCATCCTGCCATCTCCGTCGGACCGCGCGCGGCGGCGGCCGGAACCATGGGCCAGCGCTCCGTGAGCCGCAACCAAGGTGCCCAGAGCCGTCCGGCCTTTGCTACCCTCCTCCCCATGTCGAGCCCGGGTAGTCATGCGCCCCTCGACCTCCTGCTGGTCTTCCCCAACAACCGCCGCCGCGCCTACGGCGAGCTGGGGCGTTTCGCCGCAGCTGTGACGCTCCCGGTACAGCTGGGGCTGACGGCCGCCTACTGCCGCGATGCGGGACTCCGCGTGGCCGCGCTCGATGCCGATGCGGAGGGCCTCGAGGCGCGAGAGACGGCGGCCCGTGTGGCGGCGCTCCGGCCCCTGCTCACGCTCGTCTCCACGGACTCGCTCAACACCGGCGATGTCACGAAGATGGCGGCGGCGAGCCAGGTGCTGCGCGAGATACGGCACGCCGCGCCCGCACTTCGAACTGCCGTGGAGGGGGTGGTGCCCTCCGCCTATCCGGAGCGCATGGTGCGCGAAGAGGGCGCGGACTTCACCATCGTCGGAGAGCCCTACGAGAGCGTCGTCGAGCTCGTGGAGGCCCTGCGCCGCGGTGGTCCCACGCAGCCCATCTCAGGGGTCTTCTACCTGGAAGGCGACCAGGCCGTGGACGGGGGAAGACAGGATCTGGTGAAGCGGCCCGACGAGCTCCCCCTGGTCGCGTGGGACCTGCTGCCGATGGACCGCTACCGGGCACATCACTGGCACTGCTTCGACGACCTCGAGCGGCGCCAGCCCTACGCCAGCATCTACACGAATCTGGGGTGCCCCTACGACTGCACGTTCTGCAGCGTCAACGTCGTCTCCGGTGGGCCGAATTTCCGCCCCCGCACGCCCGACAACGTGCTCGGCGAGATCGATCTCCTGGTACGTCGCTATCGGGTTCGCAACCTGCGCATTGTCGACAACGTCTTCACGATCAAGCCCGCTCTCGTCGAGGAGCTCTGCGACAAGATCATCGCCCGGGGCTACGACCTCAACATGTGGGCCTACTCCAGGGTGGAGACCATCCGCTCTCCCGAGCTGCTCGCGAAGATGAGGCGGGCGGGGGTGCGCTGGCTCGCCTACGGCATCGAGGCCGGCAACGAGGAGGTCCGCAAGGGCGTATCCAAGCCCTCGACGCAGCGGGTCATCGACCGCGCCATCGAGATGACGCGTGAGGCCGGGATCTGGATCGTCGGGAACTTCATCTTCGGTCTCCCGGACGACAACCACGAGACGATGCGCCAGACGCTGGAGATGGCCAAGGACTACAACTTCGAGTACGCGAACTTCTACTGCGCCATGGCCTACCCGGGTACGGAGCTGCACGAGCAGGTCCGGCGGCAGGGGATCCCGTTGCCGAAGACGTGGAGCGGCTTCGGGCAGTACTCTGAAGACGCACAGCCGCTCCCGACGAAGCACCTGGGCTCGGCCGACGTGCTGCGCTTCCGGGACGAAGCCTTCGTCGAGTACAACTCGAGCCCGCGTTATCAGAACATGCTCCGCGCAACTTTCGGCGAGGCGGCGGTCGAATGGGTCCGCGAGCTGCTCTCGATCCGCCTCCACCGCAACCTCCTCGAGAACCCGCGGGCAGCGACTCGGTGAGTGAGCCCGTCCTCAGCATCGTGACGGGAACGCGGAACCGACCCGATGCGATCGGTCGCATGATCCGTTCCGTCGTCGCGAACGTGGACCTCCCTTTCGAGCTGCTCATCGGCGACGCCTCGGACGAACAGGGACTCATCGAGTGCGCGGACCCGCGCGTGCAGATCGTGCCCGAGCCCGAGGCCCTGGGGCCGCCGCGTGGCTACAACACGCTGTTCAGGATGGCGCGGGGAGACTGGGTGTGTTGGCTCAACGACGATCTCGAGCTGCCCCCCGGCTGGGGTGACGCCGTGCGCGCGGCCATCGAGTCCGGTCCGCCGGTGGATCTCTTCTGCCTGCCGATGATCGAGCCCGGAGACCCCGAGGCCCTGATCCTGCTCTTTTCCCAGATCCCGTACGCATGCATGGGGCTGATCCGTCGCGATGCCGGAGAAGCGATGGGCTGGTTCGACGAGGGCTACTCGTTCTACGCGACGGATCCGGATCTCGCCCTGCGCCTGGTGGCTGCCGACCGTCGCCTCGCGCCCGCGGTGGGCGCCCACGTCCTGCACCACCATCTGAAGGACGAAGAGCGGTTTCGCAACCGGGAGCGCCTCGAGCGGGACAACGCTCGTCTGGCCCGCCACTGGATGCCGCGAATCCCCGCCTTGCGGCGCTGCTATCGACGCACGTCCTACCGCTATTTCCGCAACCTGGAGGTTCGCCGAAGCGAGGCTTGGCGGACTAAGGCCCTGGCCATACCGCTGGCGCCGCCGGCAGAGGAACGGCTGCCGGCTCACAAGCGAAGACACCGCGTCAAGGCCGCGGGGTGGTGGCTCGGGGTCTGAGCGCGGCCCCCTACGACTCCTGGGCGATCAGGAGCTGGCTGCCGTCGTTCTCGAACTCGATCGGAATCTGCGGCCACTGATCGAGCGCGCGCGTGACTTCCTCCCGGCGAGACGGCGGCACGTAGAAAGCCATGAAGCCCGTGCCTCCTGCGCCGAGGAGCTTGCCTCCCAGCGCCCCGTGCTCGATCGCGCTAGCGTAGATCGCGTCGATGCCCGGGTTCGACACATGTGCGCTCAGCTGCCGTTTGAAGAACCAGGCCTCGTTGAGCAGTCGTCCGAAGTCGTCGAGATCTCCCGACTCGAGGATGGCGCGTCCGTCGTCCACCATTCCTCGCATCTTCATCAACATCGGCGCCCGGTCTCCGATACTGGAGAGGACCGATGCAGCGATCTTGGAGCTGAGGCGACTCGAACCCGTGTAGAGAAGGATGATGCGTGAAGCGAGCTCCCGCTTTCGTTCCTCGCTGATCTCGACGGGGCAGACCTCGATACTTCCGTCCTCGTGAAAGCGGATCACATTGAGGCCACCGTAGGCTGTCGCCACCTGGTCCTGGCAGCCCACCGTGTCCTTCAGGACTTCGCGCTCGAGTTCGATGGCGCGCAGCGCCAGATCCTGTGCACGGGGACGCTCGCCGCGGAGGGCGGAGAGCGCGTGAATCAGCCCGACCGCGAACGCAGAGCTCGAGCCGATCCCTGCCCGCGCCCGCAGGTCGGTCTGATGATGGATCTCGATACCGCGCTCGTCGTCGAAGCCCATCCAGCGCAGGCCTTCGCGCACGGCCGGATGCAGGATCTCGGCGAACGTGGAGACGTTCTCGACGTACGACCACACCACGCGGTGGCGCGTTTCCGTGGAGAGCGCGAGATGGTAGCGACAGGATATGTAGCAATACTTGTCGATGCTCGTGGACAGGACCGCTCCACCGTGCTTGCGGAACCAGTCCGGGAAGTCGGTCGCGCCACCGAAGAAGGAGATCCGGAAGGGTGTCTTCGAGATGATCAAGCGCGCGGTCCTCCCGGAAGGCTGTGCTTCCCGCCAGCCGTTGCCGCGTGGTGAGCCGCTCCGTCGCGCCGCGAAGAGTCCACATGCGAATCCTTCGCGTTACCCGCGCGACAACGACTCCCAGTCGATGTGCGAATCTGCGGTTGCATAGCTCTCCGGGGTACCGATGTCGATGAAGGGGCCGCCGCTCACCACGGCACACAGCCCGGCGCCGATCCAGGCCGGAAATACCTCACGCTCGAGCGAGACCGGGCGCCCATCGGGGATCGAGGCCGCGGCCTCGCGCTCGAGCAGATAGACACCTGCGCTGACGAGGCCCGGCTCCGGGCTCCGGCGCTTCTCGAGGAAGTCCGTGACGCGGCCTTCCGCGTCGGTCTCGACGGTGCCGAAGCGGCTCGCGTCGGCCACGCGCGTGAGGACCAGGGTGGCACGGGCCTGCAGCGCGCAGTGGCGCCGCTCCAGCTCTCCGAGGTCGAAGGGGAGATGGGAGTCGCCGTTCAGGACCAGCAGGCGCGCCGTGCGGACCTCCGTCAGCGCTCTGCGCAGACCGCCTCCGGTACCGAGCGGTCGCTCCTCCGGCACGCATACCATCTCCAGGGAGATGTCGGGTGCACGACGTTCGGCGTGAACGAACACCTCCACTTCGCGCGCACCGAAACCCGTGCTCAGCACCACCCTGCGAATGCCCTGGCGTTGGAGGGCACGCAGCAGCCAGCCGAGAAACGGGCGACCGGCCACCGGCGCGAGCGGCTTGGGCCGGCCCGGTGGCAGGACGGAGCCCAAGCGCTTTCCCATGCCTCCGACCAGGATGACGGCGTCGGCCGGCTCGCTCATCTCGCCCGAACGGTAGTGAAGCGGTACCCGGTGCTCAAGCAAGCCGAGCGGGCCTCGGCTAGCCTACGGCGGGTTCGGGGCGCCTCCGCTCCGAGCCCGAGTCCGAGCCCGAGCATGTCGACCCTCGCGATACCGAATCCCGACGCGGCGATCCTCGTAGCAGGCCACCGCGGACTGATCGGGCAGGCCTTCGTTCGACGCCTCCGCGCGGACGGCTTCGGGAACCTGGTGCTGGCTCCGCGCTCCGAGCTCGACCTGAGAGACCGCGATTCGGTCGCAGGGTTTCTTCGCGAGACCTCCCCGCGGCTCGTCGTCCTGTGCGCGGCCCGCGTGGGGGGCATCCTCGAGAACCTGGAGCATCCGGTGGACATGCTCACCGAGAACCTGGAGATCGCGCTCTCGGTGCTCCTCGAGGCGTGTGAGGCCGGCGTGGAGCAGGTGCTGTACTTCGGCTCGTCCTGTATGTATCCGGTGGAGTGTGCCCAGCCCATGCCCGAGTCGGCCCTGCTTACGGGTCGCCCCGAGCCGACGAGCCTCCCCTACGCGCTCGCCAAGCTGGCCGGTCTGGAGCTGTGTCGGGCACTCAACGTGCAGCGGCGCACGACGCGCTTCTACCCGGTGATTCCCTGCAGCGCCTACGGCCCGGGGGACGACTTCGATCCCCGCTCGGCGCACGTTCTCTCCTCGCTCGTACACCGCTTCGAGAAGGCCCGCCGCGAGGGCGCCGAGCGCGTGGTGCTCTGGGGCACGGGGCGACCGCGCCGGGAGTTCGCCTACGTCGACGACGTGGTGGATGCGTGCCTGCATCTACTCGAACGTGAGCCCGATCCGCAGGCCTATCCCTTCAACATCGGCGTAGGGGCCGACGTCTCGATCCGTGAGCTCGCCGAGCAGGTCGCCGACGTCGTAGGCTTCGAGGGCGAGATCGCCTTCGACCCCAGTCGACCCGACGGTGCGCCGCGCAAGCTTCTCGACAGCACGCGCCTGTGGCAGCTCGGCTGGAAGCCGCGGGTCGGGTTGGCGTCCGGAATTCGTCGAACGACCCATTGGTATCGGGAGCAGGTTGCTGGAGACTGCAAGGGATGAAGTACGCGTATCAGGGGGAAGGCTTCGCTCGGACGGATCCGGACCGGTATCCCGACGGGCTGCTACTGCAGTTGTTTCGCGACATGCTTCGAATCCGTCGGATCGAGGAGGCCATCGAGTCGCGCTACCACGAGGATCAGATGAAGACGCCGATCCACCTGGTGATCGGGCAGGAGGCGTCGGCCGTCGGCGCGTGTGCGGCCCTGGAGACGCGAGATCTGGTGTATACGAGTCACCGCACCCACGGCGTCTACCTGGCCAAGGGCGGCGACCTGAAGGCGATGCTCTCCGAGTTCTTCTGCCGCAAGAACGGCTGCGCCGGATCACGCGGGGGCTCCATGCATCTCGTGGATCTCGGAGTCGGGATGGCGGGATCGTCCGCGATCTGTGGCGGCAGCGTCCCGATCGTCGCAGGCATGGGACTCGCGGCCCAGCTGCGCGGATTCGATCGTGTGAACGGCTGCTTCTTCGGAGACGGAGCCGCAGAGGAGGGCGTCGTCTGGGAGACCCTCAACTTCGCTGCGTTGAAGCAGCTTCCGGCGATCTTCGTGTGTGAGAACAACTTCTTCTCCGTCTTCACGCCGCTCGAGAAGCGGCAGCCGCCCGATACGGAGCTCTGGAAGAAGGCCGCGAGCTTCGGAGTCGAAGCCGAGCTGGTGGACGGCACGAACGTGATCGAGGTATACGAGGCGACGCGCCGCGCCGTGGAACGCGCTCGCAGCGGTGGTGGCCCCACGTTCCTCGAGGCTCGCGCCTACCGATGGCGTGGACACGGGGGTGCCGGAGACGACAACCACAAGGGCTACCGCGATCCCGAGGAGCTGCAGCTCTGGATGCGCTTCTGCCCGGTCGAGTCCTGCTACGACTGGCTGGAGACGGCGGGCCGCATCGATTCCGGGATCCGGGAGGTCATGGAGGGCGAGATCGCCGCGGAGATCGCCGAGGCCTTCGCCCATGCGGAATCCAGCCCGGACCCCGGGGTGGAGGACCTCTCCACCCACGTCTACGCAGAGCACCGGGTCTGAAGGGAAGATCGAGGCAAGCTGAAGGAAAGGGAAAGGGGTAGGAGATGCCCTGGGCAGAGGCACTGATCTCCAGCAAGACGCGGCGGCTCCCCAGTGCGGAGGGTCGCGTCCTGAGCTACGCGGACGCGGTCAACGAGGCGTTGCGCATCGCCATGGAGATGGATCCGAAGGTCTTCGTGATGGGCCAGGGCGTCGACGACCCCCACGCCAGCTTCGGGGTGACAGCGGGGTTGCAGCAGAAGTTCGGCGCCGAGCGCGTGTTCGACGTTCCGCTGTCGGAGGAGGCCATGACCGGCGTGTGCGTCGGCAGTGCCATGACGGGCTCGAGACCGGTGATGACCCACAATCGACCGGACTTCATCCTGCTGTCGATGAACCAGCTCGTCACCCACGCGGCCAAGTTCTGCTACCTGGATGAAGGCCGGACTCACGTCCCGATGGTCATCTGGGCGGCCATCGGCCGCGGCTGGGGCTCTGGAGCACAGCACTCCCAGGCGATCCAGGGCATGCTCGTCGGCGTCCCGGGACTCAAGGTCGTCATGCCCAGCACGCCCGCCGATGCCAAGGGGCTGATGCTGTCCGCCATCGCCGACGAGAACCCGGTGCTCGTCTTCGAGCACCGCTGGCTGATGCGCGACGAGGGCGAAGTGCCCGAGGGCTTCTACACGGTGCCCTTTGGCAAGGGGATCCATCGGCGGCGCGGGGAGCACCTCACCATCGCCGGTACCTCCCACGCCCTGACGCTGGCCATCGACGCGGTCGACGCGCTGGCTGAGGAAGGCATTACGGCCGACGTCATCGACCTGCGCACCGTCAAGCCAATCGACGAGGAGATCCTCTTCGAGTCGGTGGAGAAGACGGGTCGGCTCCTCGTCGTGGATACGGGCTGGGAGAAGGGGGGCGTCTGCGCGGAGGTCGCCTGCCTGGTTGCGGAGAAGCGCTTCGAGGCGCTGCGGGCTCCCGTCGCCCGGATCGGGCTGCCCGACGTGCCCACACCAGCGGGCGATGCGCTCGAGCAGCTCTTCTACCCGGACGCCCTGCGCATCGCCGAGCGGATCCGGACGCTCTGCGGATAGCTCTCCGCCCTAGGGCGAGCGTCGCAAGTCGGCAGAGGCCAGCTCCTGCTCGACGCGTTCCGGTGTAAGCTCGTCGAGGCTCGCCACGAGCGGAACCGCCGACGACAGGGCCTGACCGCGGGACCAGACGTTGGTGAGCGCCAGCACGGGCATCCCCAGCGCCTGGGCGGCACGCACGCCGCGCTCGGCGTCCTCCACGACCAGGCAACGGGCGGGCTGGCAACCCAGGGCGTCGGCGGCCGCGCCGAAGGCGTCTGGGGCCGGCTTGGGCAGACGGTAGTCCTCGCGCGTCACGACGACGGAGAGATGCCGGCGCAGATCGAAGCGGCACAGGACGGGCTCGACGTCGACCGCCTTGGAGTTGGTGGCCAGCGCGAGCGGGAAGTGGGGGGCGAGCCGTTCGAGCGCCTCGACGGCTCCGGGCATGACCTGGATCTTCGGAGCGAGTCGCCGATAGGCTTTCTCCTTACGCGCCTTCAGGTCTTCTACTGAGAGGGACAGCCCGAAGCGCTCGACGGCGTACTCCGGACCCGTGCCCGTCGCGATCCACTCTCGGGCGTAGGTCTCGGGATCCACCTCCACGCCGAACTCGGCGAGCACCTCGGCGTAGGCCGCGTACTGTACGGGCTCCGAGTCGATCAGGACCCCGTCCAGATCGAAGATGACTCCGCAGTCGAACGAGCCGGCGTCGTCCGTGGCTTGCATCAAAGGCGAACCTCCCGGGGGCTGGGCGAAGCTAGCAGACTCGGGCGCCCGCCCGCGCCGCCCTGGCGGCCGCTGAACCGGGTTGCGCCAGGTCTCTTCCCCGAATTATGGTTCGGGTGCCGATGCCGAGCCGGAACGGGGAGCTGCCTGCCGATCGAGCGCGTGTCGAGGCACGTTTGGAAGCACGTGTGGAAGCGAGCTTCCTCGAGTGCGGTCGCGTGATGCGGGAGACCTGCGAATCGGCCAGCGACGTCATCGCAGCCGGGGCTCGCATGCTCGCCGAGACCTTCCGCGCTGGCGGCAAGCTCTTGGCCTTCGGCAACGGTGGGTCGGCCTCGGACGCACAGCACCTGTGTGCCGAGCTGACCGGCCGCTTCGTAGCAGATCGCCCCGCGCTGCCCGCGCTCGCTCTCACGGCGAACTCCTCCGAGCTCACCGCCATCGGCAACGACTACGGCTTCGACCAGTCCTTCTCGCGACTCGTCCAGGCACACGGGCGTCGCGGCGACATCGCGGTGGCGATCTCGACGTCGGGCAACTCGCCGAACGTGCTCGAGGCCGTCGAGGTCGCGCGCCGCCGTCGCGTGCGCGTGCTCGCGCTCTGCGGCAAGGGGGGCGGCAAGCTGGCGGCGCTGGCCGACGCGGCCGTGGTGGTGCCCTCGGACGAGACGGCGCGCATCCAGGAGGCCCACGGCGTCGTGATCCACGTGTGGTGCGAGCTGGTCGAGGCGGCGCTCTTTCCCGGGGACTGATCGGCGGCGCGCGCCGGCCCTCAACGCCACAGAAAGCCGAACGCGACGGATCCGTACTGGAAGTCGCTCGCCTGGCCTCTCGGGACCACGTAGCTGCCCTCCACCGTCAGGGCCCAGTGCTCGTTCCCGTAGACGTCCACGCCGAGGCCGGCTCTCCCGACCCAGCCGGGATCCGTGTGCCAGCGGTCGTCGTCGGCCGCTGTTCCGAACGACTTGCTGCGGGAAACGAAGACCGCGCTCCCGAGACCAGCGACGACATAGGGCTGCACGCGATCCATTGCCTCCGTGAAGGGGTAGAAGCGCAGGTTCGCCGTGGTCACGTAGCTGTCCGTCCTACCGATCCGTCTCCTCGAGGAGGGGCTCGTCTGGCCGTTCTGGGGGATGTCGAACCGCCCTTCGGTCTTGAACTTCCAGGCCCCTTCGAACTGCCACTCGGCGGCCCATGCAGGATGGAGGCGGTAGCCCAACCGGACGTTGACGCCCCACGCATCGTCCGAGATCCGGGAGTCGCGCGACGTGAATCCTTCGGGGGTGGTCTGCCCCCGGTCGTAGTCGAATCTCGCCATCGCACCATTGTCGAAGTTCTCGAAGGCGAAGATGGGCGTGATGCTGCCGTATAGGCCATCGCGCGTGTAGTCCGGCTCTTCGTCGTCGTCCTCGGCGCGCACTGCGGTGGAGGGGACGAGCAGCAGCGCCGCGCTCGCAGCGAGAGCCGCCAGGAGGCGCCTTCGCATCAGGGACCTCCTCCGTCGCGCTGCTTCGACTTGGCGACTGCAAGGGTGCACATCGGTAGGCCGCGACGAGCCTATCATCGCACGATTGCAGTTCTCAACCGGGATTTGCGGCCCTGTACTGCTTCGGCCCGATCCGCGTGTGCGGGTCGAACGCCTCGTGCGCCCTACTGCGGTCCGCGCTCCGCGCTCCGCGGTCCGCGCTCCGCGCTCCGCGGTCGGCGAGGTCGAGAGGACAGGGGCGGATCTCCCCGCTACCCAACCCGGATCGAGCGCTTCGCGACCTCTTCGAGCATCACCTCGGTGGCGCCGCCACCGATGGGCAGCACCCGCGCGTCGCGGTACAGGCGCTCGATGGCGCATTCCCGCATGTAGCCCATGCCGCCGTGGAACTGTACGCAGTCGTACATGATGTGGTTGATCACCTCGCAGCCCCAGGCCTTGACGCCCGACATCTCCTTGACGTTGTCGACGCCCTGCTCGCCGAGCCAGGCGGCGTGGTACATGGAGGCACGGACCGCGTCGAGCTTGGCCTGATCCATCGCCAGACGCTGTCGGATGCCGCCCAGGTCGAAGAGGTGGCCGCCGAACGCGGGGCGCTGCTGCGTGTGCTCGAGCGTCATGTCGATGGCGGTCTGGGCGGCCCCCACCCCCATTCCGACGAGCACCATGCGCTCGTTCTGGAAGTTCTTCATGGTCTCGTAGAAGCCACGGTGGGGCGTGCCGAGCAGTTGGGAGTCCGGCAGCCACACGTCGTCGAAGGCCAGCTCCGCGGTGTCGGAGCAACGCCAGCCGTGCTTGTCGAGCTTCTTCGCGACCGAGAAGCCCTGCGTGCCTCGCGGCACCAGGAACATGGAGATCCCGTAGCGGTTGTCCGGGTCGGTACGGGCCGCGACGATCGTCAGGTCGCCGTAGACGGCGTTGGTGATGAAGATCTTGCGCCCGTTCAGGAGCCAGCCGTCGCCCTCGCGCCGCGCGTGGGCGCGGATGCCGGCTACGTCGGAGCCGGCGTCGGGCTCGCTCACCGCGATGGAGAGGATGGTGTCGCCGGAGAGGACGCCCGGCATGTAGCGCTCGAGCTGCTCGGGTGAGCCGGAGTTCACGAGATGGGGGCCCGCCATGTCGGTGTGGACGAGCACGGTGACGTCGAAGCCGCCGAAGGTCGAGGAGCCGAGCGCCTCGGAGAAGGCCGCCGAAGCGATGGGGCCCAGGCCCACCCCGCCGAGCTCCTCGGGGATCCGCAGCCCGAGCATGCCGAGGCTCCCCATGCGGCGCAGCACCTCGCGCGGGACCTTGCCGTCCTCCTCCCACTTCGGCGCTTCGGGCTTCACCTCGCGGGCCACGAAGTCCAGCGTCTGCTGGTAGATCGCCTCGATCTCGTCGGTCATGTACGCGTTGCGATGGGGCATGGATCAGCCTCCTGTGGGTTCGGTCTCTTCGGGGCCGGCCTCGAAGGTGACGAGCACCTGGTTGGATTCGACGGAGTCCCCGACGGCGACCCGCACCTCGGCGACCACGCCGGGACCGCGGGCCGCGAGCGAGTGGAGCATCTTCATCGCCTCGATGACGATCACCACGTCGCCGCCCGCGACGGCGTCGCCCGGGGCGACGGGAATCTCGGTCACGACCGCCGGGAACGGCGCGACGGTGGCCTCGGCGCCGCCGTGTCCCTCCGCCGCGCTCGGCTCCCAGTGCTCGCTTCGCGTCAGCACGCGGAAGGTATGGGTATGGCCCTCCCGGTTGATCGCGACGGAGCGGGAGTCGAGGTCGACTGCGGCGGGGATGCGGCGGGACACGCCGTCGATCTCCGCGACGAGATGGGTCCCGAGCGCCTCGGGCTCCTGGGTGGACGCGACCTCGTGGACCGTGCCGCGCCGATCGGCCAGCGCCACCGCGTGGGTGGGCCGGTGCGGGGTGAGGCGGAAGGCCCCGAGCGCGCTCCAGGCGCCGGACCCCCGCGCTCCGCAGCGCGCGCCGAGCCAGGCGCGCGCCGCGAGCTCGGCGGCGGCCTCCTCGTCGGGGGCCGGCGGCGGCTCGCTCTCGTCGAGGAAGCGCGTGGTGACGCGCCCCTCCACGACCGGCGGCTGTCCGGCGAGCCAGCGGTGGAAGCCCGCATTCGTGACGAGGCCGCCGACCAGCAGCTCGTCGAACGCGGCGGCGAGCCGCCGGCGGGCGGCCTCGCGGTCCGGTCCGTGGACCACGAGCTTCGCGAGCATCGGGTCGTAGTGGGGGGTGACGCGGCTTCCGCGCTCGACGCCGCTCTCGAAGCGCACGCCCTCCGGCACCTGCAGGTGGGTCACGCTGCCGATCTGGGGGGCGAAGCCGGCCGACGCGTCCTCGGCGTTCAGTCGCGCCTCGAAGGCGTGGCCCTCGAAGCGGACCTCCGACTGGGACACCGGAAGTGGATCGCCGGCCGCGCAGCCGAGCTGGAGGGCGACGAGGTCGAGGCCGGTGATGGCCTCGGTGACGGGGTGCTCGACCTGGAGGCGGGTGTTCATCTCGAGAAAGAAGAACTCGCCCGTGTCGTCGTCCACCACGAACTCGACGGTCCCGGCGGAGTCGTAGCCGATCGAGCGTGCCAGCTCGCGCGCGGCCTCGCACAGACCCGTACGCGTGGCCTCGGGGAGGTTCGGCGCGGGCGCCTCCTCGAGGAGCTTCTGGTAGCGCCGCTGCACCGAGCACTCGCGCGTGCCCAGGTGGATCGCGTTGCCGTGGCGGTCGCCCACCACCTGCACCTCCACGTGGCGCGCGCGCTCGACGTAGCGCTCGACGATCACGGCCGCATCGCCGAAGGCGCGTTCGGCCTCCCGGGCGGCCTCGTCGAGGGCGGCCGCGAAGTCGTCGCGTTCGCGCACGATGCGGATTCCCTTGCCGCCGCCGCCCGCCGCCGCCTTCACGAGCACCGGGTAGTGGATCCGGTCCGCGGCCTCGGCGAGCTCCGACGGGTCCTGGGAGCGGTCGAAGCCCGGGATGGTGGGAACGCCCGCCGAGGCGGCGAGGCGCCGCGCCTCGATCTTCGAGCCCATCTGCTCGATGGCCTTGGGGTCGGGTCCGATCCAGGTGAGGCCCGCGTCGCAGACGGCGCGTGCGAAGGCGGCGTTCTCGGACAGGAAGCCGTAGCCCGGGTGCACGGCGGTGGCCCCGGAGCGCCGGGCGGCTTCGAGCAGGCGCTCCGCGTTCAGGTAGGAGGCGTCGAGGGCGGCGGGTCCGAGGCGCAGCGCGGCCGTGGCCTCCGCGACGAAGGGCGCGTCGCGGTCCGGGTCCGCGTAGACCGCCACCGTCTCGTGTCCGAGCGAATGGGCCGTGCGCTGGATGCGGCGCGCGATCTCGCCGCGGTTCGCGATCAGGATTCGCACGGCTACATCCTGTACACGAGGGCCGGGCCCGGGGCCGGCGCGTCCTGGCGGGCGGCCAGGGCGAGGCACAGCCCCAGGGCGTCGCGGGTGTGGAGGGGGTCGACGAGCCCGTCGTCCCACAGCCGCGAGGTGGCGTAGTAGGGGTCGGAGTGGGTCTCGTACTGCTGCGCGACCTCCGCGCGCAGCCGCGCCACCTCTTCCTCGGTGGTGTCGGCGCCCTTCATGCCCGCGAGGCGGATGTCGACCAGCACGGTCTGGGCGGTCTCGGCCGACATCGTGGCGATGCGCGAGTTCGGCCAGGCGAACAGGAAGCGCGGCGCGAAGCCGCGGCCGCACATGCCGTAATTGCCCGCGCCGTAGGAGCCCCCGATCAGCACCGTGTACTTGGGCACCGTGGCGTTGGCGACGGCTGCCACCATCTTGGCCCCGTGCTTCGCGATGCCGGCGGCTTCCGAGTCCCGCCCCACCATGTAGCCGGAGGTGTTCTGGAGGAAGAGCAGCGGGACGCGGCGCTGCTCGCACAGCTCGATGAAGTGGGTGGCCTTCAAGGCCGACTCGCTGAAGATGATGCCCTGGTTGGCGATCACCCCGACCAGGTGTCCCCAGATCCGCGCGAAGCCGCACGCGATGGATTCGCCCCACTCGGGCTTGAAGGGCGAGAAGCGCGAGCCGTCCACGAGCCGCGCCACGATCTCGAGCGGGTCGAAGGGGATGCGGTCGTCGGCGCTCAAGATCCCGTAGATCTCCTCCGGGTCGTAGGCGGGCGGCTCGGGCTCCGACCAGTCGAGCCAGCCCGGGCGATCGTCGATGCGGCGCTGGTTCGTCGCGAGGCAGAGCTCGCGGAGCTTCCCGTAGGCCTCCTTCTCGGTGACGGCCAGGTAGTCGCTCACGCCGGACGTGCGGGTGTGGAGGACCGCGCCGCCGAGGTCGTCGGGCTCGATGATCTCGCCGAGCGCGGCCTTCACGATCGGGGGGCCGCCGAGGAAGATGCGGCCGATGCCCTCCACCATGATGACCTCGTCGGAGAGCGCGGGTACGTACGCGCCGCCTGCCGTGCAGCCGCCCAGCACCACCGAGAGCTGGGGGAGTCCCATGGCGGACATCCGGGCCTGACGGTAGAAGGAGCCGCCGAAGTGGTCCTTGTCGGGGAAGATCTCGTCCTGCAGCGGCAGGAAGGCGCCGCCCGAGTCCACCAGGTAGATGGTGCCGAGACCGTTCTGCTCGGCGATCTCCTGGGCGCGCACGTGCTTCTTGATGGAGACCGGTAGCAGCGAGCCGCCCTTCACCGTGGCGTCGTTGGCGATGAAGACGTAGGGGACCCCGTGGACGAGACCGATCCCGGTGACGATGCCCGCTCCCGGCGCCGCGTCGTCGTACTGGCCCCAGCCGGAGAGCGTCGAGAGCTCGAGGAAGGGCGAGCCGTCGTCGATCACGCAGTCGATGCGGTCGCGGACCAGGATCTTGCCGCGCGCC
>JAAUYK010233014.1_pt1 | contig 23130 bp, 16 predicted proteins | sample 7278021 | NCBI WGS metagenome assembly JAAUYK01 (sample SAMN14350223, study PRJNA611818) | marine sediment metagenome | isolation source: surface marine sediment (1.8m) | place: French Polynesia: Moorea | collected 2018-08
CCAGGGACGGCTGCTCCCGCGCCAGCTCGCGCGGTGCAGGCCGCCCCCCTAAGCAGCTCGCGCCGCACCGGCAGGCTCAGCTTTACGATCTCGGCCGGTGTCTCGTGGTAGCGAGGGTGTGCGTTCCCCGAGTCGAAGGCGCCGAGCCGGCCCCGAGCGAGCTGGCTCGGAAGAAGACGACCCTGGCCTGGCCCCTGTACGGCGCCGAGAGCGAGGTCGACCTCCTGCTCGGCCAGTACGGGCAGTCGCTCGCGCACGACGGCGTCCAGCTGCTGCTGGTCCACGATGCGCACAGTGATGGCGACGTCGATGCGGCGATTCACGAGCTCGAGGAGGCGTACGCCCGCTCGCTTCCCGAAGGCGCGCCGCTCGACGTCGAGATCCTGGACCGGCCGCTCGGGGGCGAGCGCCTCGCGGCGCTGCGCGGCGCCGTCGACGCGGTGATCGAGCTCCCGGGCTGTCGCGACGGCGCGCGCCGCGAGCTGCTCGACGCACTCGGCGCTCCGAGCCTCCCCGGCGGCGCCGCCACGGGGGCCACGGCACCGGCTTCGCCGAGCTAGATCCGGAGAGTGACCGTGAAGCGCATCTTCATCCTCGACCCGTCTCTCATGGACGAGAGCTCCCATCACTACTACGCCGCGTGCGCCTACCAGCAGGAGCTGAACCGTCTGGGAACGGGCTGGGCGATCGTCTGCCACCAGGCCGCCGGCCAGGCCATCGTCGAGCTCGGTGCCAAGCCCTACTTCCGGATGGACGGCTACCTCTCGATGGAGGATCGCTCGCGCCACGTCGAGTTCGAGCTGACCACCACGTGCAACGCGATCCTGCACAAGGAGCTGGTGCAGCTGCGCCAGCTGGACTTCGGACCCGGCGATTTCATCTTCTTCCCGGCGATCACGAGCAACCAGATCCTCGCCGTGTGCCAGTGGATCGCGGGCTTCGATCCGGAGGCGGCGCCACACTTCGGCATCTGCCTGATGTTCCAGCCCGACTGGCACCCGAGTGGCGACATCAGCGAGGCGGGGCCGGCCTTCTACCGTCAAGCGTTCGCCTTCCTGCCGGACGAGATCCGCCACCGCATCGTCTACACCTGCGAGACCGAGGGCCTCGCCCGGGAGTACGCGACGCTCACCGGATGCGAGCCGCTGGTGCAGCCGATGCCGACCCTCCAGCACCTGGCGAAGCCCCGCGACGGGGAGGAACGGCCGCTGACCCTCTCGTTCATGGGCTACGGAAAGCCCGAGAAGGGCTTCCACCTGCTCCCCGAGGTGGCTCGCCGGATCCACGAGCGACGACCCGACGTCCGCTTCGTGGTCCAGCTGCTCGGACACGACGAGGATCTGCAGAGCCAGGTGCGCGACGGGCTCGCCGTGCTCGGCGACGCCGTGGAGCTGATCGAAGGGCCGATCGCGCCGAGCGCGATGGTCGAGGTGATGCATCGCACCCGGCTCATGCTGATGCCCTACGAGTCCGCCACCTACCGCACGCGCGGCTCGGCGATCTTCACCGAGTGCAAGCTGCTGGGGGTCCCGATGCTGCTTCCGGGCGGCACGGCGATCGGCGACGAGGGCCGGGAGAAGGGAATCGCGGCGCTCTTCGATCGGGCGGAGGTCGAGCCGGTGGCGTCTGCCGTGCTCGGTGCACTCGAGCGCCTGGATTCGCTGGAGGCGGCCGCGCGCCGCGAGGCGGAGGCCGCCACCACGGCACGCAAGGGCTACCTGACCCCGATGATCGAAGCCCTCGAGGCCGCCGAGCGCAGGCAGCGCGCCGCTCAGGAGGCCGCGTGAGCGTCGCCATCGTCACCGGGTCCGGCGGCCTGATCGGCTCCGAGGGCTCCGCGCACTTCCTGCGCCTGGGCTTCGACGTCGTGGGCATCGACAACGACCTGCGCCGTCGCTTCTTCGGCGACGAGGCCTCCACGCGCTGGCAGACCGAGCGACTCGCGGAGGGCTTTCCCGACCGCTTTCGTCCCGAGGCCGCGGACATCCGGGACCGCGAGGCCGTCGACGCGATCTTCGAGCGCTACGGCCGGTCCATCGATCGCGTCCTCCACTGTGCCGCCCAGCCCTCTCACGACTGGGCTGCACGGGATCCCCAGACCGATTTCGGCGTGAACGCCACCGGCACGCTCAACCTGCTCGAGGCGTGTCGCCGTCACTGCCCGGACGCGGTCTTCGTCTTCACTTCGACCAACAAGGTGTACGGCGACCGACCCAACCAGCTCCCGCTGATCGAGCTGGACACCCGCTGGGAGATCGATCCGTCGCATCCGTGGCACGCCGGGATTCCCGAGGAGATGTCGATCGACCAGAGCCTGCACAGCCTGTTCGGCGCCTCCAAGGTCGCGGCCGACGTGCTGGTGCAGGAGTACGGCCGCTACTTCGGAATGCGGACGGGTAGCTTCCGCTGCGGCTGCCTGACGGGCGAGAACCACTCGGGCGCGCAGCTCCACGGCTTCCTCTCCTACCTGGTTCGCTGCACCGCCACCGGCAAGCCGTACACGGTGATGGGCTACAAGGGGAAGCAGGTCCGCGACAACATCCACAGCAGCGATCTCGTGAAGGCCTTCGAGGAGTTCTTCCGCGCTCCGCGCGCCGGCGAGGTCTACAACATGGGGGGCGGGCGGTACTCCCACTGCTCCATGCTGGAGGCCATCGAGTTGTGCCAGGAGATCACGGGACGCGAGCTCGCCTGGACGCTGTCCGACGAGAGCCGGGTCGGGGACCACATCTGGTACGTCTCGGAGCTGGCGAAGTTCCGCAGCCACTACCGGGACTGGGAGCCCCGCCACGACCTGCGCAGCATGCTGCAGCGCATCTACGACGAGAACCGACGGCGCTGGGTCGAGCGTCCGTGAGCGACGCCAGGCCGACCCTCCGCCTCGTCCACCACCTGGCCCGGACGGGCGGGACCCTGATGAGCCGCTGTCTCGCGTCCATGAGCGGCGTGACGCTGCTGAGTGAGATCCACCCGCGCGGGGCCGAGGTCGCGCTCCAGTTCGACCCGCTGTTCCAGGCCCAGTACTGGTTCAAGCTGCTGTCCGGCCGCGAGGTCGACCGCCTGCGGGCCGAGTCCCCCCGGCTCGCGGCCCGCATCGAGGCGATCCGTGCGCGCGCCGCGCAGCGCGACGAGTGCCTCGTGCTGCGGGACTGGAACCATCCCGACTTCATGCCCTTTCCGGGGCTCGGCGAGCCCAGCGGCTGCAGCCGCCTGGCCGAAGCCGTGGAATCGGAGTTCCGGCTGGTGCGCGCCGCGACCGTGCGCCACCCGCTGCCGCAGTGGCTGAGCTGGCAGCGCTATTCCCCCGAGAGCGGCATCTCCCTCGAGAGGTTCATGCGGGGGTGCCGCAGGTTCGCGGAGATCGCAGTCGAGATCGGCTTCGTCCGCTACGAGGACTTCCTCGCCGACGCCAGCCTTCGTCTGCACGAGCTCGCCGACCTGCTCGAGCTCGAGTTCGACGACCAGTTCAAGTACCGCTGGTTCTTCTACCGCACGATCTCGGGAGACCTGGAGGGCCTCGAGCAGCACGAGCTCCGTCCCCCCCGGGCCGTGGAGATCGACCCCGACGAGGCTCGGCTCGTCGAGGCCAACCCCGACTACCGGCGCACGCTCGAGCTGCTGGGCTACGGGCCCGTGGGCGAGGCGGCCCGAGAGCCCAAGCCGGACGCTGCGCCCGCAGCCTGAGCGGAGCGCAGTCCGCTCCGCCGCTGCGACTCAGTCGCCCGGCGCCACTTTCTCCCGCAGGGTGACGAACTCCTCGGCGACGGTCGGGTGGACGCCGATGGTGGCATCGAACTGGGCCTTGGTCGCGTTGCACTTGAGCGCGATCGCAAGGCCCTGGATGATCTCGCCGGCGTGGGGACCCAGCATGTGGGCGCCCACGACGCGGTCCGTCGCCGGATCCACCAGCAGCTTCATGGTGGTGTACTGCTCGCGACCCGAGAGGGTGTGCTTGAGCTCCCGGAAGCGGGTGCGGTAGACGTCCACCTCGCCGTACCGCTCGCGCGCCTCGGCCTCCGTCAGGCCGACGGCCCCGATGGGCGGCTGACTGAAGACCGCCGAGGCCACGTCCTCGTGCACCGGGGCGGTGGGCTCCCCGAGGAAGAGCGTCCGCGCCAGGCACATGCCCTCGTGGATGGCCACGGGTGTCAGGTTGACGCGATCCGTCACGTCCCCGATGGCCCAGATGTTCGGCACCGAGGTCCGGGAGTAGGCGTCCACGACGATCGCCCCCTTGGCGTTGCGCTCCACCCCGGCCTCTTCGAGACCGAGATCCGACGTGTTCGGCTTCCGGCCCGTGGCGTACATCACCAGATCCGCCTCGAGCTGCCCGCCGCCCTCCAGCGTGACGCGCAGCTCGTCCCCGGCCTTCTCCACCCGCTCGACCCGCGCGTCGAAGCGGAGGTCGATCCCGCTCTTGCGCATCTCCTCCGCGAGCGCGGTGCGCACGTCGTCGTCGAAGCCGCGCAGGAAGAGCGGGCCCCGGTAGAGCTGCGTCACCTGGGCTCCCAGCCCGTGGAAGATGCCCGCGAACTCCACCGCGATGTAGCCGCCGCCCACGATGACCGCGCGCCGCGGGAGCTCCTTCAGGAAGAAGGCCTCGTTGGAGGTGATGACGTGCTCCCGGCCGGGGAACTCGGGGACCGACGGCCAGCCCCCGACGGCCACCAGCACGTTCTCGGCCGTCAGCGTGCGGTCGCCGATCGCCACCGTGTGCGGGTCGAGGAGCCGGGCCCGACCCTCGATGCACTCGACGCCGGCCGCATCCAGCAGCCGCGCGTAGACGCCGTTCAGGCGCGCGATCTCGCGGTTCTTGTTCTCGATCAGCACCGACCAGTCGAAGCGGCCCTCGGGGAAGCTCCAGCCGAAGCCCGCCGCGTCCTCCCGGTGCTCGGGGAACTCGGAGGCGTAGACGAGCAGCTTCTTGGGCACGCAGCCCACGTTCACGCAGGTCCCGCCCAGGTAGCGCTCCTCGACGACGGCCACGCGGGCGCCGTAGGAGGCCGACATCCGGCTGGCGCGCACGCCGCCCGAGCCGGCACCGATCGTGAACAGGTCGTAGTCGTAGCGGGACATGGCGCCTCTCCGTCGTCTCGGGAAGATGCTACACGATGAATTCGGGCCGGCCCGCACCGTAGGTGCACGGCGGGCGGTGGACAATCCGCCTGGGATCGCAACAGTCTTCGAGCGGCGGGCGGCTCCGCGTTCCCGTCGACCCGAACCCGAAGAGCCCGGAAGAGACCGGCCCGATGCGGCCGAAACCCGGCCCGACGTGGCCGAAACCGAGAGGACCCCCCATGCCCGTCGAGGAAGGCAAGAAGGCCCCCGCCTTCACCCTGGAGGACAGCAACGGAGAGAAGGTCTCGCTGAAGGATCTCGCCGGCAGGGACGTGATCCTCTACTTCTACCCGCGCGACGATACCCCGGGCTGCACCAAGGAGGCCTGCGGCTTCCGCGACCACTGGAAGGAGATCCAGGAGCTCGGCGCCGTCGTGCTCGGCGTCTCGCCGGACTCGCCGTCCTCCCACGAGAAGTTCGCGAAGAAGTACGAGCTGCCCTTCCCCTTGCTCTGCGACCCGAGCAAGAAGACGATGGAGAAGTACGGGGCCTTCGGCGAGAAGATGATGTACGGCAAGAAGACCACCGGCGTCATCCGCTCGACGGTCTGGATCGGGCCCGACGGCAAGGTGGTGAAGCACTGGGCGAAGGTCGCCAAGGCCGCCGACCATCCCGACAAGGTGCTGGAGGCGCTCCGGGCCGGAGGCTGAGTCAGCTCGCGACCACGCCCTCCTCGGGAGGCTCGAGCGAGAGCGCCGCCTCGAGGAGCGCCCTGGTGTAGGGCGCTTTCGGGTCTTCGAAGATCTGCCGGGCGCTGCCCTGCTCCACCACACAGCCGTTTCGCATCACGATCACGTGGTGCGAGAGGGCGCGCACGACGCGCAGGTCGTGGCTGATGAACAGGTAGGCCAGGTTGTGGCGCTCCTGGAGCGTGCGCAGCAGGTCGACGATCTGGGCCTGGACGGAGACGTCGAGGGCCGAGGTGGGCTCGTCGAGCACCACGAAGCGCGGACGCAGCACCATCGCCCGCGCCACGGCGATGCGCTGGCGCTGGCCGCCGCTGAACTCGTGCGGGTAGCGGTGGCGGCTCTCGGGATCGAGGCCCACCTCTTCCAGGATCTGCACGACCTGCCGCTCCCGCTCGGCCTCGTCCCCCAGGCGGTGGATGCGCAGGCCCTCCTCGACGATGCGACCCACCGACAGGCGGGGGCTCAAGCTGCCGAAGGGATCCTGGAAGACCATCTGCATCTGGCGGCGCAGCGGCCGCGTCTGCCCCCAGCGCAGCCCCTGGATCTCGCGGCCTCCGAAACGGATCTCGCCGCGACTGCGCTCGAGCCGCAGCAGCGCCAGCCCCAGCGTGGTCTTGCCGCTGCCGCTCTCGCCCACCACCCCCACGGTCTCGCCCTCGCGCACCGACAGCGAGACCCCGTCCACGGCCCTCACGTGGTCGACCGTGCGCTGCAGCACGCCGCGCTTGATCGGGAACCAGACTCGGACGTCGCGCCCCCCGAGCACCGGCTCCGCCGCGGCGGGCACCGCACGCGGAGCTCCCTTGGGCTCCGCCGCGAGCAGCTGCACCGTGTAGGGATGCCGGGGCGCCTCGAAGAGCCCGGGCAAGCGCCCCGCCTCGACGATCCCGCCGTGCCGCATCACGCACACCCGATCGGCCATCTTGCGCACCACGGCCAGGTCGTGGGTGATGAGCAGCATCGCCATGTCGTGCTGCGCCTGGAGGTCCCGCAGCAGCTTCAGGATCTGGGCCTGCACGGTGACGTCGAGCGCGGTGCTGGGCTCGTCGGCGATCAGGATCTCCGGATCGTTGGCGAGCGCCATGGCGATCATCACGCGCTGGCGCTGCCCGCCCGAGAGCTGGTGGGGATAGGCGGCGAGCCGCTGCTCGGCGTCGCGGAGCCCCACGTGCTCGAGCAGCTCCAGCGCCCGCAGCCGCGCCGCGCCCGGCGACAGGCCCTTGTGGAGCATCAGGGTCTCGCCGATCTGCCGCTCCACCCGGTGGAGCGGATTGAGCGACGTCATCGGCTCCTGGAAGATCATGGCGATGCGACCGCCGCGGACCTCCTGGAGCGTCGCGCGCGGCGCGCCGAGCAGCTCCCGGCCCTCCAGCCGGACGCTGCCCGAGGGATGCCGGGCCGCCGGATAGGGCAGGAGCTGGAGGATCGAGAGCGCGCTCACCGACTTGCCCGAGCCGCTCTCTCCCACCAGCGCCAGGGTCTCGCCGCGCTCGATCTCGAAGCCCACGCCCCGCACGGCCTCGACCGCCCCGGGACCGGACCCGAAGGTGACGGAGAGGTTCTCCACCTCGAGCAGGGCGCTCACGCCGTCTCCCCGGCGGAGAGCTCGGCCGGCTCCGGGGGTGGCGCCGCGACCAGGAAGGTCTTGCGGGGATCGAAGGCGTCGCGAACCGCCTCGCCGATGAACACCAGCAGGCTCAGCATCAATGCGATGACCGTGAAGCTCGAGAGCGCGAGCCAGGGCGCGCTCAGGTTGTTCTTGCCCTGCTTGAGGAGCTCTCCCAGGGATGGATCGCCCGGCGGAAGGCCGAAGCCCAGGAAGTCGAGCGCCGTGAGGGAGGTGATGGCCGCCGTCAGGATGAAGGGCAGGAAGGTCAGGGTGGCGACCATGGCGTTCGGCAGGATGTGGCCGATCATGATGGACACGTCGCCGGCGCCCAGCGCGCGCGCCGCCCGCACATAGTCGAAGTTGCGCGTGCGCAGGAACTCGGCCCGGACCACCCCCACGAGCTGCATCCAGCTGAACAGCAGCAGGATCGCGAGCAGCCACCAGAAGCTCGGTGTCACGATGCTGGCCAGGATGATGAGCAGGTAGAGCGTGGGGAGACTCGACCAGATCTCGATGAAGCGCTGGAAGAGCAGGTCGACGCGGCCCCCGAAGTAGCCCTGCACGGCTCCGGCGGCGACGCCCACCAGGGAGCTCGCCAGGGTGAGGGCGAGCCCGAACAGCACCGAGAGCCGGAAGCCGTAGATCAGGCGCGCCACCACGTCGCGGGCCTGGTCGTCGGTGCCGAGCCAGTTGCGGGCCGAGGGCGGCGAAGGGGCCGGCTCGCCCAGGTCGAAGATCACGGTGTCGTAGCGGTAGGGGACCGGCGGCCACAGCAGCCAGCCGCGCTCCTCGATCAGCTCGCGGACCTCCGGATCGGCGTAGTCCGCCTCCGTTTCGAGGAAGCCGCCGAAGACCGTCTCGGGATGGGCGCGGAAGACCGGGAAGTACGGCTTCCCGTCGTACCACACGAGCAGGGGCCGATCGTTGGCCACCAGCTCGGCGCCGAGGGTCCCGAAGAAGAGCGCCAGGAAGATCCACAGCGACCACCAGCCGCGCCGGTTGGCCCGGAAGTTCGCCAGCCGCCGGCGGCCGACCTCGCCCAGTCGGATGCCCCGCACCGCCTGCTAGACCTGCCGGCTCTCGAAGTCGATGCGCGGATCGACGAACGCATAGGTGAGGTCCGTGGCCAGGTTCATCAGCAGGCCGAGCAGCGTGAAGAAGTAGAGCGTCGCGAACATGACCGGGTAGTCGCGGTTGACCGCCGCCTCGAAGCCGAGCAGCCCCAGGCCGTCCAGCGAGAAGATCACCTCGACCAGCAGCGACCCGGTGAACAGCACCCCGATGAAGGCGCTGGGGAATCCCGCGATCACGATCAGCATCGCGTTGCGGAATACGTGGCCGTAGAGCACGCGGCGCTCGGAGAGGCCCTTGGCCCGGGCGGTGGTGACGTACTGCTTGTGGATCTCCTCGAGGAACGAGTTCTTGGTCAGGATGGTGAGCGACGCGAAGCCGCCGATCACCATGGCGAAGACCGGCAGCGTGATGTGCCACAGGTAGTCCGCGATGCGGGCGGGCCAGGAGAGCTGCGACCAGTCGTCGGAGACGATGCCGCGCAAGGGGAACCAGTCGAGGTAGCGGCCGCCCGCGAAGAGGACCACCAACAGGATGGCGAAGAGGAAGGACGGGACCGCGTTGCCCACGATCACCGCGCCGCTGCTCATCACGTCGAAGCGCGAGCCGTCGCGCACGGCCTTGGCGATGCCGAGCGGAATCGAGATCAGGTAGACGAAGAGCGTGGTCCACAGCCCGAGCGAGATGGAGACCGGCATCTTCTCGAGCACCAGGTTCACCACGGTCTCGTCGCGGAAATAGCTGCGTCCGAAATCGAAGGCCAGGTAGTTGCGCATCATCAGCCAGAAGCGCTCGTGGAGCGGCTTGTCGAGCCCGAACTGGCGGCGCAGCTCCGCGACGAAGTCCTCCTCGAGCCCCTGGCCACCCCGGTACAGGCGGCCGCCCCCCTGCGCACCGGCTCCGCCGGCCGAAGCGGGACCGAGCTCCCCGCCCGGGCCCGAGACGCGGGCCGTGGCCGAGACCGCGGTCTCGTCGATCTGGGCCAGGATGCGCTCGATCGGTCCTCCCGGCACGACCTGCACCACCAGGAAGTTCACCACCATGATGGCGAAGAGCGTGGGGACGATGAGCAGCAGCCGGCGAACGATGTAGGCGCCCACGTCCCTCCCCCCGTGCTCCCCGGCCCCGTCGCCGCGCCGGCGTCCGGCTCAGTCGGCGTCCGGCCCGGTCCGCGATGCGGGCTGCCCCCGGCGCAGCGCGGCCGCCCGCTTCGGGTCGACCCACCAGGCGTCGAGCTGGAAGCCCTGCATGGGCACGCGCGCCGGCCGGCCGAACTTGTCCCAGAAGGCGATGCGGTCCGCGCCGATGTGATAGTGGGGAACGACGTAGTGCCCCCACTGGAGCGCGCGGTCGAGGGCGCGCGTGCGCACCACCAGGCTGTCGCGATCGGGCGCTGCGATCAGCGCCTCGACGAGCGCGTCGATCGCCGGGTCCCGGATCCCGATGTGGTTGCGGCTGCCCTTCCGCTCCGCGGCGGCGCTTCCCCAGAACTCCCGCTGCTCGTTGCCGGGCGAGAGCGACTGCCCCCAGCTTCCCACCACCATGTCGAAGTCGAACTCGTCGAGCCGGCGCCGGTACTGCGCCGTATCGGCCAGCACCCGCACCTCGGCCTCGACGCCGAGGCGCTTCAGGTTCTTCACGTAGGGCAGCACGATGCGCTCGAAGCCCGGCTGCACCAGCAGGATCTCGAAGCGCATGGGGCGTCCGCTCTCCCGGTGGGTGAGCGCGCCGTCCTGGATCCCCCAGCCGGCCTCTCCGAGCAGCAGGGTGGCCCGCCTCAGGTTGGCGCGAATGCGACCGGAGCCGTCCGTCGCCGGCGGGCTGTACTCCTCGGTGAAGACCTCCGTCGGAAGCTGCTCGCGATGGGGCTCGAGGATCTCGAGCTCCGCCGCGCTCGGCAGCCCGGTGGCGGCCAGCTCGGAGTTGTCGAAATAGCTCCGGGTCCGCGCGTACTGGCCGTAGAAGAGGGTCTGGTTCGACCACTCGAAGTCGAAGGCGTAGGCGAGGGCCCGGCGCACGCGGGGGTCACGGAACTGCTCGCGGCGCAGGTTGAAGACGAAGCCCTGCATGCCGGCCGGCCGGCCGTGCTCGATCAGCTCCTTGCGGATGCGGCCCTGCTCGACCTCGGGCACGTCGTAGGCGGTGGCCCAGTCCTTCGAGTTGTTCTCGAGCCGGAAATCGAAGGAGCCTCCCTTGAATGCCTCGAGCGCGACCGTCGCGTCGCGGTAGTAGTCGAAGCGCTGGGCGTCGAAGTTGTGGCGTCCCACGTTCACCGGGACGTCGCGGCCCCAGTACTCCTCGACCCGCTCGAAGCGGACGAAGCGTCCCGGCTCGAAGCTGGCGATCCGGTAGGGACCGCTGCCGAGCGGCGGCTCCAGGGTGGTGGCGTCGAACTCCCGGTCCTTCCAGTAGTGCTGCGGCAGCACCGGAAGCTGGCCCAGGATCAGGGGCAGCTCCCGGTTCTCGCCCGGATGGAAGTCGAAGCGCACCGTGCGCTCTCCGGTCTGCTTCACCCCGGCGACGTTCGCGTAGTAGAAGCGGTAGAAGGGAGCCCCCTTCGCGAGCAACGTCTCGAAGCTCCAGATCACGTCGCCGGGCGTGACCGGCTTCCCGTCGTGCCAGCGCGCCTCGGGCCGCAGCGTGAAGGCGACCCAGGAGCGATCGGGGGGCGTCTCGATCGACTCGGCCAGCAGTGCGTAGGCGCTGAAGGGCTCGTCCGCCGCGCTCTCGGCGAGCCGGTCGTAGAGCAGGCCCACGCCCGCCGCCGGATTGCCCTTGATGATGAACGGATTGAAGCTGTCGAAGGTCCCGATGGCGGCCCGACGCAGCTCGCCGCCTCGCGGCGCCTTCGGGTCGACGTAGTCGAAGTGCGCGAAATCGGCCGGGTACTTGAGCCGACCGTGCATCGCGAGGCCGTGTGCCGACTCGCCGGCCGCGGGGGCGGACGCGAGCAGCCAGGCCACGCAGAGAGGCAGGAGACGCTGCATCGGGGCGAGGCGCGCGAGCGAGATGGACATCATGCCCGGATCATCGGAAGCGCGGGCCCGGCCGGCAAGTCGTAAGCCGCACGCGGAGGGCGGCCGAACCTCGATTGACCCTCTCGGCGCCATCCCATAGCCTGCGGCGGGCTCCGGTTCGGCCCGTCGCGCCGGGTCGGGCCGAACGGCCAGGCGGCCAGGCGGCCGAGCGGCCGCGCGGTCAAGCGGTCAAGCGGGTGGGAAGCACCCCGAAGGGAGCGCGCCTTCCCGGTGCGCCGGAGCGGAGCGAGGGACCGAGAGGAACGATGGCGAAGAAGCGCATCCCGGCGATCGAGGGCTGGTTCACCCTGGACGAGCGGGCGCCGCAGCTCATCGGGCGGCGCGGAGCGGAGAGCGGCACTCCCTTCTTCCCGCCCACGACGGCCATCTCCGCCAACCCGTCCGCCCCTTGGGAGGAGCGCGTGGAGACCACACTGAGCCGTCGCGGGCGGATCTGGTCCTACACCACCAGTCACTACCAGCCGCCGGCGCCCTATATGGCGCGCGAGCCCTTCGAGCCCTACACGATCCTGGCGGTGGAGCTCGAAGAGGAGCGCATGGTCGTGCTCGGCCCGCTCGCCGAGGGGTTCGGGCCCGACGATCTCAAGGTGGGCGGGGAGGTGGAGCTGGTGCTCGGCACCCTCTACGAAGACGACGAGAACGAGTACGTGATCTGGCAGTGGCGGCCTCTCGACGAGGCGGTGGGGGCCTGAGACCGCCCCCTGCACGACCCGCGCAGATCTCCTATGCTCCCGCGTCCGCTCGGGGTCGACACCCCGGCGACCCAGCAGACCGCACACCCGAGAACCAGGACGAGAGAACCAGGACGAGAGGGATTGCCAGGTGGCGCATCCGGGAGAGCAGCGCGAATACCGGGACCGAGAGTACCGCGAGCCTCGCGAGCACCGCGAGTACTCCGTCAAGTCGCGGCTGCGCGCGAAGGCGCGCAAGCGCGACCGCAAGATGCGCAAGCGCGCCTTCGTGCGGAAGAAGGTCTCGCGCCTCACCACCGACAAGACCCTGGTGGTCGACTACAAGGACCCGAAGCTGCTGCGCAGCTTCCTGAGTGAGACGGGGAAGATCCTGCCCCGGCGGATCACGGGCAACACCGCCAAGCAGCAGCGCGAGATCGCGCTCGCCATCAAGCGGGCCCGACACCTCGCACTGCTCCCCTACCCGCCCAACATGGCCTGATTGGCCTGAGTCGCCTGCTTGGCCTGAGTCGCCTGAGCGGCCTGAGTAGCCCAGGTGGCCTGACCAGGCTGGGCGGCCTCTCCGCGCTGAGTAGCGTGAGCGGAGCGACGCACCCGAGCGCCGCACGTCCCGCCTCGAAGCCGCGCGACCGGCGTAGAATCGACGGGGTGACGCCTCGGAGCGCATTCGGTCAGCGGATCCTTGCGGCGGCGGTCGTGCTGGGCGCCCTCGCCGGGTGCGCGGCGCTCGGCGGGTGCGCGGCGCTCAGCGGTGCCGGCGACGACGCGGCTCCCGGACCCCGGGTGGGAGTCCACGCCGTCTGGCAGGAGAACGTCGCGCGCGCCGACGCACAGCTCGCCGCCGGAGACCCCGACACCGCACGGGCGCCGGCGCTGCGTGCGGTCGAGGAGTCGGCCCGTTTTCCGCACTCCGACCCGCGCGTCGCCCGGACCAGGGCCCTGCTGGACGCCCTGGTCGACGCCTACTTGAGCGAAGGCCGGCCTGACCGCGCCCTCGAGCTCCTGGAGAGCGTCCAGGCCTCCCTGTCCGAGCTCGACGACCCGGCGAACCCGCTGGACTTCCACGCCGTCTCGCGACGCGCCGACCTGCTCCTGCACCTGGGCCGTCTCGCCGCGGCCGAAGCCATGCTCGAGCCCGCCTGGCAACGCGCCGAGGAGCGCCTGGGCGCGTCCCATCCGGTGGCGGTGCAGACCCGATTGATGCTGGCCCGCGCCGCGGCGGCGCAGCGCCGACTCGATGGCGCCGAAGAGCATGCGCGTGCGGCCCTTCGCGACGCGGAACGAGCCCTCGGACCCCAGGCTCCCGAGGTGGCCGACGCCCTCTCGCTGCTCGGACGCGTGGAGCTGGCACGGCGCCGACCCGCCGATGCCCGTCCGCTGCTGGCGCGCGCGGCGCGCATCGTCGAGGCCGGGAGCGGAGCGGACAGCGGCGAGACCGCGCGAGCGTGGGCCCAGGTTGCCGAGGCGGACCTGCTGGCGAACGACCTGAGGTCGGCGCGCACGCTGCTGCAGCGCGCCGCCCAGACACTCGAACGGGATCCGGAGAACGCTCCCGCCCTCGTCACCGCCGCCCAGCGATTGGCGCGAATCCACTACCTGCTGGGAGATCTGCCCGAGGCGCACCGGCGAAACCGGCAGGCGCTCGCGCTGGCGCACTCGATCCTGGGCCCCGCCCATCCTCGCGTCGCGGAGATCTCGGTGCAGCTCGCCGAGGTGGAGCTCGCAGCCGGCCGACGGGATCGGGCGCTCGCGCTGGCGGAGGACGCGGCGAGCATCGCCGAGGCCGACGCCTCGGATCCGACGCGCGTCGCCATGGCCGTCGCGAGCCCGCTCGGCTCCCTCGAACGCAAGCTCGGCCGACCGCTGCGGGCCGAGCGGTTCCTCGCGCAGGGTCTGGCGGCGGCCGAGCGGAGCGAGGGCCGCTCCTCGGTGGCCGTCGCAGCGCGGCTCAACGATCTCGCCTACGTGTACGCACTGGGCAATCGACTCGAGGAGGCCGACGCGTTGCTCGCGCGCGCGCTCGCCATCCTGCGAAGCGAGACGGGGAGCGACGGGATTCCCTACGCCCTCGCGCTCGACACGCTCGGCGTGTTGCGGGCCCGCCAGGGCCGACACGCGGAGGCCCAGGCGCACCTGGAGACGGCGTTCTCGATCGTGGGGCCCGCCTTCGGACCCGATTCCCCCGTGCTGCTCGAGATCCTGGAGCACTTCGCCGCATCGCTGCAGGGGCCGGGAGGAGCGCCGGAGCGGGCCGCGCAGGTCGAAGCGCGGATCGCGATCCTGAAGCGCCGGCGCGAAGAACGCCTGGAGTCCGCGGCGCGCCTCGAGGCGGCCTGGGCCAAGGGCGCGCAGCCCGGTGCCCTGTTCCAGTCTCCCGGCTACGCCTACTCGGTGGACCTCTCCGGCACGCCCTGGCAGAGCTGGCCGGGCGCCGGGTGGAAGCTGTCCCACGCGGAGTTCGGAGCCACCCGCGACGGGGGCGCGCTGGCCGTCGTGCCCGTCTCCTTGCTCGACACGAAGCCGGACCCGCGGTTTGCGCTCCCGGCCCTGCTCGCGCTGATCGACACGGAGCTCTCCGAGACCGCGCGCCCCGTCGAGGTCGGAGGACATCGCGGCGTGGAGATCGCGACGAGGCGCATCGTCGACGGCGTCGAGTACCGATACCGCGCGCGCGCGCTGGTCGGCCCTCGCGCGGGCTACGCCATCCTGGCCTGGACGCTTCGGCCGCCCGGCCCCGATGTGGACGAGATCCTGGGCGTGGTCGAGCGGGTGCGGATCCATCCGGATCGCGCCGTCGTCGGGGCCGACGCGTTCTCGTCGCGGGAGCGCACACGCCACGGCGCCGCGTTCAACGAGATCGGGCTGCGCCTCGCCCAGGGCGGTCGCTACGCGGAGGCGATCCCCTTCCTGGAGCGCGCCACCGCGATCGACGCGGACGACCCGGTCCTGGTCGAGAACCTGGTCCGCGTGCAGATCGCGTCCGGCCGTTTCGGCGCCGCGCTCGACGTGCTGCGCGAAAGCGTCGACCGCTTCGGCGATCACCCCCACCTGCGCGCCTACCGGGCCTACGCATCGGCACAGACGGGCGACCTCCAGAGCGCGATCGCCGACTACGCGCGCGCGTTCGAGCTCGGACTCGACGACGAGGCACTGCTGCGCAGCTACGTGGAAGCCCTGTGGCGGGATGGCCGACGCGCCGAGGCCCTGGCGCTCCTCGACGCGCGCATCGAGACCACCCGCTCCCGGAATCTGCGCCTGCTGCGCGCGATGCTGCGTCGGCGCAGCGGGGAGCCCGAGGCGTCCGCGCGGGCGATCGAAGAGTTGGAGGAGCTCGCCGCCGGCGCACCGGGTGATGCAGAGGTGCACACGGAGCTCGTCACCGCCTACTTCGAGGCGGGGCGACACCGGGAAGCCGTGGAGGCGTGCGACCGTGCCCTCGAAGCCGTCGGGCCTTCGGCGGATCTGTACGCCTGGCGCGCGCGCTCCCAGCTCGCATTGGGCTGGTACCTGGAGGCCCAGGACTCCGTCGACCGGGCGCTGGCGCTGGCGCCGGAGTCGGAGGCCCTGGCGGCGTTCCGGGCGCGCGTGGCCGCCCTGCTCGGCCACGGGGAGAGCCCTCTTCTGCGGGAGCCGATCGAGCCCGTCCACATTCCCGCCGGCCTGCTCGAGAACCTGCCCGTTCCGGACGAGGCGGAGATCGCCGCCGGGGGGAGCTACCACCCGTTCTGGATCGAGGCGATCCATTTCGAACGCGGCCGTACGCTGCGACGCACGACGCACTTCCGGACCGTGATTCGCGACGCTCGCGGCGCGGATCGCTTCGCGAGCCTCGAGTTTCCCTTCCACCCGCTCGCCGAGCGCATCTACGTGAACGAGCTCACCGTGCGTGACGCCAGCGGCCGGATCGTGGCCAGCGGCCAGCCGGACGCCTACTACGTGCTGGATCCTCCGGAGGGCGTTCGCGCCACGTCGGTCAAGGTCCTCCACGCGCCCGTACCGGGGCTCGCGGTGGGCCACGAGCTCGAGGTGCGCGTGTCGCGTCGAGAGCTGCACCCGCCGGAGCGCTTCCCGTATTCCCGACACGTGCTCTCCCGCGGCGTCGCGACCGGTCGCAGCGCCCTGGTCTTGCGAGGCGATGTGGCTGAGGTGGCACCGCGCGGCGGCGACGAGCTCGAGTGGGCGTGGCATCGGGATCTGCGGGTCTGGGCCGCGAGCCGGCCGCCCCGCGCCCAGTGGGAGCCCCTGCAGCCTCCGGGACTCGCCCATCTTCCCGCCATCCGCCTGGCCGACGCCGGCGGCCGTTGGGAGGACGTGGCGCGCGAGTACCTGGCCCAGCTCGGACCCAACCTCGCCCCGGCTCCCGAGGCAACGGCGCTTGCCGACTCGGCGATCCGGGAGACCGCCGGCGCGCCCCCGGAGCGACGCATCCAGGCCCTGTTGGCACGCGCGCGCGACGCGCTCTCCTACCGGGCCATCGCCTTCGGGCGCCGGGCCCGGATGCCGCTGCCCGTCGGCGAGTCGCTGGCGCTGCGCTACGGCGACTGCAAGGACCACGCGCTGCTGCTGATGCTGATGCTGCGCCACGCGGGAACCCCGGCGCACCTGGCCCTGGTGAGCCGCGGCGCCTCCATCGATCCGGAGCTGCCCTCGCTCGATCAGTTCGATCACATGCTGGTGTATTGCGCGCCCTGCGGAGGCGGGGGGTTCCTGGATCCAACGGACAAGGACTTCGCCGGCGAGGACGGCGTACCGCGCGGTCTCGCCGGCGTCCAGGCCCTCGTTCTCGACGAGGCGAAGCCCCGGCTGGTGCGGGTGCCCGATGCGAGCTCGGAGCGACACCGGCTGCGGATCGAACGCGCGGTCGAGGTGGGAGCGGATGGAGACGCCGAGGTCGAGGAACGCATCGCGCTCGGAGGCACGGCGGGCGCGGGACTGCGCGGGGCCCTGCGACGGCTCGGCCCCGACGAACGGCGCGAGGCCTTCCAGCGTCAGCTCTCGGGCAGGATTCCCGGAGCGAGGCTACGCCACTTCGAGCTGGAGCAGCTCGAGGATCCGGCCATGCCGCTCGGGATCGAGCTGCGCTACGAGGTCCGCGCGCTCTTCGCCGGGAGCGGAGCGCGGCGGGTCGGCCGGGTGCCCGCGAGCTGGGAGCGGACCTTCCTGGAGGTCCCGGCCGGACCGGAGCGCCTCGGCCCCTTCCATCTGCCCGAAGGCCTCCACATCGAGAGCGAGACCCACGTGCGTGCCGCGCCCGGGTACGCAGTTCGCGAGCCCGCACCCCAGGCAGCGGCGACCGCGAGCCCGCGCTTCCTGCATTGGCAGGCAACCGACACCTCCGAGGCGGCGGGACTGCGGCGTCGTTTCGAGGGACGGCGCACAGCGGGCCGCTTCGGTGCGGGGGACTATTCGGCGCTGTCCCGGGAGACGGCCGCCGCGCTGCGCTTCCTCGACACCGCCATCGAGATCGAAGGACCGGCGCGCGTCCCCGATGCGTCCCGTTGAGATCGAACGTCCGCATCCACGGTCGACTTGGCGCGTGCGTAGAGGACCTGGTGCACCTCGGCGGGGAGATGCTCGCCGGCCACGAAGAGCAGGAAGAGCAGTCCCCGGGAGAGAGCCTCGCGGAGCGCCTCGCCCGGATCCCCGCCCCGGCTCGCCGCCTCCGCTTCGGCCCGCTCCAGCAGGTCCGCCGCCGAAAGCTCGCCCGCCGACCCGATACGCACTCCGCGGAAGCACCCGGGCTCCTCGTCGAAGACCGAGGCCGCGGCGAGGCGGAGCGCATCCCGTGCCCCGCACTGCGCGGCCGTCGCGAAGATGTCCCGGAACGCCGCGGCGTAGGCGTCGAGGATGCGTTCCGGCACGCGCAGCAGACCGAGCTCGTCGATGCGTCGGATCCCCTCCATCAGCACCGGCTCCGCGGCCAGGCCCGGCACCTTGAGGGCCTCCTCGACCACCTCGTCCGAGAGCGCGAAGCGCCCGCGGGACTCCAGCACGATGCCCTGGAAGATGGTGGTCACGTGCTCCTGGACGGCCTTCCACAGGTCGTGCTCCGAGAGCAGACCTCGATCCACCGCCAGGCGCCCGGGACGCTGACCCGGTGACGCCGCGTGCACCAGACCTTCGAACTGGTCCGCGTCGAGCAGGCCCATGCGGATCAGCACCTCGCCGAGCCGCTCCCCGATCCGGTCGGAGGTCGCCCCGCGCACCTCGCCGTCGCAGAAGATCACCTTGCGCAGCGCCGCGGACGTGGTCACCCGCAGCACGCCACTGATGCGCGCGTTGGCGACCAGGCTCACCACTTCGGGAAAGGCGACACGAGCCAGGTCTCCGGCGAGCACGACCGCGCCTGGAACTCCCGCGGCGAGCTCGGTCGCCTCGAGGCCCACCAGCACGGCCCCCGGAGAACGGAAGAGCGTGTAGTTCCTGCCCGCGAGACTGCGCCGCGCGGCCTCGTCGAGCTCCACGCGGCCGTCCTCCGCGATCCTCAGCCAGCCGGTCTCGTCCACACGCGCCCCCGCGGCGACGTTGTCGGCCTCCGCAACCCCCCGCTTGAGCGACCCCATCAGCCTGGTGGGTGAATCTGGAGCGCACGGGCTCCAGAGCGAGCGGAATCCCGTCAAGCGGCCCCCGCGCGCCGCCGATAGCGAGAACGGCCCGGGGCGCCCCGGTGGGAGATCCCGCGCGCGCGGGCCGATCCGGCGGGCAGGGAGAGCGAGCGACGATGGATGACCTGCAGGGTCCCCTCTCGACCGTCGTCCGGATCCTGCTGATCGGCGGCGAGGACGGGGACGCGCGACGGGTGTCGGAGCTGCTCGATGGCTCGGCTTCGATGCGCTTCTCCGTGGCCCACGCGTCACGCTTCACGGACGCGCTGGAGCTGCCCGACGCCAAGGAGACCGACGTCCTGCTGCTCCACGTGGGCCCGTGCGAGATCCCCCACCTCCCCACCCTCACCCAGGCCCGCATGGGCCTCCCCCTGGTCCCGATCGTGGTGCTCGCGGACCACGACGACGAGGATCTGGCGCTGCGCGCGCTGCAGAGCGGCAGCCGCGGCTACGTGGTCAAGACCGAGCTGACGACGCGCAGGCTCGTCACCGCCCTGGGTGCGGCGCTCGAGAGCCATCGGATGATCCTGCAGCTCAAGCGGGCGCGGGAGCGGGCGCGTCACCTGGCCACCCACGATCAGCTGACCGGGCTGGCGAACCGAGCGCTGTTCCAGGAGAGGCTGGAGCAGGCCGTCTCCCAGGCGCGGCGTGCGCGCTCTCGACTCGCAGTGATGTTCGTGGATCTGGACGGCTTCAAGTCCATCAACGATACGCTCGGGCACGCGGTGGGCGACGGCCTGCTGCGCGCCATCGCCCGGCGGATCTCCTCCAGCCTGCGCGAGAGCGACGGCGCGGCCCGCCTGGGTGGCGACGAGTTCGCGCTCCTTCTCACCCATCTCTCGCACGAGGCGGATGCGGGCACCGTGGCGGGAAAGCTCCTGGCTGCGCTCTCCGAGCCCATCCAGTTCCGACAGCAGGCCACATCGATCCGGGCCAGCATCGGGATCGCGACATTCCCCCGCGATGCCCTCGAGCCCGAGGACCTGGTCCGCAAATCCGACACCGCCATGTACCACGCGAAGCAGCTCGGCGGAAACCGCTTCGAGTTCTACACCAAGGACATGAACGCGGCGCTCCTGCGCCGCGCCGCGCTCGAAGACCGACTGCGGAACGCCCTCGACAAGAACGAGCTCATCCTCTACTACCAGCCTCAGTTCGACCTGGCCCGGGGGCGCATCATCGGCGCCGAGGCGCTGCTGCGCTGGAGGCACCCGGAGCTGGGCCTCGTGCAGCCGAGCCAGTTCCTGCCCATCGCCGAGGAGACGGGTCTGATCGTGCCGATCGGCGACTGGATCCTGCGCAGCGCGTGTCGGCAGAACGCGCACTGGTACCGCCTCGGCCACAGGGGCCTGCGGATCGCGGTGAACGTCTCGTCCCAGCAGTTCCTGGAGCCGGGGTTCGCCGACGTCGTGCGCGACGCCGTGTCCGACAGCGGGCTTCCTCCGGTCTCCCTCGAGCTGGAGATCACGGAGAGCAGCCTTCTGCGCGACGTAGAGGTGACGGTCAACACGCTGCGGGCGCTCAAGGACCTGGGAGTGCGGCTGGCCATCGACGACTTCGGCACGGGCTACTCGGCGCTCGCATACCTCAAGCGGCTCCCGATCGACGTGCTCAAGATCGACCAGTCCTTCGTCCGCGCCCTCACCACGGACCCGGCCGACGCGACCATCACCGAGATGATCGTGCAGCTGGCCGGCGGCCTGAACCTCACCACCGTGGCGGAAGGCGTCGAGACGCTCGAGCAGCTCCTGCTGCTCGGGTCCTACGGCTGCAAGCGCATGCAGGGCTTCCTGTTCGGAAAGCCCGTCCCGCCCTCCATCTTCACGCGCTGGCTCACCGACCCCCCCTTCCGCTGGATGCAGGGCGACGAGACGGCCTAGAACCCATCTCGGGTCGGCTTCCTGGCCGACTAGGCCGCGCGCGCGCCCCGAGCCGGCTCCACCGACTCGCCACGACGCAGCACGCGCCGAATCGTGTAGCCCGCATCCCGGTGACGCTCGCCGAGTACGACCAGCTCGGCCAGCACCCCGAAGAAGAGGCTCTGCAGCCCGAGGATCATCATCAGGATGGAGAGCGGAAACAGGGGCCGGTCGGCGATCCAGCGCCCGAAGAACCAGCCCACGGAGAGGTAGGCGAGGATCGCCGAGCCCGCGATCGCCAGCGCGAATCCGACGATCCCGAAGAAGTGGATCGGCCGCTTCTCGAAGCGCGTCAGCATCATTACCGTGAACAGGTCCATCAAGCCGGCCAGATAGCGGTAGGCTCCGTAGCGCGAGCGGCCGAAGCGGCGCGGCTCGTGGCGGACGTCGATCTCGGCCGTGCTGTAGCCGCGTGCCTGTGCCATGACCGGCAGGTAGCGGTGCAGCTGGCCGTGCAGCGGCAGCGCGCGCACGATCTCCGCGCGCATGATCTTCATGCCCGAGTTGACGTCGTGGACGCGGCAGCCGGTGATCCACGACACCATCCAGTTGAACACCCGCGACGCCGCCACGCGGAACCAGGGATCGCGCCGCTTTCGCTTGAGGCCCGTGACCAGGTCTGCGCCCCGCTCGAGCCGTGCCAGCATGCGCGGGAGCTCTTCGGGAACGTCCTGGAGGTCGGCGTCGAGTGTCGCGACGAGCTCGCCGCGGGCCTCGGCGAAGCCGGCCGCCAGGGCCGCCGCCTTGCCGGCATTGCGCCGGAACTCCACGACCACCACGCGCTCGGGATCCTCGCGAGCGAGCTCCTCGAGGACGGCCGCCGAGTCGTCACCGCTGCCGTCGTCGACGAAGACGATCTCGTAGGAGCCGGGGGCGAGGCTCTGGAGCACCCGTCCGAGCCGGCGGTGCAGCTCGCGGAGTGTCGACGCCTCGTCCAGCAGGGGGATCACGACCGAGATCTGCAAGGAACCTCCCAAGCCTCCCGCGCGCCTCCGTTATCGGGAATCCGGCCGCGTCGGTTGAGGTGGGACTGCCCTCGCCAGCCGGCCTCCGGGCTATGCTGACGGGGGCCATGAGCGCGTCCATGCCGCCCTTCGTCTCCGTCGTCACCCCGGTCCACAACGGGGCGGAGCGCCTCGAAGCCGTCCTCGCCGCGCTCTTCCGCCAGACCTACCCGCGCGAGCGCTACGAGGTGGTGGTGATCGACAACCGTTCGAGCGAGGACGTGGAGGCGGTGGCGAGGCGCTACCCGGTCCGCTTCCTCAGCCAGCACCGGGTCCCCGGGGCCTACGCCACGCGCAACGTGGGGATCGCCGCGGCGCGGGGCGAGGTGTTGGCCTTCACCGACGCGGACTGCCGACCCGACCCGGAGTGGCTCTCGGCCGGCATCGACGCGCTCACGGGCGCGAACGCCTCTCTGGCCGGCGGACGCGTGGTGTTCACCTTTCCCGGAGGCGGTACGGCCGCGGAGCTCTACGACGCGGTGAGCTTCCTCCAGATCGAAGAGGCCGTCGCGCGGGGCGTCGCCTTCATGGCGAACCTGTTCGTCCGACGCGACGTCTTCGAGCGGCTGGGCCCGCTCCCCGACCACCTCGCCTCGAACGGCGACGCCTGGTTCACGGGCCGCGCCACCCGATCGGGCTTCGCGCTGGTCTACGCCGCCGACGCGGTGGTCGAGCACCCGGCCCGCAGCCTCGGGGAGCTGTTGCGGAAGTGCTACCGCGTGGGTCGCGGCAAGGCGGTCACGCGCCGCTCGGTCGGCGACCGCCCGGGCGAGGGTCCGCTCCGGCGACGCCCGCACCTCCGCAACCTCTCCCCCCTGATCCTGCGCCGTCGCCTGCAGAGCCAGGAGCCCAGCGTGTCCGACGGCGCGGTGTGCCGCGTGTGGGGCGTGGCCTGGCTGGCGCTCGCCGCCGTGGGCGCGGGCTTTGCCGCCGGCCATCTGCAACGCGTCCGGCCGCTGCAGCGACGAGGCGAGACGGCGGCCGCGCTGCTCTCCCGGGAATGAGCGGCCTCGGGGGATGCGAAGCCCGGAACGGCCTCCGTGGGTCAGCCGTCCTCCGCGGCGCGCAGCCAGACCAGCGTCGCACCCCAGCCGCCCCGATCGGCCGGTGCATCGGCGAACCGCTCCACGCGGGAGTCCGAGCGCAGCATCTGCTGGATCTGTGCGCGCTGTACGCCCCTGCCGCGGCCGTGGATCAGGCGCACCTCGCGAAAGCCGCGCTCGCGAGCGGCGTCGAGGTAGGCGTCCACGACGTCGCGGATCTCGCTCGGGCGAAACCAGTGAAGGTCGATCGCCTCCTCGATGAGGATCTCGACCGGCTCCGGAAACGGGGAGTCGTCCGGGTCGGTCACGACGCCTCGCGGGCGACCTGCGATGGCTGTGCGG